>Ga0183260_10002811_pt1 | contig 14272 bp, 15 predicted proteins | sample AntDrymUQ4972206_2_FD_129768 | JGI IMG/M metagenome (GOLD analysis project Ga0183260, IMG submission 129768) | Polar desert sand microbial communities from Dry Valleys, Antarctica - metaG UQ497 (22.06) (version 2) (version 2) | ecosystem: Environmental > Terrestrial > Soil > Desert | place... | reverse complement strand
AGAATGGTGTATATAGTATTCAGGTGAGAGATATCAATACATCGGCTATGCAGGTAGAAAAAATAATCGTAAAGAAGCGATAGTTTAAGGGTCCGTTATTCTCAGAAAAACAGGGGTGGTCTTCATTGACCATCCCTTTGTGTTTTTATATGTATAGTAAAAGTTTTGATTGAATCTAGCTCACCCGTCGGGTAACGTGAAAATTTTTTTAGTTATTTTTTGAATCTCAAAAATGGGTGAAATGCCGGTGATTATTGGGTCACAGTAATTTTACTTAACTTTTCAAGTACTTATTCGCATTATTTTTTTAAAAAATAGTAAAAACACTTGCAAGCTTTGATAAAACTACTTATGTTTACATCAGAATTAAAAACATCCATTTCCCTACCGAAAAACTGAATCCGTTCCGATCCTACTACGCTAAATCTTTTAATTAGATAAGCTTAGTTAATAAAAACCCCCAAAAAGATTTTTTAAAAAACATGTCCCCTGCATAGCTATGCTCGTCCACGTGTTTTTTCCCAATCCTTCCTACGAATTACCCCCTCAATCAAGATGTACTGACGCATCATAGCCCATTTTGGGCACTTTAAACTATTAATTAATTAAAAAACATTTTTTATGAAAAAAGTTTTACTCTGTCTCGTCTTTGCCAGCTTATTTATTGCAAAATCATTTGCGCAAGGAAGTGGCAATAATTTATTTACAATAACTGCTGTAAGAACTTACAATCCTATCTCGGTTAAAACAACTTACACTTTTACTATTACAAAAACCGGAGCACAAAATGCTTTAAGCCACCTTGGTTTTCCGGTAGCAGCCTGTCCCGGAGCAGGCTCGGTTTCTAATGCACTTAATGGTTTTGTAGGAGAAACAAGCACTAATGGTACCACCTGGAGCAGGGCTACCACTACTTATGGACCTGACCCAAGTACCGAAGGTACTTGTACAAGTGGGGATGTTTTAAAGTTTGATGAAGGAATGGGCAATGCTCTGATAAAATTATACCGCCTGACGCTCAATGGTACTCAACTTTTGTCAATTTCTACGGCCTACATTAAATATGGGAATGACTGTATTAATTTATCAACCGGGTTAACAGCCTGCAGCCAGCAAGCTGCTCTAGCTCCTTTGCCTGTTACTTTTAAATCATTCACAGCTTCACGCAACAAGCAAAATGTAGGTGTTAAGTGGCAAACAGCATCTGAACAAAATAACAAAGGCTTTAATGTACAGCGCAAAACAACAGGTAATTGGGTAAATGTAGCTTTTGTATTCTCTTTGGCCAACGGTGGTAATTCATCTTCAGATCTTTCGTATGCATACAATGATGCCAATACAGAAAAAGGCATTACTCAATACCGTGTAATGCAGGTGGATCTGGATGGGCGCTCAGCAGCCAGTGAGATCCGCTCGGTACGGGGCGAAGATATAGCGGCTGCCAGGATGGTGGTGTATCCCAACCCAAGCATGGATGGGAGGGTGAATGTAATGTTTGAGGAAGGCAATGGCAACAGGAGTGTAGTGGTAAGCGATATGAGCGGACGCAGGGTAAAGCAATACAGAAATGTAAGTTCTAACACGCTGGTCATCGAAGGTTTAGAAAACGGTGTATATAGCATTCAGGTTACTGACCTCACCTCTTCAGCATTGTCTGTAGAGAAAGTGATCATAAAGAAGCGATAGTTTAAGGGTCGGTTATTCTCAGACAAAAGGGATGGTCTTCATTGATCATCCCTTTGTGTTTTTATGCCTCCTGCCATCTCATTTTAGCTTTACAGAATGTAGCCGCCGGATTGTATTGAAGTAGGAACAAATGATGCTCAACCCCAACTTATTCATTATGTAAAGTTGCTAATAGAATTCTAAGATGACTGGGAGCGTTAGTTACTTTTGCAGTAGTTCCGTAGAATTTTTTACAATATGAATATTGATTTTAAAAAATATAGTGATAGCCTGGTACCTGCAGTAGTGCAGGATTTTAATACCCATAAAGTGCTGATGCTTGGTTTCATGAATGAAGAAGCATTATTAAAAACGGAAACTACCGGTCTTGTTACATTTTACAGCAGAAGTAAAAAGCGATTATGGACCAAAGGCGAAGAAAGTGGAAACAGCTTGAAATTGAAACAGCTCCTTATAGATTGTGATAATGATACTTTACTTGTGAAGGCAGAGCCACTTGGCCCGGTATGTCATACAGGTGCTGATACATGCTGGTTTGAAAAAAATCATAATGATGATTTTCTATATCACCTCGAACATATTATTCAGCTACGCATTCATAGCAATGATGAAAAATCTTATGTGAAACAATTATTCGATAAAGGAATAAATAAAATAGCTCAGAAAGTAGGGGAGGAAGCTGTGGAGCTTGTGATCGAATCGAAGGACGTTAACAGGGCGTTATTTTTGGGCGAAGCGGCTGATCTCTTATTTCATTATTTATTATTATTGCAAGCGAAAAACTGTTCCATCGCTGACGTGATAGCTATATTGGAAATGCGTCATCAACCCAAATAAATATGAAAAAACTACTTTTCGTTTTCAGTTTTTTTCCAATTATTTTATTCGCTCAAACAGATAGTTTTTTTATTTCCGGCACTATAGCAGGCTTAAAGCAAGGCGAAGAGATCAAACTAACATCTACCCAGGAAAAAGATTTACTGATCACAAAAAGTAAAAGCAAAGAAGGGTCTTTCCAATTGAAAGGAACGATACCCGAACCAGGTCTATACTGGCTTACCATTGGCAGCGAACAGGCCCAACATATTTACCTGGAAAATAAACAAGTAAAAGTAACAGGTTCAAAAAAAGATATAAAAAATATCTTCATCAAAGGCTCTCAATCACACGTGGATTTCGATCAATTTAGAAAACTTTTTAATCCCTTGATTGGTGAGTTGAATGGCACAGCTGCCCTGATACAAAAAACGGATAATCCCAAACAGCGCGAGGTAATGACTAAGCATTATGACTCAATTACTAGAAGGATTATGACAGAAGTTGGAAATTTTGTTTCGACTAAAAGATCTTCATATGTTTCACCATTTGTCATGTTTGTGACTGCACAACTACATGATAATCCTTTATTGATGGAACAACGATATCAGCAACTGGATGAAAAAGTGCGTAACTCAGGTATTGGAAAAGCTTTAGCTGATTACATCACATTTCATAAGGTAGGGGCAATTGGCACAGATGCAATGGAATTCGCACAAAATGATCCATCTGGTAAACCTATTAATTTATCTTCTTTTAAAGGGAAATATGTACTTATTGATTTTTGGGCAAGCTGGTGCAGGCCCTGCAGGTTGGAAAATCCTAACGTAGTAAAAGCATATAATAAATTTAAAGACAAAAATTTCACTGTACTTGGTGTATCGCTCGATCAGCAAAAAGATGCATGGGTGAAAGCAATAGAAAAGGATAACCTGAAATGGAGCCATGTGAGTGATCTGCAATATTGGAGCAATGCAGTAGCTGTTCAATATCGTGTAACCGGTATTCCTCAAAATTTTTTAATTGATCCCAATGGTAAGATCGTCGCAAAGAATCTGAGGGAGGAAGAGCTACAAACAAAACTTTGCGAATTGCTCGGTTGCAATTAAATGTTGACGTTTTAAAAAATTTCATACTTTTTTTAGTCAGCTTATTTATCCATAATTATTTTTTTAATGGTCTCATTTGATATGCAATTGCTGCAAAGTGCTCTTTTCAGTGGTATGCTATTTGTTCCCCCATATCCTTAAATAATATTTTTATGAACAGGACATTGGCAGATAAGCGGGAAGTAAGCGCAACAGAGGAAAGAGCAATTGGTACAAACAGTTGGCTGGTAGCACCAGGGGTGTGGCGATTAAAAGACATATTCGTTAATATGTTTATCGTTCAAAACAGGGATGGTACAGAATGGGTACTTGTAGATGCAGGCTTGAAAACTTCTGCAAAAAAAATAAAAAGTTTAGCCGAAAATATTTTTGACAGCAAAGACAGCAAGCCTAAGGCTATCCTTTTGACACATGCCCATTTTGATCATATTGGCTCATTAATACATTTGGCTGAAGAATGGGGTGTGCCTGTATATAGTCATCATCAGGAGCGTCCATATCTTACAGGCCGGGCTTCTTATCCGCCTGCTGACCCAGCTGTAGGTGGCGGTGTGATGGCATTGTTGTCCTTCACCTTTCCCAAAGGACCCATTAATGCAGAACAATATTTAAATGAAATCAACGAAGACGGTGCGATTCCGGAACTGGAAGATTGGAAGTGGATCCATACTCCCGGCCACTCACCAGGTCATATCAGTTTGTTCAGAGAGAAGGATGGTGTGCTTATCGCCGGCGATGCCTTTGTAACGACAATGATGGAATCCGTAATAGCAGTTGCAACTCAAAAGAAATTTGTTTCCGGCCCTCCAAAATATTTTACCCCCGATTGGGGAGCAGCGGCACAATCTGTTAGAAGCCTGGCGTCATTGGAACCGAATGTAATCGTAACAGGACATGGTCATGCCATGTATGGTGATAGTGCCCGTAAAGAATTACACAAACTAAGCCGGGACTTTTGGAAATGGGGTATTCCGGCAACAGGCCGTTATGTAAAAGAAGCAGCAGTATTTGATGAAGATGGTATGCCGACACATATTCCTGCTCCCAAGGGAATAATGCTTAAACGAATAGTTGTAGCAGCAGCCTTAATGACATTAGGATATATTATATACAGTCAAAGAAAGAAAACAACAGGTTGGCATAAAAAAATCACTGAAGGATTAGGAAAGCGATTAATGGAAACATCAATAGGTGCGTTAGGAGCTATATAGCTCCTGCCAGTGCTGCGCTTCCTGCTATTCCATTGATTCCTGCGATATAATAGCATAGAGCTGAGACTTAAATTTGATTTTTTCAAAATTTCAAAGACCTCATTGCGGGTCTTTTTTTGTTTTGTTGGAGTTACTTATTGACACGTTACTTCAATTCCCTTTTATATAATTGAATAGTATTTTCAAAACCTAAATAAATAGAGTCGCAGATAAGTGCATGGCCTATACTTACTTCAAGCAGAGAGGAAACATTTTTTTTGAAATAGCCAAGATTATGCAGGTCTAGATCGTGGCCTGCATTAATGCCCAGGCCTAGTTCTTCTGCCCTTTTTGCTGCGGTTCGATAATGGGATATTGCACCTTCTTTGTCTATCAAATATTTTTTTGCATACTCTTCCGTGTACAATTCTATTCTATCTGTACCTAAATCAGAAGCACCTTCAATAATTGCCTGAACAGGATCAACAAATATAGAAACCCTAATGCCTGCCTGCTGAAACAAAGACGTGACTTCTCTTAAATAATTTTTATGTTTAATGGTATCCCAGCCATGGTCGGAGGTAAGCTGGCCCCCTTCATCAGGAACCAGTGTAACCTGGTCGGGTTTTACATCTAAAACAAGGTCAACAAATTTTTGTTCTCTGCAATTGCCTTCAATATTCAACTCTGTAGTAATTACTTTTTTTATTTCACGTACATCATCATAGCGGATGTGCCTTTCATCAGGTCGGGGGTGTAAGGTAATACCGTCAGCTCCAAAGCGCTGTGCATCTCTTGCCACTTTTATTAAGTCAGGATTATTTCCACCACGTGCATTGCGAAGGGTTGCAAATTTGTTGAGATTTACAGAAAGCTTTGTCATTCATCAAAGTTATTTCACTTTGATATATTTGATGGTGACGAGAATAACAGACATTGCTGAAACCGGATGCTGCTTCAAAACTTTGAATTTTATTCTGGCATCAATTGGTCAGAAGAATTAAAATTTGATGATTATTCACCGGGCAGATATGCTTGGAACTTGCAGGAAGTTTCTTCACTAAAATATCCGTTGCCTGTTAAGGGTACACTTGGCTTATGGAATTACGAAAGGGTTGTATAAATTCATCTTCTTTTTAATGATAGGATTTTAAAATTGAAGATTCACTACCTTAGATCAAACGACCGTTCATGAGTAATTTATTTTTATTAGTCATTTGTTTTTTTACTTCAGTTGGTGTTCATGCCCAAATTACATTTATCAATTGTGGAAAATTGATAGACGGCAAAGGGAATGTTGCGCTTTCTGAAATGACCATAATAGTAGAAGCCAATAAAATAAAAACAATAAAAGAAGGATATTTTACAGGTCCTGCAGGCACTACATTTATTGACCTTAAGAAATATACAGTGATGCCGGGATTAATTGATTGTCATGTGCATTTATCAGACGAAACAAGTAAAAATAAATATTCAGAACAATTTGTTCTAAACCAGGAAGATTTTGCATATAGGTCAGTAGGGTATGCTGAACGAACTTTAATGGCAGGATTTACTACCGTCCGCGATTTGGGTGGTACCATTGCGCTAAGCCTGCGTAACGCCATCAATGCCGGATATATTAAAGGGCCACGCATTATTGCTGCCGGAAAAAGTATTGCTACTACCGGTGGCCATGCTGATCCATCGAATGGAGTAAACCGTGAGCTTACGAAAGATCCCGGAGCAAAAGAAGGTGTGATCAACAGTCCGGAAGAAGCCCGCAAAGCTGTGCGGCAACGCTACAAAGAAAATTCCGATCTGATTAAAATCACGGCAACCGGTGGAGTGCTTAGTAATGCGAAAGATGGTGCCGGTGCACAGTTTACTGAAGATGAACTCAATGCCATCATCAATACAGCAAAAGACTATGGTTATAAAATTGCCGCACATGCACATGGGGCAGTTGGGATAAAAAGAGCCATCAAGGCCGGTGTGACTTCTATAGAACATGGAACCTTTATGGATGATGAAGGGATAGCCTTAATGAAAAAACATGGCACTTATCTGGTTGCTACTATTACAGCGGGAAAATCAGTTGCTGATTCTGCTTTAATACCCGGATACTATCCTCCTTTCGTAGTAAAGAAGGCACTGGAAACAGGACCCCGGATCCAGGCAACATTTGCCAAAGCTTACAAAGCAGGAGTGAAAATTGCCTTCGGCACTGATGCAGGTGTTTTTGTACATGGAAAAAATTACAAAGAATTTGAATATATGGTGGAAGCCGGGATGCCACCTATGGTTGCCATTAAATCTGCAACTGTTGAAGCAGCAAAGCTACTTGGAATAACAGATATAGGCATTATTGAACCCGGTAAACTAGCAGATATAGTCGCTATTGACGGCGATCCTATAAAAGACATCAGGAAAATGAAAGAAATACGTTTTGTAATGAAGGAGGGGATAGTTTACAAGCAATAGGGGCAATATGAAGTACAAGGAATTTTTAAAACTAAGGGATTTTTTTTTTTAGATTTAAAGATTACGAATTGGAAATCAGTATTGATACGATGTTTTAGTGTGCTGATTCTGCTAAAAATCACCTTTACCAGAACATTAATTTTAGTTTACCGTAATTAGTTGCACCTTTACATTTCCTTTCTTCAGCAAAAAACACAAGATTATGTACACCAACGTTTGGAATAAATACCTTCCCGTAATACGGATATTAATAAAAAAATCATTAACAAGCGACCAATTGCTTGACCTCAATATATCCGACTTTGAAAGAGCTGGACTTGGGCGGAAATCAGGTTATAAATTCAATGTTGTATTCAATAAAGGTAAGATTGACAATGTGATTATCGCTTCTCCTCTCGCATCCAATCTTGCTTCTCTGCTTTTAAATGACCCTGTGATCAAAGAATTGTTTTTACAGCATCAATATACGATTAGTATGAATACCAAATTTCAATTGGGTATAAAATGTATGCCTGGCGTTACTGAAAACTCGGTAAACCAGGAGCAACCTGCGGAAGCAATGGTGGGTGAAGGTTAAATCTTGCTTTCATTCATATCTCTTTAATTATTCCTGCTTTGGCGGGTGTTCGATACTTTCTTTTTGTAATTCTTTATTAATAAACACTCCTGCTTTAGCACCCTCTGCTGCTGCCATCACTACCAGTTGTACATCTTTATCCGAATCTCCTGCCACGTATAGCCCTTGTGTATTGGTCTGCTGTGATTTATCTGTAATTACTACTCCCTTTTTACTAAGCTCGCATCCAAATACATCTACGAGTGCACATTGTTGTTCGAAACCGTTTACAAAGAAGAGCGCATCGCAAGTGTCTTCTTCTCCATTTTCAAATAAAATTTTTTTCAAGTAGCCGTCAGTACCTTCCAGCTTATTGATTCCATTGCTTTTTACTTGTATATTATTTTTTTCCAATTCCACCTTCTGGCCAGGTTTTATTTTTCTGCCTCCATCTGTGTACAAAGTAACCTGGTTGCTCCACGTTTTTAAGGAAATCGCCAGTTCGCTACCGTCCTTGTTCTTTGCATAAACCCCAAGTCTTTTGTCTTTTGCTTCCCACCCGTCGCAATAAGGGCAGTGATGGACAGACTTTCCATACATTTCTTTCAGGCCCGGCACATCCGGGAGGGTATCTACCAGTCCTGTGGCTATCAACATTTTTTTTGAGTAATATATTATTCCCTCTTCATCTGTCACTGCAAAAATATCTTCTTTGTTTTTACGGGCTTTTGTAACTTTCTTATGGAGGATTTCGACACCATATTTTTTTATTTCGCCATAGCAGATATTTAGAAATTCGGACGGCAATATATCATCCCTGGTCAGGAAATTGTGCATACCCTGAGAAACAAGGTTGCGTTGGGTACCCGAGTCAAATACCAATACAGTCCGCCGGCATCTTCCCAGTACAATTGCGGCATTCAAGCCAGCAGGCCCTCCGCCCACTATTATCACATCAAACACATCCATATCTTAAATGTTTAGAAAACCAAAAGGGAGTTTCCAATTACAGCACGATATAAATGCTCTATCCCTTTACAGGTCCAGCTTTTATAATTATGTTTTCCAGCTCCATTTGCTGCCCATTATACTTTGAAGGAGGCTCCTTTTTTTTAATGCTGTTAAGGATTTTGAACCCATTATTTATTAATAGATCTTCCATTTCTACCTCAGTAAATTTTCTGAAATTATATTCAGTAAATGGCATTTGATCCATAGTTTCTTTGGAACGCACACCGACTACTAAAATGCCATCATGCTTCAAAACTCTTTGAAACTCTAAAAGCGTAGCTTCAGGTTTACTCCAAAAATAAATTGTATTAACGGTAAGAATTTTTGAGAACTCATCTTCCTCAAAAGGTAGATCATCTGCATCACCGAGAATGAACCGGGCCTTTCCGGTAGCTCCGTAAGCGGAATTAATTGTTTTTGCTTCTTCTACCATCAATGTTGAATAATCGTAACCGGTGTACCTTATCGTTTCATCTTTTTCTAAAATCTTATTTACAAAATAGCCATTGCCCATGCCCACTTCTAGAACATGATCATTAGCTTCTAATGCCAACTCGTCTATTGCCCAATCGTTTAATAAAGCATTGCCTTTATTCATTACCTGCCCTATCTCTATACCTCCTTTTCCCTGAGGTTTTCTCAACTGGGCTGCAAGTTCACGTAAGTCCATAGATGTAACTAAAAGTTGTAACAGCAGATGCGTTTGTTATTTGAATCTCATTATTTGTTCACATTGGGAGGTGGTGCTTTGTCCGGAGATTTTGTACCATCTTCAAGTGTGGGTTCCAGGTCTTCTGTCTCGTCGGCAAAGCCTTTCCATTCTGTTATTTGTGGATCGGTTTGCTGCTGTTCTCCCTTTACTGTCGGATTTTTTTCAGGGTTATTGTCATTGCTTATTGTGTTGTTGCTCTTATCAGGATGTTCCATCATTGAAATATTTATAGTTTATGTTTCAGAAAAAGTTTACTAAGATCCATAATAATGATGCACAATTTATGCCGCACCTGTTACAAATAGCTCATCTGGATTTATTGATGCTCATCATAGAAATTCTCCTATACTGTTCCTTTAAACCCGGAGGCCGGCTTTCCAAAATGACCATATTCTTATGGTGAGCTCCTGTTCAGGTGACGGAGACTTGCCACGGAAAAAGGTAAGGCTGACAAAAACTGCTTAAGCTAATTTCGCAAAATTTACCTTAGAATAGGAACTATGAAATCTAAGTTCTAAAATTGCAGTGTTCTAATGCCTTTCTATTTTAAAATTGATTCGTACACCTATAGTTCGCTTATTTTTTAAACAACCGTTATGCCCACTACTACAAAAGTAAAAGCCCAAAAAGTTCTGATCATTGAAGATGAACGTGATATGTGCCTTTTATTAAACATCATTTTGAATGGTGAGGATCTTGCATTGGATCATGTGAATACACTCCTCGCAGCGGATGAATATTTACAAAAAGAAAATCCCGCTCTCATCATACTGGATAATAAACTGCCGGACGGATATGGTGTTGATTTCATTAGTTATACCAAACAGAAATACCCTTCTATAAAAATCATTATGATCTCCGGCTTCGTTGCATCTGCAAAAGATGTTGCTCTTGAAAATGGCGCCGATCTATATATTGAAAAACCATTTACACGAGATCAATTATACAAGTCTATAAAGCAGCTTATCAATTAAATTTAGATCAGAAACTTCTTTATTTAGACAACAATAAGTACAATTAACAGGTAACATACTACTTTGCTAAAACATGTTTCATGCGCAAAAAATATCTTACAAACAGACGGACTCGTTTGCACAAATTATAATTGACTACGTAGAAGAAAATGAAGCTCTGAAGCCTTTTTTTTCATTTGAAACAAATATAAAAGGCATTCAAAATGCAATACAAAAAAAGCAAAGACAGCCTGTCAATAGAACAGCCCTTGTTTCTGTACTAAACAAGCAATATGCTTCTATTGCAAAAGCTTCCGAAGTACAAAACAATATTGATTTACTACAATCGTCAAACACGTTTACTGTTTGCACTGCACACCAACCCAATTTGCTTACAGGGCAGTTGTATTTTATCTATAAGATATTGCATGCGATCAGGCTTGCACATCACCTGAACGCACAATTAACGGCTTACAAATTTGTGCCTCTATATTATATGGGTTCAGAAGATGCTGACCTGGCAGAGCTGAATCATTTTACCGTTGACGGAAAAAAATACGAATGGAATACTGATCAAAAAGGGGCCGTCGGGAGAATGTTTGTGGATACCAAACTGATAAGCCTCGTTGACGAACTGGCGCAGCAAATAGGCGTACAACCTTTTGGTAATGAATTGATACAAATTGTACAGCAGGCTTATACCTTAGGAGAAACCATACAATCAGCTACATTTGACCTTGTTCATGCACTTTTTGGGAGAATGGGCCTTGTGGTATTAATTGCTGACGCTCCGGAACTAAAACAGCAAATGATTCACGTATTCGAAGATGATCTTTTTGAAGAAACACCATCAAAGATTGTTGAGACAAGTTGCAATGAATTGTCAAAACTTTATAAAGTACAGGCGCAGCCCAGAGCAATCAATCTTTTTTATTTAAAAGATAATATTCGTGAACGTATAGAAAGAAGTGGGAATAATTGGTTTGTGCTGAACACTGAAATTTCTTTCAATGCAGAGGAGTTGAAAAGCGAATTGTATGAACATCCTGAAAGATTTAGCCCAAACGTAATCCTCCGGGGTTTATTCCAGGAAACCATTCTTCCGAACATAGGATTCATCGGCGGTGGGGGAGAACTGGCCTATTGGCTGCAACTGAAAGGTTTGTTTGACTATTATAAGATCAATTTTCCAGTTCTTGTTTTACGTAATTCATTTTTGATTGTTGATGAACATTCTCACAAGAAATGGGAAAAGCTCCATCTGTCAGTTTCAGATTTATTTTCAACTGAAAATGAGCTAATAAATAAAATCGTTAAGCAATCTTCTTCGAAAATTTCATTGAAGGAAGAAATTGAAAAAGCTGAACATTTGTTTACCGGTATTTCAAAACACGCTACTGATGTTGATACTACCTTGTCGGCGCATGTAGCAGCTCTTAAGACCCGCTGGCTTAAAAACCTGCAGGCACTCGAAAAAAAAATGTTACGTGCCGAGAAGCGGAAATATTTGGATCAGCAAAAGCAAATTAAAAGTGTAAAGCAGCAGCTTTTCCCCAAGGCCGGTTTACAGGAAAGGTCAGAAAATTTCATTAGTTATTATGCTAAATCAGGGAAGAGATTTATAGATGTCCTTTATCAGCACACATTGGCCATTGAACAGGAGTTCACCATTTTGACATGTAATACCAGGTCAGGTATGGATTAGAAATCAAACCTGCACATCAGTTTAAATAAAGCACTCTTGCCATTGTCGTTATCTGCGGCAAGATGTAACACCATTTTGTCTCCCATTACCCTCTGCACGCAAAGCGATTCTATCTTTTGGTTTTGGAATTTTGTACTTACCTCTGATAACTTTAGCAAATTTTCTACCCGGATAATTTTCGCTTTTCGCCTGGAAAACTGAGGTATAAAACCTAAATAACTTTCACCTATTTCTCCATCATCTATTGCATTTGGAGTGTTTTCTTCTGATGCAGTAAAAATCATAAGGTCTTTTTCTGCAACATAATAAAGTCCTGAAACACCTGCGATAGATTTTGTTGTGGGCAAATGTAATTCCTGCGCTGACACTGTTGTATAACTTGCGATCCCGGATTGATTCAGATGAAATTTATTTTTAATGATTTTGTTGATAGTGTGTGTCGTATTGGCACGATTGGAAAAATACAAATCACCATTTACAAAGGCAGCACCTTCAATATTCAATTCTTCAATTGCAGTGGTGTCTGTTAAAATGGAATTTTGTCTTTTAAAACTATTTGGTTGAGATAAAGGAAAGCAGAAAAATACTTTTCTCGCAGATGATGACATTGAGCCAAAGCCGTATAAGTAAATTGTATTTCCTTGTTTGAAGGTTGCCGCAGATTCAACATCAGGTTTTGTTTCTTTGGCTATGCGGTATGATGTATCGCTCAAAAATCTTATTGTATTCCGGATTTGATAATTCGTATCCAACACAAGAAGATGAGATGCATCGTCACCAAAAATATACAACTGATCATTGTAATATTCAATAGCAGAGGCTGAGGGAAAGCTGTCGAGTACGGTAGTAGATATAAAAATTAGTGAAGCACCAGATGTTTTTTTGCAACTATTGATCGAAACGGTTAGACCAGCCAGCATTACGCAAATCCAGAATTTTCTTTTCCACATCTTCCTGAAGTTTTATTTTGTAGGCAGAGATCTTTTCAAATAACGACTCATCTGATGTTCCAATAATTTGGGCGGCTAAAATACCGGCATTTTTTGCACCGTTTAATGCTACGGTGGCAACCGGTACACCTGCAGGCATTTGTAATATGGATAAGATGGAATCCCATCCATCTATAGAGTTAGCGGATTTGATGGGAACACCAATAACAGGTAATGAGGTAAGAGATGCAATCATACCCGGCAAATGTGCTGCGCCACCTGCTCCCGCAATAACTACTTTTAAGCCCCGTGATTTAACAGATTTTGCATAGTCAAACATACGATTGGGAGTGCGGTGTGCTGAGACAACGGTCAATTCAATTCCTATTTCAAAATGTTGCAAAATTTCTGCAGCCTCCCGCATTATGGTAAGATCTGAATCGCTGCCCATGATTATAGAAACGAGAGGAGTTTCAAGTTTGTAGTTTGTAGTTTGTAGTTGTTCCATCCTATTTCCTCCCTTTAAATTTTTGCCCTTTGAAGTCAGTTTTATTGAGATGAATCACAGGTGAAGTAACCATTTTTGTGATTTCATCAGCTAATTGATAAAATTCCTGAAAATCTTTTTCTGAAAAATAAAGATTATCCAAACCTATGAAAAGTTCTGATTTGAGTTCTCCTATTTCGCCTTTAGCTGTAGTAAGAGCATTTATAAATTTTAATCTACTACCTCTTTCAAAGCCTTCTGTAATATTATCCATAATAGCTCCACACGATCCCCGGATCTGATCTTTGTAACGAAAGTCAGACGAAATTGGATCTTTGAAAGTAAGAGGATAAATCAGATTACTGAATGATCTTGCCTTTTTCCAGATTTCCAAATCTTCAAATCTCTGAATAGTTGCCATAGAAATGATTTCCTCATTAAGAAACGATAAACTACAAACTAAAAACTATAAACTACAACTTACTTTACCAAATCTCCTCTTAATCTCATGATCTCAATTTCAGCTATTTTAGTATTGTATCGTGCCTGTATTAATCTCGTGGTGGCATCTGCAAGGCTTTGCTGGGCTTCACGCATTTCCAAGAATGTAGATATACCAAGCCGGTATCTTTCTCGTGCAATAAATAAATTTTCT
>Ga0183260_10002810_pt1 | contig 14274 bp, 14 predicted proteins | sample AntDrymUQ4972206_2_FD_129768 | JGI IMG/M metagenome (GOLD analysis project Ga0183260, IMG submission 129768) | Polar desert sand microbial communities from Dry Valleys, Antarctica - metaG UQ497 (22.06) (version 2) (version 2) | ecosystem: Environmental > Terrestrial > Soil > Desert | place... | reverse complement strand
GGGCCACTTGGGCAGTTTGCTTCGCAAACTGCCTAGGCAGCTCGCGAAGCGAGCTGCCCGACCGGACACACGACTAGGATGCACTATCTGAGCGCCGTCGCGGAACAGCCGGTCCACCGCCAGCTCGGCCTCACGGACGGGGAGCTCGACCGAATCCTGACGCTGCTCGAGCGCGAGCCGAACCACTTCGAGCTCGCCCTCTTCTCGCTGCTCTGGTCGGAGCACTGCGGCTACAAGCACTCCGCTCTCGCCCTGCGACGATTGCCGAGTGACGGCGAGCGCGTGCTCCAGGGGCCGGGGGAGAACGCCGGGGTGCTCGATCTCGGCGACGGGCTCGCGGTCGCCTTCAAGGTCGAGAGCCACAACCATCCTTCGGCGGTCGAGCCGTTCCAGGGTGCGGCGACAGGTGTCGGGGGGATCCTTCGCGACATCGCGGCGATGGGTGCGCGGCCGGTCGCCCTGCTCGACGGGCTCCGCTTCGGAGCGCCTGACGACCATTTCTCGCGGGCGGTCGGTGGTGTTGGCCATTATGGCAACTGCGTGGGCGTCCCCAACGTCGGCGGGGAGGTCGTCTTCGACGAGACCTATGCCTCGAACTGCCTCGTCAACGCGATGTGCGTGGGACTCCTACCCGCCGACCGGCAGATGAGCGCGAAGGCGACGCAGGCGGGCGCGCTCGTCGTCCTCTACGGCGCGACGACGGGTCGCGACGGGATCGGCGGCGCCTCGGTACTCGCGAGCTCCGAGCTCGGCGAGGGCGACGCCGAGAAGCGGCCCTCGGTGCAGATCGGCGACCCGTTCACCGGCAAGCGCCTCATCGAGGTGTCGGTCGAGCTCGTGGAGCGTGGCCTCGTCCTCTCGCTCCAGGACTGCGGCGCCGCCGGGCTCGCGTCGTCGCTCTCGGAGATGGCGGCCGAATACGGGATCGATGTCCACCTCGATCGTGTGCCGCAGCGCGAGGACGGGATGGAGCCATGGGAGGTGATGATCTCCGAGTCGCAAGAGCGGATGGTCGCGATCGTCGCGCCCGAGCGCCTCGGCAAGGTCGAGGAGGTCGTCGACCGGTGGGGGCTGCGGCGAGCGGTGATCGGCGAGGTCACGTCGACGGGTCTCCTGCGCGCGTTCTGGGACGGCGACGAGGTCGGCGCGGTCGCGGCCCGTCTGCTCACCGACGAGTGCCCGCGCTACCGGCTCGAGCAGGAGCCGCGGTCCCCGTCGGCCGCGTCGCCGACCGACGTGCCTCCGGCCGGCGAGGCGCTGCTCGAGCTCCTCGGGTCGCCCGCGCTCTGCTCCCGGTCGTTCGTCACGCGACGCTACGACCAGCTCGTCCAGTCGCGCACGGCTCGCAGACCCGGTCTCGACGCCGCCGTGCTGCGGCTGCGCCCCGCCTGGCGCGGTCTCGCGCTGACGCTCGACGGACAGAGCCGGCTCGGGGCGCTCGATCCGCGGGTCGCGGGTCAGCTGGCAATCCTCGAGGCGGCGCGAAACGTCGCGTGCGTCGGTGGTGACCCGCTCGGCTTCACCGACTGCCTGAACTTCGGTAACCCCGAGAAGCCGGAGGTCGGCTGGGAGCTCGCCGAGACGATCGAGGGCATGGCGCTCGCCTGCGAGGCGCTCGACGTCCCCGTCTGCTCCGGCAACGTCTCGCTCTACAACGACACGAACGGCCGCTCGATCCATCCGACCCCGGTCGTCGGTTGCGTGGGGCTTGTGCCCGACGTGCGACGCGTCCCGCGCGGTTGGCAGGAGGGCGATGCCATCCTCCTCGTCCGGTCGCGGTCGCCGCTCACCTTCGCGGGCTCGGAGGCGCAGGCGCGCTGGAGCACGCTCGGCGGCACACCGGGTCTCGATCTCGCGTCCGAGGTCGAGCTCGTCCGCTATGCGACACGTGCCGGCAGATACGCCTCGCTCGTGCACGACGTGGCCGAGGGCGGGCTGGCGGTCGCTCTGGCCGAGGCGGCGCTCTGGAGCGATTGCGGCGCGCGACTCGAGCTCGACGACGATCCGCTCGCGCTCTTCGGTGAGGTCGGCGGCCAGGTCGTGGTCGCGGTTCCGCCGAGCGACGTCGAGGTCGATCCGACCGGAGCAGGCGTGGACGTTCGGCCGATCGGCACCGTCGGCGGCAGCGAGCTCCTCGGCATCCCGCTCGCAGAGCTCGGCCGGGCCTACGCGGTGCTCGCCTGATGTGCGGCGTGTTCGGCGTGTACTCGCGCGACCGCGACGTCGCACGTCTCACGTACTTCGGCCTCTTCGCCCTCCAGCACCGCGGACAGGAGTCAGCCGGGATCGCAGTCGCCGAATCGGGCCACGTCACTGCAGTGCGCGACATGGGCCTCGTTCCACAGGTCTTCGACGAGGAGAAGCTCGCGGCTCTCCCCGGCGAGGTCGCGATCGGGCACACGCGTTACTCGACGACCGGTGGTGTGCATTGGTCGAACGCGCAGCCGCTCGTGCACCACGGTCGCGCGCGCACCGTCGCGCTTGCTCATAACGGCAACCTCGTCGACCCCGCTGCAACTCGAGACGAGCTGCTCGCCGACGGCGTCCGGCTCGCGTCGACCTCCGACACGGAGGTGATCGCGGCGCTCGTCGCGCGCGAGCCGGCCCCAGTCGCAGACGCGGTCGCGCGTGCGATGCGCTGCCTCGAGGGTGCCTACTCGATCGTCGCGATAGCGGACGGTGTGCTCGTCGCTTTCCGCGATCCGCACGGGATTCGGCCGCTGACGCTCGGTCGCATCGGCGAGGACTGGGTGATCGCGTCCGAGACGTGTGCGCTCGACATCGTCGGCGCAGACCCCGTCCGCGACGTGCGCCCGGGGGAAGTGGTCTGGATCGACGAGACCGGGCTGCATTCCGCCACCGCCGTGCCGGAAAGGCGCGGCGCGCTCTGCATCTTCGAGCAGGTCTACTTTGCCCGACCGGATTCGCGGCTCGGCGGCACCGAGGTGCATGCTGCCCGGGTGCGAATGGGCGAGCGTCTCGCCGAGGAAGCGCCGGCCGACGCCGACCTCGTGATGTCGATCCCCGACTCCGGCACGCCCGCCGCAATCGGCTTCGCAAAGCGCTCGGGGATCCCGTACGAGGAGGGTCTGATCAAGAATCGCTACATCGGGCGGACGTTCATCCAGCCCGACGACGAACTCCGCCGCCAGGGGATCAGGCTCAAGTTCAACCCACTCGCCGAGCTCGCCGGCAGACGGCTCGTGGTCGTCGATGACACGATCGTGCGGGGAAACACGACGCGCGCTCTCGTCCAGATGCTGTTCGGCGCGGGTGCGGCCGAGGTGCACGTCCGCATCTCGTCCCCCCCGATCGTGTCGCCGTGCTTTTACGGCATCGACATGGCCGAGGAGGACGAGCTCGCCGCGGCTCATCGCTCGAACGAGGAAATGCGCGAGCACATCGGCGCGACGTCGTTGCACCACCTCTCGGTGGACGGGATGCAGTCGGCGACCCGGATGCCCGACGGCTCGGTCTGCCGTGGCTGCTTTACGCGCACGTACCCGACCCGCATCCCAAATGCGGCCAACCTCGCCAAGCTCCGGTTCGAGAAGACCCCGGCCTGAGCTTCCCTCAGTCGAACGAGACGACGAGCTGCTCGATCTGCTCGTCGGTCACGCGGAGGCGCATCTCGCCGGAGCGCTCGCCGTCGTCGGCCGACCACGAGAACTGCTGCACGATCGTCCCGTCCTCGTCGGCCTCGCGCTCGAGGATGGTCATCGTGTCGGTGGGCGGCTGGGCCTCGTAGGCGGCCGCGATCGCCGCTCGTCCGTCGAACGGCCCGATCGGGAGCCCCGCGAACGCGAGCCTCGCGTCAGGTGCGAAGAGCTCGACGAGCGGGCCGAAGTCGCCGGTCGCGACCGCCTCGTTGAACGTCGTGAGGTGCCTTTCGAGAAATGCCGTCGGGATCTCACCCATCCGGGTGATGCTATCGCCGGGCATCAGCGCCGGGTCGTCGACTAGGCTCGCACGGTGCCGCAGCGTGCGCCGACCTACGCCGACGCGGGTGTCTCGCTCGTCACTGCCGGCGCGGTCGTGGAGCGTCTCCGCGGCGCCGTGGAGTCGACGCGCACGGCGGGCGTCGAGGGCGCGTTCGGCGCGTTCGCCGGTCTTTTCCGGATCGACGACGAGCGCCTGCTCGCGGCCTCGACGGACTCGGTCGGGTCGAAGCTCGTGCTCGCGCGTCGCGCCGGCAAGCTGCGGTGGTGCGGCGCCGACCTCGCCGCGCATGGGATCAACGACGTCCTCACGACCGGTGCGGAGCCGCTCTTCTTCCTCGACTACGTCGCCGCGAGCGCGATCGAGCCGGAGCAGGTCGTCGAGCTCGTCGAGGGGGCTGCCGAGGTGTGCCGCGCCGCCGGGTGCGCGATCCTCGGTGGCGAGACCGCGGAGCTCCCCGGGATCTACCGGGACGAGGAGCTCGACTTCTGCGGCACGGTCGTGGGGGTCGTCGCCCGGGAGCGACTGATCGACGGCTCACGGGTTGCGGCGGGCGACGCCGTCGTCGGTCTCCCGTCGTCCGGGCTCCATGCCAACGGATTCTCGCTCGTGCGACGGCTCGTCGGCGACGACGCGTTCGACGCCGAGCTCCTGCTGCCGCCGGCGCGCTGTTACCTCGACGAGGTGCGCGTGCTCCGCGCGCGGGCCGACGTCCGCGCGCTCGCGCACGTCACGGGCGGCGGCATCGTCGGCAACCTCGAGCGCGTGCTTCCCGAGGGCGTCGGCGCAGTCATCGATCCGGGCGCCTGGGAACGGACACGGGTCTTCGAGTGGCTCGCCGAGGAGGGGGTCTCCGAAGACGAGCTGCGCCGCGTCTTCAACCTCGGGATCGGCTACTGCGCGGTGCTTTCGAGCGAGGACGTGGGAGCCGACGACTGCGTCATCGGGCACATCGAAGCCGGTCTCGACGGTGTCCACTGGAGCGACGCGTGATCGGTGTCCTCGTGAGCGGCAAGGGCACGAACCTGCAGGCGTTGATCGACGCCGGCCTGCCCATCGTCGCGGTCGCGTCGTCGAGGCCCGGCGCTCGGGCGCTCGACCGTGCCCGTGCGGCCGACATCCCGGTGCGGACCTTCGACGCGGCGCGCTTCGCGACCCGCGACGAGCGCGACGAGGCGCTCGCGCACTGGCTCCTCGAGCGCCGTTGCGAGCTCGCCGTGCTCGCCGGCTACATGCACGTGCTCCGGCCCCGGTTCTTCGAGGTCTTCGGCCACCAGGTCGTGAACACGCACTCGGCACCCCTGCCAGAGTTCCCCGGCGCGCACCCGATCGAGGATGTGCTCGCAGCGGGCGTCGCGGAGACGGCCGCGACCGTCCACTGGGTCGACGAGGGCGTCGACACGGGCGCAGTCATCCGGCGCGAGTCCGTCGCGGTCGTCCCCGGTGACACGGCGGCAAGCCTCCGGGTACGGGTTCAGGCCGTCGAGCACCGTCTCCTCCCCGAGGTCGTGCGGGAGCTGATCGCGGCGTGACGATACGGCGCGCGCTCCTCTCCGTGTACGACAAGACGGGTCTCGCGCCGTTCGCCCAGGCGCTCGCCGACGATGGGGTCGAGCTCGTCGCGAGCGGCGGCACCGCTGCGGCCCTCGTCGAGGCCGGGCTTGTGGTGACGCCTCTCGAGGAGTTGACAGGGTTCGGCGAGCTGCTCGGTCACCGCGTGGTCACCCTGCACCCGGCCGTGCACGGCGGGATCCTCGCCCGGCGCGACGTTCCCGAAGACCTCGCGCAGCTCGAGACCCACGGGATCGCGCCCATCGACCTCGTGTGCGTCAACCTCTATCCGTTCGAGCGGACGATCGGCAGGCTCGACGTCGACTGGGAGGACGCGATCGAGCAGATCGACATCGGCGGGCCCACCCTCCTGCGCGCCGCCGCGAAGAATCACGCCCATGTGGTCACGGTCTGCCGCCCGGACGACTACGAGCCAGTCCTCGAAGAGCTGCGATCGGGGGAGGTCTCCCAGGAGACGCGCCGCTCGCTCGCCGCGCGGGCCTTCCAGACGACGGCCTCGCTCGACGCGGCGATCGCCACGTGGCTTGGTCGCGAGGAGCCGTTCCCGGAGACCTACCTCCCGGTCTTCGATCGCGTGCTCGAGCTCTCGTATGGCGAGAACCCCCACCAGCAGGCGGTCTACTACATGCAGCGCGGCGCCCGCACCCACATCCTGGCGCGCGTCGAGCTCCTGCAGGGCAAGCCTCTCTCCTTCAACAACCTCGGCGATCTCTCGGCCGGCCGGCTGCTCCTCCTCGAGCTGGAAGGCCCGGCCGCAGTGATCGTGAAGCACGGCAACCCGTGCGGCGTCGCGAAGGCAGCGACGATCGAGGAGGCATACGAGAAGGCGCGTGCCGCAGACCCCGTCTCCGCGTACGGCGGCGTCGTCGTCCTCGACCGCCCTGTCTCGAACGGCCTCGGCGGCGTGCTCTCGGAGCATTTCATCGAGGTGCTCCATGCTCCCGGCTACGACGACGACGCGCTCGCGGCGTTCGCCGGCAGGGAGACCATGCGTGTCCTCGCGAACAACGAGCGGCGTGCGTTCGTCTCGACCGAGCGCGACCTCCGGCGCGCCCTCGGCGGCCTGCTCGTCCAGGATCGCGACACGGAGGGCGACCCGCTCGACGCGATGGACGTCGTCTGCGGCGACCCGGACGCGAAGCTCTGGGAGGAGCTTCTCTTCGCCTGGACAGTGGCGAAGCACGTCACCTCGAATGCGATCGTCCTCTCCGGCGACGGCCAGACAATCGGTATCGGCGCCGGTCAGATGAGCCGCATCGACGCGGTGCGGCTCGCGATCGACAGGGCCCGTGAGCACGGTCACGCGCTCGAGGGGGCCGTGCTGGCCTCCGATGCGTTCTTCCCGTTCGTGGACGGCGTTCACCTCGCCCTCGAGGCCGGGATCCGCGCGATCATCCAGCCGGGCGGCTCCAAGCGCGACGCCGAGGTGACCGACGCCGTGCTCGCGGCCGGGGCCACGATGGTGCACACGGGCCGGCGCCACTTCAAGCACTGAGCCCGCGGGGGTGAGTGCGGAGGCGCGGGCTGAAGCCACGCCTCGGGTCGCGGCCGTGGTTGGGGCGTGGTCGGGGCGTGGCTTCAGCCGCGCCCCTGCACCCCCCGCAGGGGCGGCCGCCCGGAGCTGCTACCGTCCCGCGGTCGCTGACACCGACGGCGCGCCGCTCCTCGCGGCTCCACCCATTCCGACGCCGTCCCGTGCCGCTTCCACCCGTCGATGCCTCGTCGCCTCGTCATACCGTTCATCGCTTGTGCCGTCTGGCTCGCCCTCCCCGCCGGCGGGCTCCAGGCGGAATCGACGCCCGGTCGGCACGCGCGGCCCGTCGAGAGCCCGGTCCGATTCGTGCCCCCACCGCCACCGGCGCCACCGACCGTCTCCGAGCGCGCTGTCAGGCTGGCGCGCACCCAGCTCGGCGTGCCGTACAGCTACGGCGGCGCCTCACCCGCGGGCTTCGACTGCTCGGGTCTCGTCTCCTGGGTCTACGGCCGGCTCGGTGTCTCGCTGCCGCACAACGCGGCGGCGCTCTACGACATCGGTCGCCCCGTCGCTCGCGCGTCGCTCCGACCGGGCGATCTCGTCTTCTTCAGCGGTCTCGGCCACGTGGGGATGTACATCGGCCGCGGGAGGATGATCCACGCGCCGCAATCCGGCCAGACCGTCGAGATCCAGGCGCTGGACGACCGCTCCGGCGCGCCGATCGGCGCGCGCCGGGTCGCGTAGGTGTGCCCCAGCAAGACCACGTGTCCGACTGAAGTCGGACACGGAGAAACTAGAGTTCCGCCGCATGACGCGCGACTACCCCACCGTGCTCGACCTCGTCGGCTCGACGCCCATCGTGCGACTGACCTCCTTCGGGCGCGAGACCGGCGCGACCCTGCTCGCAAAGCTCGAGTTCATGAATCCGGGCGGCTCGAACAAGGATCGGATCGGAATGGCGATGATCGAGGCGGCCGAGCGCGACGGGCGGCTCCGGCCGGGTGGCACGATCGTCGAGCCGACCTCGGGCAACACGGGTGTCGGGCTCGCGATCGCGGCGGCGCACAAGGGCTACCGCTGTATCTTCGTGATGCCCGACAAGATGAGTCAGGAGAAGATCTCGACCCTCCGGGCGTACGGCGCGGAGGTCGTGATCACGCCGACAGCGGTCGAGCACGACTCCCCGGAGAGCTACTACTCCGTCTCGGACAGGCTCGCAGAGGAGATCCCGGGCGGCTTCAAGCCCGATCAATACTCGAACGGCGCGAACCCCGAGGCGCACTACCGGACGACGGGGCCTGAGCTCTGGGAGGAGACGGGCGGGGAACTCGACGCGATCGTCATCTCCGTCGGCACGGGCGGCTCGATCTCGGGGATCGGCCGCTATTTCAAGGAACGGAAGCCGGACGTCCTGATCGTCGGCGCCGATCCCGAAGGCTCGGTCTTCACGGCAGACGACGAGCACCCGGTGCATCCGTACCTCGTCGAGGGAATCGGCAAGGACTCATGGCCGAAGACGATGGATCCCTCGGTCGTCGACGACTGGATCCGCGTCTCGGACCGGGACTCGTTCCTGACCGCGCGACGCCTCGCGCGCGAGGAGGGCCTCCTCGCCGGCGGCTCGTGCGGGACGACGGCCTGGGCGGCGCTCGAGGTCGCGAAGCGGCTCGGGGCGGGCGCGACGATCCTCATGACGTTCCCCGACGGCGGCCGCTCCTACCTCTCGAAGTTCTACGACGACAACTGGATGATCCAGTACGGCTTCATGGAGCGGCGCGCACCCGCGCCGACGGTGGCCGAGGTGACGCAGTTCCGGCACGGCGACGGAACGGCTATGCCCGACCTCGTCGTCGTCGACGCGCACAAGAAAGTCGGCGCGGCGATCGATCTCATGCAGCGCTACGGGATCTCGCAGCTGCCGGTGGTCAGGCACGAGCCGCTCGAGGCGCTCACCGACATCGTCGGCTCGATCCACGAGCGGAGCCTGCTCGACCGCGTGTTCCGGAACCCCGACTCCTTGAACGACGACGTCGCCGTCGCGATGCAGCCCCCGCTCGCCTCGGTCGACGCCGCCGCGTCGGTCGACGAGGTGTTCGCGGAGCTGACGGGCTCGGGCGGGGCCGTCGTCGTCGGGCGGGCCGGACGCCCTGTCGCCATTCTCACGCGCTCGGATCTTCTCGAGTTCCTCGCGGCGCGCCGGACGCAGGTCGAGGTATAGAAGGCTCGGGGGTGACGGACTTCGGTCTGTCCGTGCGACGGCCCTCGTAGCGCGCCGTTACGACGACCGCGCCGACGATCAGGATCGCGCCCGCGAGCGCGGCGGGGCCGGGCCGCTCGGCGAGCACGAGCGCGCCGAGCACCACCGCGACGAGCGGGTTGACGTACTGGTGCGTCACAACCTGGGAGATCGGCGCGTTGTCGAGCAGCCAGACGTACGCACTGAAGCCGATCACGCTCCCGGCCAGGCACAGGTAGACCCACGCGGCGAGAGGCCCCGCCTGAAACGCCGCTTGATCGAGCTCGGTCGCCTCGCCGATCGCGAGCCCGGCCACCAGCAACACGAGCCCGCCGCCCAGCATCTGGTAGACGGCACCGACGAAGGCGTTCGTGGGGAGCGATAGACGACTCGCCGCAAACGATCCGCGCGACCACGAGATCGAGGCGACCAGCATCACGAGGAGACCGACGGCCGCGGAGCCCCCGCTGAGCCCGTCCGGCCCCACGACGAGCGCCAGACCGCCGAGCCCGACGAGGGCCGCGACCATCGTCGGACGCCCCACGCGCTCCCCCGCGACCATGCGCCAGACGACGACCTGGAGCGGCACCGAGCCCGCGATCATCGCCGCCACGCCCGAGTCGATCCGCGTCTCGGCGACGTGCACGAGCCCGACGCCCCCCGCGAGAAGAGCGACGCCGATCCCGCCCGCCGCGAGCGCCTGACGTGCAGGCACGCGGAGCGAGCGTCGTGCAAGGGTGAGGACGGTGCCGAGGAAGAGCGCCGCGGCGAGGAAGCGCGTTCCGGCCGTGAGCAACGGCGGCAGCGTCCGCACTGCGAGCTTGATTGCGAGGTAGGTCGAGCCCCAGACGACGTAGACGATCGCGAGCGCGACCCAGAGCTCGAGGGTGCGCCGCGTCATGCGGCTTGCTCGATGCGTGGCTCCGCGTTCATCTAGGTTGGAGAACGATGGGGCTCCGGGAAACGATCCGCCGGCTCTTCGGCCGTGCCGACGAGACGATCGCCGACGCGGAGTTCGCGGCGCTCGACGCGATGCACGACGCCGAGGACCGGATCGACGACGCGACGGGCGGGCGCTTCTATGACGCCGTCGAACGGGCTGACGAGGAGGCAGACGAGCTCCTCGACCGGCTCCACCTCGACAACGAGCTCGGCGAGCAGGACGCTCGCTGACCCAGGTGTCGGACTTCAGTCCGACACCTGAAGTCGCGCGGAGCGTCAGTTGTCCGACGGAAGTCGGGCACCGGTTGTTGCAGGCGCCGGACGGTTGACGAACGCCACCGCGTGGCCCCGTGCGTTCGCGCGCGCGAGCTCTTCCTCGTCGAGCGCACCGATCCGCTCGAGCAGCGCGAACTCGTCGCGCAGGTGCGTCCGCATCATCTCAGGCCCGTCCGTCGCGATCGTGAAGGCGACGTCGTGCTCGACGAACCGGCGGACCGTCTCGCGCACCTCTGCCTCGTCCCGCAACGCCTTCGTCAGCAGGTTCGACGTCGGGCAGATCTCGAGCGTCACGCCGGTCTCGCGCAGAACCGCCATGAGCTCGGGGTCGTGGGCGGCGAGGATCCCGTGACCGATGCGGTCGGGGCGCAACACCTCCACGACCTCGCCGATCTCCTCCGCTCCGGTCTCGCCCTCCTCGCCGACGTGGATCGTCACCCCGAGCCCTGCTCCACGCGCTGTCTCGACCATGGGAGCGATCTGCGTGTAGTCGTAGCGCAGCCCACCGGGGCGCGGCCCGGCGATGTCGACGCCGACGACGCCGCGGCTCGACCAGTGGAGCGCCTTCTCGACGATGATCTCGTTCTGCCGTGCGTCGAACGTGCGATCCATCATCAGGATCAGCCCGGCGCGGACCTGCGGGTATTCGAGCCGAGCGCGGTCGAGACCGCGGATCGCGGCGAGGATGATGTGATCGAGGTCGCGCTCGCCCCCGCGATTCCGCTTCATCGGGTTGAACCGCAGCTCGAGCGTCGTGATCCTCTGCGACCGGTAGGCGCCCCCGATCGCCGCGTGCACGGAGCGCTCGACCGCGAGTGGCGACGACTGGATCAGCTCCGTCCAGTGGTAGATCGCGTCGAGCTCGTCGAGGCTCTCGACGCCGCGCGGGTCGGAGACCGTGACGAGCCGGTCGAACTCCCAGAAGTCCTTCACCGGTAGCGCGATCCCCTGCTCGTGGGCAAGGCTCCACATGATGTCGGAGGCGACCGAGCCTCCGAGGTGCGTGTGGAGCTCCGCGAGCCCTACGTCGGCCGGGAGCATCGCGACCGAGTCTACGGTTCAGTCCCGCATGTATCAGGCTGGTACGAGCTCAGTCCGCCACCACCGGCCCGCGCTCGGCGGTCGCTCGCGCCACGAGCTCCCGCAGCGGCTCGAGGAAGCTCCCGTCGATCATGTGGGGCACCGGTGCCGTCAGCCGGAGGACGTCCGCGCCCGCGGACTCGAGTGTCTCGGCCGCCTCCTTGCCGAACTGGGAGGGGATCACGGGGTCGAGCGAGCCGTGCGCGACGGCAACCGGGATCCCCGCGAGTCGGCCCGGGTCGAGCGGCCAGCCCTCGACGCGCGGGAGGAAGCCCGACATGGCGATCACACCCGCCGGGGGTGGACGGTCGGGACCGAGGCTGAGTGCCCAGGTCATGACGGCGCCCTGCGAGAAGCCGCCCAGGACGACGCGCTCGAGCGGCACCGGGAGCGCGTCCAGGAACGCCTCGAGCCTTGGCACGGTGTCGAGGAACGTGGCCGGGTCGGGTGTCGGGATGCCGCCGAGCGTGTACCAGTGACGGCCGCCGGGCGGAAGGTGGAGCGGCCCGCCGGGTGTGACGCCGAGCAGGCGGCGCTCGGGGTCGAGGAGGTCGAGGAGGGGATAGAGGTCGTGCTCGTCGGCCCCTCGCCCGTGGAGGAGGACGAGCGCGCCGTGCGGCTCGCCCTCCGGCTCGCGACGCCGAGCGGCGAGCGCGTCCCGGCGGCCGCTCAGCCCGCCCATCCGGCCCTCGGGTCGGGTAGCGGCGTCAGGATCCTCTCGACCTCCGTGCGGCGGTGCTCGAACGCGGGTGGCAGGACGAGCGTCTCGCCTAGGTGCTCGAGCTCCTCGTCCACAGCGAATCCCGGACCGAGTGTCGCGAGCTCGAAGAGCACGCCGCTCGGCTCGCGGAAGTACACGGACCGGAACCAGAACCGGTCGATCACGGGCGTGGCGCGCATGCCGGCTTCGGTGACGCGGCGCTGCCAGGCGGCGTGGTCCTCCATCGTCGAAGCCCAGGCGACGTGGTGCACGGTGCCGGCACCAGGGACGCCGAGATCGGCAGGCGGCGCATCGTAGGCGTACGAGCCGCCCCGGTCAGCGCCGCGCACCTCCCACGCGTCCGCCCCTCGGGGAGAGAAGCCGAGCACCTGCTCGAGCAACGCGCGGCTGCGCTCCGGGTCGGACGCGTAGGCGCGGACGCCGTCGAATCCCTGGAGCGCGAGCTCGGACGGGATGTCCGGATGACGCGCGACGAGCGGCGCGTCGCCCGTCGCGGAGACGGCGAGCTCGAGACCAAGCCGCTCCGGGTCGTCGAACCGGAGCGTGCCGTTGCGGCGCGAGGTCGTGACGCCGTGGGTCGCGAGCCGCGACTCCCAGAAGTCGAGTGCCTCCTCCGAGCCGACCCGGAAGGTGATCGTGTGCACCATGCCGTCGCCCGCCCGACCCGAGCTCGCGCCCGGATACTCGAAGAACGTGATGTCGGCCCCGGGGCTCCCGTGCTCGTCGGCGTAGAACAGGTGATAGACCGTCGGGTCGTCCTGATTGATCGTCTTCTTGACGAGCCGAAGTCCCATGACACCGGTGTAGAAGGTGACGTTGCCGGGCGCGTCGCCGGTGATGCAGGTGACGTGGTGTACGCCTCCGAACCGCATGGCTGTCGCCCCTTCCTCGTCGTGGGTCTCGTGCTCGGTGGTCGATCGTGCCAACGGAGGACTTTGCTCGTGCAATTTCGTTGTCTGGGCAAGTATAATTCGCGCAGATGCACGCAACGTCGTCGGATCAGCTGAGCCGCCTGGAGCTCGCCGCGTGGCGCGGGCTCCTCCGGACCCATTCCCGTCTAGCCCGCGAGCTCGATCGCGAGCTCGAGACCGCTCACGGGCTCCCCCTCACGCACTACGAGGTGCTGCTGCACCTCGAAGCCGCGCCGGAGCACCGGCTCCGCATGGGCGACCTGGCCGAGTCCGTGCTCCTCAGCCAGAGTGGCGTGACCCGTCTCGTCGATCGGCTCGAGTGCGACGGCTTCGTCGTCCGCGAGCGGTGCCCCGCCGATCGCCGCGGACTCAACGCCCGCCTCACGGGCGAGGGCCTCGCAAAGCTCCGGGAGGCTCGTCCGACGCACCTTGCCGGGATCCGGGAGCGGTTCGTGGCGCGCCTCTCCGAAGCCGAGCTGCGTGCGCTCGCGGCGGTCTGGACGCGACTACGTCCGGGAATCGACTGAGCGCCGGCGCGGCTCCGAACGCATAGGCTCACGCTGTGAAGATCGGCATCGTGGTGCCGTTCTCGTGGTCGTTCTGGGGCGCGGTCGTCGAGCACGCGGAGCTCCAGGCAGCGGCGCTCGAGGCGCTCGGGCACGAGGTCAAGCTGGTGATGGGCAACGACCCGCCGGGGCAGTTCACGCGCGCTCTCCATCCCCGGGTCGGGCGCCATGGGAATCCACCCGCCAACGTCATCCCCGTGGGACGCTCCGTGATCGTCCCCGCGAACGGGTCCTTGCCGAACATCGTGCTCAGCCCGCGCACGCTTCTCCGCCTCCGGCGGGTGCTCGAGCGCGAGCGCTTCGACGTCCTCCACCTCCACGAGCCGATGACGCCCGCGATCTGCATCGGCGTCCTCGCGCTTGCGCGCGCCCCGATCGTCGCGACCCATCACGCGTCGGGCGACCTCGGCTGGATGCGACTCGGGATGCCCGCCTGGCACTTCCTGATGGACCGCGTCGACCAGCGGATCGCCGTCTCCGAACGCGCGCGCGCCTCGGCCGACCGCTGGCTCGGTGGCCCCTGGGAGGTCGTTCCGAACGGCGTCCTGATCCCCGAG
>Ga0183260_10002808_pt1 | contig 14281 bp, 10 predicted proteins | sample AntDrymUQ4972206_2_FD_129768 | JGI IMG/M metagenome (GOLD analysis project Ga0183260, IMG submission 129768) | Polar desert sand microbial communities from Dry Valleys, Antarctica - metaG UQ497 (22.06) (version 2) (version 2) | ecosystem: Environmental > Terrestrial > Soil > Desert | place... | reverse complement strand
TCGTCGAGAGGCGAGCCAAAGCTGCTTCCGGCGTGCCCCTTTGGCGAACATCCGACTTCACCTGGCTTAGTGACGCCTCACCTGGCGTGCACGCCTGGTGAGGCGTGCTCATACCCGGTTAACCTGGTAACGGTGTGCAGACGTGGCGGAGTGGTCGGCGGGATGGTGGCTGTCAGGCCTTCGCAGAATCTGGTGCATCCCTGCTAACGAAATGTGTGCACTTGGAGACGTATAGTCAACAGCCGGTGCAGATTTCGTCATTCTGCTGCAGGTAGCAACCGCCTTCCGCATAGTGATTCGACGGGGTGGCTGGTGGAACGCGCCCTGACTGCTCGGGGAATAACTTGTTGTAGCTGGGAGATGGCTGTGGGTAATTATGCCGTCACTACCTCTACTACGGCAGCCGCGCGGACGGCGAGCTGCGTAAGGTGACCTGGAATGGCTCCGCGACGACCGGGTCACCATCGGTCGTGGGAGACGGTTACAGCTGGCAGGCAAGGGGGATGTTCCTCTACGCCAGCTGAGGTATCGACGTTCATTCTCGGGAGGGGTCATGCGGGCGCATCGCCATCTAGGTGCCGTGCTGATGGCGGCCGTACTGATGTCGTGTGGGCAAGCGGCCAGCGACACACCCCCGGACCGGGTCGGACCGAGTGCAGTCCGCTCTGAGAACGAGCTCCGCCTGGACTTCGAGCGATCGCTCGATCGGGCTGGGGACCGGTTCTTCGACGCCGGCCCAGGGTGGGCGGACGCAGCCGTGGTCGAGTCGCAGCCGCGGGTACTCGAGGTGGTATCGGGGGCAGCCGGTGTCGATAGCGCCGTGTCGTTTCCACCGCGCTGCAGTGATGCGAGTTGCTTGCGCGCGCTGGTCGAGCTCCCAGACGACGACAGGCTGGACCCGGGCGACAATGGCTTTGCCTTCGGTGCTCGTGTTCGGCTGGCGGCGGACCAGACGGACCTGGGTTCCAACGTCGTTCAAAAGGGTCGATACAAGACGTCGGGTGGACAGTGGAAGCTTCAGGTCGACGGCGCCGACGGCCGCCCTAGCTGTGTCCTCCTGGGGAACCTTGCCGGCAAGCGGGAGTCGGCCAAGCTGGAAGCCGATCAGAGCATCGCCGATGACAACTGGCACTCGGTGACGTGTCACATGTCCGACGACACACTCACCCTCACAGTGGATGAGAGCCTCAAGACCATGGTGGCTGAAGTCGGCGTCATCGAGAACGACGAACCGGTGCGCATCGGGGCTTCAGGCCCCAAAACCAGCGACGATCAATTCCACGGTGACATCGATGATGTGCATTTCTGCGCAGGTGAATGCGCTGCGTCAGCCCCCCTCCTGTAACAGATCGTGATCACGAGATTACTAGCGGTCAAATATTGCCACGTTCTCGCTGAACTGTCGCTGAGAAATCGTCGAAAGGCGTACGGACGTCATCGGCACCGTCCTATTCTTCGGGTGTCTGTTCTCGGGTCGTAATAGTTATTTGATCCCTCGGGGGAATCGTGCGAAGGCTTTTGTCACTGCTCGCTTGGATGAGCGTCGTCGCGTTTGCCGTGACGTCCCCTTCGCTCGCTTCAGCGTCGCAGGGCTATCACCACGACGGTCTGGTCAGCGACAACCCTGCCAACTACACCCCTGACGTCCTCGACGGGACGGTCCTGGCCATCGTCCAGGTGGGAAACACCGTCGTCCTGGGCGGTTCCTTCACGACGGCGCGCGACCACGGCTCGGTCCAGACGCTGGTCCGGAACCGGCTCCTCGCCTTCAATGCCGTGACCGGACAGCTCGACGAAGACTTTGATCCCGACCTAGACGGCACCGTGACGGCCCTCAGCGCGGCACCGGACGGGCAGTCCATCTTTGTCGGGGGCTCATTCAAGACGATCGACGGCGTCATCGCGACCCGAGTGGCCAAGCTGGACATCAGCACCGGCCAGCGAGTGCCTGGGTTCTCACCCGCAGCACCGAATGCGAGGGTCGACGACTTGGACTTCGTCGCTGGCCGATTGTTCGTCGGAGGCCATTTCGACACGATCGGGGCGGTGCGTCGTACCGGTCTGGCGGAGTTGGACCCATCCACCGGCCAGGTGCTTCCCTCCCTCGATGTGGAGATCGCCGGCACGCAATGGGGCGGCACCACTCACGTCTACAAGCTGGACGTGACGCCGGACGGGTCCCGCATGGTCGTCATTGGAAACTTCGTCACTGTTGCCGGTCAGGATCGGACCCAGGTGGCGATGCTTGACCTGACCACGAACCCAGCCCGCGTCGCACCGTGGCGAACCGACCGCTTCAAGCCGAAGTGTGGTCCGAAGGTAGATTCGATCGTCCGTGATGTCGAGTTCGCACCAGCCGGTGACTTCTTCGTCATCGTGACTACCGGGGGGCACATCGGGGGGCCGCCGAAGCTGTGTGACACGATCTCCCGCTGGCAGACTGCAGCGACCGGCTCTGCGGTGGATCCCATGTGGGTCGACTGGACCGGTGGCGACTCCACCTACTCGGCCGCGGTCACTGATTCGGCCATTTACGTCGGCGGTCACGGACGCTGGCTCAACAACCCGTTCGCGGCCAACACGCCGGGCCCTGGAGCGGTTTCCCGCGAGGGTGTTGCCGCGCTCGATCCGCGCAACGGGTTGCCCCTCTCGTGGAACCCGGGCAGGACCCGTGGCCACGGGGCCGAGGAGTTGTACGCCACAGCCGACGGTCTCTACATGGGCTCAGACACTGACCGGGTGAACGCCGAGCGGCACGGCCGAGTCGCCTTCTTCCCGTTGGCCGGCGGTACCCCGGTGCCGCAGCCCGGACCGGTGCCACTGCCCGTCGACGCGTACTTCCTCGGAGCCACCCCGGCAATTCACTCGACGAACGTGCTCTATCGGGTGAACGCGGGTGGCCCCAGCATCGCGACGCTCGACGGCGGTCCCGACTGGCTCTCCGATTCCGCGACGTCCAGCGCTCAACGGAACCTCGGATCCACGTCCGGCTCCTACCGAACCGCCGTGGCGATCGATTCGACTGTGCCAGGCTCCACACCGCGCGATGTCTTTCTCACTGATCGCTTCGACCCCGCACCGAAGCCGGAGATGAGGTGGGCCTTCCCCGTACCGTCGGGGCGGGAGGTCCAGGTTCGCCTCTACTTCGCCAACCGGTCCGACGAGACCAAGACGGCGGGTACGCGGCAGTTCGACGTGCGCATCGACGGATCGGTCAAACTCGACAACTTCGACATTGTCGGCTCGGCCGGCCACCAGGTCGGAACCATGCGGGCGTTTGACGTCACCAGCGACGGCATCGTCAACATTTTCTTCGGCCACGTCGTCAATGACCCGCTCATCAACGCGATCGAGATCATCGATCGCGCTGGGACCAGCTCATCGTCCGGCGCCAGCGACATCATGCAACGAGGTTTCGACGGCTCCACGGTCACCCCCGTCACGCAGCATCCGGACGCGGAGTTCTCATGGGCAGGTGCTCGTGCCTCCACACTCATCGATGGCCAGCTCTACTCCGCCTGGAATGACGGGCACCTGTATCGGCGCTCCTTCGCTGACGGCTCTGTCGGGCCGGCGGTCGACATCGACCTGCGTGGGCTGTCCGACTTCGCCGGCGACCTTCAATACGCCACCGGCATGTTCTACGACGACGGGCGGCTCTTCTACACGCGGGCCGGCAGGTCGGCACTGTACATGCGCTACCTGACTGTCGAAGCCGATGTCATCGGAGCGCGGGTATTCACCGTGAGCGGAGACGTCAGCGGAGTCGAGTGGGCCAAGGTCAGGGGCATGTTTCGCGCCGGCAGCAAGCTGTACTGGGTCAATGCCGTCACAGGCGATCTCCATCGACTCCCCTGGGTCGCCGGTGCCCCGGTCGCCGGCGCTGGCAAAGTCGTCAGTGGGCCAACGGTCGATGGCACCGACTGGCGTGCCAAGTCAGTGGTGGTGGCCCCGGCCGTCGCTCGCTAGCAACGCCAATTTGTACCCCAACCGGGTGCCGCGAGACGGTAGCCACGTGACCCACCCCTTTGCGTCACCGCCCGTCGACACCGATGACGACCATGCCCTGGCCGCGTGGTTGGCCACGGTGGCAGGACAGCGCCTGCTCGAGGTACGGGCACAGGGCCTCGAAGGCAAAGCGCTCAAGGACGAGGGTGATCGGACGAGCCACGAGCTGCTCATGGAACTGCTTGAGCGGCATCGGCCGGCCGATGCCGTGTTGAGCGAGGAGGGCCAAGACGACCCTGGACGACTCACCGCGTCGCGTGTCTGGATCATCGACCCCCTGGACGGAACCCGTGAGTTCTCCGAACCGCCGCGCGATGACTGGGCTGTTCACGTGGCGTTGTGGGCAGCGGGTGACCTTTCAGCAGGGGCGGTGGCCCAGCCCGGCCTTGACGCCACGTTTTCCACTGCCGACCCACCCCAGGTGCCGCCGTCTGAGGCGCTCCGGCCACGCCTTGCCGTGAGCCGCACCCGCCCGCCCGCGTTCATGCAGGAGCTCGCCGACGAGATGGGCGCCGACCTGGTACCCATGGGTTCGGCCGGGGCCAAAGTGATCTCCGTCGTACGGGATATCAGCGACGCGTACGTCCATGCCGGAGGGCAGTACGAGTGGGACTCCGCTGCACCGGTCGCGGTTGCCCGAGCTACCGGGTTGCACACGAGCAGGGCCGACGGCGCGCCGCTGGTGTACAACCGGCCCGATCCGCTGCTGCCGGACCTGTTGGTGTGCCGGCCCGAGCTCGCCACGGCGATTACCGACTTCGTTCGCCGCTACGACGCCACCTCTGCCTGACTTGTGCAACCTCATCCGCCGCAACCTCACCCCGACTTGTCACTGTCACGCCAGGTTCTGACCTGGTCTTACGGTGACAAGTCGGTGGGGTCGTCGGCGACCTCCTACGCTGGATTCCGATGACCCTGGCCGGACTCTCGACCCTCGTCGCGACCGAGTCGACCCTCGCTACCGCAATCCGCGACGGACACGACGGGCTGCACGCGCTTGACCTGACTGCTCCACCGGCACTGCGGCCGTTCATCGCCGCTGCGCTGGCCCGGCCGGAGCGGGCGACGAACCGTACCGTCCTCGCTGTCACCGCGACTGCGCGAGAAGCCGAGGATCTGGCTGCGGCACTGCGGGATCTGATCGCCCCGGAGGTAGTCGCCTACTACCCGGCGTGGGAGACGCTGCCGCACGAACGCCTCTCGCCCCGCTCGGATACCGTCGGACGGCGACTCGCCGTACTACGTCGGTTGGTGCACCCGGGGCCGAGCGGCAGCGCCGATGGGCCGATCGAGGTCATCGTTGCCCCTGTCCGCTCGGTGCTTCAACCACAGGTACGCGGCTTGGCCGACCTCGAGCCCGTCGAGCTGGCGACGGGGATGGACACCGATGTGGACGTCGTGGTTCACCGGCTCGCGTCCGCGGCTTATGCCCGCGTGGACCTGGTGGAGCGTCGCGGGGAGTTTGCCGTCCGAGGTGGCATCGTCGATGTCTTTCCGCCCACCGAGGACCATCCGTTGCGCGTGGAGTTCTGGGGCGACACGGTGGAGGAGATCCGCTACTTCGCGGTGGCCGATCAGCGGTCCTTGCAGTCCGTCGAACGGCTGTGGGCACCGCCGTGCCGCGAGCTGCTGCTGACCGAAGAGGTACGGGAGCGTGCCCGCGCCTTGGCGGCGGACCATCTCGAGCTGTCCGAGCTGTTCGGCAGGCTCGCCGAGGGTCACGCCGTCGACGGGATGGAGTCGCTGGCGCCGGTGCTGGTCGACGAGATGGAGATGCTCACCGACCTGTTGCCCGAGCCGTCGACCGTTCTCGTGTGCGATCCGGAGCGAGTCCGCACCCGAGCGCGCGACCTGGTCGCCACCAGTCAGGAGTTCCTCCAGGCGTCGTGGGCCGCCGCCGCGGGGGGCGGCAGCGCACCGATCGACCTGGGTGCGGCCGCGTACCACTCCCTGGCCGACGTCCGCTTGGCCGTGCTTGCCCGCCGACAGGCGTGGTGGAGCACCTCACCCTTCGGCCTGGATCCTGAGGTCGACCCGCTGGCGCCGCTCCGTACCGAGGCAGGTGACCTGGTCAGCATCGACGTCGACACTCGCGTCGGCGCCGTCGAGTCCCGAGCGCTACCGTTTCGTGCGGCCGCACTGTACCGCGGCGACACCGAGCAGGCGCTGGGAGACGTGCGGTCCGCGCTGCAGCACGGTCATCGAGTGGTGCTGGTGACTCCCGCCGCGGGCCAGGCACAGAGGTCCGTCGAGGTGCTTGCGGAGCACGACATCGCCGCCCGCATCGATCCGACACCGGCCGACCCGGTGCCCGACCTCGTGCATGTCGTGACAGGTGCACTGAGCCACGGCTTCAGCTGCGACCCCCTTCGCCTGTTCATGCTCACCACGGACGACCTTGTCGGCCAGCGAGCGGCACCCCGGGAGGAGCGGCGGCTGCCGTCGCGTCGTCGGAAGGAGATCGACCCGCTCGAGCTTGTGCCGGGCGACCACGTCGTGCACGAACAACATGGTGTCGGCCGCTATGTGGAGATGGCCGAGCGAACCGTTGCCGGGGCTACTCGCGAATACCTCGTGCTCGAGTACGCAGCGTCGAAGCGGGGCCAGCCTGGCGACCGGCTGTTCGTCCCCACCGATGGGCTCGACCAGGTCACCCGCTACGTCGGTGGGGAGCAGCCCTCACTGGATCGGCTGGGCGGCTCCGACTGGGCCAAGCGCAAAGGTCGGGCGCGTCGGGCGGTTCGGCAGATCGCCGCCGAGCTCATCAAGCTCTACGCCGCCCGACAGGCGACGCAGGGCCACGCCTTCGGGCCGGACACGCCGTGGCAGCGCGAGCTGGAGGAGGCGTTTCCGTACGTCGAAACTCCCGACCAGGCAGCCAGCATCGACGAGGTCAAGCGCGACATGGAACGCCCGGTGCCGATGGATCGGCTGATCTGCGGTGACGTCGGCTACGGCAAGACCGAGATCGCGGTCCGGGCGGCGTTCAAGGCGATCCAAGACGGTAAGCAGGTCATCGTGCTGGTGCCGACGACGCTACTGGTGCAGCAACACATGGCGACGTTCGCAGAGCGTTTCGCCCAGTTCCCGGTGACGCTGCGAGCGCTCAGCCGGTTCCAGACCGATCGAGAGGCAGCAGCGGTCATCGACGGGTTGCGCGCGGGCAGCATCGACATCGTCATAGGCACCCACCGATTGCTGCAGCCGGAGGTCAAGGTCGCCAAGCTAGGTCTGGTCATCGTCGACGAGGAGCAGCGTTTCGGCGTCGAGCACAAGGAGACGCTCAAGCATCTCCGCGCCGCAGTCGATGTGTTGTCCATGTCGGCGACACCGATCCCACGCACGCTGGAGATGGCCATCACCGGCATTCGGGAGATGTCGACGATCACCACTCCACCGGAGGAGCGACACCCCGTGCTGACCTTCGTCGGTGGGTACGACGACGGACAGGTGACGGCCGCTGTGCGCCGGGAGCTGTTGCGTGAAGGTCAGGTCTTCTACATCCACAACCGGGTGCAGAGCATCGACAAGGCCGTACGGCGCCTGACCAAGCTGGTGCCCGACGCCCGGATCACGGCAGCCCACGGTCAGATGGGGGAGCACCGCCTCGAGCAGGTGATGGTCGACTTCTGGGACAAGAAGTACGACGTCTTGGTCTGCACCACGATCGTGGAATCAGGGCTGGATATCGCCAACGCCAACACCCTCATCGTCGAACGCTCGGACTTGCTCGGGCTGTCCCAGCTGCACCAGTTGCGCGGCCGGGTGGGCCGTGGCAGCGAACGGGCGTACGCGTACTTCCTCTATCCGCCGGAGTCACCGCTGACCGAGACCGCCCACGAGCGGCTGGTGACCATCGCGCAACACTCCGAGCTGGGCGGTGGCATGGCGGTGGCGATGAAGGATCTGGAGATCCGCGGCGCCGGCAACCTCCTCGGCGGTGAGCAGTCGGGTCACATCGCTGACGTCGGTTTCGACCTGTACGTACGCATGGTTGGTGAGGCGGTGGCCGACTACCGGGGCGAGACGCCGCGAGACGATGCCGAGATGAGAATCGAGCTGCCGATCGACGCGCACCTCCCCCACGACTACGTGCCAAGCGAACGCCTGCGGCTGGAGATGTACAAGAGACTGGCCGCGGTTCGTTCCGACGGCGAGGTCGCGGAGCTCGCCGACGAGATCCTCGATCGGTACGGCGAACCTCCGCCTGCCGTGCTCAGTCTGCTCGAAGTTGCCCGGCTACGGGTACGGGCCGCTGCCGCCGGGGTGAGCGAGCTCAACGTGGCGGGCAACTTCGTGCGCTTCGCACCGGTGGACCTGCCGGAGTCGGGTCAGCTGCGGTTGCAGCGTCTCTACCCCAAAGCCGTCGTGAAGCCGAGCGTGCGTACCATCCTCATACCGCGTCCGCGAACGGCGGCCGTGGCCGGCTCGCCGCTTCGCGATGGGCCCCTGCTCGCCTGGTGCCGGCAGGTGCTCGACTCCGTCGTCGACCGGATCGCTGCCCCCGTGCCCTGACGTCGCAGCAGTCTTGTCAGAGAGGACCGATGTGAACCGTCGCATCCCGTGGGGCCGTCCGGCTGCCGTGGCAGCAGCCCTCTTGCTGACTGCCTGTGGCCAGGTCCACCCAGGGGCAGCGGCGACAGTGGGCGACAGCCGGATCTCGTTCGACGAGGTGGACACGCTCAGCGTGGCTTACTGCAAGGCAACGCTCGCTGACGCCGAGGCACGAGGGGAACCGGTGCCTGCCGCAGAGGGTATGGACTCGCGACGTACGGTCCTTCAGGCTCTGCTCGTGTTGGAGCTGTCACGTCAGGCCGCCGACAAGCTCGGTGTGGAGGTCGAGCCGGCCGCATATGCGGCGGACGAGCAGAGCATCCAATCACTGGTGGACGCGGTCGGTGAAGAGTACGCCGACGAGATCGACCGGCTGATCGAGGTGTTCGGTGAGGCCGGCGCGCTGCAGGCGGAGATCGGAGCCGATCAGCTGGACCAGGAGGTGTCGGAGGCTGACGTGGCGGCCCAGCAGGAAGCCGGGCGGCGATACGTCGGCGACTACGCCGCTGACGTCGAGATAGACATCGATCCCCGGCTCGGGCTGTCCTCCGACGTCGATGCCCTGTTTGCGACCGGCACTTTGCCGGTTGCCAGCTCCACCGGCTCGCTGTCGGTCCCGGTGTCGGACGAGGCCGTCCTGCCAGACGATGATGCTGCGGCTGCCGACGCGATCGCGGAGCTGCCGAGCACCCAGGTCTGCGCCTGAGCGCGCGCGACCACACGCGGGCGCTGGAATGATTCACGTCGTTGTGACCAGCGCCCGGGTAGCCCCCGGACTGATGACGGCCGCCGCCTGGGACGTTCTGCGAGGTGCCGAGCTGGTCGTCAGTCATGACCGCGCCGACTCGGTAGCCATGGCCGTGGCAGCTGCAGGCGTCGCGGTGCACGAACTACCCGAGATCTCGGGCAGTTCTGAGCCACTGCGGCTGTTGCGCGAGCTGACCGCCCCGTACTCCGAGCTGGCCTTCCTCCTCACCTCGACCGGCGACCCGGCGATGGCGCCGGACACGTACGCGACCCTTCTGACCGCGGCCAGTGCGGCCTCCGACGCACAGGTGGTGCACGGGTCTCACGACCTGCCCGGAGGAGCCCTGGTGGACCTCGTCGCGCTCATGGACCGGCTCCGAACCGCTTGTCCGTGGGACCATGAGCAGACCCACCAGAGCCTGGCCCGCCACCTGGTTGAGGAGACGTACGAGACGCTCGAGGCGATCGAGACGGGCGACCGCACCCATCTGCGTGAGGAGCTCGGCGACCTGCTGCTCCAGGTGATTTTCCATGCCCGACTGGCAGCCGAAGACCCCGATGACCCGTGGGATATCGATGACGTTGCCCGCGGCATCATCACCAAGCTCGTGCATCGACACCCGCACGTCTTCGCCGGGTTGGACGTCGCCGACGTTGCGCAGTTGGAAGTCAACTGGGAGACGCTCAAGGCTCGGGAGAAGCAGCGTGACTCCCTGCTGACGGGTGTCCCCGCAACTTTGCCGGCTCTCGCCCGGGCGGAGAAGTTGCTGGGTCGGGTTGCTCGGGCCGGCCTCATCGATGTCGACGTGGTCAGGGGCGAAGGCCCGGTCGGTGCCCTCGGTGATGCGTTGTTCGACCTTGCTCGGCGGGCCCGACAGCAGGGGATCGACCCCGAGCAGGCGCTGCGGGCTGCGATCGGCCGTTTCAGCGCGGCCGTTCGCCGCGCCGAGCCCGGCCGGTAAGGTCTCGGCCGCAGCCCGCTCGCTAGCCTGGAGCAGTCCGCGGGCTATCCACAGCAGGGGAGGTGCTACGCGTGGCGACCATCGAAGCCTTGGGTGCCCGCGAGATCCTCGATTCACGGGGCAACCCGACGATCGAGGTCGAGGTGGCCCTCGACGACGGCACTCTCGGCCGGGCCGCCGTCCCCTCTGGTGCCTCGACCGGCCGATTCGAGGCCATGGAGCGGCGTGATGGCGGGCACCGGTACGGCGGCAAGGGAGTCCGGGACGCGGTCGTAGCGGTCGTCGACGAGATAGGTCCGCAACTGGTCGGGTTCGACGCAGATGAGCAACGACTCATCGACCAGACGATGTGCACTCTGGATGGCACCCCGAACAAGGCCAGGTTTGGCGCCAACGCGATCCTCGGCGTCTCGCTCGCGGTGGCCCGAGCGGCGGCGAGTGCAGCGGGTCTGCCGGTGTTCCGGTACGTCGGCGGCCCGAACGCGCACCTGCTACCGGTTCCGATGATGAACATTCTCAACGGCGGCGCGCACGCTGACACCGCCGTCGACGTCCAGGAGTTCATGGTCGCCCCGGTCGGGGCGGCCACCTTCGCCGAAGCGCTCGAGCAAGGTGTGGCCGTCTACCACGCGTTGAAGTCGGTTCTCACGCAGCGCGGTTTGGCCACCGGGCTCGGCGATGAGGGCGGTTTCGCCCCTGATCTGCCGTCCAACCGCCAGGCACTCGATCTCATCGTCGAGGCGGTCGACCGGACCGGGCTGGTGTTGGGGGACGACATCGCGCTTGCCCTCGACGTCGCGGCGACGGAATTCCACGACGCCGACTTCGGCTCCTACCTCTTCGAGGGCCGTCGCATGTCGACCACGGAGATGATCGATTACTACGCTGACCTGTCGTCGGCGTACCCGATCGTCTCTCTCGAGGACCCGCTGGGCGAAGAGGACTGGGACGGCTGGCAGGCGATCACAGCGCGACTTGGGGAAACGGTGCAGCTGGTGGGTGACGACCTCTTCGTCACCAACGTCGAGCGCCTCGACCGCGGGATCCGTGCGAGGGCCGCCAACGCCTTGCTCGTCAAGGTCAACCAGATAGGGACGCTGACTGAGACGCTCGACGCCGTTGAGATGGCCCATCGCCATGGCCTGCGGTGCATGATGAGCCACCGCTCGGGTGAGACCGAGGACACCACGATCGCTGACCTCGCCGTGGCTACGAACTGCGGTCAGCTCAAGACCGGCGCACCTGCGCGCTCGGAGCGGGTGGCGAAGTACAACCAGCTGCTTCGCATCGAGGAGGTCCTCGACGATGCCGCCCGCTACGCGGGGCGGCGTGCCTTCCCGCGAATGGACGTCATGGGATGAGCGAGCCAGCCGCGTGACGCCGCGCCGCGCCCCTTCCCGCGGCGCCACCGCGGGTCCACACCGCCCCCGAGCTGGGCATCGTCGACCCGTCCAACCCGGGCCAACGGAGCCCGCCGCTGCTGCCCCGCAGCGCTCCAGGCCCCGCTTCACCGGCCGGGCCGCGGTATTAGGGCTCGTGCTGCTCGTCTTGGTCATCTCCTACGCCTCCAGCCTTCGTGCCTGGCTTCAGCAGCGGGCGGAGATAGCGGCCGCCCAAGCCGACATCGTCCAGACGCAGGCTGCTGTCGACGCTCTCGGGCAAGCGAAGCTGCGGTGGAACGATCCCGACTATGTGCAGGCACAGGCCCGCGAACGGTTCGGCTGGGTGCTGCCGGGCGAGGTGGGCTATCGCGTGATCGACCCCGACGGCGACCCGCTTGGCGCAGCCGCTCAGCTCGCATCTCTACCGCCGGTGAGTGACCAAACCGGGGAGGACTGGTACGAGACCGTGTGGCAGAGCATCGAGTCTGCCGGAACGCCGGAGCCGGACCCCGCAGCGAAGCCGGCCGACAGTGACGGGCCCGACGTGATCAAGCCCCCCAAGGGGCATCGGTCTCAACGCCAGTGAGCCGTCAGGTCGCGACCGACTTTCCCCCTCAAGGCGACGACATTGCTGTGGTCGCGGCTCAGCTCGGACGCCGACCCCGAAAAGTACATGCCGTTGCGCACCGTTGTCCCTGTGGCAACCCTGACGTGATCGAGACCGAGCCGCGGCTCGCTGACGGTACGCCGTTCCCGACACTGTTCTACCTGACCTGCCCTCGCCTGACGCACGCGGTCAGCGGACTCGAGGCCAGTGGGCTGATGCGGGAGATGACCGACCGCCTTGCTGAGGACGTCGCACTGGCGCGCGGGTACAGGCGGGCGCACGAGCGCTACCTGGAACGCCGGGAAGCGCTGGGAGCAGTGCCGGAGCTGGCTGGGATATCGGCTGGCGGGATGCCGAGCAGGGTCAAATGCCTGCATGTGCTGGTTGCTCAGGCGCTGGCGGCAGGTGAGGGCGTCAACCCGCTGGGTGACGAAACCCTTACCCGCCTGGCGCCGTGGTGGGAGCAAGGCCGCTGTGTGGTCGCCGAAGGTGCGTCGCGGCCGCACCCGTTGACCGGTGAGCCGTTCGTCAGCCCCGTACCGCCAGGCCAAGGGTGGCCAGGGGACCCCGCAACGAGGGCGACGCCGGTGGCTGTCGACGCTCCGTCGGTCCGCAGCGCCGCGGAGACAGCATCGTTGCCGGAGCTGACCGCGAGCATGTCAGTTTGTCGCGCGTGCCCGCGCCTTGTGAACTGGCGCGAGACCGTGGCGATCGAGAAGCGGCGGTCGTACGAGCACGAGCCCTACTGGGGACGCCCGATCGCCGGCTGGGGGGATACGCGTCCGGCCGTCGTGATCGTCGGGCTGGCGCCGGCGGCGCACGGCGGCAACCGAACCGGTCGCATTTTCACGGGTGACCGGTCCGGCGACTGGCTATTCGCGTCGTTGCACCGGGTAGGTCTCGCGACCCTGCCCACAAGCGTCCATGCTGGGGACGGGCAACGGCTGCTTCACACTCGGATGGTGGCTGCCGTCCGTTGCGCTCCACCCGGGAACAAGCCGACCGTCGCCGAGCGCGACACCTGCACGCCGTGGCTCCAGGCGGAGATCGGGCTCGTACTCGGCTCCGTCCGCTGCTTCGTCGCGCTGGGTTCGTACGCGTGGGACGTCTTGCTGCGGGTCTTGCGCGTGCTCGGTGCCGACGTCCCGACACCGCGGCCCCGCTTCGGCCACGGCGTTTCCGTGCCGGTGGCCATGCCGGGCCGACCTCCGGTCCCCGTTCTCGGCAGCTACCACCCGAGCCAGCAGAACACGTTCACCGGCAAACTCACCGAGGCGATGCTCGACGACATGTTGCTGCGAGCCCGGCGGCTTGCCGCGGTAGGCACTGTGACGTCACACTCAGCCGACCGTGCGACCGCCCCACCAGACTCCACGCCCCCGTAGCCCAACCGGTAGAGGCACGCGGCTTAAACCCGTTCCAGTGTGGGTTCGACTCCCACCGGGGGCACTGAGAACATGCAGGTCATGGCCCCACGCGTACTCGAGATTCGGGGCTTTGCTAACGAATTGCTAACGGTCACCGAAAACGAGGCCCGCGACGCGCTCAGCTGCGTCGTCGTGCAGACCAACTGTGACGTGGCTGTAGGTGTCCAGGGTGATGCTGATGCTCGCGTGGCCCAGGCGCTCCTGTACGACCTTTGGGTGCACCCCGGCTGCCAGTGCCATCGTCGCCCACCCGTGGCGCAGATCGTGCAAGCGGATCTTAGGTAGTCCAAGCTGACGGCTGCGGTCCTCGAACGACTCAGACAGCCGCTCCGGGTGCAACATCGTGCCGTCGACGCGACAGAACACAAAGTCGTGATCCGCCCAGCCAGACCCCAGCTGCAACCGCTCTGCAAGTTGGCGCATGCGGTGCTCACGGAGTGCCGTCACGGTAACCGCATCAAGGCTGACCGTACGGCGCCCCCTCGCCGTCAAGAAGTTCGATGTTCTGCTGCTCGAAGTCGACCACGTCGTCGCCGGAGGCTGGGGCGTTCCGCTGCACTGGAATGGCTCGGCCGAGGATCTCCCGGACGGCTA
>Ga0183260_10002807_pt1 | contig 14285 bp, 14 predicted proteins | sample AntDrymUQ4972206_2_FD_129768 | JGI IMG/M metagenome (GOLD analysis project Ga0183260, IMG submission 129768) | Polar desert sand microbial communities from Dry Valleys, Antarctica - metaG UQ497 (22.06) (version 2) (version 2) | ecosystem: Environmental > Terrestrial > Soil > Desert | place... | reverse complement strand
CACGAAGTCTCCGAAGACAGCGTCGTCGCTCTCGCCGACGGGCTGGTCGAGGCTCGTCGACGCCCGCGCCGCCGCGCGCACCTCGAGCGCCTGCTGGAGCGGCAGCGAAGCCTCCTCGGCGATCTCCTCGAGTGTCGGCTCGCGGCCGAGTTGCGTCCAGAGCGTGCGTTCCGCTCGATTCATCTTCTGCAACCGCTCGACGATGTGGACGGGCATCCGAATCGTTCGGGCTTTGTCAGCCAGAGCGCGGGCCACCGCCTGCCGGATCCACCAAGTCGCGTAGGTCGAAAACTTGAAGCCGCGGCGCCAGTCGAACTTCTCGACGGCTCGGATGAGTCCGAGCGTCCCCTCCTGGATCAGGTCGAGGAACGGCAGGCCCTGGTTACGGTAGTTCTTCGCGATCGAGACGACGAGACGGAGATTCGACTGGATCATCTTCTGTTTGGCACTCATGTCGCCGCGCTCGATCTTCTTGGCGAGCTCGACCTCCTGCGGTGCGGTCAGCAGGGCGTGGCGGCCGGCTTCGCGTAGGAAGAGCTGCAGCGCGTCGGTCGTGGTCTCCTGCGGCGCGGCGGTGGCCGGAGTGGGTGTCGGTTCCTCCGGCAGCGCCTCCTCGACGAGCTCGATGCCGCGCCGATCGAGCTCGCGGTAGAGCGCGTCCTGCTCGAGCGCGTCGAGCTCGTGCGCTTCGACGATCTCGCCGAGGTCCGTCGCCTTCAGTGACCCAAGCTGCTCGGCCGCGTCCAGCAGCTGCTGGAGTTCGTCGTTGCGGAGCAGGTGGTCGATGTCGACGGTGGTCATAGGGGCGTTCTCGATGCCTCTACCCGCGACCATCTCGCCTCCAAACCCGCGTGTCCAGTCCGAACCGCTGGGCGGGCGCGGAAATAGACGGCGAAAGGGGTGCTAGATTGTGCGGACTGGAGCGAGCAGTCTGCGCGCCCCTTGAGGGAAGGCCAAATGCATGCGCGGCGAGATGCTCTTCTTCAACGACACCAAGGGCTTTGGGTTCATCCGCACCGAAGACGGAGAGCGGCTCTACGTCCACCGCGACGGATTCCTGCCGGGAAAGCCGCCTGAGGGCCGCCGTGCCGGGAAGAAAGTGACGTTCGAGCGGGAAGCGATCCAGGGCGAGCACTCGCACCAAGCCGTCGGCGTCGCGATGCTCGAAGAGGCCATGGGCGGCCGGGCTAGGCTCCGAAGATCGGGCGGCGTTCGCTGATCTGATCTGTTTGCGCAAGATCGGACTCTGCGAGAGCGGATTCCGGTCGCGCTAAGACACTCAAGGGATCACTCGTGGCTCAAAAGCAGCGGCTCGCCGATCGTTGCCTGCTGGTTTCGTGAATGCACGAGAACAGGTGTTATGTCAAGTTGAACCAAAGCGCCTGCGCCCCGTGCTAGAACCCGGCTGTCCGGACGCCGCTGGCGATCAGCAGCAGCACGATTGCCGCGGCGAGCAGCCGGTAGACCACGAAGAGGCTGTAGTCGTGCCTGCGCACGTAGCCGAGGAGCGCCGAGATCGCCACCAGCGCGCTCGCGAGCGAAGCGAGCGAACCGACGACGAACGGGCCGGCTGTGCCTGGCGGCAGGTCGGCGAGGAGCACGTCGCCGATCCCCTTGTAGGCGACAGCCCCGAACGTGATCGGTACGAGCAGCAGGAACGAGAACCGCGCGGCCGAATCGCGGTCGAGACCGAGGAGGCGGCCGGCGGTGATCGTGATCCCGGAGCGCGAGACGCCGGGCATCAGAGAGAGCGTCTGTGCAACGCCGACGGCGACCGCGGACCGGAAGCCGATCTCCCCCATCTCCGTCGTCTGCGGCCGGCGGTCGGCGGCGTATAGGACGATGGCGAAGACGGCCAGAAGGATCGCTATCTGCCACGGCTCGCCGAGGTTCTCGGCGATCAGGTTCTCACCCACTGCGCCGACGATGGCTGCGGGAACGGTAGCCGCCGCGACGTACCACGCGATCCGCTCGTCAACGGTCTCGATCCGCCGCCGGCGGATTGTGCCCAGCCAGGCGGCGGCGAGCCGGACGAGGTCCGCACGGAAGTAGAGGACGACCGCGACGAGCGTCCCCAGGTGCAGCGAAACGTCGAAGGTCTGGTTGAAAGCGTCGTTCTCCTTCAGGTACTCCCAGTCGGCGAGCCAGGGGACGAGGATCAGGTGACCCGAGGACGAGATCGGCAGCAGCTCGGTCGCCCCCTGGACAAGACCCAGGATGAGCGCCTGCCAGTTCGGGAACGCCTCGGCGTTGTCGCCGAGCCCGAGCACGGTCAGGAAGGCGGCGGCCAGCAAGGCCGCGCCGGCGACGGCCCAGACGGCTGCGCGGCCCACGGTTTCATCATTGCGGAAGGTTGGGATCCGCGGGGGCGGATCCCAACCGCGCAAAGACCTCTAACGGCCGCTTTTGCGGCCGGGACGCGTCGGCGATGGGGAGCTGCGGGCAGCTGCCGTCACCAGAAGTTCACGCAATTTGCACGAAACGTCCCGTGACCCCTCTTGAACGGACAGTGCGTTCCAACTACCTTCTCGCTTGCAGGGAGCACGGAGCGCGACTAGGTCGAATCCGAGCTCGAGGGCCGTACGCGCAAGCGGAAAGTCAGCGGGTTCGGTGGACGAAAGCGCTACCGGCTCCCTGAATTTATTTGCGCAAGGAACGGGATCTGCGGAAGCAGATCCCGTTCCGCGCTAAGACCCCTGAAGCTGCGTGGGTCGTCGCCCGGGCTCGCTCAGAGATCGCTCGGGGACGTTCCTGTTCGTTCAGCGGGTCTGCGGAAGCGGGGCCGTTCCGCGCTAAGACCCCTGAAGCTGCGTGGGTCGTCGCCGGGGCTCGCTCGGAGGTCGCTCACTGACGTTCCGGTTCGTTAGGATCGTGACCATGCATCTGCGTATGCCCAGCATCGACCAGGGCGTCCAGTCCTTCCTCTGGGCGATCTTCTTCTTCCTGCTGCTCTGGGTCGGGATGCTCGCGCTGGACGTCCCGAGCGCGACGGCGCTGATCCTCTCGCTCGTCGCAGCCGGCGCGATCTTCCTCTTCGTCCGGCTGCGCGGCGCTTCCGCATAGCCGCGGCCACGCGGGCCCTTTGGGCGTCTTTGACCCGGTTGACGTCCGCTCTGCGGACTCCTACCCTGCGCGAGAACTCAACGCCGTGACGAGGCACCGAGCGAGCTCGCTGCCGAGCTGCGCCTCGAGCCGTGCGGCGGCCGTGGGACGGCGCCGGTGGTCGTCACTCTCGAGTGCGGAGCAATGCGCGAGCAGGAGGTCCGAGGCAGCGGGCTTAAGGTGATTGACGGCGGCGGTGGCGTCCATCACCGCCTCTATCGTCCCGGACGGCGCTGGGCGAAATCCCTTGTCCCAGGGAGTCAGTCCTCGACCCGTCGCTCCCTGGCCGGTGTTGTCACCGGTGGGTCGTCGGGGTCTGAGCTCAGCTCCCCCACTGGCACGGTCGCTGGCGGGTCGGCATACGCCCCGCGATCTGCGGTCGCCGGCGCGTCGGAGGCGCGCGTGTCACGCACGTCCGAGCGCGTCGACGCCACCGGCACCGTCGCATCACGCCGGAGGTCGTGCTCCACGACCTCGCGCTGCGGCCCCGAGGTGTCGAATGACAGACCGAACACGAGCCCGATCCCGAACGCGATCGCCGGCAGGATGTTGCCGACGTCCGCGACGGCCCCGAAGATCCCGAGATCCCGAGACCAGTTCGAGGTGTTCATCCAGTCAGCTGGCTGGCGCGCAAGCAGAATCCAGCCGCCGGCGACGAGCACGGGCAGAAAGCCCAGCGTGAAGACGCCGATCGAGAATCGCGAAGATCCCCACTTCGTCCAGCCGCCGAGAATCTGAGAGAGGGCCATCGTCAGTCCCGCCGCGGCGATCACCCCGTAGGTCGCCCAGTACTCGCCGGACGTCTCGGTACCGATCTGGGTGGCGAACCAGAGCAGGACGCCGGCCAAAGCCGCCCCGGCCAGCGTGGAGATTCCCCGTGTCACTCCGATCATCAAAGCCTCCGTTCCAAGGTGTGGCCGTGCTCTTCCCGGCCGGGACGGAAACGGAACCCGACGATGATTTGAGGAAACCGGAGAGGCGTCTGGATCTTGGGCCGCGAAGCGGCCCCCTTCAGGGGTCTTCGCGCGATCAGCATCCGCTTCCGCGGATGCTGATCTTGCGCCAACAAATCAGGACAGGTGCAGCCTGCGCTCGTCGAAGCGAGCTGAGTTCAGCTCGGCGTGGAACTCGGCGACCGTGCGTAGGGCATCGTCGGCGAAAACGTGGTCGACGACGCCGATCCGCTCGTCGTTTGCGAACGGCAGGTCGACGTGCGAGCGCGAGACGAGGTTGACCGAGAGCGCGCTGCAGGCAGGGCAGCGCACCGCGAGCCCCAGAGACGGCTCTCCGGGTGCGACCGCGACGAACGAGGACGGGAAGACGGGCCGTGGCCGCCCCTCCGGGTAGCAGTAGAAGCTCCAGGGCCACTCCCCCGCCTTCAGGTGTGAGGCGGCGACGTCGAGCAGCTCACTCGCTGCGTCGCCCGTGCGGGACGTCATCAGGTCGACGAACGCTCCTGTGTGGGCTCCGAGAGGCGCCCAGTCGAGATCGTCGTGCGAGACGAGGCCGGGATGCTCCTCGCCGCAGCTGCAGTCGAAGCGGACGCCGTAGACGGCCGGGTGCGCCGCGCCAGGCAACCGTTCCAGCAGCCGGAACGACGAGAGGGCAACCTGGGCTCGCTCCCGCCGGGGACAGGCGAACGTGTATCGGGCTGTGAGCGCGTCGTACATCGTCATATGCTCATCGACGCGGAGGACGGTAACGGGACACCCTTTTAGGCTAGCCGGATCTCGGGCCGCAAAGCGGCCCCTTCAGGGGTCTTCGCACCATCAGCAGCCGCTTCCGCGGGTGCCCTTCATGCGCCAACCAGTACAGTCCCGCGGTGAGCTCCGGGGCTACGCTCGACCTGCGCGACCGCGTCCGAGATGTCCCGGACTTCCCCAAGCCCGGAATCGTCTTCAAAGACCTGATGCCGCTCGTCGGCGACGCGACGTACTTTCGCGAGGCGATCGACCGACTCGAGGAGCTTGCGCGGCCGCTCCGACCCGACGTGATCCTCGGCGCGGAGGCGCGCGGCTTCATCTTCGGCGGGGCACTCGCCGACCGGCTCCACTGCGGCTTCGTACCCGCGCGCAAGCCGGGCAAGCTGCCGTGGAACACCGTCGAGGCGACCTACGAGCTTGAGTACGGCACGGACAGCCTGCAAGTCCACGCGGACGCGATCACCAAGGGCGCGCGCGTGATCGTTCACGACGACGTGCTCGCAACTGGCGGCACCGCCAGAGCGAAGACGGAGCTTGTCGAGCAGCTCGGCGGCGAGGTGGTCGGCGTGCTGTTCGTGGTCGAGCTGGCCTTTCTGAACGGCCGCGAGAAGCTCGCGGGCTACAACGTACAGTCCCTGGTTTCCTACTAGTTGACGCGCGGAGATCCCTGAAGGGGCCGCTCCGCGGTCCAACTGCTTCACATCGAGACCTCTACCTCTCGGCGAGCAGCCGCAGCTCACGCCAGAAGAGGAGCCGCGAGAGCTCCTGCGACGCCTCGGCGAGCGCCTGCAGGTCATCGAGCCCGGCCCGGCGCCGCTCGGGGTTGCGCGCCCGGAGCGCGGGCGCGACGAGCTGCTCGAGCAGGCCTGCTTCGCGCCCGGCCGAGTTGCGAAAGGTGCGCAGGTGCCGTGCGTCGATCCCGTACTGGGAAAGCTGCCCGCAGGCGGCCGCGATCTCCGCATCGCCTTCGCGATAGAGGCGCTCTCCACCCTCGACGCGCGGGGCGAGCAGGCCGTATTCCTCGAGTGCCCGCGCGAGCGCCGCGTCGATGCCGGCGCGCTCGCACAGCTCCGCGAGATCGAGCTCGTCTTCCTGTTCGCCGAGCCCGGCCGGGCGGCGCCGCTTGCGCTCCGCGGCGCCGGTGCCGGAAGCGAGCTCCTGTTTGATCACGCGGAGCGGCAGGAACTCGTCGCGCTGCAGCCTCAGGATCGTCTCGAGCCGTTCGATGTCCTCCTGGCTGAAAAGCCGGTAGCCGCCGCGCGTGCGCTTGGGCGTCAGCAGCCCCTGGTCTTCGAGGTACCGGATCTTCGAGATCGAGATGTCCTGAAACTCAGGCTGCAGCCGCGCACAGACCGCGCCGATCGTGTGCAGACGCCGCTCCGGGCGCCGCTCGGTGGGCACGGTGGTGCTCATCGGCGCAGGAAGGTCAGTCGGTACTTGCCGATCTGAACCTCGTCGTCGTCCTCGAGTTCCGTCGACTCGATCCGCTTCTTGTTCACGAACGTGCCGTTGAGGCTGCCGAGGTCGCTGATCGTAAAGGTCTCGCCGTCGCGTACGAGCTCGGCGTGCTTGCGCGAGACGGTGACGTCGTCGAGGAACACGTCGCACTCGGGCGAGCGGCCAATCAGGGTGCGGTCGACGGACGGAAAGAAGCTCTCCCCCGCCCTGCCGCCGCCGGAGCGGACGACGAGCGCCGGGCCCTTGCCGCCGAGATCCTGCAGCACCGCCGTGGGATCGTCGGCGACTTCGTCCGGGGCGAAAGTCATGGTCTGCTCCCCCGCCTCGCCCTTGTTCAGCGTCGCGCCGCAGCGGGAGCAGAAGTTGGCGGCCTCCGGATTCTGAAACCCGCACTCCGCGCAGTAAACGTGACTCACGCGCCCTCTTTGTCCGGGGGCGTGCTGCGCGACGTGAGGATGTCGGTGAGCTTCTCGACGTCGACGTCGCTGACGCCCTTCCCCTTCAGCCGAGCCGTACGCTCCGCGCGCAGGATGTCGATCCGCCCCTGAAGCATGCGGCGGCGGAAGGAGACCTCGTTTTCCTCCAGCTCGAGCTCCTCGATCAGGGCCTTGAGGTCGTCGTTGGAGAGCGTCGCGAGATCTGGCAGCGTGTCCATGGCGCCTTTCCTGTACCAGCGTTCAGTGAGGGTTCCCAGTCAGTAAAGCAGCAGGCACACCGAGGGTCAACCTCAGCTTGAGGCTTCTACGGAGGTTCGCGATGCGGCGGCGTCTCCCTGCATGATCTCCTCGACGAGCTCGCGCACCTCGTGCTCGAGCTCCTCCGAGATCTGGGTCGTCTCGCCTTCGGCATACAAGTGCACGAGCGGCTCGTCGGGATCGGGAAGCACCTGCGACCAGCCGCGCTCGTCCAGCAGCTTGATCCCGTCTGTGAGGTCGAGGTCTCGGTCAGCGAGACGCTCGTTCAGGAGGCGCATGACGAGACCCTTCTTCGCCCAAGGGCAGGCGAGCCTGCGGTGGATCAGGGTCGGCTCGGGCAGCTCCGCAACCAGCTCCGAGAGCGGCCGGCGTACCGGCGCTAGCAGCTCGAGCAGCTTGGCGAGGCTCGCCACGGCGTCGTAAGCCGGCAGGAAGTCCGGGAAGACGTAGCCGCCGCCGACTGCTCCCGCAAAGACGACGTCCGGCGCGGCAGCCGCGCTCGTCAGGTCGCTGAGGGAGTTCGGAGTACGAATGATCTCGAGCGCGTCTCCGGCGAGCTCGTCAACCTTGTTCGTGACCGTGATCGGGAAGGCAGCCTTGCCGCGCAGCCCGCTCTGCGCGAGCAGCCGCACGTACAGGAGCAACGCTTGGTCGACCGGAACCTCGTGGCCCTGCTCGTCGACGAGGTAGAGCCGCTCGCCGGACTGGTCGAACACGGCACCGAGGTCCGCGCCGATCGCGGTGACGAGGCGCTTCGTATGCCCCACCCCCTGCGCCAGGGTCTCGCGGTCGGCCGTCTCCTCGGCGAAGAAGCCGTGCGCCGAGATGGCCTCGACCCCGAGCGGGCCGACGACGAGTGGCAGCACGAAAGACGAAGCGGAATAGCCGTAGTCGACGACGATCCGGAAACGGCGCTCGCGGACGGCGTCAACGTCGAGCGAGTCGAGCAGATCCTGGGCGTAGCTCTCCCGCACCCGCGCCGGGTACGAAACCGAGCCGACGCTGCCGGCGGCTACGCGCCGCAGCTCCTGGCGCGTAAAGTTCTTCTCGATCTCCTGCTGTAGCCCGGGCGTGAGCAGGATTCCCGGCGGCTCGTAGAAGCGGATAAAGACTGCTTCTGGGTCGACCTGGCCGAGCCCCACGTGCACCGCGGCCGCGAAGCCCTGCGTCTTCAGCACGTGCCGGCTGACCGCCGGCGGCGAGACGCGCAAGTCCGCCACGTCGAGGCCGGCGGCGTTGAGGCCCGAAATCATCGCCCGTTTGATCATCCGGCAGCCGGGCGCCGAGTCGCGGCTTGCGACGACCCGCGCGCCGCGCTTGAGTGCCGTTCCGAGTGCGGTCGCGAGGCGCGCGGCGGCCTCCGGGGTCAGGTCGACGTTGACGAGCCCCGTGACGCCGTCCTTGCCGAACAGCCGTGACGACGCCCGTGTCTCCCAGATCAGATTCTCGTAGAGCTGGGAGCCGGACTCGACCTCCTTGTAGGGGTAGATCCGAACGTGCGGCATGATGCTCGACTCGGAGCCGATCGTGACCTCGTCGCCGATCGCCGCCCCCTCCTGGATCCGGACGTGGTCGCGGATGTCGCACGAGCGGCCGACGATCGCGCCCTCGATCAGCGCGCTACGACCTACATGGGTGGCGGAGTCGATCACCGCACGCACGGTCCGGGCGCGCTCGCGCAGCGTGACGCCGTTGGCGAGCACCGTGTACGGGCCGACCGACGCGTCGCGCGCGATCCGGCAATGGTTGCCGATGAAGGCGGGTCCTTCGATCTCCTCGGCGTCGTGGATGTCGGCGCCCTCGCCGATCCAGACGTTGCCTCGCAGCCGCACCCCGGCGATGTTCAGGCGCACCTTCTCGTCGAGGGCGTCGAAGTTCGCTTGCCGGTACTGGTCGAGGTTGCCGATGTCCTGCCAGTAGCCGTCGAGCACGTGCCCGTAGATCGGCCGGCCCATCTCGAGCAGCAGCGGAAAGAGCTCCTTCGAGAAGTCATAGGGGCCCTCGGCCGGGATGTGCGTAAGCACCTCGGGCTCGAGCACGTAGATGCCTGTGTTGATCGTGTCCGAAAAGACCTGGCCCCACGACGGCTTCTCGAGGAAGCGCTCCACCTTGCCGTCGTCGTCGGTGACGACGATCCCGAACTCGAGCGGGTTGTCCACCGACTTGAGCCCGATCGTCACAGCCGCCCCTTTCTCCTTGTGCTTGGCGACGAGAGAGCCGAGATCGACATCGCAGAGCGCGTCGCCGGAGATGACGAGGAACGTCTCGTCGAGCTTCCCGCTGGCGAGCCGGACCGACCCGGCGGTCCCGAGCGGCAGCTCCTCGACCGAGTACTCGATGTTCAGCCCGCGCGCCTCCCCGTCGCCGAAGTAGCTCCTGATCGCCTGCGGCAAGAACGCGAGCGTGACGACGACGTCCTCGAAGCCGTGGCTGCGAAGCAGTTCGACGATGTGCTCGATGCACGGCTTGCCGACGATCGGCACCATCGGCTTGGGCTGATTCGAGGTCAGCGGTCGCAGCCGCGTTCCCTCGCCTCCTGCCATGACGACGGCCTTCACGATGCGACCTCGCGCCTGGCCTTGAGGACGTATTGCGCGGCCGCGGCCAGTGCGAGCCCGAGCGCGAACCAGAAGAGCCAGAGCGGCCACTCGGTCGCGTGACCGGTGACGGTGAGGATCCCGACCGAGAGGTAGAGCAGCCAGGTCGCGAGCTTCCCGAGCGCGCTGACGTTGAGCTCGTAGTCGCGGGGCATGAGCAGCCTGTACCCGCCGACGAGCAGCGCGTCACGCAGAACGATGATCGCCGCACCCGCCCAGGGGAGCTTGCCCTCGAGGGCGAGGAGGATCGCGGCCGCGTCGATCATCAGCCGGTCCGCGAGCGGGTCCGCGAGCTTCCCGAACTGCGACTCCACCTGCCAGCGACGAGCGAGGAAGCCGTCGACCTGGTCTGTCACGCCCGCGACGAGGAAGACCCAGCCGGCCGCCCAGCTCGAGCCGTCGCCCGCGCTGAGGTAGAGAGCGACGAACAGCGGGATCAGCGCGAGCCGGAGCACCGTGAGCGCATTCGGAAGCTGCGCGAGCGGTGCCGAGACGGCGCGGGAGGCCATGGTCAGTGCCCCTTCCAGTAATGCCGCCCCGATTCTGGGTCGCGAGCACCAAGCCAGAGACCGCACTCGCCCGCCGCCAAGGCTGGGTGCCTTGGCAAGGGCGAGGGTGGAATCTGGCGCCGCGTGCTCGCGGGCCAGAGGCGGGCATGTATTGCTGGAAGGGGCACACGACAAGGATAGGCTTTGCCGCGTGGCCGAGTCCGTCACGCTGCCCGGTTTCGTCAACGCGCACAGCCATACGTTTCAGAGGGCACTGCGCGGTCGTGCGGGCGGCAGCGACTTCTGGGCCTGGCGAGCGCTGATGCTCGCGGAGGCGGAGCGACAGACGCCAGACACGATCCGCGTCCTCTACGCCGACACGTATCGCGAGATGCGCGCCGCCGGCTACACGGCGGTCGGGGAGTTCCACTACCTCGGCCTTGCCGAGGCCCGCGCTGCCGCCGACGCCGCCGGTGAGGCCGAGATCGAGCTCGTCGTCCTGCTCACCGCCTACGCGCGTGGCGGCCTCGAGCGGATGCGCCAGGAATCCGCGGCGGACTATCTCCGTCAGCTCGAGGAGCTCCGCGCAGACGGTGTCCGGGTCGGCGTCGCCCCCCACTCCGTCCGGGCGTGCCCGCGCGACTGGCTCGAGGAGGTCGGGCGCTACGCGGCCGCCGAGCGGTTGCCGCTGCACGTCCACGCCGACGAGCAACCGCGCGAGCTCGAGGAGTGCCTCGCCGAGCACGGTTGCCGGCCGATCGAGCTGCTCGAGCGCACCGGCTGCCTCGGGCCGCACGCCACAGTCGTACACGCGACCCACGCCGACGGCGCCGAGCTGGATCTGCTGGAGCAGAGCGGTGCAACGGTCTGCGCGTGCCCGACGACCGAGGCCGATCTCGCGGACGGCTTCCTCCCCGCCGCACGCATCGAGCACCGCGGGATCGGGCTCTGCATCGGCTCCGACTCGAACGTCCGCATCGACCCGCTCGAGGAACTGCGCGAGGTCGAGGGGATCGCCCGCCGCCAAACGGGGACACGCGGCGTCTTCTCCACGGAACGGCTGCTCTGCTTCGGCGCCGACGAGGGCGCGCGCTCGCTCGGCCTCGAGTCATGGCCGGAGATCGAGATCGACCTCGGGCACGAGTCGCTGCGCGGGGTCGACTCGGTCGACGTGTTCGACGCGCTCGTCTCGAGCTGCGCCGCCGACGTGGTCATCACCCGCTGAGCCGGCGCACCCAGAAGGCCGTGCGGACGAGGTACGCGGTCTCGGCCGCGCGCCCGCGTAGCCCCCAGGCGCCGTCGTACCCTTCGTAGCCGCGCTGGGCGGCTCGCGCCGGCTCGATCTGTGTCCCTTCGTGCCACTCGTTGTAGCTCGTGATCGTGACCAGGTCCGCCCGCGCCTTCACAGCGCCTCGCCACATCGAGTCGTACGTCGCACCGTTCCGCCGCGACCGCACTCGATCGTCGCCCGTGGCGCGCCGGGCGTCATAGCCCGGTCCGACGGACGGGGCGCACAGCAACCCGAGTCGGCGCGCCTGGCCGCAGAGCCGCGGGAAGAGAGCGCCGCTGAAGAGGAGGACGTCGTACGTGTAGAGCCCGTCGAACTTCCCGGCGGCTGCGCGCCCGGCGAGATTCGTGTTCGCGAAGGTGCGCACGCCGGCGAGGCGGGCGTTCAACGCCGCCCACTCGGCGTCGGGGAGCGAGACCGATGCCCAGACGTAAAAGTCCGAGATCCCGAGCGTGCGGAGGAAACCGATGTCGGCTTCGGTGGCGGCGACGGTCCGGCCGCCGTACGGCTCGAGGTGCGCAGCGACCGAGAGCCGGTGTGCCCGCGCCGCTGCGACCACCTGCGGCAGCCGACCGTCCTCGAACGACCCTCGCCCCCACCAAGAAACGATCACGGTGCCGATGCCGGCAGCGGCGATCTCGCCCATCTGGGCGTCGAGCACGAGCGCGTCGGCCGACGAGTAGGGCCCGCGTGCCGGGTAGAAGCCCGACGCGAGGCTGTCCGGCGGCGCGCTCCCACCCTGCTGCCAGTGCGCGTATGCCCCGTCCCGCTGGGCCGTCGCGAACCACGGGTAGTAGAAGATCCCCACCCGCGCCGACGGCGTCTGCGGGCTCGGCGCCTTCCCGCTCGACCATGCAGCGGCGGGCAAGACGAGACATGCCGAAGTCAGCAAGAAGACGAGCCGCAGAACTTTCAAGGGACACGGATCGTACTCCGCAAATCAGCCGATTACTACCGATTCTCGGCCAAACCTGGCCTACGCGAGGGCGCCACAACCGTGGCTCATCGGGGAGCGATCGGTGTGGCGCTAAAGGTACGAGGACAAAGCGCCGACGACGTTCCCTGCAGCCGTTGGTCTTGAGGAAGTCGTCGCCGGCGCGCATTCGGTCTTCAATGCGCCGGCGGCAAATCCTGGTGTGAGCAGCCGCGGTGCTGCTACGGCCGGTTCGAGGAAGACTGCGTCGCAGCCGCTCTCTGGCTCTGAACCGTGATCACGCCCGGGAGGAATCGCACCATCGTCGTGCCGACCTTCACGAAGACGATCACCCGTGCCCGCAGGCTGCCACGCTGCCCGAGGAGCCTGAGAGCCGGCTTGCCGAGCTTCAACGGCATAGAGGCCTTCCTGCCTTTCTTCACCGAGAACGACTTCACGCCCAGGTGGACCTTCGGCTTGGCGGCCGTCTCGAGGGCGACGCGGCCTGAGCAGGTCACCGGCGACACCTGCTTGCATTCGACGATCATGCGCACGACTCCGCGCGCATTCACGGTCACCGTTAGCGGCCCGAGGACCATGCGAGGCAGAAGGGACTTCGCCTTCTCGGTCGGATCGGCGGCGGGTTTCTTCACGGGCAGCGGCACGCGACCCGCGACGGCCGACGGGCGCGCGACGGAGGGCGGAGGCTGGATCGTGGCCACGCCGCGACTCTTCGTGATGACCGCGTTGACGGGATCACCAAGGTTGACGGAGAAGGTCTCAGCGGACTCAACCAGAGCGTCGTCGAGCACGGTGACGGCGACCGTCTTAGTCTTCTCGCCCGGTGCGAACGTGAGGGTCGCGCGCCTACCCAGATAGTCGAGGCCCTCCCTCGCCGTGCCGTCGCTCGTGCTGAACGTGACGCTGACCGGAAGCAGCGCTGTCCCCGTCAACTCGACGGTGAACGTCGCGCCCTCACTCTCACGCGCGAGGGTGTCGCTGATCGACAGTGACGGCCTCGCGCCCCTCTCGACGATCGTGCCCATCCCCTGCCTGTCGGCGACAGCAGCTCCCGTTTCACCCGCGAGGTTCACGAAGAAGGTCTCGCTGCTCTCTTCGCCGTCGTCCGCGAGAAGCGTGACCGACACGCGTTTGGTTGTCTCGCCCGGCGCGAAGGAGAGCGGCCCGCTCACGGCGACGTAGTCGCTCCCGGCTGTCGCGGTGCCGTCGCTGGTGGCCCACTTCAGTGTTACGCCCCCTGCGCTCGCCGGCGCGAGGGTGACGGTGAACTCGAGCGTCGCGTGTCCCGTCGTCGGCTCGTCTGCAGACGCGTCGGCGATGGAGAGCATCCCGCGCTTGTCGACCTGGCCGCCGTCGTCCTCCTCGTCGTCGTTCACGATCGTTCCCGACGCGCTGCCGTCGACCACGTCGGTACCGCCTCCCGCCTCGACGTTTACGAAGAACGTCTCATTCGGCTCGACGACCGTGTCGCCGTTGACGAGGATGGTGAGAACCTTCTCCACGTCGCCTGGCTCGAACGCCACCGTGCCGGCCTTGTATTGATAGTCGGCTGGCGACACGGCCGACCCGTCCTTGGTGGCCGCTCGCACCACGATCCGGTGCGCGGCGGTGCCGCTCAATCTCAGCTTGAACTCGACCTCGGTTTTCCCAGCGTTTCCTTCCTTCACCAGCGCGTCCGCGATCGAGAGCCTCGGCCTTGCATCGTCGTCGATGATCGTGGCGCTCGCATCCTGCGGCTCTCCGATAGTGGCGGTCTCGTCCCGGGCGAAGAGGGCAAGCGTGAAGCTCTCGGTGCCTTCCAGCTTCGCGTCGCCGATGACGTCGATCGGGATCGTGCCGCTGAGCTCGCCAGCCGGGATCTTCAAAACGCCGCTCTGGCCGATGTAGTCCTCCCCCGTCTTTGCGGAGCCGTCGCTGGTGGCGTAGTTGACGCTGACCTCGCGGCCGCTTCTCCGGGAGAGGGTGACGGTGAACACCGACTGGGTGCCGCTCGAGTTTCCCTCAATGACGTTCGGCGCAT
>Ga0183260_10002805_pt1 | contig 14287 bp, 22 predicted proteins | sample AntDrymUQ4972206_2_FD_129768 | JGI IMG/M metagenome (GOLD analysis project Ga0183260, IMG submission 129768) | Polar desert sand microbial communities from Dry Valleys, Antarctica - metaG UQ497 (22.06) (version 2) (version 2) | ecosystem: Environmental > Terrestrial > Soil > Desert | place... | reverse complement strand
TATATGCCGATGTCGATCGAAGCCGTCGTATCGATGTTCGCGATAGCAAAGATCGGAGCCATCTATCTTCCGATCTTCTCCGGTTTCGCGGGCAGTGCGGTTGCGGTGCGTCTCCAAGACGCTGGAGCCAAGGTACTCATCGCGGCAGACGGCTTCTACCGGAGAGGACAGCAGGTCGAGATGAAAGAGGCCGCCGATGAGGCGGTCCACCTGGCGCATATCTCCAAGTCGATCATCTTTCCGAGGCTCGGAAGACAAGTGCAGTGGCATGAGAAGCACGATGTTGACTGGCACGCCCTGATCCAAGACCAGCCGGAAACTGCCGAGACCGAGTCGACGGAATCTGAAGACGTGTGGATGGTCGCGTACACCTCGGGAACAACCGGCAAACCGAAAGGGTCGGTGCACGTCCACGGTGGATTCTTGGTGAAGATCGCGTCAGAGGTTGCTTATCAGATCGACCTTCGTGAGGACGATGTCCTTTATTGGGTCACCGACATGGGCTGGATCATGGGACAGTGGCAGACGGTTGGGGGCCTTGCGAACGGAGGGACGGTCGTCCTCTACGAGGGGGCTCCCAACTATCCAGAGCCCGACAGGGTCTGGGACGTTTGCGAGCGTCACGACGTTTCCATTCTTGGGATCTCTCCCACCCTTGTAAGGGCTTTGATCCCTTCGGGTTTGGAGCCCGTGAAGAAGCACGATCTGTCGCGACTTCGGATCATGGGCTCGACAGGGGAGCCGTGGAACCCCGAGCCGTATCACTGGATGTTCGAAAACGTCGGCGGAGGAAGGTGCCCCATCATCAACCTGTCAGGCGGCACCGAGGTGGGCGCGTGTTTCCTGTCGCCCTATCCGATAAGCGATATCAAGCCGATCTCGCTGAAGGGGCCATCCCTCGGCATGGCCGTTGATGTGGTCGATGCTGCTGGCAACTCGATCAGGGGAGAGGTTGGAGAACTCGTTTGTCGCAAGCCCTGGCCTGGCATGACGCGAGGCATCTGGGGCGATCCGGACCGCTATCTTCAGGCCTATTGGTCGCGCTTCGAGGGCGTGTGGACGCATGGTGATTGGGCTTCGATCGACGAAGACGGTCACTGGTTCCTGCATGGCCGGTCCGATGACACGCTCAACATAGCGGGCAAACGCATCGGGCCCACAGAGTTCGAATCGGTGCTTGTCTCGCATCCTCTCGTTGTGGAGGCTGCGGCAGTGGGAGTGGAACATGAGGTGAAGGGCGAGACGGTGTGGTGTTTCTGCGTTCTCGATCCGGCGGGGGAACCTTCCGGCGAATTGGCAGCTGAACTGTCTGCCCTCGTCGATGCGGAAGTCGGGAAGGCCTTTCGGCCCGAGAAGATCTTCTTCGTAGATGAACTTCCGAAAACCCGATCGGCAAAGATCCTCAGAAGAGCGATAAGAGCCAAGGCTCTGGGGCAGGACCCCGGCGACCTTTCCTCACTTGAGAACCCGGCGGCCCTCGAAGCCATTGAAAGGGCAGTTTCAGGGGCCTGAACGCTGCCTGGGTTCGAAAGATTCAACCTGGCCCCGCCGATGTACCGGTGTCGTTCGTACCTGACTATTCCATGACAGGAACCCGGCTAGCCTGTAGTCGTTCGGGTCCTACACAAGATTTGGAGTAACGCCAAGGGGGGTCTTGACGTTTACTCTTATGGACTCCCAACGGAAAGGCAAAGTCATGAAGCGAAGGATCAGGAGCTGTTTCAAGTGGGCTATCACACTCTCGGTAGCCACCCTGGTGGCGTTACCGGCGCCAGCCTGAGCCGACCATGGTATCCACATGGCGCCAGCGACCTGTAAGGCTTTGGCAGCTGGTGTTAGCGGCTACACATATGACTCGGTGTCCACTTCCTTCAAGAACCACAACATGCTTACCGGTACCAATGGTCCAATCTACGAAATGACTGCCGAGCAAAAGTTTATGGCCGCTGGGACTGCAGGTGCTGCCGGTGGAGCCACATACGAAGGCTGCATGGCCCCCGAACGAGTCTAGGCTTGTCAAGGTTTGTCGCTCTACTCTTGGCCCTGGTGCTCACTGCTTGCGGTGTGGCACGTGTTGTGCCCGAGGCCACTAGTCCGCCTGAGGCCGTAGAAAGCGGGAGCCAGTCCCCGAGTGTTTCGGTCGAGACCACTTCGCCAAAGGAAACACGGAGCGAAGTGAGGCAGAGGCTGAGTTCCGTTCCTCAGGGAACACCTGTTGACGTTCCAAGAGATATCACGCCCCCGGTGCCTGGAACCTACAAGTACCGTCATGTTTACTCCAATCAATTCGCAGATGGTGAACTCGATGTCCTCGTCAAAGTAGAACGCCTCTCCGAAACGCCTCTGTTGTTCCGCATCAAACGATCGATGAAGGCCGCCCGTTCCTCGTCAGACCAGGTAAAGACCTATGAATGGACCTCCCAAGCGATTTTCTTGCAGCGCGACGAGGTTGTTTTTGCCGCTGGTCCAGGCGGCCATAACGGATATTCATATGAATGCGATTTCGGAACCGGCTGGCCGACGCTCAAACGCCCGATCGTAGTGAATGAAAGGTGGGATGCGCGATCAGATTGTGACAGTGGCGAAGAGGCCATGACTTATCTAGTGGAAAGACAAGAGATGTTTCGTTTCAAGGGGAGAGACGTCCCAGTCTTCGTAGTTCTTGCACGGCCTCCGGGGTCCAATGATCGGACACGGCTGTGGTACTCGTTCGATCTGGGCTTGCCGCTCAAGACCTCCCGGGTGAAGTGGGAAGACGAATACGAGCACGGATCTTCTGGTGGACTACGGCGTGAACTCTCCATAGGGCAGCTGCGAATGGGCCCGAGGACTTTCGTCGTTGTATCCGGCCCGCCTGCGAGCGGCAAGTCAACTCTGGCGGGCGCTTTGGCGCACGAGCTGAAGCTCCCTCTGATCGCGAAGGACACGATCAAGGACGCGCTGATGACGGTCCTTCCCGTTCCTGATGTTGAGGCGTCACGACAACTGGGACGGGCTGCGATTAAGGCAATGTTGGCTGTGGCAGCGGCTTCGCCGATAGGCGCGGTGATCGAAAACAACTTCCACAGATCCCGGGCGACCTGTCTTCGCTCGAGAATCCTGCGGCGTTGGAAGCTATCGAGAGGGCTGTCTCGCAGAGTTGAACCAATCTGTCTCTTGAAGCTCTTGCATGGTAACCGTTAAACCATGTAAATATTGGCCCAGCGTGATTGCATCTGTCCGAGATAGAGCCACCGAGGCGCTATTTCATGGTGAAAAAGGTAAGAGCATCAAACGAATTCCGACTGCTATCAGGACCGTTAAGAGTCAACGACCAGTGGCGGATCGTCTTTCGTTGGGAAGCTAGCGACGCGCACGAGGTCGAAATCAATGACTACCATTGAGGTAAAGGGAATGTTGCCAAGGAAACGAATACCGACTCATCCCGGGGAGATCCTGAAGGAGGACTTCTTGAGTCCTTTGGGAGTGACTCAAGTTGCCCTAGCTGATCATCTTGGGATTCCTGTCCAGAGAATCAATGAACTCATCCGTGGCAAACGCGGGGTCATGCCTGAAACCGCTTGGTTGCTTGCAGGAGCCCTTGGAACAAGCCCGGACTTCTGGATCAACCTCCAAACGGCTCACGATCTAGCATCTAACCGGCCTGCGCGAAAAGTTGCCAAGCTTGCGGCCGTCGTTTGCCTCACGATATAGGCGAAGTTGTGACCGTTAGCCCGCGCGTCATGAGTGGAGCTCCGGTATTTCGCGGAACTCGCGTTCCAATCCAAACTCTGCTAGATCACCTAGAGGGCGGCGATTCCCTCGAAGTCTTTCTCGATAGCTTCCCTACCGTAAGCAGAGAGCAGGCCGTGCGCTTCCTGGAGCTCGCTGGCGATGCTGCATTGGCTGGCCTTGATGCGGATCCTTCTTGACGAATCGACGCCGCGCCAACTCAAGTTGCTACTTGAAGGTCATGAGGTTCGGACCGTGCAAGAGCATGGTTGGGCAGCGATGGAGAATGGCGAACTACTAACTCTGGCCAGCAAGGAGTTCGACGTCTTTCTGACGCCGGACAGGAATCTTCCCCACCAACAGAGCCTCCCAGACTATGACATCGCTGTAGTAGTCCTTGCCGCGGGGCCTAATCGAATCGCAACCTACGAACCGATTGCCGATGTGATTAGGAAGGCCCTTGAGGAGCCAAGAAGGGAGAGGTAACGTGGGTCACGGTTTACGGCCATGTGCTGGTCGGCATGGAGTTCGCGCATGAGCGAGGCTGAGGCCGTTACGGGGGTTCAAGACCCGGGAACGGCTGCATCGCTGACGAAGGACCTTAGGTCCCTCGGCCTGTTGCAGGGTTCGACAGTGTTGGTGCACTCGTCTCTTTCTGCCCTTGGGTGGGTGGCCGGGAGTGCCCAGGCCGTGATCGAAGCATTGCTAACCGCTATCGGCTCCGAGGGCACGTTGGCGATGCCTTCGCATTCAGCGCATCTCACCGAACCTAGCGGTTGGGAGAACCCCCCCGTTCCCGAATCGTGGTGGGAGACGATCCGTGACGAGATGACCCCCTTCGAACCCACGAAAACCCCCACTCGTGGGATGGGTGCGACCTGTGAGCTGTTCCGTTCATGGCCGGATGTGAGGCGCAGTTTTCATCCGACCGGGTCTTTCGCTGCTCTCGGGCCGAATGCCGACCGGGTTGTTAAGGGCCACTCGCTCGAGAATCAGTTCGGTGAGGGATCACCCCTTGCGCGTCTTTACGAACTTGACGCATCGGTTCTTCTGTTGGGCGTTGGGCATTCTTCGAACACATCTCTTCATCTCGCCGAATACCGGTCAGAGTGGCCGGGCAAGAAGACGATCACCAGTGGTTCCCCGATCATCGAGGGAGGCGTCCGCAGATGGGTCACCTACAGCGATGTCGATGTGGACTCAGACGACTTCGATGCCCTCGGAACTGATTTCCGGCAAACCGGAATGCAGATCGAGGGGATGGTGGGCCAAGGAACCTGCCTCTTGATGCGCCAGCGGGACGTTGTCGATTTCGCAGTCTCGTGGATCCCTCGTCACCGGGGGAAGGAACATACTTGATGTTTCTACTGGCCCTCAGGCTCGTCGTCGTCTTCTTCGATCTGAAATTCACCTGATGCGACATCAGCAAGCAGTTGTTTGGCTCTGTCGGCATCGTTCTGCCTGACGAGGATGGGCACCGAACCCATGGTTCCGACCGACATGCCATAGACCTTGCCCCAGGCTTCTCCTGCCTCCATGGAATCGATGCCGTTCGCTTCAAGCACGCCGCGCACCATGTTGGCTTCCATGGCGCCTTGCGCTTTGTAGACCTCGACCAATTCGGGATGTTCTTCGCTAATAGGAGTGCTCCTCATCTGGGAAGACGCCTCTTTCCACGTCGGCCGAGAACCTACCGACGGCGTCGACGATGGTCTCGCGCATGTTCGCGTATGGCTTGACGAACTTGGGGTACTTGCCAGAGCCCATCCCAAGCAGATCGGTGATCACTAGAACCTGAGCATCGCAGTGGGGACCGGCTCCGATGCCGACAGTAGGTATGTCCAGAGCCTTCGTTACCTGCTCGGCGACCGATGTCGGAATGCCTTCAAGGACAAGGCTGAAGGCACCCGACTTCTGGAGGCTCTCTGCCTCGTCGAGCAGGCGGTGGGCCGACTCCTCGGTCTTGGCCTGAACGCGGTAGCCGCCCATCGCATGAACCGACTGCGGAGTGAGTCCGAGATGCGCCATCACGGGGATGCCTCTGTCTACCAAAGCCCTCGTCAGTTCGAACTGGGGCCCTTCGACCTTGACTGCGTGGACGTTTCCTTCCTTCAGGAAACGCGTTGCATTGCGAAGCCCTTCCTCGATCGAGATCTGGTAACTGCCGAAAGGCATGTCCCCGACGATGAGAGCGCTGCGGGCTCCCCTGGCTACCGCACGGGCGTGATGCAGCATCTCTTCCATCGTCACTGGCAGTGTCGTGTCGTATCCGAGGATCACCTGAGCCAAAGAGTCTCCGACCAGAAGGACGGGTACTCCGGCCTCGTCCAAGATCTGAGCAGTAGGGAAGTCGTAGGCCGTCAACATCACGAAACGCTTCGCATCTTTCTTGAAGCGGGCGAGGTCACGAACAGTGGTGCCCATGATGGCTGTCCTTTCTGGTCCCGGGGCTCTCACCTCCAGGCCGTTTTGGCGTTGGAACAAGTGTAGACCTGTATCGGGACTCTAAGACTCCGGTTCGTGACCGGCTAAGAAACCCAGCATGAGCGCGTTGAACTCGATTGACTTCTTGGCGTGTGCGTCGTGTCCGCCACCGAGTATCCGTGCGTGGGTCCCCTGGGGAAGCATCTCACCCAGCTGTTCACCCAGGAACTGCATCGGCGGCTCACTTTGGTCTCCGTTGATGACCAATGCTGGGACTTGAAGGTCCGATATCCGCGCTCGGTCGGGGCGGTACTCCCAGCCAGCTTCCTCTTTGAATATGAGGGGAGCTTGTCGTTCGATGATGCTCCAGTAAGGAGACTGTGGATCGATGTCCTTCGCCATCCCCGAGTCGATCAAGCGGAGCCAGTCCGGGACCCATTCTTCAAGAGGTCTTCCCTTCTCGGCCTCTTTCTTCGTTTCGACGAACCTGTCGTACCAGGGCTTGAAGTCGGGCTCGTCTTCGGCCCACGACATCAAGGGCGGTTCCATCAAAGTCATCGAAAGAACCCTTTCTGGCCAGCACAGTGCCATCTCGATGCACACCAGGCATCCGTAGGAAACGCCTACCAGATGAGCTGGCGTTGCATCGCGAAGCTCTAGGGTCAGCCGAAGATCATCGGCATGAAGATGCACAGAGATCCTGTCTGCATCGCCTGCTTCCGAGCGGCCATGTCCCCTTCGATCGACAGCGATGGCGCGAAAACCTTCCTCCGCAAGCACCCCGATGCTCCTTGCCCATGCCGGCCCGGAATGGAAAACGCCGCCATGCACGAGGCCGACGGGTGTCCCCGCCCCCCGTTCTATCGCGGCTAGCTCTATCGGATCGTGCACCTCGAGTACCTCCGTGGTTCGGCTCGCTCGGCCACAGTGAGAGGACTCTAAGCTTTCCTGGGGCCAAGCTGCAGTCTCCCAAGACTTCCGGCCTGGCTTTGTATGTGCGGCCCGGAGTCCGGTTGCCCCATGGGCGATATCATCACGGCACACCAAGCTAGATTCGACCTGGAGGCTATCCCCCCATGAGAGCACGTCGTTCCTGTCATGCCGTGCCTGGCAGCAATCCTAAGTTCCTGGCCAAGGCCCCCTTGCTGCCAGCTGATGAGATCTTTTTCGACCTCGAAGACTCGGTCGCGCCCCTTGCCAAGGAGGGGGCCAGAGCGACGGTCGTTCAGGCTCTCAAGGAGGGGGACTGGAGTGGAAAGACGCTGGTACTTCGAATCAACGGCGTCTACACGAAGTGGTGTTACCGGGACATCATCGAAGTCATCGAGCCCGCTGGGGGCCTGCTGGACTGCGTGATGATCCCCAAGGTCGAGTACCCGAGCGATGTGGTGTTCGTCGACAAGCTGCTCACTATGATCGAAGAGACCGTCGGCCTCGAAAAGAAGATCGGTCTTGAAGTTCAGATCGAGACAGCGACCGGCCTAAAGAACATCTACGACATCGCCCACGCGTCGCCACGCATGGAGACTTTGATCTTCGGCCCGGCCGATATGAGCGCATCCCTTGGACTTCCGACCGTAACCGCAGGTCTGCCTATGCCCGGCTATCCCGGAGACCATTGGCACTGGGTGCTCGAGACCATCCTCGTCGCTGCGAGAGATGCCGGTCTGCAGGCGATCGACGGCCCGTATCTGATGATCAACGACCTGGATGGATACAGAGAGGCCGCCATGAGGGCCCGCGCACTCGGGTACGACGGCAAGTGGTCGCTCCACCCCGGCCAGATCGATGTGTTGAACGAGGTATTCACCCCCACCCAGGATGAATTCGACAAGGCCGCAGCGATGCTAGAGGCCTACGAACATGCGACCGGTGTCGAACGGCGCGGCGCAGTGATGTTTGGCAAAGAGATGATCGACGAAGCCTCACGCAAGATGGCCATCCAGTTCGTCAGCCGCGGCGAAGCGGCTGGCCTGAAGCCCGTGAAGACCTGGGAAGAGTTCAAGAAGGAATGGGCAGAGTGACCATAGGCCTTGAGTTAGACGAGCTTCAAACGGAGATCCTAAAGACGGTCCGCGACTTCGTCGACCGCGAGGTCATCCCGGTGGCCGACGAGATGGAACACAAGGACGAATATCCCGAGAAGATCGTCGAACAGATGAAAGAGATGGGCCTTTTCGGTGTGACGATCCCCGAGGAGTTCGGCGGACTCGGCCAGCCTCTTTCGCTGTATGCCCTCATCGTCACCGAGCTATCCCGAGGATGGATGAGCCTGTCGGGGATCATGAACACGCATTTCATGACCGGGTACCTGATCAAGAATCATGGCACCGACGAACAGAAGCAGAAGTACCTTCCGAGGCTCGCCACCGGAGATGTGCGCGCAGCTCTCTCGATGTCGGAACCGGGTGCAGGCTCCGATTCTGCAGCGATCACGTGCAAGGCCATCAAGGACGGAGACGAATACGTAGTAGATGGACAGAAGATGTGGGTCACGAACGGCCTTCGCTCAGGCATCGTCACCCTTATGTGCAAGACCGACCCATCCGCGGACCCTCGTCACCGGGGCATCAGCCTCCTTTTGGTCGAGAAGACCCCGGACGAAGAGAACCCGGCCCCCGGATTGATCGTCGGCAAGAACATCGCCAAGCTGGGCTACAAAGGTGTCGAAACAACCGAGCTGACATTCGAAGGGCACCGCGTACCTGCCAGCCAACTGCTGGGAGACGAAGAGGGCAAAGGCTTCTACCAGATCATGGACGCCATCGAGGTGGGACGTGTGAACGTCGCTGCCCGCGCCGTCGGTGTCTCAACCAGAGCTTTTGAGGAAGCCATCCGATACGCCCAGGTGCGCGAGGCCGGCGGGAAGGTGATCGCCGAGCATCAAGGTATCCAGTTCAAGCTGGCGGAGATGGCAACCAAGCTCGAAGCTTCACGGCTCATGCTTCTAAATGCCGCGCAGAAGAAGGATGCGGGGGAGCGCAGCGACCTCGAGGCCGGCATGGCCAAGTTGTTCGCATCGGAGATGTGCTTCGAGATCTGTCTCGACGCCGTAAGGATCCATGGAGGCTATGGTTATTCGGAGGAGTTCGTGGTCGAACGTCTTTACCGCGATGCGCCTTTCCTATTGATCGGCGAAGGAACCAGCGAGATCCAGAAAACGATCATCGCGCGCGGCCTGTTGAAAAGATTCAAGGTGGAGGGATAGATGGGACTCGAATCACTCAGCTTGATCGTTGTTTTCGCAAAGGACTATCAAGCGATGAAGGATTGGTACGGCAAGGCGCTCGGACTTGTACTTGACGAACAGCGAACCTCCGACGAGGGGATGTGGGCCCAATTCGATCTGCCGAAAGGCGGGACGATAGCGATCCATGGAGGCATACCGGTAGCTAAGACAGAGGGCGGGGTTCCTCCCATCGTGCCCGTTCTGCACGTGAGCGACATCGAGGCGACGATCGAAGAGATGAAGGAGCGCGGCGTCGAGTTCGTCAAAGAGGCTCGCTCTCTCGGAGAGCCGACCGTGGTGGGGGCCGACTTCGTCGACGCAGAGGGCAACCTTTTGCAAGTGGTCGAGGTGAAGCGCTGATGTCGGACGAGCTTGCATTCGGAAGATATCTAGAGGACTTCAAGGTAGGCGCCATCTACAAACATCGCCTCAGCAAGACCATCACCGAATACGACGATCATCTGTTCTGCATGATCACGATGAACCATCACCCGCTGCACACGAATCAGCACTACGCCGAGAGTGCAACTCAGTTCAAGCGCAACGTGGTCGTGGGCAATCTCGTCTATTCACTGGCCCTTGGCATCAGCGTTCCGGATGTATCGGCCAAGGCGATCGCGAACCTCGAGATCGAATACCTGAAGCATCCTGCACCGGTGTTCCATGGCGACACGATCTACGCCGAGACCGAGGTTCTTGACGTCAGCCCATCGAAGTCCAAGCCAGATCGCGGCATCGTGAAGGTTAGGACCATCGCCTACAACCAGGATGGCGTTGTGGTCTGTGAATTCGTGCGCAGAGTCATGATCCCTACCCGCGCTTCGGTTGGCGATGAGCAGCCCGCCCGCCCCATCCCTCAGATGAAGGATTAAGCGGATGCCCGGAGTTGCAGTTCTATGCTGGGAAGAGAACCGTCCCTGGGTATCCGCGCTTCGGCAGAAGGGGATGAGCGTGCCGTGGGTCGAAGAGCCCAAAGGTGATGTTCACAAGCAGATCCCAGCGATCGAGCCCGACCTCATCTTGGTCGACCTAACCCGCATCCCCGAGAAAGGCAAGGAGATGATCGCCAAACTTGCCGATCAGGGACATCTGAAGGGCGTGCCCGTGGTTCTCGTCAGCGAAAACTCGAACGCTTCACACGGTTTGAAAGGCAAGGTGAAGGACCTCTCCGTCACGACGCCAACGAAGATCATCTCGGCGGTCAAGACCGCACTAGCAAGGTAGCGAGCCGAAGCGTCTCCCGTATTTCTCAGGGGCCTATGGGTAGCAGCCGGCGCAGGGATGCCTAACCTCCAAAAAAAGGGCTCGTGCAGGAGAACTCCCTTGACCGTCGAACCCATATAAGTGATGAGCAACCGTTCCCGCCCGCATCTCAGGCAGATCCGCACCTATCTGCTCAGCTTTGCCATGGTCGCAGGGATGATCGCGATCACTCCAGCTAAGACTGATGTAGCCAGAAGAGGAAAGACCGATCTTGTGTCTCAGGCCCAGACGGCATGTCAGCAGATGGTGGCTATTCATCGGTGTCATCAGATGGCCGCTACGTGGCCTTCGAGTCATGGGACCGTGTAGTCAGCGGGTCGTGCGGGGGGCGAGTGGTGTCAGGGCAGGAAAGCCGAGCTACAGACGAGGGAGAATGAGCCGGTGAGACAACGGCAGTGGATGAGTGGCGGACGCGTGCTGGTCCCTATAACTCCTAGTTAGATGGAGAAGCCCTCGAAGCCCTTCCTAGTTGAGTGCAGATCCTGCCAAGCCGTTGTGTCGACTCAACGCATGGCCGGATACTCAGCACTCATAGACGGGGACATTCCTCAGCGGTTTAGTTTCGGTATGTGCCCACAGTGTTCAAGTCCCTTACTCGTTGGTGAGGAATGGTACGGGAACCAAGGAGAGGTTGAGGTATGGAGCGACCCCTACAGGCTATATCCACCGCCAGACGACATTTTGAGTCCCGGGATCCCCAAGGGAGTTCGGCAGAGTCACTCCGAGGCGCTTCGCTGTTTCAAGGCACAAGCCCATAGCGCCACCGCCATCATGTGCAGACGTACCCTTGAGCGGGCCTGTGCGGAACACGGAATCAATGAGCAGAATCTCGCGGAGTCTCTGGCCGCAATGAAGGCAGAAGGATTGATTGAAGCTAGGATGCTCGAGTGGGCAGACGCGCTACGGATTGCGGGGAAACCAAGCTGCCCATGGCGTTGACGACAGCATCGACGCTGCCGACGCACGAGATCTTCTGGAATTCACCAACGCACTGCTTGAATACCTATACACGTTCCGGGACAAGTTCAATGAGTTCAAAAAGAGGCGGAATGCGGAACCATCTAGCTAGCCAGTTGACCCGACCGTCAGCGGCAGGTCAACGGCAAGGCCGTTAGATAGATCTATGCCAACAGCGACCGTTCGAAAGCTCGCACTTGACGGGGCCGACACGCCGGAAACGTCAAGAGCTCGCACCATCCTTAAACACGCTCATGAATCCGTTCAAGGATTCGTTGACTCCTTTACGGATGTAAGAGCGCACCGGGGGGCGGGAGCAGGGGCAACTACCGACGAGGAACAAGATCTGTTGAGGGCAGCGCTTGTTTTTGCCGCAGCAGGTCTCGACTCTGTGCTGAAGCAGCTGATTCGTGACGCTGTCCCTCGCCTCGCCCAACTCGACCCGTCCGTTGAGGAGGGGTTAGAAACCTTCGTAAAGCGCCAACTGCGCGGAGAACTTGATACTGGCGAGGCTGTATCCGGTCAGAAGTTCCTTGCCAGAATTCTGATAGCCGCCTCACACCGTGACGAGCTGATCGAGCAATACGTCCTTAGTCTGACCGGAACTAGCCTTCAATCCGCCGACGAGGTGATCCGTGCTGCCACAGCTCTCGGACTTGCGTCTCAGGAACTTGGGATCGAAAAGAATCAACTTCGACCTATCTTCGGAATCCGAAATGAGATCATTCACGAACTCGACATCAATCTTTCCGCCCCGAATCGCAACAGGGAAAGTCGAGCCCGGGCTCAGATGGTGAGGCATTCGAACGTAATGCTCGAAATCGGAGAGCGGTTCGTTAAGAGTGTCGAGGAGAAGCTGACGAATGCATAATATCGGGTTGAATGGCTGCATGCAAGGTCGTGCAACCGACCGCCTGCAGTGGCGCCTGACGGCCCGAACCGCTAGGGACTACTTCTAGGTCTTAGGCTTCAGAGATGGACTCAGATGCTCGCGCAAACATCGCCCTCATGGTTGCCGCGGGGAGTGCCCTGATTTCTCTAACTGGCCTCTTTTGGCAAGTTGCTCTATATCGTTTGTCAGGAGCCCGAGTTGCGGTACGACTGCTGCCAGCGATCATAACTGAGGCGGGTCATCTCGTTCGGGGCCCGGCGAAGGGATGGAAGTCGACGCCTCCATCAATAAACATCGTCGGAGGTCGGGTCTGCCCCCACTTCAGTTGACTCGTACGGTTGACGGAACCTAGGCCGCATCTGCGACCTCGTGTACAGCTTCGAACTCTATCGGAGTGAGTTTGCCGAGGGCACGCTGGCGTCTGCGACGGTGGTATGTCCTCTCGATCCATACGACGATCGCTAGTCGCAGTTCCTGCCTTGTGGCCCAACGTTTGCGGTCGAGCACGTTGGTCTGCAGCAATGCGAAGAACGACTCCATGGCTGCGTTGTCGGCGCAGGTGCCGGTTCGGCCCATCGAGCCGACGAGGCCGGATGACCGCAGGGCCCGCACGAACTTGCCGGCGCGGAACTGACTGCCCCTGTCCGAATGAACCACGGTTCCCGTTGGGGAGCGCAGACCGATCGCGTTGTTGAGAGCAGCGACCGCCAGGGATGCCTTCATGCGATGGTCCATCGAGTAGCCGACGATGCGGCCAGAGAACGCATCCTTGACCGCACACAGGTAGAGCTTGCCTTCGTCGGTTAGATGCTCGGTTAGATCGGTGAACCACAGCTCGTTGGGACGCCTCGCTCCGAATTCACGTCGCACCAGATCGTCATGCACAGGCTCGCCTGGCCTTGGCCTGCGACCCTTCTTGCGTGCCAGGATCGAGTAGATCCCGTGCGCGCTGCATAGACGCTGCACCCGGTTCTCGCTAGCCACGATTCCGTGCTCGGCTGTCAGTTCGTCGGCGATGAAGCGGTAGCCGAAGACCGGGTCGTCGGCGTGGATGTCTCTGGCAGCGTCGATCAGGTGGGCATCATCCCAGTCGCGCTGGGTGATTGGATGGGCCCTCCACTTGTAGTACGCCTGGGGACTAAACCCCAGCACCCGACAGGTCACCACGACGGGGATACCGTCGATGGCAAGCTCACGGACCAGCGGGTACATCATTTTGGGTTGACGCCCTGTCCTAGATAAATCGCTGCACGTCGAAGGACTTCGTTCTCCTGCTCCAGCAAACGGTTTCTCTTCTTGAGATCTCTGATCTCCGCCTCTTCGGCGAGGGTCAGGCCGTCGCGGACACCATCCTCAATATCTGCACGCTTCATCCAGCGGCGCACACACGACTCTGAGACACCAAAGTCCTTAGCGATCTGGTTCAGCGGAGCCTGATTTCGGCGAGCCACGGCGACCACATCGCGGCGGAACTCCTTTGGGAAATGCTTTGCCATCTACTGCCTCCTTTTCGTGAGGTGCATCCTCACGAAAAGGAGTCAACCAAACCTGGGGCAGACCCCCTCGAACTGGGCTCCTGGTTCGTGGTGCTGGGGAACGAATGCACGTACCCCGATGGCCAGCTCTCGTTTTCGTTCTCTCACGTAGCAACGCACGGTCACCTCTGCGGCCGTGCATTGGAGTTTTGGGTCCTCGGTGACCCTTTGCCATATCCGCCTGGCGGTATGGCGCTGCTTGCGGGGTGCCGTCTTGTCCTTCTCGAGGATCTGGTCGATGAACGACCGGACCTCTTCGGTCATGACCGGTCGATT
>Ga0183260_10002804_pt1 | contig 14289 bp, 14 predicted proteins | sample AntDrymUQ4972206_2_FD_129768 | JGI IMG/M metagenome (GOLD analysis project Ga0183260, IMG submission 129768) | Polar desert sand microbial communities from Dry Valleys, Antarctica - metaG UQ497 (22.06) (version 2) (version 2) | ecosystem: Environmental > Terrestrial > Soil > Desert | place... | reverse complement strand
CGAAGCCCTCGACCGTCCCATCGTAGAGCGAGACGTGTGTCGCCTGGTCGGCGTCTGGCGACCGAACCGCGAAGCCGTGGTTCTGGCTCGTCACGAGCACGCGACCGGTCCGCTGCTCGAGGACGGGGTGGTTGGCGCCGCGATGTCCGAAGGGGAGCTTGAACGTCTCGTGTCCGGTGGCAAGCCCGAGCAGCTGATGGCCGAGGCAGATGCCGAGCACCGGGACCTTGCCGAGGAGCCCGCGCACCGCTTCGGTCTCGGCGTGGAGCGGCTCGGGGTCGCCGGGGCCGTTCGAGAGCACGACGCCGTCGAAATCATCGAGCTCGTCCGGTTGCGCCGTATGAGGGAAGACGGTCACCGCCGCGCCGCTCGCAGCGAGCCGTCGCAGGATCGACCGCTTCGTCCCGTAGTCGACGACGGCGACTCGCGGTGAGCCGGACTCGGCGAAGACATGCCGCTCGCGGGTCGAGACCTGGGCGACCAGCGCCTGCCCCTCCATGAGCGGTTGCCCCCGAACGGCCTCCAGCGCCTCGGCGACGGAGAAATCCTCCTCGCTCGCGACCGCGACGGCCCGCATCGCGCCGCTGTCCCGCAAGCAGAGCACGAGCGCGCGCGTGTCGATCTCCACGAGCGCCACCAGGCCATATCGAGTCAGCCACTCCGCCCACGCCTGTCCGCCGAGCTGTCGCATGAGGACGGCTTTGGCGTGCGGACGATCGGACTCGTTTCGCTCGTCGGCGACGCCGTAGTTGCCGACCATCGGGGCTGTGAAGCAGACGAGTTGCTCCGCGTAGCTCGGGTCGGTCACCGTCTCCTGGTAGCCGGTCATCGCCGTCGTGAAGACCGCCTCCCCGAAGGCGGCGCCGTCCGCGCCGACGGAGCGGCCGCGGAAGACGGTCCCGTCCTCGAGCAGGAGGTAGCCCGTCGTCATGCGACGAACACCTCGCGCCCGTCCGCGATCGTGCGCACGACCCTCCCGCGCAGCGTCTTGCCGAGGAGCCACGAGTTCGCCGAGAGGGAACGGAACCCGTCCTCGCTCACCTCCCACTCTGCGTCGAGATCGAGCGCGACGAGATTCGCGCGCGCGCCCACCTCGACCACGGGCTCGGGGATGCCGAAGGCCCGTGCGGGCCCGGCCGACATGCGCTCGAGGAGGACTTCCAGCGTGAGCTCGCCAGGCGGGACGAGGTACGTGTGCAGCGCGGCGAACGCTGTCTCCAAGCCGATGACGCCGAACGGCGCGTCTTCGAAGGGCACATCCTTCTCGTGTCGCGCATGCGGAGCATGATCGGTTGCGATCGCGGTGATCACGCCGTCGCGGAGCGCCTCGATGAGCGCCCTGCGATCGTTTTCCGAACGCAGTGGCGGATTCATCTTGAGGTTCGGGTCGAGCGAGCGCACCGCCTCGTCCGTTAGGCAGAGGTGGTGCGGCGTGACCTCTGCGGTCGCGCCAACGCCCTCGTGTCGCGCCCTTCGCAACGCGTCGGCCGACTCCCGCGCCGAGAGGTGCATGAGGTGCAAAGGGCGCTCTTCCGCTGCCGCGAGCGCGAGATCGCGCTCGACCATGAGGCTCTCGGCAGTCGAGGGATACGGGCCGAGGCCGATCTCGGCCGAGACCCGGCCCTCGTGCGCGTGGCCGCCGCGGGAGAGCGTTGGCTCCTCGCAGTGAAGCGCGAGCGGAGGCCCGGAAAGCGCGCTGTACTGGAGCGCGCGGCGCATGAGGCCCGCGGACGCGACCGGCCTGCCGTCGTCGGTGAACGCGGCCGCGCCGGCCGAGGCGAGCTCCGCCATCCCGCTCAGCTCCTCCCCACTCTGGCCTTTGCTGATCGCCGCCATGAAACCGATCGGCACTACGGCTTCCGCGCGCGCGCGCTGGATCAGCGCGCCGAGGACGGCCGCCGAGTCGATAACCGGCTCCGTGTTCGGCATCGCGAGGATCGCGCAGTACCCGCCGGCCGCCGCCGCCTCGGAGCCCGAGCGGAGGGTCTCCTCGTCCTCGCGACCGGGTGTGCGGAGGTGGACATGGGGATCGACGAAGGCGGGCGCGATCACGAGGCGGCTCGCTCCCGTCGGCTCGATTCCGCTGACGACCCCGTCCGTGACGGTGATGCGAAGACACTCGTCGATGCCCTGCGCCGGAGCGAGCACGCGGCCTTCCAAAGTCATGGAGTCGCTGTGACCGTTGCGAGAGAAGAGCACCTACGCGACCTCCGCCACGGCCCGCTCCGCCACAGGCGCGACCGTCAAGACGTCGTAGAGGACGGCCATCCGAACAACGAGTCCCGCCCGCACCTGCTCGCTGACGAGCGCGGATTCCGAGTCAGCGACCCGCGCGTCAATCTCGACCCCGCGATTCATCGGGCCGGGGTGCATGACGACCTGACCCTGGCGCACGCGCTCGGGAGTGATCCCGTACAGCGCCGTGTACTCGCGGAGCGAGGGGATGAACGCCTCGCCGGGCGCCATGCGCTCCTGCTGCATGCGCAGCACGTAGACGACGTCCGCTAGAGCGATGGCGCCGATGTCGTTCGAGACCGAGCACCCGAGCGCCTCCAGGTCGCGCGGGACGAGAGTCGGAGGCCCGACCAGCGTCGAGCTCGCTCCGACCAGCTCGAGCGCCTGGACGAGCGAGCGGGCGACGCGCGAGTGCAGCGCGTCACCGACGATCGCGACGTGCAGCCCTTCGAGTCGCCCGAGCGCCTCCCTCATCGCGTAGAGATCGAGCAGCGCCTGCGTCGGGTGCTGGTGCATCCCGTCCCCGGCGTTGACGACACTCGCGTCCGTGCAAGAGGCGACGAGCTTCGCCGCGCCGATCGCCGGATGCCGGATGACGATGACATCGGGGTCGTAGGCCGCGAGCGTCGAAGCCGTGTCTCTCAGCGACTCGCCTTTGTCCACCGAGGATCCCGCGGCGCGAATCGCCATCGTGTCGGCAGAGAGCCGCTTCGCCGCAAGCTCGAAGCTCGCGAGCGTCCGCGTCGAAGACTCGTAGAACAGATTGACGACAGCGCGTCCCCGCAGCGTCGGGAGCTTCTTCACCTCGCGATCGAGCGACGACGCCATCCGTCGCGCTGTCTCGAGGACGCGCTCGACGTCCTCACGAGTCAGATCTCGCACCGAGAGCAGATGCCGGGCCGGTGAGGCCGGCGGTCGCAACTCAGCCATGCTAATGCTCCATCCCGGAAGTAGCTCGCGACCTGGGCGGCTGCAAAGCGGCGCCCGGCCGCGTCCTCAGTCGGGCCAACATGCCTTCATATTGGCCCTCCCTGCGTCCTTGCCGGACTTGCTTTTCGCGCGCCAGGATCATCGAGCGACTTCCAGGACGGAGCACTAGCCATCCTCGCTCTCGCGGACGAGGAGGACGCGGTCGACCTCGTCGATCTCGATCAGCTCGACCTGGATGCGCTCGCTGCGCGCGGTGGGCAGGTTCTTGCCGACGTAATCCGGCCGGATCGGAAGCTCCCGATGCCCTCGATCGACGAGCACTGCGAGCTGAACGCGCGCCGGCCGGCCGTAGTCGAGAAGCGCGTCGATCGCAGCCCGAATCGTGCGCCCCGTATAGAGGACGTCGTCGACGAGAACCACCGTCATCCCCTCCAGCGAGAAGGGAATGCTCGTAGCGCGTACAACCGGCTCGCGACTCGGCGTTCTGCCGCCCTCTCGCACGTGCACATCATCTCGGTGGAAGGTGATGTCGAGGACGCCGAGGGGAAGCTCCGCGCCACTCCGCTCCGCGACGAGCCGCTTCAGCCGGGAAGCGAGCGGCACCCCACGCGTCTGGATCCCGACGAGCGCGAGCTTGTCGAGCGACGCCTCGCCGGGGCGGGCGGCGCCCTCGATCAGCTCATGGGCGATGCGGGAGAGCGCTTTCGAGATCGCCCCTTCGTCGAGCAGAGCGCTCGCGGTGGCGCGATCCGGGACGTGCGTCGTCATCGTTCTCCTTTCCGGCCTCACTGGACCGGCTTAAAGGGGTCGCGGTAGTGTAGCCGCCCTGGCTGACGGGGCTGATCAGACTGGTGCGAACGGACTCGACGCCCGGCGCGCCGCCTTCGCCCTCGGGGCGATCGTGCTCCTCTCCGCGGCCGTCCGGTTCGCCGTCGCGCGTACGTTCGACGTGCCCTGGATCGCCCCGGACGAGATGATCTACGGACTCGTCGGCCAGTCGCTCTGGGAGTCGGGCATGCTGACAGTCCGGGACGCGGCCGTTCCCTACTACAGCCTGCTGACGCCTGCGCTCGTCGGGCTGCCGCTCACGCTGGGTGACGTCGCTCGCGGGGTGGCGATCGCCCAGGCGCTGCAGGCCCTGGCGATGTCCCTCGTCGCCGTGCCCGTCTACCTCTGGGGAGCGCGCCTCGTCGGCACGCGCTGGGCGCTCGTCGCAGCCGTGCTCGCCATCCTGCCGCCCGCGCTCTGGTACGGCGGCCTGCTCATGACCGAGGCGCTGTTCTACCCGCTGGTCGTGGCGGCACTTCTCGCGCTCGCCCGTACGCTCGAGCAGCCGACGCTCGAGCGGCAGGGTCTGTTCCTGCTGTTGGTGAGCGTCGCCGCCGCCGTGCGCCTGCAGGCGCTCCTCCTGCTCCCGGTGCTGCTGGTCGCTGTCGGCCTAGACGCCTGGTTCGGGCGCTCGGCCAGGATCGTGCAGCGGGTTGCGCCGCTCCTCGTCCTCGTCGGCCTGTCGACGGCGGGCCTGCTGGTCCTGTACGCCTCCGGACGTAGCGACCTGCTCGGCGCCTATGGCGAGCTAGCCCAGACGACGCCCGCTTCCACGGGGGTTCTCGCGCAGCTCACCTGGCACAGCGGCGCCGTCGTGGTGATGACGATGGGGCTTCCGCTGCTCGCGACGGCAACGCTCGCCATCCTGGCTGGGGCGCACGGCGAGCAGAATCCCTCTGTTCGCGCCTTTCTGGCCGTGACGACTGCCTACGTCGTCCTCCTCGTGGGTCAGGTCTCGGCCTTCGCTGTCGACTATCTCGATCACGTCAGCGAGCGCTACGTGGTGACCGCGCTACCGCCCCTCCTGCTCGGCCTCTGCCTGTGGATCGCCCGCGGGGGCCCTCGTCCCCTGGCGGTCGTTCTGCCCTTGACCTTCGCGGCGACCGCTGCTCTCGTCGCGTTGCCGAGGTCGCGCGTGGGGAGCGTGTTCGGCGCTCACGACGCGCTGACCCTCCTCGCGCTCGGCGAGCTCGTCAACCAAGGCGATCTCGTCTTCCGCGGAGGGCTGCTCGCGCTCGGGTTGGCCCTGGCCGCCGCGTTCGTTCTGCTTCCGCGAAGGATGCTCGCGGCCAGTGCCATGGTCGTTGCGCTCGGCTTCGTCGCCGCCTCGGTGCACGCAGCCCGCGAGATCGATCGCCTCTCAGGCCTGGAGCGCGCCCACGACTTCGGCGCTGGGGACCGACGTTGGGTCGACCGAGCAGACGTCGCTCCGGTTCTCCACCTCGACACGGGGGAGCAGCCCTCGACCTCAGTAGCTCGCGTCACGTTCTGGAACCACTCGATCCGGAGACTCCTCCGGCTCGAGGGCGTTCCCGCTCAGGCCCTGCCGCAGAAAGCCGTCTCGATCAGCACGGGTGGCGCGCTCGTCGACCCCTCTGGGCGCGAGGTCAGCGCGCCTTATGCAGTGCTGCCGGCGACGATCGCGCTCGACGGCGAGCGCCTCGGATCGTCCCCGCCGACCGACATCGCCCCGGGCTCTGGCCTGTGGCGCGTGGACGAGCCGCTGCGCCTGGTCTCGCGCACCGAGGGCTTCTCCCCCATCGGCGACTTCGGCCGGGCCAAGATCGTCGTCTACCCGTGCGGCCCAGGCGCGCTCGAGCTCGACCTGCTCGGGAAGGACGGGCTCCCGATCCGTGTCATCGTGAACGGGTTCCCGTGGCAGACGGTCGAGCTCGAGTCGGGCGGCATGTGGACGGGCGCCGTGCCGTCGTTGCGGCCCGCCGGCCAGCTGATCCCGTGCCTGTTCGAGCTCGAGAGCGAAGGCCTCGTCGGGTCGACACGGGTCGAATGGGCGCCACAGGCTCCTGGCTAGCGATCTGCCTCCGTGGAGGCCACCGTAGCTCTGCTGGCGCGAGCGCCTGAGCGGATCAGCTCCGGCTGTCCTCGCTCCGGAAAAGGGATCTCGACGACGTCGAAGTCCCGGGGCACGATCGTGTCGGGATAGAGTTCGCGCGCCTCCTCGACGACCTGGTGCCCGAAGTACCGCGCGGAGAGATGCGTCAGGGCGAGCAGCTTCACTCCCGCCTCGCGCGCGACGAGCGCCGCCTCGCCCGCGGTCGAGTGGAGCGTCTCGCGCGCTCGGGCGCGCTCGTCGGCGAGGAAGGTCGCCTCGTGGACGAGCACGTCCGCGCCGGCCGCAGCGTCGACGACTGACGCGGCGGGCGCCGTATCGCCGGTCAGCACGACCTTTCGGCCGGCACGCGGCGGCCCCAGAACCGCTTCCGGAGTCACCTCCCTCCCATCGGTGAGCGTCACGGATTCCCCGCGCTGCAGAAGACCTCGCGAGGGGCCGTCGGGGACACCGAGCCGGTCGGCGGTGTCGACGTCGAAACGACCTGGACGCGCGGTTTCGACCAGCGCGTATCCCACCGCTGAGACTCCGTGGTCGACGGCGAACGTCTCGAGCAGGTACCCGTCACGCTCGAGCCGAGCTCCCGGCTCGAGCTCGACCGTCTCCAAGGGGTACGAGAGCCTGCCGAAGATACGCCCGAGCGCCCTCAGAAGGTCGCGCAGCCCGCGCGGGCCATAGACGGTCAGTGGCAGCTCGCGTCCCCGCAGCGAATACGTCTTGAGCATCCCCGGAAGACCGAGGTAGTGGTCGGCGTGGAAGTGCGTCAGAAAGATCTCCTCCAACTCGGCTAGCCCGACATCGCAGCGCAGGAGCTGACGCTGCGTGCCCTCGGCGCAGTCGAAGAGAAGCCGGTCGCCTCCTCGCCGGACGAGCGTCGCGGCTAGGGCACGCTGGGGGGTGGGAGTGGAGCCGGACGTCCCGAGGAAGACCACGTCGAGATCCACGGCGGCCGATTCTACGCGCTCAAATACGCGGTTCCACCTGCCGATAGTGACGAGATGGCGTCTCGCGCGTATCGCTCGGCGGGCTTGGTCAGATCCCTGACCCTGCTCTGGACCTTCGTGCTCGCCTCCGCGGCCATTCTGGCCGTCGGCGCATTCGTCCTCTCATCGGCGCTTGCCAACAGCTTCCGGGAGCAAGTGCTGGCTGACAGCGTCCGTGACGTCGCGCTGTATTCGGACTCCGTGCTGGCACCTACGCTCGTCAGGGGAAAACGAGTCGCCGTGAACCGTCGAGTGAGGCAAAGGCTCGCGCGGTTGGTCGCGTCGTCGGACGAGCTCATGAGGCTGACCGTCTGGTCGAAGCGCGGCAGGCACGTGCTCTCCATCCCAGCCGGGCGAAGGCCGGTGCGCTCCCCTGACGTCATGGCGACGATTCGCCGCGGGAACGCTCGAGCCGCGGTCGGAGAGATCCAGGTGAGACGCGGCGGAAAGCAATGGTCGCAACGCGCGGTCGTGGTGTGGGCTCCGTTGGCGTCGAGAAAAGGTCGTCCTGCCGGCGCAGCGCAGGTGTTCCTCGAGCCGACTGCCCTCGACGCGAGCACGGCGAGCGCGACCCGCACCGTTTGGGTCGTCGTCGGTCTCGTGTTCGCGATCCTCTGGCTGGCGCTCGTCCTCCTGGTGCGGGGCGCGGCAGCCAGGCTCTCGCGACAGAACGACGTCCTCATGGGTCGCTCTCGGGACATGAGCGAGTCCGCGCTACGTCTCGAGGAGAACCTCCTCGAGACGATCGAGACGCTGAATGCGGCGGTCGAGGCGCGCGATCCCTACACCGCAGGCCACTCGCAACGAGTTCGCCGAGTCTCGCTCGCGATCGGCCGCGAGCTCTCTCTGTCCGCGAAGCAGCTGGGAACGCTCGGCACCGCGGCCCTGTTCCACGACGTCGGCAAGATCGGCATCCCGGACTCGATCCTCACCAAGGCCGGCCCCCTCGAGCCGAACGAGGCCGTGATCATGCGCGAGCACGTCACCCGCGGCGCCGTGATCGTCTCCAAGGTCTCATGGTTCCAGGACGTCGTTCCGGCGATTCGCCACCACCACGAGCGTTGGGACGGGCTCGGGTACCCGGACGGGCAGCACGGAACCGACATCCCGCTCGAGGCGGCGATCATCGGCCTCGCCGACGCGTGGGACGCGATGACGACCGACCGACCGTACGCGCACGGCCTCACGCTCAACGAGGCGATGCTCCAGATCCGCTCGGGCCGCGAGAAGCAGTTCAGCCCCGCCGTCGTGGACGCGTTCTGGCGGGTGGCCAAGCGTCATCCGTCGGACGTCCTCCCGCCCGAGGCGCCGGCCGCTCTGGTCGTGGCCGTGTAGGCGACCGCTTGCCACGCCCTCGTTCGTCGAAGGCGCACGGAGGGCGAGCTCACCCCTACGCTCGATCTGGGAACGCGAGATCGGTGTAGACCATCTCGCCCTTGAATTTCCGGGCGGCCGGATCCCAAGGAAAGAAGATCGCATTTCGCCACTCGAGCCGCTCGCCACTCGGCTCGTTGTCGAGCCACCGCGCTTCGTGCGTCGCCGTCACGCGAGCCTCCTCGCAGACCCCCTGTGGCCCGATGACGATGTACTCGAGGTCGAAGTGGATGTCCGGGAACGCGGTCAGAAGCTCGGTGTAGAAGCGGGCTGCGCCTTCGTGGCCTTCCCAGCGAGCGCCGGTGGCGCCCAGCACCTCATACACGCAGTCCTCGGTCAGGGTCGAGATCAGTCCCGGCAGGTCGCGGTTGTCCTCCGCGATCGAGTGCGTCTTCCAGAGCTCCCGGATCTCGGTGTGCTCGTCCTGGTCGACCGGCCGCCGGAGCAGCTCGAGGATACGTTCGCTGGCCATGCGTCTCCTTCTCGAGCGGGATGGTTGGCCGCCCGTTCATAGCAGGAGTGACTACGGAAGCGCGAGCCGCTGGCCGGGAACGATGGTCGCTCCCTGCAGGCCATTCCTGCGCTGGAGCTCCCACACGCCCTCGCGCGGGTCACCGGCAAACTTCGCATCCGCGATCGACCACAGCGTGTCTCCCGCCCGGACGGTGTGATAACGCGGCGGCGGGCCTGCGCCGGTGTCACGAGCAAACACGGCCCAGAGAAGCACCGCGACAAAGAGAACGACGATCGTCCTGACGAACATGTGTTCGTAGTATGACGAACATACGTTCGTTTGTCAAGAAGCTAGCGGGTGAGAGGAATCTTGTGCTCGGCGAGCGTTACGCGTCTGGGATTCGACACCGCGGCCAGCTTGATGCTGACCTTCGCCCGAAAGTCCTCACCGGCCGAGATCGGGAGCGTCAGACTGAGGCGGGCAGGCCCAACGGTCATCGCTCGGCAGCTCGGACCAGACGCGCGAAACCGGCGGAACGCGGCGCCTCCGATCCCGCGCACGGCGAGGTCGGAGGCACACGCGGTCGCGCGCGCCTCCTCGCCGGCGGCGAGCAGGGCGGTGACTCTGCCGAGACGATCGACTCGAAGCTCCGCGACCGCTCCCACGACATCGTCGGTCGGAATCCAAGGTCGAGGCGCGCCAACGCAGCCCGTCGCCGTGTCGGCGATCGCCGCCCGGACGGCGTCCACTGCCGGGCGCGGCGTGCCGTCGGCGCGTTGGAGCGCGGCCTGGAACCCGGTGCGCAGCCCGTCGTCCCGGAAGCCGAAGAAGCTCACCTCGTCGACGTCCGGCTCGCAGGCCGAGCGGCGGATCAGATCGCCGTAGATCGCCGCCTGCGTGATCTCGTCGGTCACGGGCACGTTCTCCTTGCCTTGGTATCCCACCCGGCGCGAGGTGTCGACCTGCCAGCCGACCTCGTCGAGGTGCAGCCGGAGCCCGTTGCTCGTCGTCGGCTGAGCGGTGCCGTTGAACGCATCCCACAGCGCCAGCTTGATGCGATCGAGGTTCACGAAGCCCGCGTTCGGCCAGCCGTAGCCGCGGTCGAGAGGATCGGTCGCGCGGTTCGGGTAGGGGTGGAAGCTGAACGAGTCCATCAGCGGTCGCGTCCTCCCACTCGCGCGGTACCAGGCACCGAGAGCTCGAAGAAACCGCACGGGCGAGGTCGAGATGTTGCTCTTCGCCTTCGGCTTGTCGTTCCCCCGCGGAGAGAGCCCGACTCCGACCACTTCAAGCGCCGGATCGATCCCCTTCAGCGCGTCGTAGGCCGCCGCGAGGTAGCGGCCAAACGCGGGGCCGGAGGTGTTCGCCCCCGCTCGCGTGAACTGCGGCCTCCAGAAGGCGGGCTGGTTCGGCTCGTTCCCGATGACGAACTGCCTCACCTCGGGATACGCCTGCGCGACAGCCGAGACGTAGGAGGCGAAGAGCGACGGTGTCGCGAGGCCAGCCTCGATCTCTCTGGGCGGGTAGGGGTACACGGCGAGCACGACACGAAGCCCTGCGTCGAGCGCGTTCGGAATCGCGCGATCCAGGAGCTGTTTGTCCTGGATCACCAGCGCCTCGCTCGGCTTGAAGCGGACGCCGATCACGGTCTGCCGGAGGCCGACGGCAGCCATTTGCCGGTACATCGTCAGGCCGCCGTCCGCGGCGAACTTCGCCGAGTCGTCGTTCGCGCCCACATCCGCGGCAGGCGCAGCGGACGCTCCGGCCAGGAGCGCCACAGTGAGAGCCGTTGCCGCAGCGAGGAGTCGCATTCGAGTGTTGTCCTCGGGCTCCCCACGGCCCGGGCTGTCGAAGCCTACCTAGAGTCGAGCCACAATCGCGTCAAGGAGAGAGGCCGCGCCGAACCGCACCGGATCGTCTGTTGGGAGGCCGGTTTCCGCGGCCGCCGCCGCGATCGCCACCCGTGCCTCGTCTTCGCTCCCGAGGTCTGCGGTGTTCAGAGCCACGCAAACGATCTCCGCAGGACGCCGCGGAAGCGCGATTCGCTTGTGCAGCGCCACGAGCTCCCGCAAGGGTGGAATGGGATGGCCCGGACAGCCCTCGATCTCGGTCGAGCCCGCGCGATGACAGAGGACGAATGCGTGCGGAGCGGCGCCATGCATCAGCCCGAGCGTCACGCCGGAGTACAGAGGATGCACGAGCGAGCCCTGGCCCTCGACGAAGAGGAGCTTTCCCCCGCGCTCCGCTCCTTCGACGACGAGCTGCTCCGCCGCGCCTGCGAGGAAGTCGGCGACAACGGCGTCGACGGCGATCCCCCAGCCTGCGATCGCGATACCGGTCTGGCCCGTGGGGACGAACACCGACTCGAGCCCGCGACGCCTGGCCTCGAGGTCGAGCTCGACGGCAACCGTCTTCTTCCCGATGGCGCAGTCCGAGCCGACCGTGAGAACGATCTTCGCGTCCACCTGGAGATTGGCGCCCGTCGGCACGCTCAAACCCTCTGGCGGTCGCCGCAGATCTCGGAGCGTCACCCGGTGCTCGCGGGCGAGCGCGATCAGCTCCGCGTCCTCGGAGATGAACTCGTGCAGCCCGCTCTCGACATCGAGGCCGTTGGTAATCGCGCTCTTCAGAAGCTCACGCCAGGCCGGAGGAAAGCGCCCGCCCTGCGTGGCGACTCCGACGACTGCGACCGTGGGCTCGAACGGCAGCGCATCTTCGACCGTGCCGACGATCGGGATCCCGTCGTGCGTCTCCCCCGCCCGCGCGGAATCGAGGATCGCCACCACGGGGTCCGGCCCGTAGCGGATGATCCCACGCATCGTCTTGCCGTAGTGGGCGTCGTGCGAGAAGCCCTCGCCGAGGATCAGGAGCCGGCGCTCGCGCCTCACGAGGCGAGCGTAACGGTTCGCTCGCGGAGGCCGGACCGAAGCGAGGGGCCGGCATTACCGACCCCTCGCGAGACTCAAACGTCCGCTGAGATTAGAGCTGATTCAGCGGAATCGCGATCCCGGTCACCTGATTCCTCGAAGAGAAGCTCCCGAGCGACTTGGCGCGACCGGTGAACAGCGTGATCGCGTAGAAGCCGGACTGGCCACCGACGGTCAGCGACGCGAAGGCGTCGAGGTCGACGGTCGTCCCGTTGCGAATCGTGCTGTAGATGTCGAACCCGATGATCGAGTTGGTATCGACCCCCAGCTTGCCGGTGGCGGCGAGCTGGCCCGAGTTGGCGGGCGACTGGATCGCAACCTGATCCAACGTCGAATCGACGTCGTAGAGGGTCGTCGCCGTATTCGGGTCACTGTCGTTGTTCGTGTAGCCCGCTCCGGTGACGCCGGTGGCGGGCGTCGTCGCCGGCGGATAGGTCAGCGTGCCGTCCACTGTGGTGGTCCCGGCGGCGAAGCTGAAGCGCAGGTTCTGCCCCGTGTCGCTGATGATGCGCAGCGCGTCCGCGGCTGGGTTGACGTCCACGCCGAACGATGCGCCGGCGAGGGCCACGCTCAGCTGTCCCACCTTGGTCCGGCAGCTGTGTCGTCGTTGATCGTGTACACACTGCCGGCGTTGCCGACTCCGTAGAGAGCGCCGCCGTTGGGCCGGTAGTCGATGCCGACGAGCCTCGTGTCGCCCATCAGGCGGGTGAGAGCGCCGATCGTGCGGGCGTCCTCCGGCTCGTCCGTCTCGAAGCAGATCAAGCGCGCATCGGCGGTAAGGCCGATCACTTCGAGCTGCGCGACACGGGTCACCACGGCGATCGTCGGAACCGCCGCGATCGCCGCCGCGACGCGCGTCGCCGCACCGTCGTCGCCGCGTTGCGCGCTGCCGAGCGGCGCCGCAACCAAGAGCGCGGCAGCCATCGCCAGCACTCCGGCCAGCATTACCCATGCCCTCATCTGGTTACCCCCTTGGATCTGTGTCGAGAGGTCGCCGGCCATGGCCGTGCCTCCCCTGTCAGCTGGGGTTTCGTAGCTCGGAAGCGAAAAGGTTCAATCGCGTGGAGCTAGCCTGCGGGCGTCGAGCGGAGAACATCGTTTCCGCTCGCGGCGGGATCGCCGTCACCCGGCTCGGCCGAGACGATCAGTATCGGGTACAGCGCCGGGTCGACCGCCGCCGTCAGCGTGACTTCGGTGCGGCCGTTCTCGTCGGGATGGAACGTGCCCGCGGAGATCCGCCTCGGAGCAGACGCGCTGTCCTCTGGAGCGGCGAACCAGAGCTCGTAGAACTCGCCTTTCGGCAGGATCGGAAGCTGGTCGGTCCGGAAGTCGATCTCCCGGCCGATCCCGAGCTTGACGACATCGGCCACCGCCGTCACGTCGCCGGCAGCGGAGGCGAGCGTCGCACGAAGCTCGAGCTCTCCGGCCGGCCCATCGTCACCCCCGAGCTGGATCCCGAGGAGGAGCGCGGCGGTCGCGGCGGCAACTGCGACAGCGCCTCCGAGTCCCCGGCCCCGCCAGGATCGCCAGGACTTCCGCGGCTGCGTCCCGACGCGCTCGTGGTCGCCCTCGCCTTCGGCCTGGGCACGCTGCAGCGCGGCGAGCGTCCGCACACGCAGATCCGGGGGCGGCTCGACCGCCTTGGGCGCGTTCGTCAGGAGTCGAGCCGTCTCTTCCAGCTCTTCGAGCTCGCTCTGACACGCCGGGCACCCGGCGAGGTGCGCTCGGAAGGTCTCGAGCTCAACCGGGTCGAGCATGCCGAGGACGTAGGCGCCGAGATCTTCGTGAAGCGCGCGCTCAGGCATGCACACTCCCCTCCTCGAGCACACGGCGCAGTGCCCGCAAGCCGTGGTACGTCCTCGTCTTCACGGTGCCGAGCGGTATCCCCAGCTGCTGTGCGATCTGGTTCTGAGTCAGGTCGTGGTCGTAGTGGAGGACGAGCACGGCCCGCTGGTCGCTCGAGAGCGTGTCCAGGGCCTCGCGCACGCCGATCGCGAGCTCGACTTCGCCCTCGTGCGACGGCGTTGTGTGCTCGGATCCGAGGCGATCGACGTCGACCAGCGCGGCATGCGGACGCGACGAGCGCCTGCGCCGGAGATCGATCGCCACCCGCCGGGCGATGGTGTAGATGAAGGTCGTCCCCGATCCGAGCTCGCGATCGAAGCGAGGCGCCGAGCGCCAGAGCCGGAGGAAGGTCTCCTGGACGAGCTCCTCCGCAAGCCCACGATCGCCGAGGAGACGGATTCCGAGCCCGTACAACCGTGACGAGTACAGGTCGTAGAGCGCGCCCATCGGCTCATCGAGGTCTCCCGTTGCGACTCGCTCGATCAGAACAGTCTCCTCTTTCATCTCGCTTTCGCCGCCTCGTTGCGACGCGCGGGTCATCGTCCTGACGTCCGCGCGCTCTTCTTCGTCCATGAGCTCCGGTTACCGCACCCGAGCCTTGGCAACCGGTTAGTTGCAAGATCGACAAACGTTTGGCACTTG
>Ga0183260_10002803_pt1 | contig 14290 bp, 11 predicted proteins | sample AntDrymUQ4972206_2_FD_129768 | JGI IMG/M metagenome (GOLD analysis project Ga0183260, IMG submission 129768) | Polar desert sand microbial communities from Dry Valleys, Antarctica - metaG UQ497 (22.06) (version 2) (version 2) | ecosystem: Environmental > Terrestrial > Soil > Desert | place... | reverse complement strand
GCTCGCCTATGCGCTCGCCGCCGCCATCATCGTCAACGGCGCGCTGATGCTGCCGACCTTCCGCTGGCCGACGGCGCCGGAATTCCTGCTTCTAGTGGCCGCCGGGCTGCTCTCGGCGGCGGCCCAGCTGGGCCTCATGTTCGCCACCCGACTCGCCGCCGCCAGCCGCATCGCCCCGACGCAATACAGCCAGATGGTTTGGGCGGTGGCGATCGGCGCCATCGTGTTCGCCGAGATCCCGGATCAACTGGCGCTCGCCGGCATCATGCTCATCATCGCCTCGGGCGCCTTTGCGTTCCTGCGCCAGCCGCCGGCCCGGGTCACGCGCGGGCCGAGCGCCTGACCGGCGCCTCGCCGCCCCGCTCCGTCAAGAGCTCCGTCACCATCGCCGCCGTCCAGGTGAAGCTGCCACCGCCCAGCGCCTCGCCGGAAAGCGGATCGTAATATTCGGCGAAGCCGTTCTCCGAGATAAGGGCCAGGCTGTCGGCGCTCACTGCGTCCGCGAGCTCGGGAAGCCCGCAGCGGGCGAGTCCGTCGGAAATGAGATAGTTGACGATGAGCCAGCACGGGCCACGCCAGTAGCGCTTCGATTCAAAGCGAGGATCAGCGAGATCATGGCTGGCCACGCCAAAGCGGGTCTGTCCTCGCCATTCCCGGATCCGGTCCGCGATCGCGCTTTGTTGCTCCTTGTCGCCAAGCCCGGCGAAGACTGGCAGCAGCCCACCGACCGACACGCTGTCGACCAGCACGCCGCCGGCGCGGTCGTAACAGACGTAGTGTCGGAGCGCCGGATTCCAGAGCTTCTCGAACGCTGCCCGCGCCCGGCTCGCCTGGCCTCGCGCTTCCTCGGCCAGCCCGGTTTCGCCCAAGATTTCGGCAAGAGCGGCGAGGTCCAGCCCGGAGCGGATCAGGATGGCGTTGAAGCCGGGATCGACCACCCGGAACGGTGAAGCGTCGTGCAGCTTGGAATTGTCCCAGCCGAGCGAGCGGAATTTTTGGACTAGCCACAGATAGCGGTCGTACTCGGCCTTATGCGGCCGCTGCGCGGCGTCGACATGCTCGGTGTCGCGGCGCCGGTAAGGCTCGACGCCTTCCGTTGGCACGCGAGCCAACGCCTCGTCCCAATCGATCGAATTGTCGCGCCCGGATTCCCAGGGATGGATGATGGCGACGAGCCCCGTCCCTTCGGGGTCGCGCGCCTGGTAGAACCAGCGATGCCAGGCCGCCGCCTTAGGAAGGAGCGCTTTCGCCTTCTCGTCCGCCAGCTTGCGATCCCGGGCCTCATCGAACAGGCGTTTCAGCACGAAGCCAAGCACCGGCGGCTGGGTGATGCCGGAGGTCGGCGTCGGCCGCCCGGTCCGCCAGACGTCGGGGCCCGGAAAATAGCCCTCGTCCGGCTCGTGGAAGACGATATGCGGGACCATCCCGTCCGGCCATTGATGCGACAGCAGCGTCTCGATCTCCGTCCAGGCGCGGCTCTCGTCGAAATGGCGGAGACCGAGCGCCGTCAGGCAGGAATCCCAGTTCCACTGGAACGGATAGAGCCCGTGCGTCGGCACCGTGTAGCCGCCGCGATCGTTCTCCTCGAGGATGGCCGCGGCCTGGTCAAAGGCCGCCTGCCGGTTGAACGCTGTCATCGGGTCCTCAACCTTGTCGTCCCGCCCACATCCGCGGTTGTGGAGGGGTTCGCGATTTGATCACCTTCGAACCCCAATCAATTAACCGCCATGCCCGAACTCGAATCGAACCAGCGGACGCGGTCCGGCCGCGGAGCCAGCGTCATGTTCTGGCCGGGCGAGACCGAAAGCTCATTGTCGAGAACGGCGCGGAACAGGTGGCCGCCCACGTCGAGCGTCACCAGCTGGTGCGGCCCGAGCGGCTCGACCACCCGAACTGAGCCGTTGAGGCCCTCGGCTCCCGGCTGCAAATCCTCGGGGCGAATGCCGAATTGCAGGCCTTCCGCGTTGCTGGCGGGTGCAGGCATTCTGAGACCGGCCACGACAGCGCTCCCTTTCTCCCGGCCGGCGGGCAAAAAATTCATCGGCGGGGTGCCGATGAACGAGCCGCCGAAACGCGTCGCCGGCCGGCCGTAAACTTCGGTCGCCGGGGCAGCCTGCACGATCCGGCCCTCATGCATCACCGCGATCCGGTCGGCGAGGCTCATCGCCTCGACCTGATCGTGGGTAACATAAATCGTCGTCGTCTTGCTCTCCTGGAGAACGCCCTTCAGTTCCGCCCGCATTTCTAGCCGGAGCAGCGCGTCGAGGTTGGAGAGCGGCTCGTCCATGAGGAGCACCGAAGGCTCCACGGCGAGCGCGCGGGCGACCGCCACGCGTTGCCGCTGGCCGCCGGAGAGCTGGCCGGAATAACGCGCCAGGAGCTGCTCGATATGCATGAGGCCCGCCGTCCGCTTGACACGGCGCTCCACCTCGCTCTGGCCGATCTTTTGCATCCTGAGGCCGAAGGCGATGTTCTCGAACACCGTCATGTGCGGAAACACCGCGTAGTTCTGAAACACCATGGCGATGCCGCGCTCGCGCGGCGGCAGCGGGTCGACGCGCCTGGCGCCGATATGGACCTCTCCGGACGTCGCCGTCTCGAGCCCGGCGATGATCCGGAGCAACGTGGTCTTGCCGCAGCCCGACGCGCCGAGGAGGACGAGGAATTCCTGGTCCTCGACGTGGAGGTCGAGCGTGTGCAGCGCCTGGTAGGAGCCGAAGCGCTTGGCGACGCGTGTGATGTCGATATCGGCCATTCCGACCCCCCCACCCGCCTTAGCGGTTGGCGATCCCCCAAAGCGAGAACAGATATTTGCGCACGACGAACAGGAAGATCAGCGCCGGCACGACGAGCACCAGGGCGCCGGCGAATTTCAGCGGCAGGGGCGACACGTCGAGGCTGGTCAGGAGGAACGCCGTCAGCGTCTGGTTCTGGATGGTCAGCACCGAGGCCGCGAAGACCTCGTTCCACGAGGTGACGAAGGCGAAGACGCCAGAAGCGGCGATGCCGGGGATGGCGAGCGGCAGGACGATTTTCCGGAACGCCTGCAGGCGCGTGCAGCCGAGCGTCCAGGCGGCTTCTTCCAATTCCACCGGGATCCCCATGAAGAGCGAGAAGGTGATCAGGATGGCGAAGGGCAGCGCCAGCGTGGTGTGGACCAGCGCCAGGCCGAGCACGCTGTCGTCGAGCCCGACCCGGATATAGAAGACGGCGAGCGGCAGGGCCAGGAGCGGCAGCGGGAAGGCGCGCGTCATCAGGACAAGCAGCCGGAAGACGTTCTTGCCGCGGAAACGGAAGCGCGCCAGCGCGTAGCCGGCCGGGGCCCCGATGCCGAGCGACAAGATCATGGTGAGCGCCGCGACCAGGATGGAATTGACCAGCGCCCGCGCCACCCCCTGGTAATTCCAGAAGAAGGAGAGGCTCGACAGGTCGAAGCTCGGCACGAAGCGCTTCGGCCAGCCGGTGACCGCCTCGGGCGAGGTCAGCGCGTTGACGAGGAGCAGGTAGATCGGCCCGAGCACCCAGAGGCAGAGCACGACAACGCAAGTCCACAGCAGCGTCTTCCCGGCGCGCCGCGCATCCGTGCCGGCCGGCGCGGCGACGACGGGATCGGCGGCGCCCGCGGCGGTCATGTCCGCGCCTCCGCCTTGTCCCTGAGCCCGATGAGGAAGACCAGCGTGAAGGCGACCGAGATCGCCAGGATGATCATGGCGTAAGCCGCCGCGCCCTCGCGGTCCTGCAGGCCGAACTGCCAGGCGAAGGTCTCGCCCATCAGGATCGGCAGGTTGGTCCCGGCCAGCACGATGACCACCGCGAACACCTCGAAGGCGAGGATGGTCCGCAGAATCAGCGCCGTCTGCAGGCTGGAGCGCAGGAGCGGCAGCGTGATCCGCGTAAAACGCTTCCAGCCGCCGGCGCCGAACACTTCCGCCGCTTCGTAATATTCACGCGGGATCAGACTCATGCCGGCGACCAAGATGACGAGCATGATGGCGGTGGCGCGCCACACCTCGGCGATGACGATGGCGGCGAACAACGCCGGAACGTTCTGATAGCTCAGAAGGTTCTGCGGTCCGTCGATCAGGCCGAGATTGAACAGCACGGTGTTCAAAAAGCCGCTCTGGTCGAGGAGGGCGAGCCAGATCAGGCCGGCGGCGAGATCGGAAATCCCGAGCGGGATGGTGAAGACATAGAGGACGATGTCGCGGCCCCTGCCGATTCTGGTCACCAGCGTCGCCATGAACAGCGAGAGAGCGAGCTGGATCGGTACGATCAGCGCGGTCAAGAGGAGGGTGTTGCGGATCGCCGGGACGAATTTCCAGTCGCGCCCGATCGTCTGAAAATTGCCGAGCGAGAAGCCCTCGGCGGTGGTGAAAGCCTCCACCGCCACTTGCGTGAAGGGAACGAGAAAGAAGGCGATGAGGAACACCGTCGCCGGCAGGAGCAGAAGATAGGGCAGAAAGCGGGCGTCGTTCATGACAGCCTCTCGCGACGATGTAAGTGTCCGCCGGCGGCGGGCGGGAGGAAACGCCCGCCGCCGACCTTCCCGCCGAGGCTACTCGACCGGGCAGGGTCCGTCGCTGGGCGCGTCCGGCGCCCAGCAGGGAGCTTGGGTCTCCGCGATGACGGCCTTCATGTTCTCCGCCTCCTGGTCGAGGACCTGGCGAACGTCGCGGCCGGAGAGGACGATCTGCTGAAAGGCGTCGCTGAACACCTTGTTGAATTTACCGCCGGCGCCGCCGAGGCCGATAGGCAGGAGGCTCGGGACCGCATCGGCGGCCTCGGTCTCCGCCTGCAGCACCGGGCCGGTCATCTGGATGCCCTTGGGCAGGTCCCCCGGCAGCTCGGCGTCGACGACGGGGAAGAACGCCGTGGCGGTCAGCGTGGCGACCTGCGTCTCCGGCTTCATCATGTAAGCCACGAGGGCCTTGGCCTCTTCCAGGTTGGGCGACGTCTTCGGGATGCCGATGCCGGCCAGGACCGGCATGAAGCCGCGCCCGGCCGGACCGGCCGGAACCGGGAACACCACGAAATCGTCCGGCTGCTTGTTCAAGGCGTCCTGCAGGCGCGCCACATGGTCCCAAGCGACCCACACTTCGCCGGTCAGGAGCGGCTCCTGCATGAAGCCGTAGCTGGTCGAGGCGGGGTTCACCTGCTCCCATAGCGCCTTGAAGTCGTTCCACATCTCCTCGGCCTCGGCCGAGCGGAATTTGGTCACGACCGACTTGGTGTAGGAGGGGTAGAGGAAGCCCTGGAAGAAGCGGTGCATGAGCCCCTTCGGCCCGGCCGGGAAGCCGATCTTCGGCGAGCCGGAGGCGGCCGTCATCGCCTCGCCCCACGCGGTGAGCTGGTCATAGGTGAGCGCGTTGATGTCGGCCCCCTCCGGCAGGTGCTCCAGCGCCTGCTTGTTGGCCACCATGACGTAGCCGGCCTGCATCCAGGGGATGTATTTCTGCTCGGCGGTCCCGAGCTTGCCGAGCTCCATGAAGGCCGGGTTCACCTGGACGTCGCCGAGATTGCCGGTGATGTCGCTCAAATCGACCAGGCTGTCGGCGAAGCTGGCAAAATCGCCGTGCAGGCCGCCGATCACCGCGATCGAGCCGCTGCCCGCCTGGGCTTCCGCCTGGATGCGGGTCATGTAAGGGCCGGGCTCCTGGGGCAGGTAGTTCACCGGCTTGCCGAACCCTGGCAGCACCTGGTCGCGCACCTTCTGCGCTTCCTCGACCGGCTGCGCCTGGTTGGACCAGAACAGCAGCTCCTGGGCCTCGGCCGAAGACAGCGCCGCGCTCGCGCCCATCGCGAGCACGAGGGCGGCGATCGCGGCCGGCCGCGTCCTTGTTCGTTTCATCTCTCTCTCCCTTTTGCTGTTGGTTCCGCGACGGCTCTTACGGCCGCCTTGCCTCTCGCGCGTCGGCGCGTTTCTCGCGGCGCGGGGCCGTGGCTGCCCCGCGCGATGAATTCAGGCTGCACGAGCCGCGGCGCGACCGCCTGTGCCCCAAGCTCGATCCGGTCGACGATCATGCCGGCCACGATCCTGGCGCTCTCCCGCATCCGTTGGGCGAAGGTCGACAGCCCCGGGCTGGCATAGACGGACTCGGGCACATCGTCGAAGCCGATGACGGAAAGCGCGCCCGGAACCGAGAGGCCCCGCCGCCTGCCGGCCTCCAGCACTGCAAGAGCGAACTGGTCCTTGACGCCGAAAATAGCCGTCGGCCTGGGCGAGAGATCGAATAGGCGCTCGGCGGCTTCCGCGATCGCCTGCCGGTCGCCGGCGGGGGCGGTGACGATCCGCCTGGGCTCCAGCTGAAGCCCCGCGCCGCGCAAGGCGAGCTCGATGCCGCGTTGCCGATAATGGGCGTAGGTATAGGGCTGCGCCGGCCCGAGGACCGCGAATTCCGTATGGCCGAGCGCTATAAGCAGCTGCGCGGCTGCAAAAAACGCCGCCCCGCCATCCGTATCGAACCAGGCGTAGTGGGCATCCAGCGTCAGCGTCCGCCCATGCGAGGTGAACGGCGCGCGGCGCTCCACTAGGAATCTGGCGCGCGGATCGTCGCAGGTCGTACGATAGAGGATGAAGCCGTCGGCGCGCCGGCTGTCCACCAGATGCCGCAGCACCTGGAGCTCATCCTGGCCGGCCGGAACGGTGGCGAGGAACAGGTCCCGCCCCCTCGCCGTCAGCCCGTCGCCGAGCCCGACAAGGAACTCTGAAAGATACGAATCAACGATCTCGTGTTCCTGGAGCGGCAGGAGCATTCCGATGAAATCACTCCGCCCGGAGACGAGCATGCGGCCGGTGCGGTTCGGAACGTAATTGCTGGCTGCCGCCGCCGTCAAAACCCGCCGGCGCGTCTCGGCGCTCACGTCGGAGTAACCGCCAAGCGCCCGGGAGACTGTCGTCACCGACAATCCGAGTTCGGAGGCGAGTTCCTTCAGCCGGGTCTGGCGCGCTTCCATGACGCTTGCGTCTCGCGGGTTCCTGCGGGGTTACGATCCGAAACGTTTTGGGAAGCTTCCCTCCGGTTAGCCGCCCCGTCAAGCTGGATTGCGGAACTTCGACGCAAAAACGCTGTTACCGTGCCAGGCGCGGGATCGAGTCGATGTTCTTTTTCTTCAGCAACCGAATGGGGCTTATCGGCTCGATTGTCGTTTCCGCCGTTCTGACCCTCGGTCTTCTGGCGCTGTGCACCGCGGGCTGAGGGCTGACGTCCTCCGGAAGCCGCCGGTAGCGCCCCAACCGTGATTGGGGCTGACCGCTTCACACCCGCCGCAGCTCAAGCGACCGTGTAGCGACGCACGGTGTCCCAATCGACCTCGACGCCCAGCCCCGGCTTGGTTGGCAACGGGATCGCGCCATCCTGGAGCACCAGCTCCTCCCGCGCCAGCTCGCGGCGGAGGCGCTCGGCGCAGAGCTGCGGCGGCAGGTATTCGATGAAGGCGCAATGCGGCGTGACGAACGCCAGGTGCGCCGTGGCGGAAATCGAGATGCCGGTCTTCCAGCAATGCGGGACGATGGTGATCCCACGCTCCGCCGCCATGTCGCAGACGATCTTCGCCTCGCCGATGCCGCCGACCCGGCCGACATCCGGCTGCGCCACATGGATTTTTCCCACATCCATCAGCTCGCGGAATTCATGCCGGGTAGCGAGCCATTCCCCGGCGGCGATCTTCATCGGCGCCTTCGCCGCGAGCTTGGCCATCTCTTCCACACTGTCCGACCAGATCGGCGTCTCGAGGAAGTAGATGTCGAACTCCGCCCAGTCCTTGACTACCTCGTAGCAGGTCTCGGCATCTTCCCAGAGATACTGGACATCGACCATCAGCACCATTTCGGGGCCGAGCGCATGCCGCACGGCGGCCACGACTTCCGTGTGCCGGTCGTAGCTCTCCCGCATGCCGCCATGGGCGTAGGGGCCGTTCATCGTCACCTCGCTCTTCACCGCCTTGAAGCCGAGCTCCTTGGCCTTGAGCGCGCTCTCCACCAGCGCGTCGCGGTATTCCTCGAATCGATGGCCGGCCGGCTGCAGCGAGGCGTAAGGCGTGATGCGGTCGCGCTTGGCGCCGCCGAGAAGCTCGTGGATCGGCCGGCCGGTCGCCTTGCCGCACAGATCCCAGAGCGCCATCTCCACCGCGCTCATGGCGTGGATGACCACGCCGCGGCGACCGTTCATCGCCGTGCCGAGATACATCTTGCGCCACAGCGCGCCGATCTCGAACGGGTCCGCGCCGATCAGCATGTCGCGGATGCAGAGGCCCATCGTATGGGTGCCCGGCGCCTCGATGCAGGCCTTGGCCATCCAGGGGTTCACGTCGCATTCGCCGATCCCCGTGACGCCCGCGTCAGTGTGGATCGCCACGACCAAGCTGTCCTGAGCCGACGAGGTGAAGCCCGGATCGTAATCGGGCGCCAGAAGGACATGGCACTCGACGCCGGTGATGGAGAGCTTCGGCCGTGCCTCGTCGAGATGTGGTGAGATCGTGCGCATGGTGTCGCATTCGTGGATAAAAGCGACCGGGAGGAGCCGCGGCCGGAGGAAGACGAATGTCGCGCGAAGGCGCGGGTGAACGTCAAGAGACTTGCACCGTATTCCAGAGATCGAGCCGTTTATTATCGCAACGACACTGGTCGGAACGCCAGGAACGATGGCGCACGACCACGAGGTGATCCGCGTCACGCAGGACGGCGCGGTGCGGATGACGCTCGCCTTCGTTTCGCTCATCAAGAAATCCGGCGAGGGACGGTATCCTGGGCGGCAGCGCCGGCCTTGGTCGCCCCGCAACAGCCACAAATCGCTCGTTATCTCGGGACTTGGAACTCGCATCCGCCTCCTCGGGAGGGCCCGTGGGCGCGAACGGGTAGAAATCTGTTAACCACGGCCTGCGCAGATGGTGCTTGGAATTTAGACCGGAGCGAGGAGCATGCGAAATCTCATCCTGTTCACCGCGCTTTTCGCGCTGTCCGCCGGCCCTGCGGCGGCGGCGACCTTCTCCGCCTGCGTCGATGGCCTTAAAGCGACCGCCACCAAGGCGGGCGTGAGCCAGGCCGTCGTGTCGCGGGCGCTCGACGTCTCGGAGCCGGATGAGAAGGTGCTGCGCCTCTCCAAGGTCCAGCCCGAGTTCAAGACGCCGATCTGGGATTATCTCGGCTTCCTGACCGACGAGCAGCGCGTCAATGATGGCCGCGCCATGATGCGAAAGTATGACGGCGTCCTTCGGGCGGCGGAGGAGCGTTTTGGGGTGGATCGCCATGTCATCGCGGCGGTCTGGGGCGTAGAGACCGACTTTGGCCAGGAGGCCGGCGATCTCTTCCTACCCCATGCGCTGGCGACGCTCTATTGCGAGAGCGGCCGGCGCAAGGACTTCTGGCGCGGCGAGCTGATCGCCGCGCTGAAGCTCGTGGACCGCGGCGATCTGGAGCTGAGCAAGCTCTATGGGTCGTGGGCCGGGGCTTTTGGGCAGACGCAGTTCATTCCCTCTACCTATCAGCGGCTCGCCGTGGATTTCGACGGGGACGGGCGGCGCGACCTAGTCAGCTCGGTGGCCGACGCGCTGGGCTCCACCGCCAATTATCTGAGCCGCGCCGGCTGGCAGACCGGCGAGTCCTGGATGATCGAGGTCCAGGCCCCAGCCGGTTACAGCGGGCCCAAGGGCCGCGGGGCCAAGGCGGCGCTGTCGACCTGGGCCAAGCGCGGCGTGGTGCGCGCCGATGGGGCGCAACTCTCCGGCGGGGCCAAGGCCGGCCTGCTGCTGCCGGCCGGCGCCAAAGGGCCGGGCTTCCTCGTCTTCGGCAATTTCGACGCGATCTATTCCTACAATCAGGCGGAATCCTACGCGCTGGCCATTTCCCACCTCGCCGATCGGCTCGCCGGCTATCCGGCGCTACGATCGTCCTGGCCGACCGACGATCCGGGCCTGTCGCGCGCCGAGCGCCTGCATCTCCAGCAATTGCTCGCGGCCAATGGCTACGACATCGGCGAGGCGGACGGCAAGATCGGCCCGGTCACCCGCGCCGCGATCGCCGACGCGGAGAAGCGCTACGGCATGGCGCCCACCGGCCGCCCCGGCCAGAAGATCTACCGGGCGCTGAGCGGCGGTTAGGCTAAGAGGAGCGCAGACTTGGTCGACCTCGCCTTGCAGGGGCGTGACCGTCCGATACCGGGTGCGGCAGGCGCTGAGATCGCGATTCGATCGACCTAAGCGGTCCAACGAGAATGGCGGCCGGTCCAGGACCCGCCGCCAACGCAAAGGCCAGAAAACGCCTGGGTGGTCAGTTCGTCAGAACAGGCTGAGCGATGACCGGGCAGTTGATGATGGCGTTCGTCGGCCGCAGGCCGAACACGAACTCATTGCCCTCTCCTGCCGGGCTAATCATCGCGCTCTCGACCAGACCTTCATCGATTAAGCTCTTGAGATCCTCAAAGGAGTTGATCCGTCTTACCTTCCCGGCCTGCATCGCCGCTTCGGTCCACATGTTCACATGGGCGTCCCACATCGGCGAGTAGTTGTTCTCCTCCGACGAGTTTTCATTGTCGGGGTCGATCGGGAAGATGTTGACCGGATCGATGCCACCGTTGGCGAGCGACGCCGCAAATCCCTGTTCCTTCATGTCCATGGCTTCGGTGGGGCCGTTCAGCACGGGAGAAAAGCCGAGCAGCGCCGACTTGTCGGCGGGCATTGACTTTCCGACTTCCGCCAAGAGGGCGAGCTTGGGCGTATAGACGCCCTTTTCCAGCACCGCCGGAAGGTCGGCCGAGACGTCGGTCACCAGATGGTAGTAGTACGGCTCGCCACCCTGGACCCCGTCCAGCAGCGACAGCGTGACGGTCTGCGACTCGAGATCCTTTTCGATCAGCCGATCGTGATCGCCCGACGCATTGGTGACCATCTGCACGTTGAGAACGACGCCGCTCGGCATCACGACCGCCGACGACCATTCGAGATCGCCCATCGCGCCAGGTTTCGCCTCCTTGGGCGGGAACGGCATCGGCGAACCCGGCACGACCTTGTATTCCGGAGAGAAATCGACGTTGCCCTTGAAGGTGATGACGCCATCCTCGACCATCACCTTCTGCGCGCCCGGGCTGTCGGCGGCATGTCTCAGCTTGGGCGCGAAATTAAGACCCATCTGCTTGGCGTATTCAAAATCGGACGCATCCGTGATGATGTAATAGACTTCCTCGCCGTCGGGCGAGAGGCCCCTGTACAGTGGCAAGGTCACCGTCGCCTTTCGGAAGGTGAAATCGATAGCGAGCGCGCTCTTTAGGAAAACGTTGTCGCTCTCCTTGAACTCGACGGCGGTTTCCGGCGTGTAAGCCTCGCGGCCGGTTCCTTCGACCTGACGTTCCAGCAGGGCCTTCGCCTCGCTCATCATCCCGTCCTGGGCCAGGACGGCGTTCGGGGAAACCGAGAAGAGTAGCGCCGACAGGAGCGCCAGCTGCGTGGCGCTCAGCGCCCGGCTTCCCGGATAGCTAAACGTTGAAGCTGTCCTGGGTCCGGCTCGTAGCGGCGCGGCGCAATCGGAAGAGCTGGGCATCGAGTTCCTCCTCTCCGCGGCGATGGCGCGGCTGGTGTCAGGCTGCGCGGTGCGCGTGTTGCTGATCATCGGTATGCATCCTTGTGATTGCCTAAAGGCCGTCGGTGAGCTCTGCGTCCCTGGCCATCGGTGCGGGCATTAGAGTGGAGGACCGGCGGAGGGTCTTTCGCAAACCTGCCGGGGCTTGCCGTATCCTGCCGTGATGTCGGCGGACGGCGCCCGCGTTCACTCGACCGTGCGGGAACGTGAGCACGCGGTGTCGAGCGTCGCCCAGTTCAGATGGGCCCGCATGGTTCAGCTCGGCTACGGGGCAGAGCCGCCGATCGGATTGCGTGCGGTAACGTCCGAAAGGCGTCCGCTATCAACGGCGGCGCTCGAATGAGCGGTGTACACCTGTTATGCTGCATGCTGCATCCGAGCAGCTATCGGTACGCGCCGTACAACATTGTGCATCCGGCTCGGGCTCCGCAAAGCTGCAAGTCAGCTGTGAGGGTTCAAGATGACGCCCCGAACCGAAGCAGAGCCCGTCTCGCCCCAGCAATGGACGTCTCGGCTCGTGGCGGGCGCCTCGCCCATGCTTGAAACCTCGTTTGACAACGGCATCGTCGTCAGGCGGTTCGTCCACCAATCCTATGAGTTGGACGACATGCCCGGCTGCAGGGATCACCTGCTTGCTTTCCGGATGTCCGGAACGGTTCGGGCTGAGCGGAAGCTCGACGGGGCGTGGTCGAAGACGTTCACCCGGCGGGGAAGCGTGACGATCATACCCGCGCATCAAAGCAGTGCGTGGCGCATCACCGGCAAAGGCGAGCTCCTCTACTTCTTCTTGCCGCCCGAATCCGTTCGCCTTGCCGCGCAAGGGCTCGACGCCGATGGGGATTTGGCGATCATCAACCGCTTCGGCGTTCGCGACGCCGGTCTCGAGGACCTGGCGACGAGCTTCGCCGACGAGATGCAGGGCGGCTTGGCGGGATTCCGCCTCTACGCCGAAGCGATCACGACGCAGCTCGCCGTGGCTTTGGTCAGGCGCCATTCCTCGATTCGAGCCGGGCAGAAGATGCCCAGAATGGGGCTCCGTGAGAGCGCGAAGCAGCGCCTGATCGATTACATCGAGGAGCACCTGGAAACCGATATGGCGCTGGCCGATCTCGCGGAGATCGCGAGGCTCAGCCCCTCACACCTGAGCCACAGCTTCAAGGCGGCGTTTGGCTGTCCGCCCTACCGCTACGTGCTGCAGAGGAAGGTCGAGCGCGCCAAGACCCTGCTGGAGACGTCCGACATGTCCATGACCGAAATCGGAGCCTCGCTGGGTTTCTGCACGCCTGCCTATTTCTCGACATCGTTCAAGCGCGTCACCGGCACGTCGCCGCGAGCCTTTCGCGCTTCCGCCTGACTTCAGGCCCGCTCGACCGCGGCTGCCCGGCAGGCATGAATTCCATTCGGGCAAATCCGCGCCGGCGCCGATAGCCCATACAGGCTGCTGCCGTCCAGGCGCGCGCCGACTTCTTGCGGTCCAAGGCGGCTTCGCACGGGACGGGTCTGGCGAGCATCGCATTGCTGACATAGGCTGACCAGCCATGGATTTCGCGCGCTACCCCAGCCTGTCAGGCCGCGTCGTCTTCGTCACCGGGGGCGCGTCCGGCATCGGCGCCGACATCGTCAGGGCGTTCGCCCGCAATGGGGCCAAGGTCGCCTTCGTCGATATCCAGGTGGAGGTGGGGCGGCGGCTCGTCGCCGACCTCGCCGGCGCCGAGCACGCGCCGCTGTTCCTGCCCTGCGATCTCGTGGACATCCCGGCGCTCCAACAGGCGATCCGCGACAGCGCCGATTCGCTCGGCCCGATCGGCGCGCTGGTCAACAACGCCGCCAACGACCACCGGCATCGCATCGAGGATGTGACGCCCGACTACTGGGACAAGACGCAGGCGATCAACCTGCGGCCGCAATTCTTCGCCGCCCAGGCGGTGCTTCCCTTCATGCGGCAGCTCGGCTCGGGCTCCGTCATCAACCTTTCCTCTATCGCCTGGCGCTTGGGTGCGGACAACATGGTGGCTTATGCCAGCGCCAAGGCGGCGATCGTCGGCCTGACCAGGAGCCTCGCCAGGGCTTTCGGCGACGACAACATCCGCGTCAACGCCATTGAGCCCGGCGCCGTCATGACGGAGCGTCAGCGTCAGCTCTGGTATCCGACGCCGGAGGACGTCGATCGGATGGTGCGGCGGCAGTGCATCAAGAACGTCCTGCTCGGCGAGGAGATCGCCCGCGCGGCCCTGTTCCTCGCCGCCGATGACAGCCGCATGATCACCAAGCAATCCATCATCGTCGACGCCGGTTTCCTATAAGCCGCCGCATCCCGCGCAAGACTCTTCCCCGAGCGCCGATCAGCGGCTAGGATTCGGCGCATGACCTCGCTCGTCATCGATGTGCGCCCCGCCCGCCGGTCCGACGCCGCCGAGCTGGCGGACGTATACGCCAGCGCCTGGCGCGAGGCCTATTCCGGCATCATCCCGGCGCTGACCCTGGAGAAGATGATCGTGCGGCGGAGCGCCCGCTGGTGGGCCGAGATCGTCGGCAAGCGCGCGCTCCTGGTGCTGGAAGTTGGCGGTTCCGTCGCCGGCTATGCGAGCTTCGCCCCCGCCGCCGCCCCGCTCCTTCCCGGGCGGGCGGGATCCAAGGAGCCTTTCTGGCCGCCGGATTATCAGGGCATCGGGCTGGGCCTTCGCCTGTTCGCGCCGCCGCGGAGGGCCATAAGGGGCCGCG
>Ga0183260_10002801_pt1 | contig 14291 bp, 15 predicted proteins | sample AntDrymUQ4972206_2_FD_129768 | JGI IMG/M metagenome (GOLD analysis project Ga0183260, IMG submission 129768) | Polar desert sand microbial communities from Dry Valleys, Antarctica - metaG UQ497 (22.06) (version 2) (version 2) | ecosystem: Environmental > Terrestrial > Soil > Desert | place... | reverse complement strand
GACGTAGTCGTCGCCCTCCTTGACGAGGCCCATGGCGATCCCGCTGACGGGGGAGGCCATCGGCACGCCGGCGTCCATCAGGGCCAGTGTCGAGGCGCACACCGAGCCCATCGACGACGAGCCGTTCGACTCGAGCGTCTCGGAGACGATCCGGATCGTGTACGGGAACTCCTCCGCGCTCGGGATCATCGCCTCGAGAGCGCGCTGGGCCAGCGCGCCGTGGCCGATGTCGCGGCGCCGCGGGCTGCCCATCCGGCCCGTCTCCCCGACCGAGTAGGGCGGGAAGTTGTAGTGGTGCATGAAGCGGCGGTCGCTCTCGAGCGAGAGGTCGTCGATGCGCTGACCCTCCTTGGCCGTGCCGAGCGTCAGCAGCGACATGATCTGGGTCTGCCCGCGCGTGAAGAGGCCGGAGCCGTGCGTTCGCGGCGAGACGCCGACCTCACACTCGATCCGCCGGATCTCGTCGGCCGCGCGCCCGTCGGGACGTCGCTTGTCGATCGCGATCTTCTTGCGCACGAGATCCTTGTAGACGGCCTCCGCCGCCCGCTTGACCCACTGCCTCGTCTGCGTGTCCTTCACCGCGGGGCCCTCGCCCTCGACCGTGGCCGGGCCGACCGGGAAGGGCAGGTCCACCGTCTCGGCGATCCGGTCGAAGAGCAGCGCCCGCTTGGCCGACTTGAGCTCCTTCGAGTCCTGCTCGGCGTCGGTGAGTGTGCGCAGATCGTCCTCGTACTGATCGCGTACGGGGCGCTCGACCGCGGCCAGGCGCTGCCTGTCGATGACGAGGTTCAGGCTCTGGCGCACCTGGAGCTGGCGGAGGATGTCCTCCTCGGTCGACTCCATCGACAGCTCACCTGCGAGCTCGGTCAGGAGCTCGTCCGCGATGGCGCCGGCCTCGCGCAGGCCGACGGACTGGATCCGTTCGCCGATGCGGCTTGCGTGACTCGCCTCGATCTCGGCCGTCACGTCCGAGTCCAGCCATTTGGCCTTGCCGATCTGGCGGCGCAGATCCTCCTGGGCCTCGCAGATCTTGACGATCTTGCGGTGCGCCTTCTCGAGCGCCTCGAGCAGCACGTCCTCGGGCACCTCGTCGGCGCCTGCCTCGACCATCGTCAGGCCGTCCTTCGTGCCGACGACGATGAGATCGAGACTGCTCGACTCTTCGAGCTCCTGCAGCGTCGGGTTGACGACGAGCTCCCCATCGACGCGCCCGATGCGGACGGCGCCGATCGGCCCATAGAAGGGCAGCGAGGACACCATCAGCGCGGCGGAGGCGCCGTTGATACAGAGGATGTCGTGCGGTGTGATCATGTCCGCCGAGAGCACGGTCGCGATCACCTGCACCTCGTTGCGGAAGCCCTTCGGCCAGAGCGGCCGGATCGGGCGGTCGATCATGCGGGCGGTCAGGATTGCCCGCTCGGTGGGCCGCCCCTCGCGCTTGAAGAAGCCGCCCGGGATCTTTCCGGCGGCGTACATCCGCTCCTCGACGTCGACGGTGAGCGGGAAGAAGTCGGCACCCTCGCGGGCGTCGGGCCGTCCCTGTGCCGTGGCGAGCACCATCGTGTCGCCGGAGCGGACGAGAACGGCGCCGTCGGCCTGCTTGGCCAGCTTGCCGCTCTCGAAAGTCATCTCGCGGCCACCGATGGTGACCGAGACCGAGGCTTGTCGCTCGGTGGTAGTGCTCATGGAATCCTCCACTGTTCGTGGGCGGGTGGAGGTTTGAGACAGACCGCCGCGACGCGGGCTCGCTCAAACATCCACCCCCCTGGGTCTGAAAGGTGTGGAGCTAGCGCCTGAGGCCCAGCTCCTTGATGAGGCTGCGGTAGCCCTCGAGGTCGTGCTTCTGCAGGTAGTTGAGGAAGCGGCGGCGGCGGCCGACGAGCTTGAGGAGCCCGCGGCGCGAGTAGTGATCCTTGGGGTGCGTGCGCAGGTGCTCGGTGAGCTCGCTGATCCGTCGTGTGAGCGCGGCGATCTGCACCTGCGGCGACCCGGTATCCGTCCCGTGCCGTCCAAACTTCCCGATGATCTCCAGCTTGTCTTCCTTGGTGAGGGTCAACTCCACCTCCTGAGGGCTCGACTCCGCAGTCTCCGCGCGGCGTGAAGGAAGGCACGCACGGCCGAGACTGCGGTCGCCCGCCAGCGTAGCAATGACGGCGGGAGCGTGTCTGTCCCGCCGACAGGGGCGGGTCAGGGCGTTGTCGAGGTCCTCGTCGGGCCGGTCGTCGTCGGGCTCGTCGCCGCTGCGGTCGTCGTTGCGCCGGTAGTCGTCGTCTTGGTCGGCGCGGTCGTCGTCCTCGTCGGCGCGGTCGTCGTCGTGCCCGTGCTCGTCGTCTTCGTCGGCGTGGTCGTCGTCGCGCCGGTGGTCGTCGTCTGGGTCGGCGTGGTCGTCGTCTTCGTAGGCGTGGTGGTGGTCGTAGCCGTCGTCGTGGTGCTCGTCGAGGTCGTCGTCGGAGTCGGCGCGGTCGTCGTCGTGCCGGCGGTGGTCGCCGGTGTCGTGGTCGTCGTCGGTGTCGGCGTCGTCTGCCCGGTTGTTGTTGCCGTCGGGGCGGTCGCCGTGCCGGCCTCGGGCACCGGTGCCGTCGTCGTGGAGGGCGGAAGGGGCGAGGTCGAGGTATCCGGCGTGGTTCCCGGAGTCTCCTCGGCGCCACCTGCGCCGGTCGTGGCTGTGGTCGCGGCCGGAGAGGTTTCGGTCGAGGACGGGGCGCCGCCCCTCCCGGCCGTTCCCGCCCGAGTGGCGCGCGCGACCGTGAAGGAGCGGTAGGCCGCCCTCGCCACGAGCCGGTTGAGGCCGACGGCGACCGCGCTCGGGGGATCGCCGCGGCGAAGCTGCCGGATCACGGCCCGCAGCAGCTTGCCGACGTCCGTCGTCGGCGCCTGGGCCAGCGCCCTCAGGTCGACTACCAGTCGCTCGAGCCGGAGCTCGAGCCCCCGCAGCGCGAGGGGCGCCGGCGCGAGTCGCAGCGCGCCGTCCCCCGCCGCCGCGCCGACGCGCAGGCGGACCCGGAGACCGCGGACGCGCCGGGCGACCGTCCCGTCGGGGCCGAGCACGACGCCGTCGAGCGTCCCGACGAGTGCGAGCCGACCGCCGAGGAGCTCGAAGCGCAGGATGGTCAGGGTGCCGCGAAAACGGCTTCCCGACGGAGTGCGTCCGCGCACGGGTGCCGCGAACAGCGCCCGGCCGCCGAGCACCCGCACTGGCGTCGCGCTCGAGGCACGGCTCGCCGAGCCCGCGTCTGTCGCCCCGCCCGTGGCTCCCACCGCCTCGGCGCCGCCGACGGGCCCGCCCGGGGCGCTGACCTCGACGGGCCTGGGCTCGCGTGTGCCGCTCCCGACGTCAGGCCGCTCCCCGGAGCCGCGAGCTACGACCGGTACGGCGTTACCATCGTCATCCTCGCTACCTGCGACACTACGCACGGCTCCGAGCGCCGCGCTGATCGTCTCCTCCGGCACGCTCTTCGCCGTGCTGAGATCCTGTCGCAGCGTCCGCGCGTCACGCAGGCCGGTAACGAGGAAGATGCCGACCAAGATGCTGAGAGCGACGGGAAACGAGAGCATGGCGAGACCGACCACTGCTGCCCGCGAGCGCCGACGCCTCATGCAACCCCACCCCCTGCCGGGAGTGTACCCGCGCCTCTCCCCGTGAGGGCGGGAATCGCGGGCGGTCATCCGGCGACGGTCGCCGCCGGGCTCGAGATTCTCACGGCGGGTGGAAGTGCGGCCGATGCAGCGGTCGCCGCCTGCCTCGCCTCGTGCGTCGCCGAGACGGTCATGACGGGCCTGCTCGGCGGCGGGCACGCGCTCTGGTCGAACGCGGCAGGCGACGAGCTGAGCGAGATCGACTTCTTCGTCAACGTGCCGGGACTCGGCGCGTCGCGACCGGCGGCGCCCCTCGAGACGCTCGCCGTACCCTTCGGCACCGAGCTCGTGCACTACGCGATCGGCGTCGCCTCGTGCGCTGTGCCCGGCGTTCCGGCCGGCCTCGAGCGGCTCTGGGGCGAGTGGGGCCGCCTGCCCTGGCCGAGGCTGGTCGCACCGGCGCTCCGCCTGGCGCGGGACGGCGTCGTCGTGCCTCCGGCCCACGCGTCGTGCCTCGCCATGCTCGCGCCGGTGATGACGCTGAGGGAGGGTGCGCTCGTCTACGCACCCGGCGGACGGCTGCTCGAGGCCGGCGACACGCTGCGCCAGCCTGGGCTGGAGCGGGCCTTCCAGCTCCTGATGGAGGAGGGCGCGGGGAGCCTGTACAGCGGCACTCTCGCCGATTCGCTACTCGCGCTCGTCGAGGAGCGCGGCGGGACGGTGACGCCCGACGATCTCGCCGCCTACGAGGTCGTCGTTCGCGAGCCTGCCTGCCGGTCGGGCTACGCCGGGCGCACCCTCGTCGCGCGTGCGTCGCTCGCGAGCCCGCTCGCTGCGCTCTCGCGGCTCCCTCCCTTGCGGCCGCTCGACCCGGGCGCGCGGGCCGTCGCGCTTGCGCATGCGCTTTCGGGCCCGGAGCGCGACGGCGACACGACGAACCTCACAGTCGTCGACCACGAGGGCAACGTGTGCGTGCTCACGACGAGCCTGGGCCTCGGCTCCGGCGACTGGCTCGCCCCCTACGACCTGCACCTGAACAGCATGTTGGGGGAGGTCGACCTCCTGGCCGGGCCGCTCGTTCCGGGCGAGCGGATGGCGAGCATGATGACTCCACTCGTCGTCCTCGGGGACGGGGACGACGGGGTGGTCCTCGCCGCCGGCGCGGCCGGCGGGACCCGGCTCCGGAGCGCGCTCGTGCAGGTGCTCGCCGGCGTGCTGGACGAGGGGCTCGGCCTCGAGGAGGCGGTCGTACGACCGCGGCTGCACCCCGTGGGCGACGCGGTGCACGTCGAGCCCGGGTGGGAGGAGGCAGCGCTCGACGCGCTCGCGGCGGCCGGCTACGACGTCCGGCGCTGGCCCGCTCTCCACCACTACTTCGGCGGGGTGAGCGCGATCGGTCCCCACGGCGGCGCGGGCGATCCCCGACGGAGCGGGGGCGCGGAGACGGTGAGCCGCCCGTGATCCGGCTCTCCGCAGCTAGACGGGCGGAGCCGCTGCCCGCGCGCCCTCCACGTCCCGCCCGATTTGCTCGACCAGCTCCGCCTCGCTCGCGAAGACGCGCTCCTCCCGCAGGCGCTGCCATAGCTCGACAACCAGCCGCTGCCCTTAGAGATCGCCGCTGAAGTCGAGCAGGAAGCTCTCGATGCGCCGCTCGGCGCCGCCGTAATGGGGGTTCGTCCCGATCGAGATGGCGGCTCTGTGCTCGCCGACCTGCCCAGCGTAGATTCCGTAGGCCGGGACGAGGAGCTCCGCGACGACTGCCAGATTGGCGGTCGGATAGCCGAGTGTGCCACCGCGCTGGTCGCCCGAGACGACCGTGCCGTCGAGCTCGGGCGCCCGCCCGAGGAGCTGCGCCGCCCCCTCCACCCGCCCCTCGCGCAGCAGCTGCCGGATCAGCGTGGAGGAGACGCCCTCCACCCCGGGCACGAGCCGGGCGTCAAAACCGAGGCGTCGCAGCAAAGCGAGGTCACCGCGCCGCGCCCGCCCGAAGCGGAAGTCCGGCCCGGCGGCGACGACCTCGGCGCCGATCGCGCGCAGGATCCGCTCGGCGAACTCCTCCGGCTCCAGAGCCGCCAGCTCGAGGTCGAAGTGCACGACGAGCGTCTCCTCCACCCCATGCTCGGCGATCAGCTCCAGGCGACGTGCAAGCGTCGTCAGCAGCTCGACGTGGTTGCCGAGGGCCGTGCGGGGATGCGGATGGAACGTGACCGCGGTCGGGCAGGGGCCGGCGGCTAGCGCCGCCTCGAGCACCCGGCGGTGGCCCCGGTGGACACCGTCGAAGGTGCCGAGCGCGACCGCGCGCGGCCTTCGTTCGAGCTCCTCCGCGGCGTGGACAGTCCTCACGTCGTGCCTCCGAGCGCGGCCAGTGCCTCCTCGGGCGGAAGAACGCGCTCGGAATCGGCGTCTCCCACCGAGAAGGGCCCGACCTCCGTACGCCTCAGCGAGATGCAGTGACCGCCGAGCCGCTCGGCGATCGCGCGCACGTAGGTGCCCGAGCTGACGCGGAGGTCGAGCTTCGCCGTCCGCCCGTCGTAGGCGAGCAGCTCGAGCGAGTGGACGAGGGAGCGGCGCACGGGCATCTCGACGACGACACCGCGCCGGTGCAGGCGGTACGCCCGCTCGCCGCCGATCTTCACCGCGGAGGCCGCCGGAATCGGCAGCTCGACGGTGCCGCGCAGCCCGCCGAGACGCCGCTCGAGCTCGGCCACGGCCGGTGGCTCGAGCTCCTCGACGACACCGCCCTCGGGGTCTCCCGTCGAGGTCCGCGCCGTCAGGTCGACGTCCGTCAGATAGCGCTTGTCGAGGCCCACGAACCGCCCGGCGAGCTTCGTCGAGGCGCCGAGCAGCACGAGCAGGAGGCCGGACGCGAACGGGTCGAGGGTGCCCGCGTGGCCGGCCCGCGCACCCGTACGCGAGCGCAGCTGCGCCACGAGGGCGAAGGAGGAGGGCCCGACCGGCTTGTCGACGAGCACGATCCCCGAGGGCTTAAGCGCTCGCGGAGGCACCCGTGACCGCGGCGAACTCCCGGCGGAGGAACTCGGTGATCTCCTCGATCGAGGCCTCGCTGGAGAAGCCCGCCGCCTGGGGGTGCCCGCCGCCGCCGGCCCCGCGCGCGATGGCCGAGACGTCGAGCCCGCCCGTGCTCGCACGCAGGCTGACCCGCCGTGCCGGTCCGACCCCGCTCGGCGGCTCGCGGATCAACGCGGCCATGTCCGCGCCCTCCACGGCGCGCAGCGAGTCGATGATCCCCTCGGAGTACGGCTCCTCGGCGCCCACCTCGGCAAAGTCCCTGCGGAGCAGGTGCGAGATCACGATCCGGCCGCCCTCAAAGATCTGAGCCCGCTCCAGTGCCCGTGCGAGCAGCTTGAGCTTCGCGAACTGCACGGTCTCGTACACGCCCTGGAAGACCCGGTGCACGTCCGCCCCCGCCTCCACGAGGTCGGCGGCGAGCCGGAACGCGCGCGGAGTCGTGTTCGAGTACTGGAAGCGCCCCGTGTCGGTGACGAGACCGACGTACAGCGGCTCGGCGATCTCCGGCGAGAGCGCAACACCGAGGGCGTCGAAGACGTCGCGCAGCACCTCGCTCGTCGAGGACGCCTGCGGCACCACGAGATTCACGTCGCCGAAGCGGCTGTTGTCGTGGTGGTGGTCGATGTCGACGACGAGCGGCGCATCGGTCAGCAGCTGTGGATCCGGGCCCAGGCGCCGCTCGTTGGCGCAGTCCACGGCGACGAGCGTCCGCTCCCCCGCGTCGTCCGGGGGTGTCCGTCGGAGGTCGTGGAGGTCCATGAACGCGTACTCGGCAGGCAGTGGTCCCGTGCCCGCGAGGTACATGACGGCGTCCTTGCCGAGCACTTCGAGCGCGAGCTTGGTGGCCAGGAGGGAGCCGAGCGCGTCGCCGTCGGGATTCTCGTGCGTCGTGACGAGGAAGCGCTCCCCCTGGCGGAGCACCTCGACGACGTCCGTCACGTCAACCGTTGCGGTCTGGGGCGAGCTCATCGATCAGCTGCGTCATGCGCACGCCGCGCTCGACCGACGGATCGTACTCGAAGGTGAGGCGTGGAGTCCGCTTGAGGTCGAGCTCGCGGCCGATGCACGCCTGGAGCACCCCGCGGGCAGCCTCCAGGCCGGCGAGGCTGAGCGCCCGCTTGCGCTCCGAGCCGAGCACGCTCACGAAGACGCGGGCCTGGCGGAGGTCGGGCGAGGCGGAGACACCCGTGATCGTGACGAAGCCGATGCGCGGATCCTTGAGCTCGCGGACGCCTGCCGAGAGCACCTCTCGCAGCGACTCGTTCACGCGCCGCATGCGTTGGCTCTCAGTCGGCAACGGCGATCACGCTCCGCTCGACGAGACCGAGCTCGAACGCCTGCCCGTTCAGGTAGCGGTCGGCGCCGTCGAGCAACTGCTCGACCTCGCGGTACCCGCGCGCGACGCAGGCGATCGTGAGCCGCGCGCGCTGCCAGAGCTCGTGGTGATCGACCTCGGCCACCGAGGCGCCGAACCGACGCTGCAGCTGTGCCTTCACCGCCAGGAGCTCCTTCCGCTTGCCCTTCAGGGAGTGATTCTCGGGAAAGTGGAGCTCCGCTGAGAGAATGCCGACGTAGCCTGCCCTCATCGCCGTATTCAAGCCGGTTCCACTCGCTCCTGTTCTACAGGAAGCCGCCGGGGGTGCCGATGCTGACAAGCAGCCCCTCGAGGAGGGGGAGCACGAGCGCGTCGCCGCGTCCGTGGCGGCCGCCGCACCCATCTTCGGCAACTTGCGCACACTCGCCCATGCCGAGCAGCAGGCCGCCACCGACGCCCTCACCGGCCTTCCCAACAGCCGTGCTGCTCGGGACGCGCTCAGGCGCATGGTTGCGCACGCGGGCCGCTCGGTCTCCCCGCTCTCGGTGATCCTGTTCGACCTCGACCACTTCAAGCAGATCAACGACCAGCACGGGCACGCGGTCGGCGACGACGTTCTCGCCGCGGTCGGCGAGCTCGTCGGCACGGTCGTGCGGGAGAGCGACCTCGCCGGCCGCTACGGCGGCGAGGAGTTCATCCTCCTCCTGCCCGACACCGGTACCGAGGGTGCGGTCGTGCTCGCCGAGAAGCTGCGCGGCGCCGTCACGGGGCTCACTGTGCCCGGGGCCAGCCTGCGCGTCTCGGCGAGCTTCGGCGTCGCCACCCATCCGCTCGACGCAGTCGACGGGGAAAGCCTCGTGCGGGCCGCGGACACCGCCCTCTACGAGGCGAAGGCTGCCGGCCGCAACCGTGTGGTCGCGGGCCGGCAGTCGGGCGTCTTCGAGAGACCGGCGGTTCTCGGCTAGGCCGACGCGGCCGGCGAGGTGCCGTTGCCGAGATCCGTGCGTTCCACCTGGCGCGTCTCGTAGGCCTCGAAGACGTCGCCCTCCTTCACGTCGTTGAAGCCGTCGAGGAGGATGCCGCACTCAAAGCCCTCGGCCACCTCGCGCGCGTCCTCCTTGAAGCGCTTGAGCTGTGAGATCGAGCTGTCCTGGACGACCGTGCCCTCGCGGATCACCCGAGCCTTGGCGCCACGGCGGATCAGGCCGCTCGTCACCATGCAGCCGGCGATCGTGCCGAGGCGTGAGACACGGAAGAGCTGCCGCACCTCCGCCTCGCCGAGCGTCTCCTCGGTCTGCACGGGCGCGAGCATGCCGACGAGCGCCTGCTGGATGTCGTCCGTGAGCTGGTAGATGACACGGTAGGTGCGGATGTCGACGCCCTCGCGCTCGGCGAGCCCGCGCGCCTCTGCGTTCGGCCGCACGTTGAAGCCGACGACGAGCGCGTTGGAGGCCGACGCGAGCATGATGTCGCCCTCGGTGATGGGCCCTACGCCCTGATGAATCACGTTGACGCCGACCTCCGGGTGCTGGATCTTCGACAGCTCGGAGACCGCGGCCTCGACGGAGCCGTCGACGTCGCCCTTCAGCACGAGGTTGAGGTCGCGGACAAGGCCCTCCTGCATCTGCTGGAAGAAGTCCTCGAGCGAGACGCTCGCCTTGGCCTGCCGGGCGAGCTGCTCGGTGCGGAGCCGCCGGCCCCGCTTCTGGGCGAGATCGCGCGCGGCGCGCTCGTTCTCGACCACGCGGCAGAGCTCGCCCGCGGGCGGCGGCTTGTCGAAGCCGAGGATCTCGACGGGCTCCCCCGGACGCGCTTCCTTGATCTTCTCGCCCCGGTAGTTCTGGAGCGCGCGCACCTTGCCCCAGGCGTCGCCGGCAACGGCGGCGTCCCCGACGCGCAGCGTGCCGCGCTGGACCAGCATGGTCGCGACCGGGCCGCGGCCGACGTCCAGGCGCGACTCGACGATCGGGCCGGAGGCCTCGACGCTCGGGTTGGCGGTCAGCTCGAGCTCGGCGTCGGCCACGAGCAGCACCTTCTCGAGCAGGTCGTCGAGGTTCTGGCCCTCGCGCGCCGAGACGTCGGAGAACTGCGTCGTGCCCCCCCACTCCTCGGGCTGCAGACCCTCGTTGGCGAGCTCCTGGCGCACGCGGGTCGGGTTCGCGTCGGGACGGTCGATCTTGTTCACGGCCACGACGATCGGCACGCCGGCCGCGCGAGCGTGCGAGATCGATTCCCGCGTCTGCGGCATCACGCCGTCGTCGGCGGCGACGACGAGGACTGCGATGTCCGTCACCTTGGCGCCGCGGGCGCGCATGGCGGTGAAGGCCTCGTGGCCGGGCGTGTCCAGAAACGTCAGGCGGCGCCCGCTGTGGTTGGCCTGGTAGGCGCCGATGTGCTGGGTGATGCCGCCGGCCTCCGTCTCGACGACGGCCGTCTCGCGGATGGCGTCGAGCAGCGTCGTCTTGCCGTGGTCGACGTGGCCCATGATCGTCACCACGGGTGGCCGGGCCTCCAGGTCCTGCTCGGCGTCCTCGTAGGCCTCCGGCTCCTCGTCGTCGTCGGTCGCGTGCTTGATCGTGACCTCGCGCTCGACGTCGGCGGCGATGAGCTGGACTGCCTCGTTGGTGAGGGACTGCGTGATCGTGACCATCTCTCCGAGACCCATCATCATCTTGATGATCTGGGCGACGGGGATGCCGAGCGCCGCCGAGAGATCCTTGACGGTGACGCCCGAGGGGACGGTCACCGGGCCGGTCGGCTGGATGATCTCGCGCGGCGTCTTCGATCGCGTCTCGGCGCGGTCGCGGGCCGCCTGACGCGCGTCGCGCGGGCGCGCGGCCGCGTTGTCGATCACGACGCGCCGCTTGCGACGGCCGCCGATCGCGCCCTGCCGGGGACGGACGGGGCGGTTGGGGCGGTTCGGGCCTGAGTCGTTCGCCATGGGCTCTCCTCTACTCGGTGTAAAGACGGGTCAGCGCGGGCTCCACCGCGACGGTGCGGCGGAGCGTGCGGTTGAAGGCATGCCGGCTGCTCGCACGCTCGAAGCAGGCGAGCCGCCGGCAGGTGTAGGCGCCGCGGCCCGGCTCGCGCCGGCCGGGCTGGAGGGTGCCGTCGCGGGCCACGAAGCGCACGAGCTCGTCCTGCGGCGCCTTGCGACCGCAGCCGACGCACGTGCGTGTCGGGACGGGGCTCACCCGGAGCGCGACTCGTCGCCTCCGTCGCCGTTCGCGGCCGGAATGGGGTCGATCGGGACTGCGGGCAGCACCGCGGCCGGAGCCGGAGCGGCGATCCGCGTCGGATCGGGCTCGGCGCCGCCGGCGGGTGGAACCTCACCCTCGCGCTCCTCGACGCGGGCCACCGGCTCGAGCGTCTCGACCTCCTCGGCGCTCGCGATCGGAGCCGTCTCGGGCGCGCTCACCGGCAGATCCGCCTCGTGGCGGGCGAGCTCCTGGTGGGCGGGCACGCCGCAGTAGCGCGAGGCGGGCAGCGCTGCGTTCGGGCAGCGCTTGCCGTTCGAGAGCACGGCCGAGCAGCGGCCTGTGAACTCCTCGTCGTCGCCACCGCCGTAGGCGATGTCGGCCTCGGCCTGTGCGAACTCGGTGTCGGACTGGATGTCCACCTTCCAACCGGTCAGCCGGGCGGCCAGGCGGGCGTTCAGGCCCTCCTTGCCGATCGCGAGCGCGAGCTGGTCGTCCGGGACGACCACCGTCGCCTCCCGCGTCTCGTCGTCGACGAAGACCTCGCGCACCCTCGCCGGAGAGAGAGCCTTGGCGAGGAAGCGGGCAGGCTCGCGGTTCCAGGGGATGATGTCGATCTTCTCCCCCCGCAGCTCGGAGACGACCATGCGCACGCGTGAGCCGCGCGGGCCGACGCAGGCACCGACCGGATCCACCCCCTGCGCGTGGGACTCGACGGCGATCTTCGAGCGGTAACCGGGCTCGCGCGCGACGCCGCGGATCTCGACGAGCCCGTCGGCGATCTCCGGCACCTCGAGCTCGAAGAGCGTCTTGATCAGCTCGGAATCGCGGCGGGACAGGATCACCTGCGGCCCCTTCGTCCCGGAGCGCACCTCGGTGATGACGGCCTTGATCCGGCTGCCCTGCTCGTAGCGCTCGCCGTCGACCTGCTCGGAGCGGGGCAGCAGCGCCTCCACCCTGCCGAGATCGACGAGCACGTTGTTGCGGTCGCCGGCCTGCTGCACGATGCCGGTCACGACCTCCCCGACGCGGTCGATGTACTCGTCGTACATCATCGAGCGCTCCGCCTCGCGGATGCGCTGAAGGATGACCTGCTTGGCGGTCTGGGCGGCGATGCGGCCGAAGTCGTCCGGGGTGGCGTCCTCGCGCTGCACCAGGTGCTCGGGGACGTCCGACCAGTCGAGGTCGAGGTCCTTGTCGTTCAGCAGCGTGTGGGAGCGCTCGCCGTTCTCCTCCTCGAGCCGCTCGAGCTCGTCGAGCGCGCGCTCGCGCGCCTCGTCGAGCAGCCGCTCCTCGATGTCGGAGGGCAACTCGATGGCGAAGACGCGGAAATCGCCCTCCTCGTCCAGCTCGACCTTGGCATGGCGCGCGGCGCCGGGCGTCTTCTTGTAGGCGGCGAGCAGGGCGTCCTCGAGCGCGGCCACGAGCGTGCCGTTCTCGATGCCCTTGTCGCGCTCGATCTCCCTGACTGCTTCCATGATCTCTTGGCTCATCTCTACCCTTCGTCGATGAGATTGGCCCGGACGATCGCGTCGTACGGGAGGGCAACGGACATGTCGTCGAGCCGCAGGGTGACCGCAGTGTCGTCAGCGCGCTCCACGTGGCCGCGAAAGCGCCGGCGCCCTTCGAGCTGGGCCGCCGTGCGCACCGCGACCGAGCGCCCGACGGCGTTGGCGAAGTGCGCGGGCTTGCGCAGGGGACGCTCGAGCCCCGGCGAGGAGACATCAACGGTGAAGCGGTCGAGGTAGGGCCGGAGGACGCCCGTGACACGCTCGCAGAGGCCATGGTCGACCCCACCCGGGTGGTCGACGTACACGCAGAAGCGGGTCGGGCTCACGAGCTCGACCGCGAGCACCTCCACCTGCGGGAGGCTGCGCTCGACCGCGCCCGAGATCTCGCGCTCCAGTGCTCGTTCCTGTGTGCGGACGTCCGCCATCTGACTCTCCTCAAAAAAAACGGGCGCCTGTGCGCCCATTTCCCGACAAACCGGTGAAATGCGGTGATCCGATGATAGCAACCGCTTCCCGGCCTAGCAGAATCGTGACGAGTCCCTCGTACACGCCTGCCTCGACGCGGATGCCAAGTCCGCGGTGAGGTGTTCGATCTTGAGACCTGACCCCGGTTTTGGTGCGCTATCGCGGTTGACGCGCAAGCGCAGATTGCGCGTCCTGTGGACCGAGATCACGTGCAGCTAGACGCTGCGCGGAAGCCATGGGTTCACCGACGTTCGAAGCAGTCCCGGTTGAGGGTGTCGCGCTTGAACCCCCAGAGACGGAGGAGCGCCGACGGGATGATCGAGCTGGAGATGCAGCCGCCGGTGTCACCGCGATCGCGCCACGGCTTCCCGGCCGGCTTGCTGAACAGCTCCGGCTGATCGGTCGTGCCGACCCCTGCACGGGAGAAGGTCGCGATCGCGTACCGCGTCGAGCCGTACGAGCCGTAGTAGGTCAAGCCCTTCAGCGGGCCCCGCACCTGTCTGCGGGCAGCGAGGGGGACGAGCCTGAGGTGAGCTTCCCGGAGCTGCGCCTTCACAGCCGCGGTCGCCACGAGGTTACGAGGCGAAGCCGCGGCGTCAGCCGGGGCGACGATCGTGACGGCTACGAGCACCGCGGCTACCACCGTTACAGGTCGACATCGACGACGACTCACAGGGCACCCTAGACCCAGACGATCTCACCAGGGTGTTTCCCGGGCGCCGTCTCCTCTCTCGGGCACGGTCTCCCGCCGCTCGTAGGAGGACGGGAGGCGCGACTGGACGAGCGCGACCAGCGTGTCAGTAAGCGGGAGGATATCGTCGAGTTGCGGAACGATGCCCTCGAGCGGCGCGCGGCCAAGGCGGACCTGCGCGAGCGAGAGCAGATGGAGCGCGAAGTGCATGAGGAGCGCTCCGACTAGGCCGAAGGCACTCCTCGGGAGCTCAGACGTCCATGACGATCGTGACCGGGCCGTCGTTCACGATCTCGACCACCATCCGCGCGCCGAAGACCCCCCGTCTCGACCGCGACCGCAGCGCGGAGCAGACCGCTTCGTAGAGGGGCTCGGCCAGCTCGGCCGGAGCAGCCGCGGAGTAGCTCGGGCGGTTCCCGCGCGCCGTCTCCGCCAGCAGCGTGAACTGGCTGACGACGAGCGCGGAGCCCCCCAGGTCGAGCAGGCTCCGCTCGCCCTCGAGCACG
>Ga0183260_10002800_pt1 | contig 14292 bp, 16 predicted proteins | sample AntDrymUQ4972206_2_FD_129768 | JGI IMG/M metagenome (GOLD analysis project Ga0183260, IMG submission 129768) | Polar desert sand microbial communities from Dry Valleys, Antarctica - metaG UQ497 (22.06) (version 2) (version 2) | ecosystem: Environmental > Terrestrial > Soil > Desert | place... | reverse complement strand
CCGTTGGCGCCGTTCATCGCGCCATTGCCATTGCTGCTGCCGTTTCCAGGGTCGCGCACGCGATCCATGTTACGACCGCCACGCGGCGAGGGCCGCGTGACCTTGGGGAGCCATCCGTGGGAGGGATACGATGAGAGCAGGTTCGGCTAGAGCGGGAGTGGCGGAGATGGTGGAACAGGCTCAATTACCGACGATAAATGGGATCGACGTCACGGAACTGCGGGAGTACATCGAGTCGTGCCGACTGGATCCATCGCAGGCGGACCGAAATCCGGTTGTCGTAGCGCGATGGGTTGGAGGAACGCGTGCGGAGGTAACCTCGAGCCTCGGTGGTCCGCCGGTCTACATGGGTGGCGCGGACGATCCAAGCGCGTTGGGCATGGTCCTGCGCTGCCTTGCCGCGTGCGACGTAGAGGTCGTGGCCAACAAGGCGGCCCTGCTGGGTGTCCAGATCCAAGACTTATCCGTCGAGGTACGCGGCTATGCCAACGTCGGGCGTTACCTGGGCCTCGACTCTGACGCCGGATCCGGCTACCAGCGCATCGCCTACACGATCCGTCTGAAGACCAAAGGCGCGACCGCAGAACAGCTCGAGGAGATTCGGCGCGCATGCCTGAAAGGCTCGCCGGTAGCTGACACGCTCGAGCGGGCGGTCGCCGTCGAGTTGGAATTCGAAGGCAGCTAGTCGCTCGCGCCGGCCATGGCACGACTTCAGCGGCGCCGATTCAGCGACAGCGATGACGTCCGCGTCATACCGCACGGCAGGATCGACGTCGTGCAACTCGATGACCGGGTCGTAGGGCGGATGACGTACGAGCCGGGTTGGCGGTGGTCGGTCGACGTCAAGCCCATCGCCGGCACGCAGGCCTGCCAGTTCCACCACGTTGGAGTGACCATGAGTGGCCGCCTTCGGGTGGAGATGCAGGACGGTATCGAGATGGAGATCGGCCCCGGTGAGGTTTTCGAGATCCCGCCCGGTCACGACGCTTGGGTCGTCGGGGACGAGCCCTGGATCTCGGTCGACTTTGAGGCGATGCGCGGCTACGCGGCCCCGCCGACCGACTCCAGCCGACGCACTCTGTCGTCGATCCTTTTCACGGACATCGTAGATTCGACCGCGCGTGCCGTCGCGCAGGGCCCGGCCCGCTGGAGAGAGCTCGTCAGCCGCCACAACGAAGTGGCCGAGAGGGTCATTGACGCCCACACCGGGCGCCTCATCAAGACGACGGGAGACGGGGTCATCGCCCTGTTCGACAGCGCCGAACGTGCTACGCGCGCGGCAGCCGGGCTCGGCGACGCCATCAAGCGGCTCGATATCGAAATCCGTTCGGCCGTTCACACAGGCGAAGTGGAGCTGGCAGCGGGCGACGTGCGCGGTCTCGCCGTCCATGCGGCGGCGCGCATGATGGCAACGGCGGAGCCGGGCGACGTCGTCGTCTCGGCCACAGTGCGCGACCTCGTCGACGGCACGGACCTCGTCTTCGAGGATTACGGTCTCCACGAGTTGAAAGGCCTGCCCGGGCAGCGGCAGCTGTACCGCCTCGTGCCACCTCGCCGCAGCCGATTGCGCCCGCCCGCGGCCGCGCACTAGATCCCGTGCCGACCTGTCCGAGCTGTGGGGCGCAGAACGCCGACGGCGCCCGGTTCTGCTCGAACTGCGGGAACGCCCTCGGGGCGGCAGCGCAGCCGATGGGCGAAGTACGCAAGACCGTCACGGTCATGTTCATGGACGCTGTCGGGTCGACCGGCCTCGGCGAGCGCGCCGATCCGGAATCGATGCGCCGCGTGATGACGCGCTACTTCGACGAGATACGCACGATCGTCGAACGCCACGGCGGCACGGTCGAGAAGTACATCGGCGATGCGGTCATGGCCGTGTTCGGAGTCCCCGCTGTCCACGAGGACGACGCATTGCGTGCAGTCCGCGCCGCGACCGAGGTACGCCAGCGGCTGGCCGAGATTGAAACCGAGATTGAGCGCGAGCGTGGTTGGTCAGTCAGCTGGCGCACCGGAATCAACACGGGCGAAGTCGTCGCCGGCGACGCGGGGTCCGGCCAGCGCTTCGTGAGCGGTGATGCGGTCAACGTGGCGGCGCGACTCGAGCAGTCGGCCCAGGCCGCCGAGATCCTGCTTGGCGCCGAGACTCACCGCCTCGTGCGCGGCGCGGTGTCGATCGAGGCAGCGACGCCGATAGCTGCCAAGGGAAAATCTGCCCCCGTCGAGGCCTACCGCTTGATCGGGCTCAGCACAACCGGGACGAGCCGCGGCGCAGCTGTCGCCGGGAGAAGCCGGGATGCGCCGATGATCGGGCGCGTACGCCAGCGCCGGCTTCTGGCGGAGGCCTTCGAGCAGACGGTCGACGAGCGCGTATGTCACCTGTTCACGATCCTCGGCGCCGCGGGCGTCGGGAAGTCGCGCTTGGTCAGCGAATTTCTCGGCTCGGTTGGCGGTAGCGCGCTGGTTCTCCACGGCCGATGCCTGTCGTATGGCGAGGGGATCACGTACTGGCCGGTCGCGGAAGCCATCCGCACGGCGGCTGGACTGACCGAAGAGGTTGACGAAGCAGCGGTGCGTGCGAAGCTCGGCGGGCTCATCGACAACGACCGAGATCGGGCGCAGGTCGTGGAGCGAATCGGAGCGTTCATGGGTCTGTCGGCCGGGACGGGTTCGGCAGAGGAAACGTTCTGGGCCGTTCGCACCGCGCTCGAGTCCCTCGCTCGACGACAGCCGCTGGTTTTCGTGCTCGATGACGTGCACTGGGCGGAGCCGACACTGCTTGATCTGATCGAGCATCTGGCCGACTGGATCGTCGACGCTCCAGTGCTCCTGCTGTGCGTGGCGCGTCAGGAACTGCTCGAGGCTCGGCCCGGATGGGGCGGCGGTAAGAGCTACGCCACGACACTCACGCTTGAGCCACTGAACAATGCCGAGAGCCAACAGCTGATGGTGAGCCTGCTCGGCCAGGTGGAGCTGGGTGGGGAGCTCGTTGACAAGATCGCGGCGGCGGCCGAGGGCAACCCCCTCTTCGTCGAAGAGATGATCGCGATGCTGATCGACAGCGGCGTCCTCGTTCAGAGGGACGGCAAGTGGCAGGCGGCCAGCACGCTCGCGGACGTCATAGTCCCGCCGTCGATCCAGGCACTTCTCGCAACGCGGCTCGATCGGCTGCCGCTGCCCGAGCGCGCGGTAATCGAGCGAGGTGCGGTCGAGGGCAAGATCTTTCACCGTGGCGCAGTCGCGGAGCTGACGCCGCCGGACCTGCGTGAGTCGGTCCCCCTCCATCTCCGGACGCTCTCGCGCAAGGACCTGCTCAGGCCCGACCGTTCGGACTTCGCGGGCGACGAGGGCTTCCGATTCCGCCACATGCTCATACGCGACGCCGCCTACTCGGCGATGCCCAAGGAGTCCCGGGCCGAGCTTCATGCCCGCTTCGCCGAGTGGCTCGAGCGCATGGCTGGAGATCACTTGACGGAGTACGAGGAGATCCTCGGATATCACCTCGCGCAGGCATTCAGGTATCGCACGGAGCTGGGGCCGCTCGATGACGTCGGGCGCCGGCTGGGCTCCCGGGCGGCCCGGTACCTGGGGGCGTCAGCGCATCGAGCGGCCCAGCGTGGCGACACCAAGACTGCGCTCAAGCTCTTCCGGGCAGCATTGGACCTCACACCCGAAGACGCGCATGAGCGATACCGGCTGGCCGCCGGGCTCGGCCAAGCCATGGTGGGCTCGGGCGATCTCCGTGGCGCCGACGCGTTGCTTGCGACGGAGATGGAACGGGCGAGGGCCGCAGGCGACGAGCTCGGTGCCGCCTACACCGAGGTTGTCCGCCTGGGCGCGCAAACCACGCTCGGGACGATGACGGTCGAACAGATTTTCAAGCGGAGCGAAGAGCTGCTCGGATTGTTCGACCAGCACGCAGATGCATGGGGTTCCATGCGCGCGAATTTGGAAATGGCGCGACACCAGTTCTTTGCCGGCCGCGCACTGAGGGCGTATCAGCTCCTGACGGAGATGCGCTCGCGAGTCCCGGCGGAGTCATTACCGCCCATGGTCTCGGGCATGGCGCTCGCATCCCTCTTCTGGGGACCTATCCCCGTGCGGGAGGCGCTAGCGGTCGTGGAGGGTTTCGACGTCACGGGTAGCCGCGGCATCGAGTCTTTCGTCCTGCGGTTCGCCGGGGCACTACGTGGCCTCCTGGGCGACTTTGATGCGGCCCGGGAAATGCTCATGAGTTCCATGCAATTCGAGATCGATCTCGGGCGACGCCCCTTCGCTGACGGCATCGCCGGTCACTTCATCGGCCCAATGGAGATGGCCGCCGGCAATTACGACGAGGCCGAGCGGGTGATGCTCGGTGCCTATGAGCGAATGACTGCGAGCGGCGACACGGCCTTCTCCTCGACGGTTGCCGGCAACCTCGCGGCGCTGTACGTGGCGCTTGGTCAGTGGGAAGACGCAGAGCGGTTTGCGCGCGCGACCATGGATATGGCTCAACCGGACGACGTCGAGGCACAAGCTCAGGGTTGGAGCGCGCTGGGCCGCGTTCAGGCGGCGCAGGGAGACCTGGAGCAGGCCGAAACCAGCGCCAGGCGAGCTGTCGCGATCGCCGAGGGGACAGACTACCTCGACCGGCGAGGATTGGTCCAAGTCGACCTGGCGGAGGTTCTTCTCGCGGCCGGACGCAAACAAGATGGGCGCTATGCGCTGCTGCGGGCGCTTGATGAGCTCGAAGCAAAGGGTGCGACGGCTCTCGCGGCACCGGTCAAGAAGCGGCTTGCCGAGCTCGGGGGCTAGGATTCAGAAGTGCCCCAGCAGACGCTGAGCGAGGCTCAACTCCGTGAGCGCGGCCTGGCCGGGCTGGCCGAGCTGGCGCGCCTCGAGGAGCGAACCGGCTCGATCAACGCCGTGGCCGCGCGGGCGCTCGAACTGGTCGGATCGATGCTGGACGCCGACCGCGCGGCAGTATGCGCGATCCAGGGCGACGAGACGATCGAGTGGCTTGCCCAGCGTCGCCTGGAACGGCTGATCGCCGCTTCATCAGATCTGCGGCCGAGCGAGCTCATGTGGGCGAGGCGCCCGCTCGAGACCGGCCGGCCCGAGATCTTCGATCGGCGCATGCCAGACCACGAGCGGAGTGCCCTCTCCGACACCGCGGATCAGATGGGCATGGCCGCGTTCGCGATCGTCCCGCTGAGATCTGGAACAGAGTTCGCGGGCATCCTCGGGCTCGTCTGGAACGACGACCCGCCCGAGCTCGCCCGCGACGAAGAGCTTCTGGTCGCGATCGGACGCCTCGTCGGCCTGGCGCTGGGCAACGTCCGCCTGCGCGATGCTTTGCTCGCGCGGCAGGCCGAGCTGGACGAATCGGAGACCCGTTACCGCGGGCTATTCGAGCAGGCACCCGAGCCCATCCTGATCTGCGACTGGGACGGGCGCGTGCTCGACTCGAACCGCGCCGCGAGCTCACTCTACGGGCTTTCTTCGCGGCGGCTGCTGAGCCAGAGCCTCGAGAGCCTGACGGGCCTCGACCGCGAGAAACGTCGTGCGCTGACAACCGCTCTACACCGAACACGCCGCGCCGAGATCCAGGCGCGCGGACGCCGTCTCGCCGGCACGACCTTCCCGGTCGTCCTGCATCTGGCCGTTACCGCCTTGCGCGGCGAGGAACGGCTGTTGGTCCAGCTTCGCGACATGACCGAAACCGAGCCGATGCAGGCCGAGCTACTCCAGGCGCAGAAGATGGAGGCACTCGGCCAACTGATCAGCGGCGTGGCCCACGAGCTGAACAACCCGCTCAGTGCGATCATCGCGTTCGCCCAGCTGCTGCGAACCGACGAGCGTCTGCCGGCCGACCTTGCACATGACGCCGACCTCCTCGCTCAGGAGGCCGACCGCACTCGACGGATCGTGCAGAACCTGCTCGACTTCGCCCGCCAGCGCACGCCCGACCGCCAGCACACCCAGCTCGCCCCGCTGATTGAACGCACGCTCGAACTGCACGCCTACGCCCTGCGCGCCGGCCGAATAGAGATCCGACTGCTTCTGCCGACCGACCTGCCGGCGGTCTGGGTCGACACGGCCCAGATCCAGCAGGTCCTGCTCAACCTCACGCTCAACGCGATCCAGGCGATTCGCGCCGGCCGGCTGAGCGGAACGATCACCATCTCGGCGCGCTCCGACGCTGGATCTGGATCCTCCGCATCCGTCGTGCGTCTGCGGGTGGAGGACGACGGGCCCGGTGTCGAGGAGAGCGTGCGCCCCCGGTTGTTCGAGCCGTTCTTCACGACCAAGCAGGTCGGCCAGGGAACTGGCCTCGGCCTTTCTGTGAGCTACGGGATCGTCGCCACACATGCGGGCAGGCTGTGGTTCGAGCCCGCTACCAACGGGGGCGCCGCGTTCATTCTCGAATTGCCTACCTCCGAGACCGCCGGCGGAGATTCCGGTGAAAACTCATCGCCCAGCAGCGCGAGCCGACCCGCGGCGGGCACCGCGCCGGCCCGCAGCGTTCGCCGGATTCTCGTGGTGGACGACGAGCCCTCGATCCGCTAAACGATGCGCCGCGCACTGGGGCGAGCCGGCCGCGAGGTAATCGTGGCTCCTGGCGGAGCCGAGGCGCTTGAGGTCCTGCGCGGTGGCCAATCGGTCGACCTGCTCGTCCTGGATCATCGGATGAATGCGATGGACGGATCGGAGCTTTACCTGCAGGCGGTAGCCCTCAGGCCGCAGCTGACCGGGCGGGCCCTGATAATGACCGGCGACACGCTCAATCCATCGTTGGTGACGTTCGCCGCGCAGCACGGACTGCGCCTGATGGCCTAGCCGTTCGATATATCCAACCTGATTGCTGCCGCCGACGAGGGGCTCGCGGCGCCGGTGCGCCAGCCGGGCGACTAGCCGGGTTCCTGCTCCCGCGGGTACGCGTAGAACCCGCGCCCGGTCTTCTGGCCCAGGTGGCCGGCCTCTACCAGCTGGCGCAGGACGGGCGGCGGGGCAAAGCGCGGGTCGGCGAAGCCCTCGTAGAGCACTTGCATGATGTGGAGGCAGACATCCAGGCCGATGAAGTCGGCCAACTCGAGCGGGCCCATCGGATGGTTCAGGCCGACCCGGGCGCCGGTGTCGATGTCCTCGGCGGTGCCAAGGCCCTCCTCGTGGGCGCGCATGGCCTCGGCAAGGAACGGCATGACCATTCGGTTGACGATGAAACCCGGCCGATCGCGGCTGACGATCACCTGCTTGCCGAGCTCGGCGGCAAGCTCGCGGACGTAAGCCTCAGTGGCGTCGTCGGTCTCCGCGCCGCGGATCAGCTCAATCAAGGGCATCACCGGGACGGGGCTGAAGAAATGGATGCCCACGACGCGCGGGCGTCGTGCTTCGCTCACCGCCGACGCCAGCCGGGTGATGCTGATCGAGCTGGTGTTGCTGGCCAGGATGGTTCCATCCGGAGCTTCTCGATCGATCGCCGCGAAGAGGTCGCGCTTGACGCCCTCGTCCTCGAAGACGGCCTCCATGACCAGGTCGGCGTGTCGCGCCGCGTCAGCAAGGGAGGCGGCCACGACGATGCGCCCAAGCTGTTGATCTCTGTCGCCGGCCGTCATCTTGCCCTTCGCGACAGCTCGTTCGAGGTTGGCGCCAATTCGTGCGCGGCCGGCCTCGGCGCGGGCGACCTCTGGCTCGTAGAGAACGACGCTGTGCTCGGCTGCGGCCATCACCTGGGCAATACCGTGGCCCATAAGGCCCGCGCCGCAGACAAGGACAGTTCTGTTTGCCATCGCGCTAAAGGCTAGCCGTCGCCGCGCTCGCCCAGAAGCGCGAGAAGCCGGTCTGCCGCGGTGAAGGGGTCGATCTCATGAGCGGCAACCGCACGGAGTGTGGCGCTACGCTCGCCGGCCCGGCTTGGCTGGCGGAGCTGGTCGCTGACACGCTGGGCGAGGATTCCCGAAATCTGCGCTTCCGCCCGCTTGAGGGCGGCGCTGTCCAAGCTTTCTGTGCCACGCTTCCGCCGGGCGTCGTCACGACGATCCAATGCTGCCAGCAGCTCCGGCACGCCCGCTCCCGTCAGCGCGGACCCCAGGAGCACCTCGGGTCGCTTCGGTCGTGGACGGTCTCCCATCGCGCGGTCGTGCTGGGCTCCGACGGTCAGCATCGCGCGTAGCTGCGACGCGGCGCGATCGGCTCCCGGGCGGTCCGATTTGTTAACGACGACTATGTCAGCAACCTCGAGCAGACCGGCCTTGATGGCCTGCACCTCATCGCCCATCTCGGGCGACTGCACGACCACGGTCGTGTCGGCGATCGCCGCGACTTCGACCTCGCTCTGGCCCGTGCCGACCGTCTCGATGAAGATCAGTGGAAACCCAGCGGCGTCCATGACGGCGGCCGCGGCGACCGTGCTCGCGGCCAGTCCGCCAGCGTGGCCGCGCGAAGCCATCGAGCGGATGAACACATCCGAGTCACCTGCGTGGATCTGCATGCGGACACGGTCGCCCAGGATCGCACCACCGGTGATCGGGCTTGACGGATCGATCGCGATCACGGCGACTGGTCGGCCGCCCTGTCGTGCTTCACCAATCAGCGCGGCGACGAGTGTGCTCTTGCCGGACCCCGGCGCTCCTGTGACGCCAACGAGGTGTGCGCCCCCGGCCTTCGGGTACAGCTCGCGCATTGCCGCCTCGCCGGCCGCGGTGCGGTTCTCAACCTCGGTCAGCAACCGGGCCAGGGCGCGGCGATCGCCTTCGCGCGCTCGCTCGGCCAGCGAGCCTTCGCCCGCGCTCAGTGCGCTCACGGCGCGGCTAGTTCGATCGGCGGACGTTGCCGCGTATGTACTCGGCGACCTCGCGGATGGTTGTGCCCGGCCCGAACACGGCCGACACGCCCGCCTCCTTGAGCGCCGGCACGTCGACGTCCGGGATGATCCCGCCGGCCGTAACCAGCACGTCGTCCATGCCCCGCTCGCGCAGTCCGGCGCAGATCTTGGGCAGCAGCGTCATGTGCGCGCCGGACAGGATCGACAGGCCGACTACATCGACGTCTTCCTGGAGCGCTGCCGATACGACCATCTCGGGCGTCTGACGGAGGCCCGTATACACGACCTCGAACCCCTCATCGCGCAGGCCGCGGGCGAGCACCTTGGCTCCGCGGTCATGCCCATCGAGGCCCGGCTTCGCGATGAGGACCTTGATCGGGCGCTGTGGCTCTGAGGGGCTCGTCACGCGGCCGATGATACGGCGAAGGGAATTACGTCAGCGCCGGCCGGAGCGGCCGTCTGGTAGCGGGGGCTGGTGGACGTCGGCCCTGTGTTCCTCATAGTGCTCGTACGTGTTGGCCGCGATGACACGAGCCGCCCACCCGTCGCTTGCCGCCAGCTGCTCATCTGTCAACCGGCCCAACTGGCGGCGCAGCCGGTTGAAGGTCATCTCCATTTCCTTGAGGATCTCGCCGGCCGTGCGGCCGATCGCCTGCCTGGCCACCCGAGCGTTGATCGCGTCCGCATTCTCGGTCAGGTCGGTGGACTTCCCGGTGAGAATCAGCTTTCCCAGTCGGTCGTGCGTCAGGTCGTGCCAGGCTGAGATGTGGGCAAGCATCTGCTTGCGCGTCCAACCCTCTTCGTTGAGGCGCTCGTCCATACGCTCACTGGGAAACGCCCCTGCCGCGCGAAGGAACTGGCGCCACGCATCGTCCACGAGAGCGACCATCTCGGTCAGAGTCTGAGCTTGTCTTGCCTCGGGCGTCGGCTCCGGCCGCGGATCGGACTCCGGTTCGGGCTGCGACGACGTGCTGGTGATCGTCTCGGGCACCGGCGGCTCCGGCCGGTCCCGCGGTGGCGGTTCGGAAGGCGCAGGAGCGTCCGCCAGTGGGTCGCGATCGAGCGAGGGAATCGGCGCGGGCTCCACCATTCGCGGCGCACCCCGGCGCGGCTCAGCCATTCGCTTGGGTCCATCAGTCACAGTGGCGGTGGCCTCCGTTCCAGGTGGGAGAAGAACTCGGCGCGCGTCCTGTCGGCCGTTCGGAATAGTCCGAGCACGTGGCTCGTGGTCATGATCGTCCCCGGCTTACGGACGCCGCGCATTACGGCGCACAGATGCGACGCCTCGACCACGACTCCCACGCCCTTCGGGTTCAGTCGCTCCATCAGGAAATCGGCGATCTGCTTGGTCATCCGCTCCTGGACCTGTAACCGGCGCGCGTACATCTCAACGATGCGTGGGATCTTCGACAGGCCGATGACCCGCCCTTCCGGAATGTAGGCCACCGCGGCCTGACCGAAGAACGGCAGCAGGTGGTGCTCACACAGGCTGTAGAACGGAATGTCCTTGACGACCACCATCTCGCTGTAGTCGACATCAAAGACGGCTCGATTGACCAGCCGATCGGGGTCGACGTGGTAGCCAGCCGTGAGCTCGGCGTACATGCGGCGAACTCTCGATGGTGTGTCGCGCAGGCCCTCCCGGTCGGGATCTTCACCGGTCTCGAGCAGGATCTGACGCACAGCCCCTTCGACGACCTGGTGCCCGCCAACGCCATTGGAGGAGCTGGGGTCACCGGCGATCTCGGCCGAGTTCAGCTCGAAGCCATCTTCACCCATCTCGTGCTCGATCTCCTCGACGAGATGCCGAACACGATCGTCCAGCTTTCGATCCATCCGCGGATTCTGACACGCACGACCTAATCGGCTCCTAGGATGGCGTCGGTGCGCACGCTTGCCGTCTTGATCTCGACCTCCGCCATCTGTCTGGCGGTTTCCGCGAGCGCGGTCAGCGCGTGGAACTAAGCCTGCAGGAGCGATACGGTCCGCACACAATCTGCTTCGGGTGCGGACCGGCGAACCCCGATGGCTTGCACATCGGTAGCTTCCCGGATCCGAACTCCGTTCACGACGTGGTCGCTGAGTGGACACCAGCGCAACGGCACGAGGCGTTTACCGGGGTTCTGAACGGCGGAATCATCGGCGCGCTGATGGATTGCCACTCCAACTGGACCGCGGCGTACCACCTGATGAAGCAGCATGGCACCGACAAGCCCCCGACGACGGTAACCGCCGACTACCACGTGCGGATGCTCAAGCCGACGCCGACAGACGGCCCGCTGCGATTGCGGGCATGGGTGGTCGAGTCCGAAGACGATCGGGCGACGGTCGAGGCGACGATCGAGGCCCGCGGAGTGGTCACCGCAACCTGTCGCGGAACCTTCGTAGCCGTGGGGCCCGGCCACCCCGCCTACGACCGCTGGTGACCCTTGGCCGCCCTGAGTAGCTCGAGCACCGCTTCAGTCAACTCGGCGGGGCGATAGCGCATCAGGTTGTGGCCGGCGCCCGGAAAATGACGGATATCGGGGACCGACCGCCCGGCGTCCGCTCGCGCCCTGACGATGTCGTCGAGCGCGATTAGTCGTTCGCGGGCTGTCTCGTCGTCTGCGGCGCCACTCTCGGCGACGACGATCTGCAGGGGCATCGGCAGGCCGCCAAGAGTCGCGATCGGCCGGTATTCGAACATCGCCTCGATTGACCCACGCAGGGCATGCACTCGCGTAACCGGGCCGACATGACCGGCGTGCTTCTCGTCAACCGCGGCACGGGCAGCCTGCTCCTGGTCGGCATTCCAGCTCTGTGGGTCGAACTCCTGGCGGTCCGCAAGGTAGGCGTCCATCGACGCCAACACCTCCGGCGGGTCGCCAATGGACCGCTCGAAATCGGACGCGGTCATGCCGGTCGCCTCGCCCAACTCCTCCCAGCCGCCGTCGACCATAGAGACGGCGGCGACTGAACCGGGCTGGATCCACGCCATGGATGCCCCGACCATTGCGCCCAGGCCGTGCCCTGCAACCACGGCCGGCGGCCCATCCGCGTCTGTGCCGAACCCGTTGGCGACAAGGACCGTGAGAGCGTCAAAGGCCAGCGATTCCAGGTCGTAACCGGTACGCGGGGCGTCAGACAAGCCGTGGCCACGCAGGTCCATGGCGATCACTCTCGTGTGCTCGCGCAGCCTCCTGGCTACGGGCGTCCAGGTCCACGCAGTCGCCCCGAGGCCGTGGACCAGAAGGACGGGCGGGAGCCCCTCGGCCGTGCCACCCCAATCGAGGTAGTGAATGCTGTCGCCCTGGTCTGTCCTGACGACGAGTGAATCGGGCTCGGCGGGCACGCTCGATAGCATAGGAACGTGGCCCTAAAGCGCCGCGGCACGCAAGCTCGCCGCAAACCCGGCCGGCGCGTCACCTTGACGCCAGCGCCCGAATTTCAGCACAAGCCGTTCGAGGTGCTCGTCGCGATGGCGCTCGATGGCCTCGCCCCGGGCGTCCGGTCGCTGCTCGAGAACGTGGCGGTAGTGATCGACGACGAGCCGACACCCGATCAGCGGCGCGGCTCCCGCCTCGGACCAAACGATACCCTCTACGGGCTCTACGAGGGAGTCTCGCCAGTGACGTACGGCGCCGGATATTCCCAGCTTCCGAACAAGATCACGATCTTCCGGCTACCGCTGGAGGAAGACTTCCCAAACCCCGAAGAGCTGGCCCTCGAGGTCCAGCGGACGGTGCTGCACGAACTCGGCCACCATGCCGGGATCACCGACGTGCACCTGCGCGAGATCGGTTTCTAATGCCCTGAGTTTGCGTGTTTGCGCAACAAGTGAGACAATCAACTCTCGAATGACGAGCGCAACCTACGTAACCAGCGAAATGGATCGGCAGAAGTCGGCGATCGTCGCCCGGGCTCTGTCGGATCCCAAGCGTCTATGCGTGCTCGAAACGCTGGCATCGGGGGAGCGGTCTGTCAGCGAGCTCTCGCGCGACGTGGGCTGTCAGGTTCCGAACATGAGCCAGCACCTTGGCGTGCTCCGCTCGGCGGGGCTGGTCATCACTCGACGCGAGGGCACGACTGTCTTTTACAGCCTTACCGACCCACGGGTCATCGAGGCTTATCGACTAATCCAGGACATTTCCCGCTAGTCGCAAGGGAGGTCGCGACACACCGCCGCGAGGCGGGAGGTTGCGACGACCGCGCAGCAGCGCGGCCGCAGGCCGACTGCGGAGGCAAGCAGCGGGGACCGCGCAAGCGGAGAAAGGACTCAACTAGTAATGGCAGAGATCAAGGTCGCGACCGACGCCAACTTCCAGGAACTCGTCCTCGAAAGTGACAAGCCGGTCGTCGTCGACTTCTGGGCGGTCTGGTGCGGGCCGTGTCGGATGGTCGCGCCGGAGATGGAGAAGCTGGCCGACAAGTACGAGGGCACGATCCAGGTCGTGAAGGTCGACGTTGATGCCAACCCCGACCTCTCGCAGAAGTACAACATAATGAGCATCCCGACCATCGCGTTCTTCCGCCCGGGCACGGACGAGAACGGCAACGCCTATACGCCTCAGGGCGTCGCCGGCTTCCGGCCGCTCGAGCAGCTCGAGGCCCAGTTCGGCCTCAAGCAGTACACACCGGTCGCGGCGCCCGCGCAGAAGCCCGAGCAGGCAGCCGACACAGCCGCCTAAATCCGGCTCGGAGCTCAAGCGAGACCCCCGCTTCGGCTGGGGTCTCTTGCTGTCTGCTGCTTCTAGGCGCCCGCTTCTCCAGCCAGCCGCCAGGCGACCCTAAACCAAGCCTCCAGACGATCGGTCGCGTGCTGATCCCACTCGGGCGGGGCAAACCTGATCCACTCCTCGCCGCGCGCAGATGGACCCGCCGACGGGGTGCGCCTAGCCGCCTCAGCGATGTCGGGCATGAGCCGTAGCTCGATGACGCGCCTGTCAGGCCGCGCCGCGAAGACAACTCCCTGCCGTGCGTATTCGATCGTGGGAGGCGGGTCACCGCTCTCAGTTACGTCGCCGGCCTCGCGTACCAGGTCGGATACTCGGTCGTCCAGCCTCACAGGCCACTCCGGGAAGTCCTTCGCCGGGCGAACGTAAACGGCCTCCTAGTGCGCGGCCGCCGTAGCCGAGAAGTCCCCGACTCGCGCCAGCCGGTCGAGCTCATCCAATCGCTCTTCGACGAAGGCTGCATGCCAGCTGAACGTTACCGCGTCGTGGTGTGTTGTCGGTGCATCAAGCAAATCGGCGCGTTCGAGCCAACGGCGAGATTGCGTGCGCAGCTCTGAGACAACACCCATGCAGCCAGCGTACCGACCGTTGGCGAGGGACATGCCGCGCTAGTAGGAGCGTGACTGCAACCTGCGCTGGCAACAGCCCACACGGGAGACCCTGTTTAGGCCACCTTAACGGCGCGTATATCAGTGTCCTCGAAGTGGAGAGCCACAAGCCTACGTAAGCCGCGGTCGGGGCCAGGCGTTCCTCAGACGGCTACGGGTTCACGGTACT
>Ga0183260_10002799_pt1 | contig 14303 bp, 14 predicted proteins | sample AntDrymUQ4972206_2_FD_129768 | JGI IMG/M metagenome (GOLD analysis project Ga0183260, IMG submission 129768) | Polar desert sand microbial communities from Dry Valleys, Antarctica - metaG UQ497 (22.06) (version 2) (version 2) | ecosystem: Environmental > Terrestrial > Soil > Desert | place... | reverse complement strand
GGCCCCGGCTTCCTTGAGCCGGCGCACGGACCAGACGTCGAGCAGGTCCGGCAGGCGGCCGGGCGTGTTCGCGTCGTAACCAGTCTTCTCATACGCCAACAGCAGGCCGGCGTTGTTCGACCGTCGCTTACTCGCCGGGATACCCCACTCGGGATCCAGCAGGATGGCGGTGGCATGGCGCGTCAGGACCTCGGTGACATGGATCTTGAATTCTTCCATGTCCTGGTCGCCGATGTCGCCGCCCTTTTCCTTGGCGAGCGCCTTCTTCAGCGATCCACGCTGGTCCATCGCGGCGGCCGCAATAACACCGCGCTCGTTCGACACCGCTTTCATTCCGGCGAGCTTCCCTGCGCTGATCTTCACTGCTGCTCCTCTGCCCTTATCCGGGCGGTTGGCAAAGTACTCAATTCTATAACGCACGCGACCGACGAACGGGAAAACGGGGACACTCAACTTAACGCTAACTGATTGACGTCCCAGGGCGTCAACTCGGACCGCCGCCCTCTTGAGTCAACGAGTTAGCGTTAAGTTGAGTGTCCCCGTTTTTCCCCGCGCCCCGCACCCGCACCCGCACCGGCCGTGCCGGGAAGTGGAACTGCTCTATGACGGCGGCGTTCACCGCTTCCGTGACGATGTCGGTGATCGGGAGCCCGGCTTCGGCGCGTTCGACCTCCGTCCGCCGGGACTTCGTGGCCGGATGCCGGGGTGTGAACAGGGTGCAGCAGTCCTGGTCCGGGATAATCGAGATCTCAAACGTCCCAAGGCGCTGCGCCTCGGCGGTGATCTCCTCCTTGTCGAGCCCGACGAGCGGACGCAGAACCGGCATGCGGACGACGTCGTTGATCGCCGCCATGTTCTCGAGGGTCTGTGACGCGACCTGCCCGACGACGTCGCCGGTGACGAGAGCCTGGGCCCGGTTGCGCCGTGCGATCGCTTCCGCGATGCGCATCATCAGTCTGCGATAGATCACGACGCGCAGAGGCGGCGCGACCGCCAGCACGACACGCTGCTGAATCTCTCCGAAGGGGACGAGGAACAGGCGCGAGTCGTATTGAAACGTGGTGAGCAGCGTCACCAGCTCTCGCGCTTTCTCCTGCGACGCGCGCGACAGGATCGGATAGCTGTGGAAGTGGATGAACGTCACGCGGCAGCCGCGCCGCAACAACCGCCACGCCGCGACAGGAGAGTCGATCCCTCCGGAGAGCAGGCATGCGACCCGCCCACTCGTCCCCGCCGGCAATCCTCCGGCGCCAGGCTGCTTGTCGAAGTAGTAGAAGGCTTTGTCGGTCAGCCCCTCGACGTGGATCGTAAGCTCGGGCTTGGACAGATTCACCGTCCAGCCGCGCGCCAGCTTGATCAAGCCTCCCACTTCCCGCTCGAGCTGCGGTGACGTGAGCGGGAAGCGCTTGTCGGCGCGGCGAGCCGATACCCGAAAGGTCGACACATCTCGGTCGCCGAGATCTTCGAGGATCTGTGATGCGATCGCCTCGACGTTCAGCGGGGCCGAACGCGCCAGCGAGAAGTTTGCAATACCGAAGACGCTCCCGACGCGGTCCCGCACGGTCTTCCAATCCGCATCGTCGTTCATCAGGATCTCGATGCGGCCCATCAGCACGCGGACCTCTTTTACCCCGGTGCCCTTCGTTGCGGTCCGCAGATTACGAGCGAGCCTGGAGACGAACCATGGACGGTTGTTCCCCTTGAGAGCGATCTCCTGATAGTGAACGATGATCGAGCGCATCTACTTTTATTTGTACCCCGAATTGAGAATCGCCAGTGCCGCGCGGTGGCCACTGAGCGCGGCGCTTTCGATCGTGCCGGGAAGATCGGTCGACGTCCAGTCGCCGGCGAGCACGAATCCGGGGACGGCCGTAAGAGACGGTGGACGCTTCGGCTGTCCCGGTGTGAGAGCGAACGTTGCCTGCTTTTCGCGAACGACAGTTGCGCCGATCAGCGTCGCACTCCGCGCATCTGGTAATGCGTCCGCAACCTCACGCTCGGCAAGTGCGACGAGCTCGTCGCGCGTCATCGGCGTCACCGCTTCGGCTGCACTCACCACGAGCGAGAGATGGGAAGCCGCTTCGCCGAAGACGCGACGCTTGTCGAAGATCCACTGGACGGTTCGTCCCGTGAGACCGACGAACGCGTCCTGCATAACGACGCGGTCGTACCAGAGATTGACAGTGACGATGGGCATCGAAGCCATTGCTGACGCGTCCGCTATCGTGCGCGCGAGCGACGATGGGATGGAGGTGAAGAGCGTCCGGAGCGCGTGCCACGGAACCGCGCTGATCACGTGCGTTGCCGGTATCCGTTCGCCGCGGACCTCGACCGCGGTGACACCGCTGTCGTCCGCTATTACCCGCGCCAGCGCTCCAGTCCGCACTTCGCCGCCGTGGCTCTCGATAAACACGCGCGCCGGTTCCGCGTACATCTCGTGAAGAGGACGCTTCGGCAGGACGAGCGATGCCGCCGTCTTGTCCGTGCTGAACATCTCCTCCAGGACGCGGACGAAAGACGCCGCTGCCGCCTGGTCGATCGGCTGGTTGAGCGCCGCTACTGCCAGGGGCTCCCAGAGCGCTGCGATGATCCCGGCCGATTGGCCGTGCGTGCGCAGCCAGCCGAGGACCGTCTCGGCTGGTCCGAGGCTCTGGTTTCCGCGTCGCAGGAGCGCCGGCGCGAGGCGGAGCGCTGACAGGCGGTCGGTGAGCGGAAGGCCGCGCCAGCCGAGCACGCCCGCAAGCAGGTGGAGCGGTGCCGGCAGCCAGGACGGGCACCGTAGCTCGGTCCTCAGACCCTCGGGTCCAATGAATCGAATCGCGAGAGCAGGCTGGGTCTGGACGTTCCCTTCCGCCCCGATCCGCTTCAGGAATGCGAGCGTCTCGCGGTAGCATCCGAACATCACGTGCTGCCCGTTGTCCACCAGCTCGCCGGTGTCGCGATCCTCGAAGGCCGTCGCTCGCCCACCGAGACGCGGCCGGGCGTCCAGCACGAGGACGCGGACGCCCCGCTCGGCCAACAGCGTCGCCGCACTCAACCCGGCAAATCCTGCCCCGATGACGACCACATGGGGCCTGACCCCATTCGGCGCGGGCCCTGTTTTTTGTGTCAGAGGGGTCACCGCAACTCTTTGAGCGGACAAGGGTTGGGGGAAATGGGGTCAGGCCCCATTCGTCAGCCAGGTCGTCAAAGCGATCAGCGCGCGGCGCGGACGGGGGATCCGGATCACGCCTGAAAACACGTCGTAGTCATTGCTCTCGATCTTTTCGAGGATCGACAGGTAGATGGCGCCCATGATCTCGGCCGCGACCAGGCGCCGGGCGTCGGTGGACGGCAGGGACGCCTTGGCGCGGACGTAATACTCACGCGCACGGGCTCCCTGGTAGGCGAGCAGCGCCTTGACCTCGCGCGACTGGATGCCGCGGCCGGCATTTGCGGCCTCCTGCCGAAGCGCATCCTCGCTGACGCCGAAGCGCCGGAGATCTTCCTGCGGCAGGTAGACCCGCCCGAGCGCAAGATCCTTCGGGATGTCGCGCAGGATGTTGGTCAGCTGCAGCGCCACGCCAAGGTTGGTCGCGTATTGCCGGGTGCGCGGATCGCTGTAGCCGAAGATCTCCACGCACATCAGCCCGACGGCCGACGCGACGCGGATGCAGTACTCGTAGAGGTCGCCGAAGGTTTCGTAGCGACGCGACCCGATGTCCATCTCGACGCCTTCAACGAGCGCATCAAACGCAGTCCGCGGCAGGTTGAACTTCGCGACCAGTGGCGCGAGCGCCTGCCCCTGCCGTGTAAGGGGTGCGCCGCCTTCGAAGCATGCAGCAACCTCGCGCTTCCACATCGCCACCTGCGCCGCCTCGGTACCCGCCTCCGCCTCGTCCACCGCGTCGTCCACGGCGCGGCAGAAGTCCCACACCGCGATGATCGCGGCGCGCTTCTCGGGCGGAAGGACGAGGAACGAGTAGTAGAAGTTGGTGTCGCGGGCCATAAAAACGTGCTGCGTGCTATGTGCTACGTGCGATGTGCGGTGCGAAGTGCTACGTGCGATGTGCGCTGCGAAGTGCTACGTGCGATGTGCTGTGCTATGTGCTACGTGCTCGCCACGTGAGGACGCCGAACAGGATCCCAGCGGCATCGGACGCCGACAGCTTGGGACGACTGTGTAGTGTGTCGTAGTCGAGAGCCTGCACGCCGTCGAGGATGCGCATGCCGCCGAGCCAGGTGGCGCGGAGCTCCCAGCGCAGGCGGCCGCTGACGGCTTCAGTGACCGGACGGCCTTCAGCGAACAGACGGCGCGTTCGCTCGACTGCGGCGCGCATGGCCGATCGCCACGCCGGCGTCATGCCCGCGCCGTCGAGATCTCGTTCCGCAGCACCGTGGACCATCAGTTCCTCAGCGGGCACGTAGAGTCGGCCGTTCCGCCAGTCCACGCCGAAATCCTGCCAGAAATTCGCCAGCTGTAAGGCGGAGCACACTGCGTCGGACGCCCGGTCCGCCGAATCACTCTGGATGCCTGCGATCCTCAGCACCAGCCGTCCGACTGGATTGGCCGACCGTCGGCAGTAGTCGAGCACGTCGGTCCATCTTTCGTATCTCGTAACGGTCACGTCCTGCCGGAAGGCGTTGAGGAGATCCTCGAACAGATCGACCGGCAGCGCACAGCGTTCCATCGTATCCCGCAGCGCGATGAAGATGAGATCTGTGGACGGCGGCGTCTGGCTGACACTGCGGCGGAGGCGTGCGCGCCAGTCATCGAGGAGCTGAAGCCGGACATCGGGTGGACGGGACGGCTCGTCCGCGAAGTCATCCGCCGTCCGGGCGAACGCGTAGACCGCCGCGATGTGCCGACGCATCCGTGCCGGCACGAGCACGGACGCGACCGGAAAATTTTCGTAGTGATTTCTCGCCAGGGTCTCGCAGTGCTCGTAGGCGGCGCTGAGCTGCGGATCTACCACTCGGTTTCCGGCGTGTTGCTGCGGTGATTGGCGGCGCGCGCCATCACGAACAGGAGATCTGAAATCCGGTTGATGTAGATCAGCAGCTCCGGTTCGAGGCCGCCGAGCGCCACCATGGCGCGCTCGGCACGGCGGCAGACAGTTCGTGCGACGTGGAGTGCGGCGGCGGACGGTGAGCCGCCGGGCAGGATGAAACGGCGCAGAGGCGTCAGCTCGGTTTCGAGCGTATCGATCCAATTCTCGAGTTGAGAGATGTCTTCGGGCGAGATCGCGGCCTTCGTGACGCGATCCGCGATGCGGTGCGAGGGGTCGGCCAGCGTCGCCCCGAGGGCGAACAGGTCGCGCTGCATCCGTTCGAGCATCCCGTTCAGCTGGGCGTCACCAGACGCGGCACGTGCCAGGCCGAGGCAGGCGTTCAGTTCGTCCACCTCGCCGTATGTCGCCACGCGCCCGTCAGACTTCAGCACGCGGGTGCCGTCGAAGAGCCCGGTCTCACCCGCATCGCCGGTCTTGGTGTAGATTTTCACGAACCCGATTATAGAAGCACAGGCGAATTGCCAGGCGCGGACGCCCGGCCAACAACAACATGCCGTCACTCCGGCGCGCCACTAGAGGCGCGCAATCTCCCCAGCTCCCGCCACCCGATCGCCGCCAGTGGTTTCGCCGCCGCCTGCTGGAATGGTATCGCCGCAATGGCCGGGACCTGCCCTGGCGGAACACCGGCGATCCGTATCACATCCTCGTTTCCGAGGTGATGCTGCAGCAGACGCAGGTCGACCGCGTTCTACCCAAGTACGCCGAATGGCTGGCGAAGTATCCAAGCCTCGCTGCGCTCGCCGACGCACCCGTGGACGATGTGACGCAGACGTGGCGGCCGCTCGGGTACAACATCCGTCCACGGCGGTTGCACGCGATCGCACGCGAATCGGTCGAACGCTACGGCGGCGAGCTGCCGTCCGACGAGGCGACGCTGCTGTCGTTCAAGGGGATCGGCGAGTACACCGCCGGCGCCGTCCTCAGCTTTGCCTTCGGCCAGCGCAAGGCGATCCTCGACACCAACGTTGCGCGCGTGCTCTTCCGGATCTTCGTCGGCAGAGGGGATCCAAAGTCGCATGCCATGAAGCGTCACCTCTGGGAGGTCTCGCGGACGGTCCTGCCGATGCGCCATGTCTTCGACTTCAACCAGGCGCTGATGGACTTTGGTGCGACGCATTGCTCCGCGCGCAAGCCGAAATGCGTGACGTGCCCGATGCGCGCCGGTTGCGCCAGCTACCCCTTCGAGGCGTCGCCGAAGTGACGCTCCCGCGGATCATCGTGACCGCCGCAGTGATTCGAAATGGTCGCAACTACTTCGTCACGCGCCGGCACCAGGGCGTCCACCTCGAAGGCTACTGGGAATTCCCCGGCGGAAAGTGCGAGCCCGGCGAGGCGCTCGATCACTGTCTCGTCCGGGAGATCCGCGAAGAGCTGGGCGTCAACATCCAGGTCGGAGGCGAACTCCTGTCCTGCACACACGAATATCCCGAACGGATCGTCGAGCTGCACTTCTTCGACTGCAAGTTGGAGGGCGAGGCCCGGCCGATGCTGGGCCAGGAGATGCGGTGGGTACCGCAGGCGGAACTGCGACGCTTGCAGTTTCCGCCCGCGGACGATGAGCTGATTGAGCTGCTGGAACGAGCCTAGCGCCGCTTGAGCGTCTCGACACCGCTGACCGCACCCAGGCAGGTGTTGCCCGAGTAGGGGATGCGGATCGAGTCGACCAGCAGTTCCGCGGTGCCGTTCAGCGTCACGTTGCAGGACGTCAAGCCCGGTGCCGTGGCATTGGCCTGACCGCTCCACGCCACCTTGCCGTCAGTCGTGAACGATCCTTGCGCGGTGCCTGTCAGTTTCAGATCGCCGGCACACGACGCGCTGAAGGAGCCGCGCGCGCTGGTTGCGGTCTGCTCGGTGGCGTTCCACTTGAAGTCCGTGCAGGAGCTGGGTGAAGGGACGAGGTTTCCGGACGACCAGTTGCCAAGCAGCGCGCCGTTGCCCGCAGCAGTTGGTCCCGTGAGAGAGCTTTCACGTTCAAAGCCGATGCACCCGGTCGCCGACAAAGCGGCGAACGACAGCAGGGCTACCAGGATTCGATTCTTCATGTTCTTTATCTCGGTCGGAAAGCGAGCAAGCTTTGCCCGGCTGTATTCGCGGGGAGGGAAAAAGTATACCAGCCGTAAGACCCTGTATTTTTAATCGTTAAGGTTGAGCTCGACGCCTATCGCCGCCAAAAGCGAGGGCGGGAATTCACAACTGTAATCATTCCAGGGTGTGCCCGGTCGCGCCTGACAGGTAATCGCGAAGACCTCGGGACGTGCTGTCGAAGGCAAGTTGGTCCCACGGGAGCTCGTCCGGGTGGAAGAGACGGGCTTCCAGGCACTCCTCGTCGGTGCACAGCTCCCCGCCGACCATGCGCCCCGCATACACGAGCACGATCAGCGAACGGCGCGCGTATGAATAAATGTTCACGAGCTTCTCGAGTCTTACATCGATGCCGGCTTCCTCACGCGCCTCGCGGATGGCCGCAGCGGTGACTTCCTCGCCGCGATCGACGTAGCCACCTGGGAACACCCATAATCCATATCCGGGCTCGATGGCTCGTCGAACCATCACCAGCCTGTCGTCATCGGTCCGGATGATTGTTCCGACGGCCACCTTCGGATCCAGGTAGATGACCTGGCCGCAACGCGTGCAGACCAGGCGCTCTGGATCCCCTGGCTTCAACAGCCTGCTCTCGAGCGGCCCGGCACACGTGGGGCAGAAGCGGTAGTCGATTTCCATCACTCATATAATTCTCCCATGGCCATTCTGAAAGTCGCGCGCATGGGACATCCCGTGCTCCGCGCGAAAGCGCGTCCGCTCGAAGCCGGCGAGATCCGATCGCCCGCCGTCCAGCAGCTCATCGACGACATGTTCGAGACGATGGCGGAATATCAAGGCGTGGGCCTCGCGGCGCCGCAGATTCACGAGAGCGTCCGCGTCTTTGTGGCCGGCCTCCCCGCGCGCAGCCGCGACGAGCAGGACGAAGAGGACGATGAGGACGACGACGACGAGGACGATGACATGCCGTTGATCGCGATGATCAACCCGGAGATCACGCCCGTCGGCAGAGAGATGGCCGAGGGTTGGGAAGGCTGCCTGAGCATTCCTGATATTCGCGGGCGCGTGCCGCGGGCACGGTCGATCGTCGTGAGAGGCTACGATCGGAAGGGCAAGCGCATGGAAATCAAGGCGTCCGGCTTCAGCGCGCGCGTGATTCAGCACGAGACCGACCACCTGGACGGCGTGCTGTTCTTCGATCGGATGAAGTCGTTCGAGACGCTGACCTTCCTCGATGAGTTCGGCCGCTACTGGAGCCCGAGGGACGTTCGCGAGGAATAAGCCGTCGGCCCTTTAGGCCTGTCCTGCCGCGCTCAGTCTCTTCTTTTCCAGGTTCCGCTCCGAACCGAGTCGCTCCAGCTCCACCGACGTGTGATCCACGAACGTCATCGCGTCGGCGACGGCGTGGTGACCGGCCTTCTCGGCGATGAGTCGGTGCATCTGCTGACAGACGCGCCGGTAGGCGGGATGCCCCTGCGGCGCGGTGCGAAGCTCGATGGTGTGCATCGCCTCGCGCGCGTTCATCTCCATGTAGAACCGCACCCGGTAGGCCATCGTTACGGCATACTGCGCCGCGGCGCCCAGCCCGGCTCCGATCATCGCGTCGTGGAGAGAGGCGCTGGCGTCCATCACGCGATCCCAGTCGTCGCCTGTACCGGCTTCACGGATAGCCTCCGGCTCAGTGAATCCATGGCGCGTCGTGAGCTGCTGCCACTCCAGCGTGAGCATGCGGTGCCGCTGCAGGTCTCGAAAGGCGCCGTAATCGGTAAGGACGTCGAAGCGATACGTCGTCCGCTCGAACGCTCGTCCGGGGCGGTGCCGCCTGTTGGAGCGATCTCCGATGTAGGCGCGCAGCAACTGTGCGCGTTCGTCGCTGGGCATCCGGCGCGCAATTTCGAGCAGCTGCGCATCGGGCAGGTCCGACACGGCGTACAGCGCGGCGGCGACGATGCGGATCTCACCGTCGGGATCGAAGTCCGACAGCACCACTTCATCGGCCCCGTCTGTGCTGACGTCCTTCAGCAGGTCGGCAGCGAGGGCAGCGGTCGCGTTCCTGGTGGACGCGAGGTACTCGCTCCATCGTCCGCCCCGGTCCGGTACGTCCACGCGCGTGAGAAAAGCCGGAATCACCTTGCGCAGTTCTTCGAGCATGGTGTCGGCGCAGGCGCGGGCTTCGGCGAGCGGATGTGCGCGCAGGCGCAGCAGCAACGCTTCGAAGGCCTGTCCAGTGCCGTAGATCCCGACGTTCGACTGCGTCGCGGCCGGCAGCATCCCGCGCAACGTGTCGAGTGCCTTGGCGCGAATCGCGGCGCGGTGGACGCCTTCGCTGTCGCCGGCGCTTCTGGGACAGCGCCGTTCGAAGTGTTCCTGCATCGCCGGGATCCACTTCGCGTAGAGCGTGAACGATTCGTCCATCACCGCCGTGTAGCGGTCGCGTAACGCACCGGTGACTTCGTCTGGCACGTGATAACGCCACCGCCCGTGCAGCTTATCGGTGTAGGGGACGTAACGGGTGGACTGCTCGAGATAGGCCATCAGCCGTCCCCACTCGAGCACCTTGGTGAGGACGTTCGAGACGTACTCGCAGGCGATGTGCGCGCCTCCCAGCTGTGCGACCGAGTCGTCGCCGTATTCGTTGAAGACGCGGTCGTAAAGTTTTTCGGCGCGGGAAGTGCCGACACTGCTGATCAACGCGGCCGTGGCCGGCATTTCCCCGGCGAACTCATCGAGGAACAGCCGGCGCAGCGATTTCGCCGTCCGCGAGTAGCGCGCGAACAACGCGCCTTTCACTGTTTCGGGCAGGTTGGTCAGCGCAAAGACGTGCTTGTCACTGTTAGTGAAATACGGCGCGAGCTTCCGCTGCTCGTCGTCGGAAAAAATCTCGGCTTGGGTGGGAAGCACGCCGAGATTATTGCACTTGATTTGGGAGTTGGGAGTTGGAATTTGGAAGTTGACCCCGACACGCTGCGGCGCAATCTACAATCAAGCAGCGTATGAAAATGATCTATCGCCACCGGCTGGACGTCCGATTTCGTGACTGCGATCCGATGGGGCACGCGAACAACGCGGTCTACCTCACGTATCTCGAACAGGCGCGCTTCGCGCACTGGCGCGAGGTGTGGGGTTTCGACGTCGAGCGGCTGCCGCATGATGCGCCCGGAGTGATCCTGGCCCGCGCGGAGATCGACTATCGTGTGCCGGCGAAGTACGGGGATGTGCTGGAGATCAGGATCGGCCTGGAGCGCATCGGCCGCACCAGCTTCACGTACGTTTACGAAGTGGTGGACCAAAACGGCCAGATTGTGGCCAACGCCCGAAGCGTGCAGGTGATGTACGACTACGCGGCAGGAAAGCCGGTGCCGATGTCAGAGGAGCTGAAGCTCAAGCTGGGAACGCCGCAGTGAAAGCACCCGTGTCGATCGAGTAGAGTCCTCTACCATCTTCCATTTACCATCTTCCATGTCATGGTCTAGCGTCCGCTGCATAAGGCTGCACCGCAGCCTGAACTAGACCGCTCACGTTCCACCCCAGCCGATGGTGACTTTCCCCTCGTCCACAATCACCGGCACGCGCCGGTGGCCGCCCGAATGGCCGAGCATACGCTCGAGGTCGGCGCGGTCCTTCTTCACATCGATATATTCGAATTCGACGTCCCGGCGAGAGTAGTCGTCGATCGCGGCGCTGGTGTACGGGCACTGTTCCTTGCCAAAAATGAGGACCATGGACTGAGTATGCAGCAAAGCCCGCCTGGAGCCCAAGAGACGGCGGGAACCAGTGTTCAAGCTGGAAAGTCTAAGCAAACGGACACCATTGTGAAACAATTCACACAATTGGACGTCACGGAGGTTCGATGATCCGGGTTGCGCTCACCGCTCTTCTCGCCCTTGCGGCCCTCCAGCCCGCGGCTGGACAACCGAAGCTGTCTGCCGCCGATATCGCCCGCCGGGTGCAGGACCGAGACACCGGCCGCGACTCGCGCGCCGCCATGCGCATGAAGCTGTTCGATCGGCAGAACAGGGTGCGCGAGCGCGCACTGACGCTCACATCGATGGAGGGCGGCACCAGTCCAGGCGCTCCGGACGGCGATCGGCTCCTTATCCGCTTCACCTACCCGAACGACATCCGCGGCACGGGCTTCCTCGTCTGGGAGCATCCGAAGGGCGAAGACGAGCGCTTCCTCTATCTCCCCTCGCTCGGCAGAGTCCGTCGCATCGCCGGCTCCGAGGCGCAGGAGAGTTTCGTCGGCAGCGACTTCACCTACGAGGACATCGGTGGCCGCGAGTTCGACGAATACACCTACACCATCGTGGACGAGAACGCGTCGTGGACGCCTCCGGCCGGCGGTCCCGCCCGTCCCGCCTGGCGCCTCGAATCGCGCCGCAAGGACCAGAGCGCTCGCTTCCCCCGCGTTGTCTCCACCATCGTGAAGGACAGCTTCGTCGTGGTTGGCGCTGAGATCTACAACCGGCGCGACGAAAAGCAGAAGGTCTACACGGTGCGCCGGCTCGAGCAGATCGAGGGTATCTGGACGGCGATGGATGCCGAGATGACCAATGCGCTCGAGAAGTCCCGCACCGAGCTCACGATCGAGAAGATGGACTACAACGTCGGTCTGAAGGATTCCGATTTCACGCGACGTGAACTCGAGAGCGGAATTCGATGAAGACCGGCTTTACCAACGGGCTGGCGAACTTCCTGTGGAAGTGGCGGATCCCGCTGTCCGTATTCATAGTGCTCGGCGGCCTGGTCCTGTCCCCGCGGGCCAACGTGATGACGATCGACAACGACATCACGGCGTGGTTCTCGCGAGAGGATCCGGTCTTCAAAGACTACGAGCGGTTCCGCCAGGAGTTCGCCGGGACACGCACGCTGATTGTCGCGCTGCAGGCGGACACGCCCGAGCGCCTCTTCTCGCGCGACACCCTGCAGTTCATCGAGGACGTCACCGGCGACATCGAGCGCGTCGACACCGTGCAGCGGGTCGACAGCCTCGCGTCGGCGACGATCGTCGACGCTCTCAAGGGTGAAGACGGCGGCCTCGAGGTCCGTCCACTCATCGAGGACGCCGCGACCCAACCGCCGGAGGAAGTTCGCCGGCGCGCCCTGGACGACGACATTCTTCGCGGCGATCTCGTCTCCGAAAGCGGGACCGTCACCGCGATCGTCGTTGGTTTCGACGAGGACCGCATCGACGCCGTCCGCGGCGGCATCATCCAGCAGATCCACGACATCGTGGATCCGAAGTTGCCGCCGGGGATCCGCGCCCACTACAACGGCAGTCTCGAGATCAGCGAAACCTACAACCGGATCACGCTCGATAACCAGATCAAGTTCACGCCGCCGATCCTGCTCTTCACGATCATCGCGATCTACGCCGCCTTCCGCTCATGGCGCAAGACGATGCTGGCGATGTTCGCGATACTGATGAGCATCCTCTGGACGTTGGGCCTCTATTCGCTGATGGGGTTCAACTACAACGTTCTGTCGAGCATGCTCGTGCCGCTCGTCGTCGTGCTGGCAATTGCGGACGACGTCCACATCATGCAGCGCTGGGGCGAAGCGCGACGTCACAACGACAACGAGCGCGCGTTCAAGGAAACCGTCTCGCATCTCGCCACGCCCTTGTTCGGTGCCAGTGTCACGACCGCGCTCGGCATGCTCTCACTCGCCACGAGTAACGTCGTCGCGGTCCGCTCGTTCGGAATCGGTTCGGCCGTCGGGATCATGGTGGATTTCGTGATTTCGCTGATCCTGGTCCCGACCCTGCTCACGTTCGTGAAGTTCGATGCCGCGGAGAAAGCTCCACCGCACGAGAAGTATTTCCTCGAACCGCTTCGCCGCGTCGCGCGGTTGTCTTGCGCGCATCCTGTCCGGGTCCTGTCGATCTCACTCGTGATCGGTGCCGTGGCGGCGCTCGGGATCTTCAGGTTGCGAGTCGATACCAACCACATCAACTTTTTCGCGGGGTCGCACCCGCTCGGTCAGTCCGCGCGCGTCATCGACCAGGAGCTGTCCGGGGTCTACAGCTTCCAGCTGATGCTCGAAGGCCCGCCGGATTCGCTGAACACGCCGGACTCGTTGAAACGGATCGATCGCCTCCAGGAGGAGCTGCGGAAGTTCGAGCACGTCCGCAAGGTCACCTCGATCGCCGACTACGTCAAGCGGATCAACAAGGAGTTGAACGACGGTCGCCCGGAGGCGAACGTCATTCCCGATGACGCGGCCACGATCGCCCAGGAGCTGTTCGTCTTCGCCCTCGGCGGCGACGGACGGCACGAACTGCAGCGCGTGGTTGCGAGCGACTATTCGAAGGCGCAGATCAACGTCAAGCTGCAGTCCATGAGCTCCGACCTCGTTCTCCGACACGTCGAGGATGCCGATCGGATCGCGAAGGAGGCCTTCGCCGGAACAGGCATCTCGGTCCTCACGACTGGATCGGGCCGGCTGTTCAGCACGCTCGATCACTACCTGGTGGACTCGCAATTGCGCAGCTTCGGGACCGCGTTCCTGACCGTGTTCGGCGTCATCTTCATCGTCTTCCGCTCCTGGCGGTTCGGCGCCCTGACGATCGTTCCCAACGTCCTGCCGGTCCTGGCCGTCCTCGGCGTGATGGGGTACCTGGACATCTCGATGAACATCGCGACGGTGATGGTCGCGAGTGTGGCGCTCGGCGTGGTGGACGACGACACCATCCACTTCATCAACCGCTATCGTCGCGAGGTGTCAGAGGGTGCGACAACCGATCAAGCGATCGAGCAGGCGACCATCCATGAGGGACGAGCCTCGCTGACGACTGCGATTATCAACAGCGTTGGATACGCCGTCCTGTTCCTGTCGGAGTACAAGCCGACCGCGTGGTTCGGTGGATTGCTGGCACTGACGATGGCAGTCGCGTTCCTCGCCGAGGTCTTCATCCTGCCGCCGATCATCAAGTTGATGCCGCGGATCTTCGGCGCGGAGGCGCTCCGCCGCGGGCGCCCGGTCGTCGCGACCGCCGCAGTGATGCTTGCGATCGTCGGCGGATTTGGTGCAGTGTCTAACGCCGACGCGCAGACCGTTCTGCCGCGGCCGACCGGCAACGTCTCGGTCCAGGGTGGCTGGTTCCCGGATCGTGACGATGTGGGGCGGGCATTTATGCCCGCCGTCAAGGAACTCCGCCTCCGCCTCGTCGCCGAGCAGAAGATCAATCCCCCTGAACGATGCACTTTCACT
>Ga0183260_10002798_pt1 | contig 14305 bp, 15 predicted proteins | sample AntDrymUQ4972206_2_FD_129768 | JGI IMG/M metagenome (GOLD analysis project Ga0183260, IMG submission 129768) | Polar desert sand microbial communities from Dry Valleys, Antarctica - metaG UQ497 (22.06) (version 2) (version 2) | ecosystem: Environmental > Terrestrial > Soil > Desert | place... | reverse complement strand
CGGGTCCGGCAAGTCGTCGCTGGCCTTCGACACCATCTACGCGGAAGGGCAGCGGCGGTACGTCGAGTCGCTGTCGGCCTACGCGCGGCAGTTCCTCGAGCGGATGCAGCGTCCCGATGTCGACGCGATTCACGGGATCTCGCCGGCAATTGCGATCCGACAGAAGAACAGCATCCGCAACCCGCGCAGTACGGTCGGCACCACCACCGAGATTCACGATTACCTGCGCTTGCTGTTCGCACGGGTCGGCCGGACCATCTGTCGCAACTGCGGGCGCGAGGTGATCCGCGAGTCGGCCGAGATCGTCGCGCAGCGGCTCGCCGCGCTGCCCGACGGCAGCCGCCTGTTGCTCGGCTTCGACATGCCGGTGGTCAGCCTCGACGATCGCGTCGTCGACGACGAGTCGGGGCGCGACGACGAGGATGATCGCGAGCTGCGGACGCGCGGCGGCCGCGACCCGCAGCGCGCGCTCGACGCCACGCTCGAGACGCTGCGCCGACGCGGCTTCACCCGCGTGCTGATCGACGGCGAGGCCATCAACCTCGCCGACGTGCCGATGGCGACGCTGGCCGGCCGGGCGACCCTCGAGGTGATTGTCGACCGCATCAAGATTGGTCCGGACATCGTCGCGCGGATCACCGACTCGCTCGAGATCGCCTACCAGGAGGGCGGTGGCGCCGCCTTCGCGATCCAGCTCGCCGACACTTCACGCCCCAGTCCCCGGCCCCCAGCCCCCAGCCCCCAGCCCCCGGTCCGCCACGTCTTCTCGGAGCGCTTCGAGTGCCGCAGCTGCGGCATTCCGTACGAGGTTCCGCAGCCGCGGCTGTTCTCGTTCAACAACCCGTTCGGGGCGTGCCCGACCTGCCACGGCTTCGGCAACGTGATGGAGCTGGATTTCGGGCTGGTCGTGCCGTCGCCGGCCAAGTCGCTGGCACAGGGCGCCATCGATCCCTGGACCAAGCCGCAATATCGCGGCTACCAGACGCATCTCAAGCGCCAGGGGCGCGACGGCAAGGTCCGGATGGACGTGCCATGGGAGCAGTTGACCGACAGCGAGCGCGCGTTCGTGATCGACGGCGACGGCAGCTACGAGGGAGTGCGGGGCTTTTTCGCCCTGCTCGAGCGCAAGAAGTACAAGGTGCACGTCCGCGTGTTCCTGAGCAGGTACCGCGGCTACCAGACCTGTCCGGACTGCTACGGCGCCCGGCTCCGGCGCGAAGCCCGCGACGTGCGCATCCAGGGGCTGACCATCGACGCGATCTGCGCGATGACGGTGGGTGAGGCGCTCGACTTCTACACCGCGCTGGCGTTGTCGCCTCGCGACCTGGCGATTGCCGACAAGCTGCAGCTCGAGGTTATCAAGCGGCTGACGTTCCTGAGCAACGTCGGGCTCGAGTACCTGACCCTCGATCGCCTGTCGTCGACGCTGTCGGGCGGCGAGTCGCAGCGCATCAGTTTGGCGACGTCGCTGGGATCGGCGCTGGTCGGCACGCTGTACGTGCTCGACGAGCCGTCGATTGGCCTGCACCCGCGCGACAACCTGCGGCTGATCAACATCCTCCGCCAGCTGCGCGATCAGGGCAACACGGTGCTTGTGGTCGAGCACGACGCCGACATGATCGCGGTCGCCGACGAGATCATCGACATGGGACTCGGCGCTGGCGAACTCGGCGGCCGGGTCGTCTACGCCGGCAACCTCGAGGGCCTGCGCCGCGATCCGCGGTCACTGACCGGCAAGTATCTCCGCGACGACCTCGCGATTCCCATCCCGGGCGTCCGGCGCAAGCCGACAGGTCAGCGACTGCGTGTGCTCGGCGCCTCGGAACACAACCTGAAGCACATCGACGTCGAGATCCCGCTCGGGCTGCTGACGGTGGTCACCGGCGTCTCAGGCTCCGGCAAGTCGACCCTGGTCCACGACGTCATCTACGCCGGTATCAAGCGGGCCAAAGGCGACTGGGACAGGGGCGTCGGTGCCTGCCGTCGCCTCGAGGGGATCGAGTGCGTCTCCGACGTGGTGCTGGTCGACCAGGCGCCGATTGGCCGCACGCCGCGTTCCAATCCGGTCACCTACCTGAAGGCCTTCGATCCGATCCGCGAGCTGTTCGCCTCGACCAAGGACGCCCGGACCCGCGGCCTGACCGCGAGCAGCTTCTCGTTCAATGTGCCGGGCGGCCGCTGCGATGCCTGCGAAGGCGAGGGGCAGGTCCGGGTCGAGATGCAGTTCCTGGCCGACGTGTTCGTGCCATGTGACGTGTGCGACGGCACCCGCTTCCGCCCGCAGGTGCTCGAGGTGACGTACCGCGGCAAGAACGTGCACGAGGTCCTCGACCTGACCGTCCGCGAGGCGCTGCAGTTCTTCAACGGCTCGCCCAAGGTGCTGCGCCGCCTGCAGGTGCTCGACGAGATCGGGCTCGGCTACCTCCGCCTCGGCCAGCCGGCGACGACGCTGTCGGGCGGCGAGGCGCAGCGCATCAAGATCGCGTCGCACCTGTCGTCACAGGGCGGCGACCGGATGCTCTACATCCTCGACGAGCCGACCACCGGGCTGCACTTCGACGACATCGCCAAACTGCTGGCCGCCTTCCGCAAGCTGCTGGCGGCCGGACACTCGCTCCTGGTCATCGAGCACAACCTCGACGTCATCAAGACCGCGGACTGGGTGATTGATCTCGGTCCCGAAGGTGGCCAGGGCGGCGGCCTGGTCGTCGCCGTCGGATCCCCGGAGACGGTGGCCGAGATCGAGGCCTCGCACACCGGGCGTCATCTCCGACCGGTCCTCGAGGGCCACCGGGCGCTACACTAGCCGCGATGCCTTCCCGTCGACTGCTCCCCGTCGTCGCTCTGCTCGCTGCCGCGTTCCCCAGCTACGCGCAGGCGCCGGCTTCTCCGTCCGCCGAACCACGCATGTCCTACGACCGCGTGGTCGCCCAGCTGCGCTCGCCCGAGGCCGACGTCCGGCGCGACGGCTTGCGCGCGCTCGGCGCCACCGGCTATCCGGATGCGATCGCCCCGATCAGTCAGTTGCTGGCCGATCCCGAAGACGACATCCAGCTGGAGGCGATCTATACGCTGCTGAGCTTCTACCACGTCGAGAAGCCGGCCGTGGTCAAGCGGCGGCGGGGACTGGTGGTGGAGACGCGGTCGCGGAGCGCGGCGCAGGCGATCTACGAGCGCGGGCCGTTCGGCTTGATCCCGCAGCCGGTGCCCATCGAGCTGACCAATGCGCTCGGTCAGGCGCTGTTCGACAACAGCGCGCGGGTGCGGCGTGAAGCGGCCTACGGGCTCGGCGTGATGGGACGGTCGCCGCTGGATTCGTATGCGGCCGACGCGCTGGCGCGGTCGCTGCAGGATCGCGACACCGACGTCAGGGAGGCCGCGGCCCGCGTAATCGGGGGGCTGCGAGTGACCACCGCGGGCGACGCGCTGGTGGCGGCCCTGAACGACGACCAGACCCGGGTGGCGACCGCCGCGATGCGCTCGCTCGGCGACATCAAGGCGTGGCAGGCCCTGCAGGCGCTGACCGACCAGTTTCAGTACTACCAGAGCAAGGGGCCGCGCGCCGAGGCGGCGTTCGACGCGCTGGCGCGGATCGCGCACGCCTCGAGTCAGCCGATGTTCAGTGCGCAGCTGACCTCGTCGTCGGCCAACCTGCGGCGGCTGGCAGGGGAGGGCCTGGCCCGCAGCGGCAACCGCGAGGCCGCCCAGCAGGCGGCGGCGGCGCTGGCGGGCGACCGGGAACGTGACGTCCAGCTCGCGGGTACGTTCGCGGCCGTCAGCGGTGGCGGACCGGGCTCGAGCGGTGTCGGCGGGCTGATCGCCGCCCTCGACAACGGCGCCTTCCACGAACAGGTCATGAGCTATCTGGTGGAACTCGGACCGCGCGCCGTCGCCGGCCTCGAGCAGGCCATGGCGGCGCCCGACGTCGACACCCGCGAGCGGGTGACGATGGTGCTCGGGTTCATCGGCGGCGAGCAGGCGCTGCAGTTGCTCGATCGGGCACGTGGCGACGCCGACCTGCGCGTGGTGCGGGCCGCCGAGCGCGCGATTGCGCGCCTCCGCAAGGCCTGATGGCGGCGCTGCCCGCCTCGTTCTACGCCCGGCCCACACTCACCGTCGCCGCCGACCTGATTGGCTGCGTGCTGGTGCACGACCACGGCGGCGTGCGCTGCAGCGGCCGCATCGTCGAGGTCGAGGCCTACATCGGCGAGGCCGACCCGGCCTGCCACGCCGCCGCCGGACCGACCGCGCGCAACCAGCCGCTCTACGGGCCGGCCGGGCTCGCCTACGTGTATTTCAACTACGGCATGCACTGGCTGGTGAACGCGGTGACCGAGGCCGCCGGCGCGCCGGCGGCGGTGCTGGTGCGCGCGCTCGAGCCGCTGACCGGGCTGGAGGCGATGCGCGCGCGTCGCGGCGAGGCGCGTGCCGCTGCCAGGGACGGAGTGACGTGGAGCGGCCGCGATGCCCACCTGTGCCGGGGGCCGGGCAACCTGACCCGCGCGCTGGGCATCACCGGCGCGCAGAATCATGCGCCGCTGTCGGCCGGACCGCTGCGGATTCATGCGCCGTCGGTCAAGGCGGCGCCGCTGCCGGTGTCGTGGAGTGGACGGGTCGGGATCCGTCTCGGGCAGGACCGTCCGTGGCGTGCCTACGTGGCCGGACACCCCGCGGTGTCGGGCGCGCCGCGCTGACCGTCAGCCTTGCGGCTGCTGGACCGGCGCTTCCCGCACCGGCACCTTGACGTCGAACTCCTTGCCGGCCCGTCGCACACGCAAGGTCGCGACCGTGCCGACCGGCGTGGTCAGCATCAGGCGCTGGAAGTCGTCGGCGGTCGGCAGCGCCGTGCCGTTGAAGCCGACGATCACGTCGCCGGGGCGGATGCCCGCCGCGTAGGCGTCGCCGGTGCGGCTGATCCGGTAGACCAGCGCGCCGTCGGTCGAGGTCAGCTCGAGGTCGCGCGCCAGGCTCGGGTTCAGGGGCACCAGTTGCACGATGCCGCTGATCGAGCCGCGACTGACGCGTCCCGACTTCTGCAGTTGCGTGGCGACGTCACGCGCCAGGTTGCTCGGCACCGCGAAGCCGATGCCCTGGTAGCCGCCGCTCTCGCTGAAGATCCAGGTGTTGATGCCGATCAGCTCGCCGCGCCGGTTGACCAGCGCGCCGCCCGAGTTGCCCGGGTTGATCGCCGCGTCGGTCTGGATGTACTCGGCCACGGCGGAGACCTGCGCGTTGGTGCGGCCGAGGGCCGAGACGATGCCGAGGGTGACCGTCTCGCCGAGCTGATAGGGGTTGCCGACCGCCATCACCCAGTCGGCGACGCGCAGGCGGCCGCTGTCGCCCTAGGCGAGCGGCTGCAGGTTGCGCTCCTGGATCCGTAGCAGCGCCAGGTCGGTGTACGGATCGAGCCCGATCAGTTCCGCGTCGCGCTCGCGTCGGTCCGACAGGATCACGGTCAGCCGGCCGGCGTTGCCGACGACATGGGCATTGGTGAGGATCAAGCCGTCGCGACCGATCACCACGCCCGAGCCGGCGCTCTGGGTCGGCACGGTGCGATAGCCGAAGCCCTCGTCGAAGAACCACGGCGCGACCCGCTGGCGCACCGAGCCCTGCGCCGAGATGTTGACCACGCTTGGAATGATTCGTTCGGCGACGTCAGCCAGATCCGGCAGCGTGGTCGACGGCAACAGCGAGGCCTTGGGCTGGATCGGCGCGCTCTGCGCGGTCACCGGCGTCTGCGCGTCGGCACTGCTGCTGTCGCCGACTCGGCCGGTGACGACCATGCCGGCGACGAAACTTACGACGACCAGGACGAGCGGCAGCACGACGCGTCGCATCACGGCTAGCTGACCTCGACGCGCCGGCCGACGGCCTCGTCTGCCTTGGGCAGCGTGACGGTCAGGATGCCGTTGGCGAAGTCGGCCTGGACCGCGTCGACCGCCAGGCGGCTGGCGAACGTGAACCGGCGGACGAACTGCCCGTGGCCCCGTTCGAGGCGTACGTAGCAGGCCGGCTCGCAGCCCGGCCCTTGCCGGCGGCCGCGGATGGTCAGGCTGTCGGCGGTGGCCGCGACGTCGACGTCGCCGCGCCGCACCCCCGGAAGTTCCGCGACGACGACGAAGGCCTGGTCGGTTTCCGAGACGTCGGCTGGCGGGGTCCAGCCGGTGTCGCCACGGCGGTCGGCCTGTCCGGCTCGCGATCGGAGTTCACGAAGGGATTCCCAGCGCATGGACCTCATCGTAGCAAACCGGCGTGCTACCATCCTGCGGTTTGCCTGCCCCGGCCCGCGTCCGGGCCCCGTCCAGGAGTGACATGAGTACGGTCTCCGCCACGAAGCTTCGCAAGGGTCATCTCGTCAGGCACAACAACGACCTGTGCCGGATCGTCGAGACGCAGCACGTCACGCCCGGCAACCTGCGCGGGTTCGTCCGCGCCAAGATGCGCAAGGTCAAGGACGGGATCATGTTCGAGCACCGGTTCCGTTCGGAAGACATGGTCGAGCGGGCGATCCTCGACGAGCGCGAGATGCAGTACCTGTACAAGGACGGCACCGACTACTACTTCATGGACACGACCTCGTACGAGCAGACTCACATGTCGGAAGAGGCGCTCGGTGACGCGGTCAACTACCTGCTGCCCGAGTCGATGATCCAGGTGGAGTTGTACGACGAGGTGCCGGTCGGGATCGAGGTCCCGCCGACGGTCGACCTCAAGGTCGTGAACACGGTGCCCGGGATCAAGGGCGCCACGGCCAGTGCCCAGACCAAACCGGCGACGGTCGAGACGGGCTACGTGGTGACGGTGCCGGCGTTCGTCGACGTCGGCGACGTGCTGCGCATCAACACCGAGACCGGCGAGTATCTGTCGCGGGTCTAGCCGATCCTCCTGCTGGCGCACGTCCCCCGTGACCGATCAGAGCACCCAGCGTCCGACGCCCTCCTCCGGCTGGATCGAGGTGATCGTCGGCAGCATGTTCAGCGGCAAGAGCGAGGAGTTGATCCGGCGGATCCGGCGGGCCGAGATCGCCCGGCGCCGCGTGCAGGTGTTCAAGCCCGGGATCGACACCCGCTACTCCAACGATCACATCACCTCGCACAGCGACATGCGCTTGCCGTCCGAGTCGCTCGGATCGTCGGCCGACCTGCTGGCGCGGGTCTCCGAGGAGACCGAGGTGATCGGCATCGACGAGGGGCAGTTCTTCGACGCCGGCCTGCCGGCGGTCTGCAGCACCCTGGCCGACCGCGGCAAGCGGGTCATCGTCGCCGGCCTCGACCAGGACTACCTCGGGCGACCGTTCGAGCCAATGCCGCAATTGCTGGCGATGGCCGAGTACATCACCAAGACCCTGGCGATCTGCATGGTCTGCGGCGAACCCGCCAACCGCACCCAGCGACTGGTCAAGAGCGACGAGCTGGTCCTGGTCGGCGCCACCGGCGCCTACGAAGCCCGCTGCCGCCGCTGCTTCGATCCCTCGCTGGCCGGGTAGCCGTCGGACTCGTCCGACGGTCGGCGCCTACGTCCCGACATCACGCATCATCCCGCGCGTCGTGCTCGCCGAGATCGAGCGCCTTGCCCCAGAAGTCGATGTCGTGGCCGGCGATCTTGTCCCGCAACAGGCGCCTGGCCGCGCCATAGAACGGGGCCGGCACCACCAGCCGGCGCGCCACCTGCTGCATGCGCGGGATCAACAGCAGCGTCAGTTGCTCGCCCTCGCGCCAGCTCAAGCCGCCGATCTTGTGATAGGGCAGGAAGCCGTTGTCGACCCAGACGCCGTCCTCGTAGAAGCCGCGGCCGATCCGGATGCTGAGCGGCGCCAGATAGCCGTAGTAGGTCAGCATCATCGCCTCGCCGAAGACCTCGGTCGGCGGCAGCCGCAGGTACAGCAGCTTGATGATCAGGACCAGGCCGAGCGCGGCGGCCATGGCGAGGAACAGGCCGTAGAAGGGCGGCGGCGACATCGGCCAGGTGAGGACCGCCCGCGACCGGATGCGGAGGAACCGGCTGACGTCCACCAGGATGCGGACGTTGGCCACGAGGAAGCCTGCACCGAGCAGGAGCAACACGTGGGACAACAGCGACTGCACCCGGTCTGGCCTTCCCGCGGACCACGCGATCCGCACCTGATCTTTCTATCGAAACCGCCGACCAGCGTCAAGGCGCGGCGTCGGCGTCAGGGAAGGCGGCTGGTCAGCCAACCGATCAGGCCGAGCCCGCGCGCGGTCGGGTCGCCGAGCCAGTCGGGCGGGGTCAGCCAGACGAAGGCCAGGATGGCCATCACCATCAAATCGTACGGGATGGTGGTCCGCTCGTAGTTCCAGTAGAAGATCCGCCACACCGCCAGCAGCGGCAGCGGCAGGCGGCGCTCGATCGGCACGCGGCTCATGCCGGCACGCTCCGGTCGCCGCTGAGCTCACGCCAGGTGTGGTAAATCCGTCCGGCCACGGTCAGCACCGACAGCACCAGGATGACCCACAACACGGCGGCCATCCGGTTGGTGAAGGCCCCGATCATGAACAGCACGATCCGCTCGGGCCGCTCCATGAAGCCGACCTTGCACGTGTCGATCAGCGATTCGGCCCGGGCCCGGGTATAGCTGGTCAATACCGTGAAGATCATCGCCACGGCCGCGACCATCACGTAGTCGGCCCGCTGCAGCGAGGCGTAGAGGTAGATCAGGCCGAGGAACAGCGCCAGGTCCGAGAAGCGGTCCATCACCGAGTCCCAGAAGCCGCCGAATTCGCTGGCCGTGCCCGAGGCGTGCGCGACCTTGCCGTCGATGAAGTCGAACAGGTTGGCGGCCACCATGATCACGCCGGCCAGGACGAACCGGCCGCGCGCCAGGGCCCACGCCGCGGCGAGGTTGATGCAGACGCCGATCAGCGTCAGGACGTTGGGGTGGATGCCGAGCGCCACGCAGGCGCGGATGATGCCGCGCAGCGGGAACATGAAGATCGCGCCGACGGCGCCCGTCAAGGTCATGTTGCTCGTCGATATAATGGGGGGTCGGGGTCGCCTCCTGCAACCCGACCAGTACGACCACCGCCATGGCGATCGAGGATCTCAAGCCCCAGATCGGCCGGTTACCCGAGCAACCGGGCGTCTACCTGTACTGCAATCGGGCGGGCGAGACGATCTATGTCGGCAAGGCCCGGGCCCTGCGAGACCGGGTCCGCAGCTACCTCGGCGCCCGGGGCAGCTCCTCCAAGACCGACGCGCTGCTCGACGAGATCACCGGCCTGGAGGTGATCGTCACCGACTCGGTGGTCGAGGCGCTGGCGCTCGAGAACAACCTGATCAAGGAGCGCTCGCCGAAGTACAACATCAAGCTGCGCGACGACAAGACCTACCCCTACCTGCGCCTGAGCACCAGCGAACCGTTCCCGCGGGTCTCGGTGGTGCGGCGGGTCGCCGCCGACCGCGACTACTACGCCGGTCCGTTCATGCCGGCGGCGCTGGCCTGGCAGACGCGCAGCCTGTCGCACAAGCTGTTCGGCATCCGCTCGTGCCGTGAGGTAATCACCGGCCAGCGCGGGCGGCCCTGCCTCGAGTTCGACATCAAGCGCTGCCTGGCGCCGTGCGTGTCCGAGTTGTGCTCGCCGCAGCGCTACCAGGGTGCGGTCGAGGATGCCCGGCTGCTGCTCGACGGACGCACCGACGAGCTGGTCTCGGACCTGGCGTCGCGGATGTACGCGGCCGCCGACGAGGATCGGTTCGAGCAGGCGGCGCAGTTGCGCGACACGATCCGGACGCTCGAGACGCTGCGCGACCGGCAGCAGAAGATGGCCACCCCGCGGATGGGCGACCGCGATGCGCTCGGCGTCAGGCTCGGGCCGGCCGGGGCGGTGGTGCAGGCCTTCCAGGTGCGCACCGGGCGCGTGGTCGACCGGGTCGAACTGGTGACCAACGCCGACCAGGCCCGCGACGCCCGGCTCGAGGATCTGCTCGACGCGGCGCTGCTGCACCTGTACGCCGAGCAGCCGCCGCCGCCCGAGGTGTTGCTGCCGGTGGCGCTCGACGACATGGATCTGCAGACCGAGTGGCTGTCGGCCCGGGCCGGCCGCCAGGTCCAGGTGCTGGTGCCGCAACGAGGCGACAAGCGGGCGCTGCTCGACCTGGCCACCCGTAACGCCTCGCTGTCGTACGACTCGCGCTTCAACGCCGACGGCGCGGCCAACCACGAGGCGCTCGAGACGCTGCAGGAGGCGCTGGCCCTGCCAGTGCTGCCCCGGCGCATCGACTGCTTCGACATCTCGACGCTGCAAGGCGCCGAGACCGTCGCCTCGATGGTGGTCTGCCAGGACGGCCGGATGAAGCGCGCGGAATATCGCAAGTTCAGGATCAGATCGGATGCCGGGAGTCGAACCGAAGGCGGCCCGACTCGCTTCCTCGACGACTTCGCCGCGATGCGGCAGGTGGTCGAGCGTCGCTACCGCAAGGTCGCCGCGGACGACGGGCCGTGGCCGGACCTGATCGTGATCGACGGCGGCAAGGGCCAGCTGGCCGCGGCCTATGCCGCGCTCGAAGCACTGGCGCTCGCACACCTCGTGGCGATCGGGCTCGCCAAGCAGGAGGAGCTGGTCTTCACGCGCGACCGCGACGACCCGATCGGCTTTGCCGACGGCACCCCCCCGCTGCGGCTGCTGCAGCGGATCCGCGACGAGGCCCACCGCTTCGCCGTCACCTTTCACCGCACGGCGCGCACCAATCGCGACCTGCGCTCCGAACTCGACGAGATCACCCAGGTCGGCGCCCGGCGACGCAAGCTGCTGCTGTCGACCTTCGGCAGCGTCGCCGGCGTGCGTCGCGCCAGCCGCGAGGACCTGACGACGGTGGTCGGGGCCAAGGTGGCCGACGCCGTCCTGCGTTTTTTCGCCGGCCGGCCCTGAAGCGCATCTGTTACCCTACACACTTTGTCCGCTGTGGAACCTGGTCTGCTGGTCCTCACGTTCATCGGCCTGTTGTTGGCCCTCACCGTGCACGAAGCCTCGCACGCCTGGGCCGCATTTCGTCTCGGCGACCCGACCGCGAAGATGCAGGGACGGCTGTCGCTCAATCCGCTGGTCCACATCGACCCGATCGGGACCGTGCTCTTGCCGCTGGTCGCCTTCTCGTTGGGGGCGCCGATCATCGGCTGGGCCAAGCCGGTGCCGGTCGACACCCGCTACCTCAGGCACGCGCGCCGCGACTTCATGTGGATTGCCCTGGCCGGTCCGGCCAGCAATCTCGTCCTCGCCGTGCTGGCCAGCTTGATGCTGCGGGCGGTTCCGCTGCTGCCCGGGTCGACCAGTGGCGTGCAGCTGGCCGAGCCGCTGGCGATTTTCGCGTTCACGTTCCTGCGTCTGAACATTTTGCTGGCGGTCTTCAACATGATTCCGGTGCCGCCGCTGGACGGCAGCAACGTGGTCGCGGCCTGGCTGCCGCCCCAGCTCGCCGAGCGGTGGGATCAGGTCCGCCCCTACGGCATCTTCATCCTCTACGGCCTGATGTTCACCGGGATGCTGCGAGTGATCATCGGTCCGCCCTCGCAATTCCTCGCAAGGCTTCTGCTGCTGTGACCACTCGCGTCGTGTCGGGCATGCGCCCGACGGGCAGGCTGCATCTCGGGCACCTGGTCGGGGCCCTGCGCAACTGGTCGGAGCTGCAGACGCAGCACGACTGCTTCTACTTCGCGGCCGACTGGCATGCGCTCACAACCGAGTACGCCGACACCCGTCTGGTGCAGCAGCACGTCGTCGACAACATCACCGACTGGCTGGCCGCCGGCGTGGACCCGGAGCGGGCGACGATCTTCGTGCAGTCGCTGGTACCCGATCACGCCGAGCTGCACCTGCTGCTGTCGATGATGATCCCGATTCCGTGGCTGGAGCGGGTGCCGACCTACAAGGAGCAGCAGGATCAGCTGACCGAGCGCGATCTCGGCACCTACGGGTTCCTGGGCTATCCGCTGCTGCAGACCGCCGACGTGATCATCTACGACGCCGATTTCGTGCCGGTCGGCGAGGACCAGGTGCCGCACCTCGAGCTGTCGCGCGAGGTGGTCCGTCGCTTCCACCACCTGCACGGCGACGTCTTCGTCGAGCCCAAGGCCCTGCTCACCAACTTCCCGCGCCTGCCCGGGCTCGACAACCGGAAGATGAGCAAGAGCTACCACAACACCATCGATCTCTCGGACACGCCGGCCGCGGTCGAGCAGAAGGTCCGGCAGATGTACACCGATCCCAAGCGCGTCCGCGCCGATACCCCGGGCACGGTCGAGGGCAATCCGGTGTTCGTCTACCACGACGCCTTCAATCCGGATCGCGCCGAGGTCGACGATCTCAAGCTGCGGTACCGCGAGGGACGGGTTGGCGACGTCGAGGTCAAGAAGAAGCTGGCGCTGGCGCTCAACACGGCGATGGCGCCGCTGCGCGAGCGACGCGTCGCGCTCGCCGCCCATCCCGACCGCGTCCACGAGATCATCCACGAGGGCTCGCGCAAGGCCCGCGCCGTGGCCAGCGAGACGATGCGCCGCGTTCGCGAGGCGCTGCACCTGGCGTACTGATGGCAACCGCGCCCCAGGACTTCGAGTCCACCCTCGAGCAGTTCCCGGTGCACCTCGATGCCTTCGAGGGGCCGCTCGATCTGCTGCTGCACCTGATCAAGAAGCACGAGATCGACATCTACGACATCCCGATGTCGCTGGTGACGCAGCAGTACCTCGACTACATCGGCCTGCTCGGCGATCTGCAGCTCGACGTCGCGGGCGATTTCCTGGTGATGGCCGCGACGTTGATCCACATCAAGTCGCGCAGCCTGCTGCCGCGCCCGGCGCCCGATCAGGAAGACCCCGAGGAAGACCCGCGCGAGGCGCTGGTTCGCCGCCTGATCGAGCACCAGAAGTTCAAGGCCGCCGCCGAACTGCTGCACGATCGCGAGACCGTGCGCAGCGCGCAGTGGATGCGGCCCGACGAGCGGATCGCGGCGCTGGCCGGTGAGGGGCTCGACAAGGAGCCCGAGCTGGAGGTCGATCTGTTCAGCCTGATGACCGCCTTCCGCGCCGTGGTCGAGCGGGCCAGGCAGCGACCGACGGTGCGCCTGCCGATGGAGCAGATCTCGATCGAGGAGCGGATCGAGCAACTGCTGGCGCAATTGTCGGAGACGGACGCGGTCGGCTTCGAGGACCTGTTCGCTGCGGCGTCTGAGCGCAGCGCCCTGATCGTCACCTTCCTGGCGCTGCTCGAGATGATCCGCCTCAAGATGGTGCGCGTCTTCCAGAGCGGTGTCGCCGGCCCGATCCGCATCTACCGCCGGGCCCGGCCGGCCGATGCGCCCCGGCCGATCGAGGTCCATGATCATGGCGTCGCTGGCAGCGCCGTTGCCGCATCGGCGGTGCCGGTGGCCGAGTCGTGACCGAGCCGCGCAATCCCCTCGTCGAGCCGACCCCCGACGATGTCGATCAGGACGTCGCCGTGCCGGTCAGCGAGGCTGGCGAGGCCAGTGCGCCGACGCCTGCCGACCCACGCCCCCTGTTCGAGAGCGCGGAAATGATCGACGCGCCTCGCCCGCCACACCGGCTCAAGCCGGTGGTCGAAGCGTTGGTGTTCGCCTCGCCCGAGCCGCTGACGCTCAAGGCGATCACCCGCGTGCTCGAGGACCAGAGCCGCGAGGACGTCGAGCAGGCGCTCGCCGAACTCCGCGACGACTACGCCCGGTCGTCGGGGCTGCAGCTGGTCGAGGTCGCCGGCGGCTACCAGATCGTCACCAGGCCGGAGCTGTACGAGTGGGTGCGGCGGCTCTTCAAGGAGCGCACCAGCTCGAAGCTGTCCGTGCAGGCGCTCGAGACGCTGGCGGTGATTGCCTACAAGCAGCCGGTCACGTCCGGCGAGATCGCCGAGATTCGCGGTGTCAGCGCGACCACCGGGGTGCTCAACACCCTGCTCGATCGCAAGCTGGTGAAGATCGTCGGCCGCATGCAGGTGGTCGGCCGCCCGTTCATGTACGGCACGACCCGCGAGTTCCTCGACAAGTTCGGGCTCAAGGACCTGTCCGACCTGCCAAAGGTCGAGGACATGTCCGAGGCGCTCGGCTTCGATCTGCCGACTCCGGTCAACGAGGACCCGCCGCTGGGGACACTGCCGTTCGACGAGCGGCCGGATGGCGACCCGGAGCCCGGTCCGGCTGACCATACGCGCGAGGAGCGCTGATCAGGAGACGAAATGCCGGCGCAGCGACTGCAGAAGATCCTCTCGACCGCCGGTGTCGCCTCTCGTCGCGTCGCCGAGACCCTGATCGCGGAGGGCCGCATCCGCGTCAATGGCGAGGTTGT
>Ga0183260_10002797_pt1 | contig 14307 bp, 15 predicted proteins | sample AntDrymUQ4972206_2_FD_129768 | JGI IMG/M metagenome (GOLD analysis project Ga0183260, IMG submission 129768) | Polar desert sand microbial communities from Dry Valleys, Antarctica - metaG UQ497 (22.06) (version 2) (version 2) | ecosystem: Environmental > Terrestrial > Soil > Desert | place... | reverse complement strand
GCGGCAGACGTGGCGCTACGCGTACGAGCCACAGGAGCACGACGTCGAGCGATCGACCCTGTATGACCCGGCTCTGTACCAGGAGCAGCCGGAAGCGAAGTGGAGCGACTGGAAGGTGCGGGGCAATCTGCTGAAGGTCGACGAGGCGGCGAGCATCGTCGAGATGACGTGGCCGCCGGATGCCGACCCGCGTCATCCCGTTGCGCTCGTCCCCCTGAACATCATCGGCGACAGAGATCAGCGCGCCGCGCTCCTGCGGCTTGCCGAATGGGTCGCCGCCAACGGTATTGACGCGCCCGGCCCATGGCGCGCGGCTCGCGATCTGCTGTTATGCCGACCGCCATCAGTCGGACAGGAGCCAGGTGCGGCGCTGTGCGCGCCGGGCGAGTCGGAACTTGATGCCGCGCGCCGCATGACAACCATGCTCGGCGAGGGCACGCTCGCCATCCAGGGTCCGCCCGGTTCCGGAAAGACATACACCGGGGCTCGGATGGTGCTGCAGCTGCTCAAGGCCGGAAAGCGCATCGGCATCGCGGCCAACAGCCACAAGGTCATCATGAACTTTCTCAGCGCCGTCCTGGCGGCAGCGGACGGCGAGGTCGATGTGCGAGCCGTCCAGAAAGTCAGCGCTGGCGTCGAAGGCTTCGCCGATGACCGGGTGACTGTCGCTACGAAGAACGACGAGGTCCAGGACGGACTGGTCGACGGCAGCTTCAATCTCGCGGCCGGGACCGCTTGGTTGTGGTCTCCCGAGCGCAGCGGCGACCTGATCGACGTGCTGTTCGTCGACGAGGCCGGCCAGATGTCACTGGCCAGCGTGCTGGCGATGTCCGGCGCCACACGAGCGATCGTGCTTCTCGGCGATCCACAACAACTCGACCAGCCACTGCAGGGCACGCATCCGCCCGGCGCCGATCGCTCAGCACTGTCCCACCTCCTCGGTGACCACGATGCCATGCCGGATCATCTCGGGTTGTTTCTCGAGCACACGTGGCGACTGCATCCGAGCATCACGCGCTTTACGTCGGAGGCGTTCTACGAGAATCGGCTCGAGTCGCGACCACACCTCGCTCGCCAGGAACTCCGCGCGCCTCTTCCGCTCAACGGCACGGGACTGAGATTGCTGGAGGCGTCCCACGTCGGCGCCGACAGTGAGTCACCCGAAGAAGCGCGCCAGGTGGCCACGCTCGTCCAAGTTTTGGTGGACGGTGGTTCGAGCTGGGTCGACGCCGACGGTGAGGAGCGTTCTGTCGGCTACGCCGATGTTGTGGTCGTGGCGCCGTACAACGCGCAGGTCGGCGCCATCGCGCGTCTGCTGCCGCCCGAAGCTCGCATCGGGACAGTTGACAAGTTCCAGGGACAGGAAGCGCCAATCAGCATCTACTCGATGACCACCAGCTCGCCCGAAGCGGCGCCAAGGGGCATGAGCTTCCTGTACTCGCGCAACCGACTCAATGTCGCCACATCGCGCGCGCGATGTATCGCAATGGTCGTGGCTGAGCCGGCGCTCCTTCGGGTCCGGGCACGAACGCCCGAGCAGATGCGCCTCGCCAACGCCCTGTGCCAATTTGCGGAGATCGCGCGCGAGCAGGAACGCGAGGCGGTCAGCGGTTCGCGCCCTCCATCGAACTCGTGAGCTGCGAATCCTTGGCAATGTGACGTTCGTACGCCTGAACGAAGAGAACCTGCTCATCGGTCTCGACGGCGCTGGGATGACGGACCTCGCGGACACGTGCGATGGCGTCCGACGACGGATCGCCAATCGGGTGTCGATCGATCGTCACACCGTGCTCGGCCGCCCGGCCCACGATCTCCAAGTCGCCCCAACGGGCCAGCTCGGCGTCCGACCAGAAGCAACAAGTGACGGATACCGCCATCACGCAACGTGTCCAGGTCGCGATCGAGGTCGCGCCGAAAGATGCGGCCAGCGTAGAGCTGCGACGCCCCGTGCTTGCCCGGGAGAAACGTCATGCCCAAGCGACCGGGCGATTCGTCGTTCAGTTCACCGGCTTCCAGCCAGTCAACGCGCAATGGCGGGTCAAGCTGGTCGTGAACCATCTAGTTGAGCGAACCGTTGCCCTGGGGGCAGAAGTGGCCATGCGGGTCCAGCGGCTGGCCACAGAAGGGGCACGCGGGGCGCCCCGACCTTACGAGAACCATGGCCCGCTCAACGAATGCACGCGCGTCGGCTGGCCCGATCCGCACTCGCAAGAGGTCGGGGCCGTCGTCGGCATGATCAGGCAGCTCGACATACTCGCCGTCTTGCGTGGGCATCTGCGCCTCGATGACGATCGCCTCGGTTGCGGCATCCCAAGCGAGCGCCATGGCTCCCACTCGAAACAGCTCGACGACAGGCTCCTCGAGTCCGTGGTCATCGGTCGCCACGTCGTTGGCGGGAATCTCAACGTCGTCGAGCAGGTCATCGAGGCGCTGCGCCAAGGCAGCAACCTGGACCTTTTCCAGGCCAACGCTGACCAGGGCGCCTCCTTTGCGAGCCTGGAGATAGAAGGACCGATCACCAGCCTTGCCGATGGTTCCCGCCACGAATCGATCGGGGTCGTCGAAAACGAAGAGTCGCCGTGTCATCGTCATCATCCTAGCCGCTCGCAACCTCGCTAGAGTGGGCGGTGCAGATGAGCACCATCGCTTGCGAGACGCGGTCCTAGTCCGTGCGACAACGGCTGCGCTCCGGCCGCGCACGAGTCATGGCCCGTGCGCCAGGAAGTGAGCGGAGTCTACGACTCACTCCGCGCCAACGCACCATCGCTGGCTGGGTGGCCGCGATCGCTCTCATCGTCGGCGTTGCAGTCGCCTTCCGCGTCCTCGGCGGGAATGCCGATGGCACAGCCGTTGGCCCCTCGCCAACGGCCTCCGGCAGTGGCGCCGATCCACGTGTCATCGCCTTCGGGACTGCACTGGGCGCTGATGGCGCCGTCGGAGCAGAAACGACGAACCGATTTACCGGCGGAGACACGTTTGCCTATTCCGTCGACGGGCCAAGTCCGCTGCCGGTTGCGGTGTATGTCGAAGTACGACGCACTGGCGGTGGGCCGGCCCAGACGGTCCAGGCAGCGACCGAGCAACTCGTTCCCCAAGAGCGCGCCCCTGCCATCGCGTTCGTTGTTCCGGCGGTCGACCTGATCGATGACTTTGGCGCAGGCGAATACCTGATGCTGCTCTACCTCGACGCCGATGATGCGCCGTACGCCGAAGGCGCCTTTGAGCTCGTTGTCCCGCCGTCCGCATCAGGCGATTCATAGCAAACGAAAAGGGATCGGAGACGTGCCCCATCTCCGATCCCATCAGGCAAGCCGGCGTGCCCATCCGACTCGTCTCGCCGACAGCCTGGGGCACCGGACCACACCTGTCAATACTTAATTGACTGCCAAGGCCTCGCTGGTGAGTTCGTATGCCCCGCGGTGGTCCCCGGCGTCGGCACGCAGGTCTGCCCATTCACGAAGGACTTCGCGCAATCGCTGCGGAACGCGGCTCGACCGCGCGATCCCCGCGGCGTCACCAAAGCGTGCTTCAGCCTCGTCCACGCGCCCCGCGCGCCGCAGCGCGCGCGCCTCGGTCAGGATGGACGCCAACCGCGCCGGCTCGTTGCCCGACGCCTCCGCGTAGCGATGCGCATCGCCGGAGAGGCGCAGCGCCTCCTCGGTTTCTCCGAACGCGAGGGCAATCTGGGCTTCGGTATCGATCACCAGCGAGAGCCAACGTGCATCGCCCGTCTCTTCGAGATGGGTGCGAGCCTCCCGCGCCAGGTCACGAGCGCGGTCGATCTGTCCGGTCGCGAGATATGCCAGCGCAAGATCGTTCTCGATGCGGGCCGACTCGAATACGGCACCAGCCGCGCGATAGAGCGCCATTCCCTGAGTTCCCGCGCGAATTGCCGCCTCAAAATCCCCAATCTCGCGATATCCGACCGCGAGGTTGAACAGAAACGCCGCCCGCCGCCGATCGTCCAGATCAGCCGCCAGGCCGCGTGCTTCCTCGAGGTACGACAGGGCACGTGTCGCCTGCCCCGTATGCGACTCGACCGCGGCGAGCGATGTGAGGAGTCGCATTTCGAAGTCGGGCTCAACCTGGAGGCCGGCACGAACCTGTTCGAGCAATGCAGTGAGGAGACTGCGCGCATCGGGCTCGTTGTCCGCCTGATACAGGCCGTACGCCAACCAGTACCGCGCCAGCGCGGCGTCCGCGTCGCGTCCCTGAGCCGCATACAGGCGCCCGGCCTCGGATGCGGCGGCGATTGCGTCTTTGCCGCGATCGAGACGGGCCATGGCCTCCGCCATGCCGCGCAGGAGGCCGGCGCGGAGGCTGTCGTCAGGGCCGTCATCGAGAAGCGCGCGGTAGCCGTCTACGGCCGCCAGCCACTCTCCGGACGCGAGGCGCATGTCGACTTCAAGCCGCGTCCACGTCGGGTGTGCTTCATCGATGAAGTGGCTGGCCGGCAGGCCAAGCCGTTCACACAGAAAGTTCAGCGCAACCATCGACGGACGAGCGATCCCCGTCTCGAGCGCGCTGACGTACGCCTTTGTATAGCGCTCTCCCGCGAGCTGCTGCTGCGTGAGTCCGGACCGGTGTCGCGCCTCGCGAATACGGTGGCCGATACGGCGGGCGAGTTCGCGATCCTTTTCGGTGGCTCGAGCACTCGTTCTGGTACGTGGCATGGCGGCAGTCTACACCCCGTGGCAAGCGTCACTTGACCGCGGTTCCGGCGATGGTACTGCCGGCGGCCCGCCGGTCGGAACGGATGGGGCATTGCCGAATAGTTGTCCCCCCGCAATGGTGCTTCCACAGCGACCGCACAGCCTCACCCGCGGTCGTGCCGTACGAGGAATACCTCCGATGCGAACTCGCCGAATCTTCCGATCCCTCATGGTCGCCGGCACTGCCGCCGCGCTGAGCGTTCTCAGCATGGTCTCGGCCGTCATGGCCGCCTCAGGCGGAGCCGATTTCCCCAAGTAAACCCGGGTTGCTTTCGGCCCACCCCACAGACCCCAACAGGCCCGCTCGCCCTCCCCTAGTGCCCTTGCTGGTAGTAGGGATTGGCCCCTGCCTCGTGATCGGTGACGTCCACGATGGCGGAAATGGACGGTACCGCCGCTCGGATCGCCGTCTCGACCCCCTGCTTGAGCGTCAGGCTGACCGCCGAGCATCCTTGGCACCCCCCGCCAAAGCGCATGAACGCCGTCCCGTCCTTCACATCAACGAGCGTGACAGTGCCGCCGTGGGAGCCCACGCCGGGGTTGATCTGTCGGTCGAGGACATCCTGAACGGCACGCGCCACCGGGTCCTGCCAGCCTTCGTTCGGGTTATCAATGCGCAGGCCGCCACCGGTGACAGCGCCATCCAGTTCGATCACGGCCCCCGTGAGGTCCGCTGCGCTGGTCGGGTCAACCACGACCGTGAGGCCACTCGCATCGATTGACAGGTCATCAGAGTGGCGCTCGGCCGGATCCTCGAGCGCGATCTCGTAGCGGAAACTGCGCCCCTCCTTGGCGAGTACGCGGACGCGCAGAACGGCGTCGGGAAACTCGTTGAAGCTCCGGACAGCGTCGATCTTCTCGCGGGCCTCGGGGGTCAGGGTCAAAAGCGAATCAATCATCTCGGCCATGGTAGCCCAGCCGTCGCGATTCGCCCACTAGCCGAGCGGGGCGAGCTTTTGGGCGTCGATCAGGACCTGGGCGAACGGGTCCCCGACCCGGGCGACGCGCTCAGCAACGTCCCGGATCGTCCAGCGGTCGGGCCGGAGGTCAGGGTCATCGAGCTCGTCCCAGCTGATCGGCATGCTGACCGGAGCGCCGGGCGACGGTCGCGGGCTGTACGGCGCGACGAGGGTCTTGTTGATTGCGTTCTGGGTGAAGTCGAGGCGGGCCTTACCCTTTCGCGCGCGCTTGACCCACTCCCAGCTGACCAGGTCGGGAACGGTCGCTCCGATGGCGCGCGACAGGCCTTCGACCCAGTCTCGCGTATCGTCGAAGGACGGGCCCCGCGCGATGCCGATCCACACCTGGACGCCACGCTTGCCCGTCACCTTGGGATAGCCGCGCACGCCGAGATGGTCCAGCGCGGTCCGGTACAGGCGTGCGAGAACGAGGACCTCCGGCCAGCTCGTGTCCGGACCAGGGTCGATGTCGATGAGCGCGTAGCTCGGAAGGTCGGGCGCATCGGTTTTGCTGGTCCACGGATGAAGCTCGAGCGCCGCCTCCTGGGCCATCCAGGCGAGCGTGGCGGCGGAGTCGACGACCGGGTAATCCTTCGGCCCCTCTTCTCGATGGTGATACGTCCAGCGCGTGATCCAGTCGGGCGCGTGTCCGGGCAGGTCTTTCTGCCAGAAGCCCTTGTGATCGATTCCGTTCGGGTAGCGCTGGACGGTCAGGCCGCGGCCGATGAGATGCGGGACGAGGATCGGCGCTACCACAACGACGTAGCGCAGGAGGTCACGCTTGGTGACGTCAGTTCCACCATCGCGCCCCGCGAAAAGAACCTTGTCGAGGTTCGTGACTCGGATTTCGCGTCCGTCGACCACCCAGGTGCCTTCGCGATCGATCGCATCCAGCGCAGTGATTGCAGCGCTCGGTGGCGGTGAAGCCGGCACGTCTCGCTCCGCGGCCGCGGTGGCCGTCGCTGTCGAAACGGCTCGCTCGCGGCGCACGCTGCGCGGGTCTCGGCCGGTCTCGATGCCCTTGAAGGCCGCCTGTCGGAGCAGTCCGTCGGCCGTCCACTCGGCAAAGGCGATCCGCGCCACCAGGCGCGGCTCTACCCACCGCGCGTCCTTCAGCTTCGGAACTGGGTCAAGAACGGACGCATTCATCGCGATCTCGTCGAGCTGAGCCCGGAGTTCACGGCGGGTGCGGGCGTCGAGCCCGCTGCCGACCTGTCCGGCATGCACCCACTGCTTCCCGCTTCGCACCGCCAGGATTAACGATCCGAGATCGCGATGACTCCCCTGTCCCGGCAGCCAGCCCACCACCACGGCCTCCTGCTCAGGGCGAATCTTCAGCTTCAGCCAGGAGCGGCTGCGCGCGCCCGGCTCATAGGTCGAGCGCCGCAACTTCGCGACGATCCCCTCCAACTCCTGGCGTTGCGCGGCTTCGAAGAACGCCAATCCATCGGCCTCGACATGGCCGGCATATGCGACCAACGGATGCTCGCGTAGCCGGTTGCGGAGGAGCCGCTTGCGGTCATCGAGTGGGACGCCCAGCAGGCAACGGCCGTCAAGATGCAGCAGGTCGAAGACCTGATACACGATCGACGCCGGTGGCCCAGGTCGCTTCGAACCGGCCGGCCGCCCCGTGCGGATCCCGGTTCGATCCTGAAGCAGGCTGAACTGCGGGCGACCGTTCGCATCGAGGGCCACGACCTCGCCGTCGACGATGGCGTCGCGGGCATCGATCCATGGCGCCGCGCCGACGAGATCGGGAAAGTACCGACCCGCGTCCTGGTGGTTTCGCGTCCAAAGCTTGGCACGGCCAGCGGCCACCACAACCTCAACGCGGTAGCCGTCCCATTTGATCTCGAACAGCCACTCCGGATCGCTGAAGGGAAGCGTGGCCAGGGTCGCCAGCATGGGCGGGACGAAGGCCGGCATCGGCTCGTCACGCGCCGCCGACAGGTCGATCTCGTCCATCTCCGTCGGCGGCACTCCCGAAAAACGCGATTCAACCCCCTCAAGCACCTCGTCATTCGTTCGTCCGCTTTTCACGCTGTGCGGGTACTCCTCGGCATCCCAGCCGGTGACGGACGCGCTGTCACGCTTGCGAATCAGGAGCCACTGCTCCCGGCCGTCGTCGGCCGAAGCGCCGCGCCGGCCATCGGTTCGGACGATGGTGAACCGGCCGCGGACCTTCTCGCCGTGCAGGACGAACTTGATTTCACCGCTGCGCAGGGAAGCGGATGGATCCGGTGTCTCGGCCTCCGGCTCGAAGATTCCCCAGTCCCAGACGATCACATCGCCGCCGCCGTACTCGCCCGCGGGGATGACACCCTCGAAGTCGAGGTACTCGATCGGGTGATCCTCAGTCCGCATGGCAAGGCGCCGAGCAGCGTGATCGAGTGTCGGACCCTTCGGCACGGCCCAGCTGACCAGCACGCCGTCGATCTCCAGCCGGAAATCGTAATGAAGCGCGGTGGCCCGATGGCGCTGCACGGTGAACCGGCCGCTCCGTTCGATCAGGTCTCCCGGCGCTGGCTCCGGCGTGGCCGAGAAGTTGCGCATGCGTCGATAGTCGTCGAGTGGCATTGCTCGTACGATACTCACGATGCCCATCGATGCGCTCGATCTCGACCGCGACCCGCTTCGTCAGCTCGGTAGTTGGGTGGATGATGCTGCGCGCGCGGGCGCTCCGCTGCCAGAAGCGTTCGCCCTCGCCACGGCCGATGCGGACGGTGTTCCCTCTGTGCGATTCGTGCTCCTCCACGGTCTCGACTTCGAGGGGCTGCGCTACTACACCAACCGTTCGAGCCGCAAAGGGCGCGACGTGGCCGTCAACCCGTGGGCGTCGGGCGCATTCTGGTGGCCTGTCATGGACCGCCAGGCACGCGTTGCTGGCCCGGTGCGGATGCTCCCCGAGGGGGCCTCGCAGGCATACTGGTCCACGCGGCCGCGAGGAAGCCAGCTATCGGCAGCGGTCTCTCAGCAGGGCCAGGAGATCGCGACGCGGGCCGAACTCGAGGCTCGCGTGGCCGAGCTTGCACAACGGAACCCCGAGGCGATCCCGCTTCCAGACCGATGGGGTGGCTATCTCCTGATCCCTCATCTCGTCGAATTTTGGGAGAGCCGGCCCGATCGGCTGCACGATCGGGTCGAGTTTCGGCGCGGGGCGGACGGCTCGTGGCATCGGCGCCGACTTCAGCCCTGAGCGTCCGCCATACTCGCCCCATGTCTGGAAACGTGTGCGTCATCGGCTCCATCAACGTCGACCTCGTGGTCAACGCGGACCGGCTTCCGCTGCCGGGTGAAACGGTGCTCGGGGGCACCTTTACGATCCACGACGGTGGAAAGGGTGCGAACGCGGCGGTCGCCGCCGCTCGAGCTGGCGCGACCGTGTCGTTCATCGGTGCGGTCGGACGCGATGGGTATGGCGAACGGGCGCTCGCAGCGCTATCGGCCGAGGGCATCAACACCGAACGCATTCGGCAGAATGATCGAGAGCCTACGGGCGTGGCGCTGATCGTCGTCGGTCCGCGCGGCGAAAATCAGATCACGGTGGCACCGGGCGCCAATGGCACAGTCGAGCTCGACGACGTTGACCGCGCGCTGATCGCGGCTGCCGACGTCGTGCTGACCAACCATGAGATGTCGACGCGGGTGGTCACGGATGTCCTGCGCACATCGGCGACCGCAGGCGTGACTGCGATCCTTAACCCGGCTCCCGCGCGCGCCCTCTCGGCCGACTTTCTGCGTCTCGGGCCGATCCTGACGCCGAACGAGCACGAGCTGGTGGTGGCCATCGGCAACGACGTGACCGGTACCGCTCTTGACGAGCTGGCGGCACGCAATGCCGGACCGATCATCGTGACCCAGGGCCCAGCAGGTGCCCTGCTCATCCGCGAGGGCGAACGAACACGCTTTCCCGGTCGCAGCGCTCCCTCGGTGGTGGACACGACGGGTGCGGGCGACACGTTCAACGGTGTGCTGGCGGCATGGCTCTCCAGTGGGGCCGAGCTGCATGAGGCGGTCGAGGCCGCCAACGCGGCCGCCTCGCTGTCAGTGGCCGCCGCCGGAGCCCGCGAAGGCATGCCCACGCGCGACGCCATCAAGAAACTTCTGGCACTCCCCTGAATTCTCGGCACGGCGCGTGCGCTATCGGTCTGGGAAAAAAAGACCTATCCACTCAGGAGAATCGATGGACGCCATTTTTCTGCTCAAGGCCGACCACGACAAGGTCAAGAAGATGCTCGCCGATGGCGAGGCGACGACCGAACGCGCCGAAGTGACGCGCACCGAGCTGTTCGAGAAGATCAAGGCCGAGATGCTCATCCACGAGCGGATCGAGGAAGAGATTTTCTACCCGGCGCTCAAGGCGCATCCCAAGGCCAAGGACATCGTGCTCGAGGGCTACGAAGAGCACCACGTCGTCGACGTGATCATGGGCGAGCTCGAGGCTCTGCCAGTAACCGATGAGACGTGGGGCGCCAAATTCGTGGTCATGAAAGAAAACATCGAGCACCACATCGAAGAGGAAGAGGGCGAGATGTTCAAGACGGCTCGCCAGGTCTTCGAGGCCGATGAGCTCGCGAGCCTCGGCGCCCGCATGCTGGAGCTCAAGCAGCTTGGCCAGCAGGTCGGTGCCGGCGACTGACCGTCACGCCGGTAGTCCACCGGTGAATAATTGCGCAGGAACTCTGCCTCGACATCGTCATGCGGGCGTGCTCGCGATGTCGCGCAGCCGCGTAGGCGCGTGTCAGCCCGTGATCGCGAACACGGCCCGCAACCCGGTCAGGCCCTTCAGCTCATAGAGACCTCGATCCTCGAACGCAAACGAACTGCCGTCGAGGAGATCGTGAACTGTGCCGGAAATCAAGATCTCGCCGGGTCGTCCAAGAGCGAGGATGCGGGCTGCGGCGTGGACCGCGAGGCCGCGAACGTCCCCGGCGGATATCTCGACCTCGCCACTGTGGATCGCCTGTCGGAGCTCGAGGTGGAGTCCATCGACCTTAGAGCGCAGTAAGACGGCACACCGTGCCGCCCGTTCCGCGCCATCGAAAACGGCCAACATCCCATCCCCGGTCCACTTCACCACGCGACCGCGATGGCGGTCGACCGCGGCCTCAGCCTGCTCATTGTGCTGAGCGACGAGCTCCTTCCACGGCCCGTCGCCGATCCGAGTCGCGACCGCGGTGGAGTCAACGATATCGGTGAACAGGATCGTCGCGAGGCTTCGGTTGTCCCGCACGTCGACGCCGCGTCCGAAGGATCGCATAGCCTCGAAGTCGACAGATACCCAGGGCTCGTCACCAACGACCCACGCATCGTGACCCGGCGGAATTTCGAACACGTCCCCAGGCCCGATCTCGAGCTCCGTGCCATCAGGCGTCTCAACCCGGAGACGTCCAGACAGCGACACGCCGAGGTGGTGATAGGTGCACAACTCGGTACCGGCGATTGGCTTGACGTCGATCGACCAGCGCCAGCCCGGCTCATAGGTCATCCTTCCGACGACGACATCGTCAAGCTCGACGACGTCGACGCGACCGTGGGGAAAGCGCCGCACGTCGACGGCATCATGAAAGCGCTTCCGCTGCATTCGCACCGCTGAATAGTACGCCGGGGACGGCCGCCAAGAGGCTGATTCAGCGGCGCAGACGTGGGACCACTCGTCATGTTTGAGCGGTGCATCGCCGCTAGAGGCGGTCGTGCTGGTGTACTCGAGGGCATTCCATACCCTCTGGTCTGTTTCTTGCGCTGCGGGACGGAAACTATCCAGGGCGGGAGCGCATGCACTATCGGGCACTCGGCCACACACAAATCCAGGTATCCGAAATCGGCTTCGGCTCGTGGGCCATAGGCGGAGATGCGTGGGGCCACGTCGATGATGCCGAGTCGGTGCGCGCCATTGATCGAGCGCTCGAGCTTGGGGTCAACTTCATCGACACCGCCGATGTCTACGGCGACGGACGCAGCGAGAGCCTCGTAGGGAAGGCGATCACCCGACGACGTGACGCCGTGGTGATTTCCACGAAGGGTGGATTGATGGGTCACCATCGCGACCCGAATCGAGAGGCCGTCTACGACCGACCGGAGAAGGTGCTTGAGGCGTTCGACGCTAGTCTGCGGCGTCTCGGAACCGACTACATCGACGTCTACTGGTGCCACATCTGGTGGGACAAGCACGAGGAGACCGAAGCATTCCTTGTCGCGTTCGAAACCTTGAAGCGGGCCGGAAAGGCCCGCGCGGTCGGAGTATCGACGGACAGCCTCGACCACATCCGGCACTTCGCCCGTGATGGCGTGATCGACGCCGTCCAATTCGACTACTCGGTCCTGAACCGCTCGCCCGAAGCGGAAATCCTTCCGTTCATCGCGGAGCACGGCCTCGGGGCGGTCGTCCGAGGTCCCCTCTCCAAGGGAATGCTGAGCGGCAAATTCACGAGCGCCACCACGTTCGCAGAGGGAGACATCCGACACGACTGGCCGTCACAACCGTCGTATCACGCGAACCTTGAAAAGGTGCAGCGGCTCGGCACGGTGGCTGGGCGAGATCGCAGCGTGACCGAGTTGGCCCTCCGCTTCGTGCTCGGCAACCCCGCCGTTTCCGTGGCGATTCCGGGCGCCAAGACGGTCGGGCAGGTCGAGCAGAACGTTCGAGCATCGATCCGCCCGCTTCTATCTGAGGAGGATCTGTCAGCGATTGATTGGATTAGGGAGGCGGAGGAAGTTCCAATGTGACGCCGCTGGGAAGCACGCGAATGTCCGCGTCGCTCTTCACCGCGCCGGCGCACGATAGGACGTCCGCTTGCTAGCGTGCAGGAACGTCATACGCCATGCGGCGGTGGGGCCAGGGTTTCCCCACGCAGACGGACGCGGAGGGTGGTGGGCGACACTGGACTCGAACCAGTGACCTCTTGCATGTCAAGCAAGTGCTCTAACCAGCTGAGCTAGCCGCCCGCTCATCGTGCTCAATCAGTCTCAGCCTGCCTGACACGGCGGCTCATGAGCAACTCGGCGATCCTACCAGAACATGCGGCTGAGCACGAATCATCGAGCACAGTGCTTAGTCAGCGCATACCTATGCGATCAAAACGAGCCGATCCCGGTCATGACCAACGCTGCGCATCATCGGCATGGGGCCTTACGGGTTCCCCCCTTTTAGCCACAGCACCATCCCGAGAACCAGCCAGGCGACGCCAGGCATCCATAACACGGGCGAGAGATACACGGTGGTCAGCCCGCCCACGATCAGCACCGGCGCAACCCACATTGGTATGACTCGTGCGCGGACTAGGTCCACGCTGAACACAACGAGGCCGAGGGTGAAGACGAGCGACGTAAGGAACTGGACTATTCCGCTGGCATTCGATCCGGCCAGGCCACGGGCTTCCTCGAAGGTGACCTCATAGGAGCCCCATCCCCCGTGTCGGCGCAGAAGACCACCGTCCCGCTATTGTTGATAACCGGCAGGCCGTAAAACTGGCTCCAGCAGCCTCGTGTATCGGCCACCATCGTCGTAGAAGCACCGTCTCCGACGAAGATACCGCTCACGCTTGGCATGGGATCCGCGCGGAATGCGACCACGCCGGCCTCGTTCATGGTTGGACCCGCCGGCCCAATGGCGGCGAACGCACCGCGGCTGTCCGCGACGGCTGCAGTCGACCATCCCGGTGCAAGAAGACGCTTTGGCCACCACCGGCGAGGTTGCCGTAGAAGCTGACAGCCCCTGCGCCGTTCAGATCGGGATGACTGGTAACGCCGGCCAGCGAGACGAGACCGGCGACCGGCGCGACCGGCCCACCACTACCCATGAAAACGCCTGTGCCACCGCCCTCCAGCGTTGCTTGGAACGCCACAATGCCGGCATCGTTGACCGATGCGACATAGGGCGCAAAATCGCTGAACCGGCTCCCGGTTGTCGCGATCACGGTCATAGAGAAGATCGGATGACCTCCCGCCTGGCGTTCATGTGCGAGCCCTCGCGTGATCGCGTTTAAGGAGACTGCAGGACGGTAACGCTTTCACGTCGACGACACTTCGCGTAGTCTAGGCAAGGCTCGCCCGGCCGCTGGCCGAGGAACCATTCGTCAGCAGAGGTATTCCAAACCGTGAGCAGCCGCATCGACGAGCTGGACGCCATCGTCCGCCAGTTCGACCTCAATGATCATCCCTTCTACACCGAGTGGCGTGCCGGCACGCTGCCGATCGAGCGTCTGGCCGAATACGCCGATGAATGGGCGCCCTTCATCTCCGTCGTCGACGCCGGCTGGGATCGCCTCGGATACGCCGAGTACGCCGCAGAGGAGCGCGAGCACGACGCACTGTGGTCACGCTTTCGCGCCGCCCTTGGCGCGTCGGGCGAGATGGCCCGATCGCAGTCGAAGACGTTGCTGGCCGTGGGTGAGCAGGCGTTCGCATCGGTCCCGGAGTCGCTTGGCGCGCTGTACTCCTTCGAGGTCCAGCAGCCGGTGACTGCGTCGTCGAAGCTGGCCGGCCTGCGCGAGCACTACGCCGGCACGGTCGGCGCGGATGGCCAACGGTACTTCGAGGAGCACGCGGTCGAGACCGATGAGCCCGCCATGCTGGCTTCGTTGATCGACCGCCTCTCGGACGGCGATTTCGCCCGCGCCAAAACAGCCTGCGCCATC
>Ga0183260_10002796_pt1 | contig 14310 bp, 13 predicted proteins | sample AntDrymUQ4972206_2_FD_129768 | JGI IMG/M metagenome (GOLD analysis project Ga0183260, IMG submission 129768) | Polar desert sand microbial communities from Dry Valleys, Antarctica - metaG UQ497 (22.06) (version 2) (version 2) | ecosystem: Environmental > Terrestrial > Soil > Desert | place... | reverse complement strand
GGTCGAGTGCCAGAGCCACGTCGAGCGCCGAGACGCCACGAGCGAGCAGCTCGTCCGCGGCCTCCACGTCCGCGGCGCGATCTCGGTCGGGCATGTCGCGGCTCGAGTGGCCGCTCGTCGCCGAGACGACCTCGGCCTCGCTGATGTCCGGAAGGGCGAGCTCCGCGAACACCGCCTGCACCGCCCGCGCCGCACGCTCGCGGACTCGCAGCACCTCGCCCTCGGGCACCGGCTCGATGCCGCCGTCGACCTGCCAGTCGCGCTGGATCGTGAGCCATTCGTCGATGTCGTCCGCGTCGTAGTTCCCCCCGCCAAACGTGTTGTCGGCCCGCGGCATGACGGAGTAGCCCGAGGTGACGAAGTCGGTTCCCGGGAGGAACTGTCCCATCAGCTTCGCCGTCTTGCGGATCGCCGAGTGCGACGCGATCGCGTCGTTGCCCGAGGCGACCTCGAGATCGAGCCACGCGGCAAGCACGTTCTCGGCGAGGATCGCGCGCGTACCCCCAGGGACCGCGAGCACGAGCGCGACACAGGAGATCGAGCCGTTCTGCACGCCCTGTGCACCTGCCGCGCGGACGATCGAGACGCAGCGCGACTCGAGGTACAGCATCGAGTGACCCTGCGCGAACCCCATCAGTGCCTCCGAGCCGGTACCGGAGGTAAAGCGCACCTTGACCCCGCGCGAGGCGTACGCAGAGGCGAGGAAGGCCTTCGACCAGGGTGTGTCGTCGCCGTCTGCGAAGACCGGCTCGGTGCCGTAGACGGAGAGCGTCTCGGCGTACGTCACGAGCCCGCGGATCGCGAGCTCGAGGTTCCGACGCTCCTCGACGGCGCACTGAGTCATGACACCCGGGCGGCCGGTCTGCGAGCCGACGAGCAGCGCGAGCGCGTTGAGCGGCGCGTAGCGGGCCACGCCGACGGTCGTCTCGAGCTCGTCGAACCCGCGCCGCGCCGCCTCGGCGGCGTCTGCCGCGAGGAGCGCCGGGCTCTCCTTGAGGTTCGTGACGTGCGCCTGATTCCCCGGGTCGCGCCGCGCCCGGAGCTTCTTGAGCGCCATCATCAGCTCGACGGGGTCGAGCATGCCCGCGACGCGGGCGAGCTTGGCCGGCGTCAGCCCGCGCGCGAGGCGGACGAGCTCGTCACGCGGCACGTCCACGTCGACGAGCATCCGGGCGAGCCGCTCGTCGGGGAGCGCCATCGCCTCCTCCGCGACCGCGAGATCGAGTCCGTGCGCGACGAGGAAGCGGTCGATGACGTCGAAGTCCGCAGCCGCACGACCGTCGAGTCGCGTGACGGCGCCATCCACGACGACGAGCTCCGGGCTCGGATCGGCCGGGCCGTTCGCGGCGACGAGCCCGAGCTCCGGCCACGACTCGACGAGGAGCTCACGTCGGAGATCCGACCCGGCCCGCGCCGCGAACCGGGCGCTGCCCGCCGGCTCAGACATCGGCGAGGAGGCTCCGCTCCCGGTATGCACCGAGAGCCTCGCGCACGAACGCCGCGTTGCGCCCCGCGCCCCGGTTGTCGAGACGCGCGGCCCACTCCTCGAGCTCCGCTGCCGTCGAGCGCCTGGGCCGCAGCGCCGTGTAGACCGCGAGCAGCTCGTCGTCGTCGAGCCCCGTCAACTCGGCCGCCCGCTCAAGCCCCTCGGCGAGCTGCGCCCGTCCCGCCGCGCGCGCGACCTCTGCCTGGAGACGGAGCGTCTCGGCCGTCGCCCGCATGTCGGAGGCGACGAGCCTCCCCTCCCTCGCGGCGTCGAGCGTCACTGCCTCGAGCGGCGTGCCGGAGGGTGTCCTGACGAGCTCGGGTCGTCGCCGCCCGAGCGGGTAGTCCGTGACCGGATCGAACGCCACCTGTGCGGGTTAGGGTAGTCGCCGTGACGCGGACGGAAGGGAACCGTGTGGGGGTCGGACTTAAGTCCGACCCCCACGCAGCTTCCCGTTTCTCGGGTCGCGTCGCGCTCGTGACCGGCGGGTCGAGCGGGATCGGCGCGGCGACGGCGCGGCGGCTCCTCGCGGAGGGCGCCCGCGTGGCGACGCTCGACCTGAACGGCGAGGCGCCTGACGGAGCGCTCGGGCTGCGAGGCGACGTCTCGCGCTCCGAGGACGTGGACGCGGCGGTCGCACGCGCGGCGAGCGAGCTCGGGCCGATCACCGTGCTCGTCTGCTCGGCCGGCATTCCGGGGGCGTCGCTGCCGACCGTCGAGGTCAGCGACGACGAATGGCGACGCGTCATGGCGATCGATGCCGACGGGGTCTTCTTCTGCAATCGCGCCGTGCTGCCGGGAATGATGGCTGGCGGCTATGGACGGATCGTGAACGTCGCCTCGATCGCGGGGAAGGAGGGCAACCCGATGGCCGCGGCGTACTCGGCGGCGAAGGCGGCCGTCATCGCGATGACGAAGGCGATCGGGAAGGACGTCGCGCGAACCGGCGTGCTCGTCAACTGCGTCGCTCCCGCCGTGATCGAGACGCCGATCCTGGACGGACTCTCAGAGGATCACGTGGGCTACATGGTCGAGCGCATCCCGATGGGTCGTATGGGGTCGTCGGAGGAGGTCGCGGCGCTCGCCTGCTGGCTGGCGAGCGAGGAGTGCTCGTTCTCGACCGGCGCCACGTACGACATCTCGGGAGGCCGGGCGGTCTATTAGATGCGGCGCATGATCCGTTGGGTCGACGTGCACGGGCGCGTGTCGATCGCGGTCGAGCCCGTGGTCGAGGGAGAGTTCCACGCTCTCGTCGACGTCGAGGATCCGCTCCCTCTGCTGCAGGGCCAACGATTTAACCTCGACCCGACACCGGTGATCCCCATCGACCCGCTCAGCCTGGAGCTCGATGCGGGGCTGGCGCTCGTCCAGCCGCTCGACCCGCCCGAGGTCTGGTGCGCCGGTGTCACCTACGAGCGCAGTAGGGAGGCGCGAGTCGAAGAGAGCGCCGCCGGCAACGTGTACGACCTCGTCTACGGGGCACGACGGCCGGAGCTCTTCCTGAAGGACGCAGGCGCACGGCGGACGGTGGGGCCGGGCGAGCCGATCGGGATTCGCGGCGACTCCATCTGGACGGTGCCCGAGCCGGAGATCGGGCTCGTGCTCGGCGAGCGCGGGCGCATCCTCGGCTACACGATCGGCAACGATGTCTCGTCGCGGGAGATCGAAGGCGCCAACCCGCTGTACCTCACCCAGGCGAAGGTGTACGCAGGCGCCTGCGCAATCGGCCCGTCGATCTACGTGCCCGCGCACGAGCCACAGGGGTTCATCATCGAGATGCGGATCTCGGATGAGCACGGCTCCGTCCTCTACGAGGGGCGGACGTCGACCGGGCAGATGGTGCGCTCGTTCGAGGAGCTCGTCTCCTGGCTCGTCAAGGACAACCCCGTGCCCGCCGGCAGCATCCTGCTCACCGGCACGGGCCTCGTCCCGCCCGATTCGTTCACACTCCTCCCGGGGCACTGGGTCGAGATCCACGTTCCCGAGATCGGAACCCTCGTCAACCCGGTGGCGCTGGCAGGCACGCTCGTCTGACCGGAGAAAGGGCCGCGCACCATGACCGAGACGGAGACGCACACGCACATTCCTGCGAGGAACCTCGTCGGGGGGGACTGGCACGAGGCGTCGGGGGGCGCGACGTACGAGAAGCGCGACCCGTGGCGCCCGGACGTGACGACGGGGACCTTCCAGGCTTCGGACGCTCGTGACGCGGACGCCGCCGTTGACGCCGCCGCCGGCGCCGCGCGCGCCTGGGCCGCGCTGCCCGCCCCCGCCCGCGGAGCGTTCCTGGCGAAGGCCGCCGACGTCCTCGAGAGCCGCGTCGAGCGCGTCGCCCAGGACATGACGGCGGAGATGGGAAAGCCGCTCCGCGAGGCGCGGCTCGAAGCCGCGCGCGCCGCGACGATCCTCCGCTACGCGGCCGGCGAGGCCTGGCGGCCGATCGGCGAAGTGTATGCGGCGTCCGTCCCGCTGCAGCGCCTCTACACGCTCCGACGGCCCCTTGGCGTCGTGGCGCTCATCACCCCGTGGAACTTCCCGATCGCGATACCGGTCTGGAAGCTCGCGCCCGCGCTCGTCCACGGCAATACCGTCGTCCTGAAGCTCGCCTACGACGCGCCGCGCACCGGCCTCCACGTCGCCGAGGCCTTCGCCGAGGCGGGCCTGCCGCCCGGCGTCCTCAACGTCCTCACCGGGCCTGGCTCGAAGGTGGGCGCAGCCCTGGTCGAGAGCCCACGCGTGCGGGCGCTCTCGTTCACGGGCTCGGTCGCAGTGGGGCACGGCGTCCGGGAGAAGGCGACCGCGCGGGGCTGCAGGGTTCAGCTCGAGCTCGGCGGTCAGAATCCGCTCGTCGTCGCCGCCGACGCGGAGCTCGACCGTGCGGTCGAGGCCTCGTATGCGGGCGCCTTCTGGTCGGCGGGCCAGAAGTGCACCGCCACACGACGCATCCTCGTCCACGAGGACGTGTACGACGACTTCCGCGAGGGCTTGCTCGCGCGCGTCGCGGCGGGCAAGGTGGGCGATCCGTCCGATCCCGAGACCGAGGTCGGCCCGCTCGCCGACGAGCGCGCCATGCACGAGGTGCTCGCGGCGATCGAGCGGAGCCGCGACGAGGGTGGCACGGTCCTCGCGGGGGGCGAGCGCGCCGACGAGGCGGGCTACCTCGTCGCGCCGACGGTCTTCGAGGACGTCGGGGACGACGCGCTCCTCTCATGCGAGGAGGTCTTCGGGCCCGTGACCGCGCTCTACCGGTTCTCGACGCTCGACGAGGCGCTCGAGCGGGCGAACGCGGTTCCGTTCGGTCTCTCGGCGGCGCTCTTCACGCGGGATCTCAATGCGGTGCAGCGGTTCTCCGAGGAGTTGCAGGCCGGCATTCTGCACGTCAACTCCCAGACCGCAGGCGCCGACGTGCACGTGCCGTTCGGGGGGCTCAAAGGCTCGGGTTTTGGCCCGCACGAGCAGGGCCGGGCGGCACTCGAGTTCTTCACCGAGACGGTCACCGTCTACCAGGACGCGCCGCTTGGCTGAGACCGTCCTCGTAACGGGTGTCCTCGGCTGTCTCGGTGCGTGGACGGCCCACGCCGCGCTCGCGGACGGTGACGCGGTGGTGGGCTACGACCTCGGCGAAGACACGGCGCGCCTCCGCCTCGTGCTCGGCGACGACGCCGAGCGGGTGACGCTCGTCCGCGGCGACATCACCGAGCTCGAGGCGCTCGAGCACGTCCTCGACGAGCACGCGATCACACGCGTCGTGCATCTCGCGGCGCTCCAGGTGCCGTTCGTACGCGCGAACCCTCCGCTCGGGATGCACGTCAACGTCGCGGGCACCGTCAACGTCTTCGACGCCGTCTCACGCCGTCTCGACCGGATCACGGGCGTCGTGTACGCGAGCTCGACGGCCGTGTACAACGCCGGCGACCCATCGCCGGCGCCCGAGACCGGTGGTGTCGCGCCGACGACCCTCTACGGCGTCTCGAAGCTCGCCGACGAGGGGATCGCGCGCGTCTACGCCGCCGACACCGGTGTCGCGTCGATTGGCCTTCGCCCGTACATCGTCTACGGCCCCGGACGCGATCAGGGCATGACCTCCGGGCCGACGGCGGCGATGCTCGCCGCCGTGCGCGGCGAGCCGTATTCGGTCGGCTTCACCGGGACAGCCCAGTACGACTACGCGCCCGATGTGGCCCGTGCCTTCCTGACCGCCGCAGCCGCCGTCCGCGACGGCGCCGCGGTCTACAACGCTCCGGGCGTGGTCGCCTCAGTCGAGGAGGTAGCGGATCAGATCCGGGCGGCGGTTCCCGGCGCACAGCTCACGTGGAGCGGCGTGCCGCTCCCCTTTCCGGCGGAGCTCGAGGCGGTCGGCTTCGACCGCGACATCGGCCCGTTCCCGCGCACACCGCTTGCCGACGGCATCGCGGAGACGGTCGCGCACTTTCGCGCGCGTAACGGTTAGAGCCGTGTTCCACTTGCGGTATGTGCTCCGGGGCTGCTGGTCGGCCGAATCTGACCCTTAGTCGAGGAGTCCACCGACTGCGACGGTGTCGAGCGGATCGACGCGACGCAATGCCTCGATCGAGTCGAACCCGCGGTCGGCAGTGACGATCGTGTCGACCCCGTGAACCCGGCAGGTCGCGACATGGACGCGATCGTTGGCACCGATCCGGGGTGCGTCGAGCTCGAGAGCGAGCTGGATCACCTCGTCCGTGACGGCGAGGAGCGGCGTGAACATCGCGTAGGCGGCACCGGCCATTCCCCTGAGGCGTTCGTCCTGCGAGGCGAGCTCGAAATGAATCGTCTCCTCGACGACGGCGGTCGACGTGACGCCGGCCGCTCGACCTTCGACGACGGCGTCGAGCAGCCGGATGCAGGACTCCGTGTATCGGGGAGTGGCCCGCACCAGCGCATAGACGATGACATTCGCGTCAATGAGGAAAATCGGGGATTCCTCGCATGATCTCCTCCGTATGCGACTCGTCGATCAGTCGCTCGAGCTCCTCAGGCGTGTACGTAGGTCCGTCGTAGGCGGCGCCAATTCGCTTCAGCTCCTCGAACGCCTCCCGCCGCCGCTCACGGTCGACGGTGTCGAACCGGGCGTTGCCATCGGCGCGGCACTCCGGGCGGGTCGCTAGCTTGACGCGCCGTGAGCACGAGACGTGTGGTCGACCTCGCCGCCCTGCCGGGCGCCCGCGAGACGGAGGAGCGCGCAGCGCGCATCGCCGCGCGGCTCCCCTCCCCGCTCAGGCCCCTGGCGCGGATCGCGCTCGACTACGGGTGGTCGTGGCACCCCGACGGCCCCGAGCTCTTCCGCTCGCTCGACCCTGCCGCCTGGGAGCTCAACGGACGTAACCCCGTCCGCCAGCTCGAGGATCTCGCGCCCCATGCCGTCGAGCGGTTCGCGAACGGCGCGCTGTTGGACGGGGTCGAACGGCTCGCCCGCGACCTCGACGCGAGCCGGGCGCGGCCCGACACGACGGTCGACGGCATCGACGGGCCGATCGTCTTCGTCTGCGCGGAGTTCGGGATCCACCCGTCGCTCCCGATTTACTCGGGTGGGCTCGGGGCTCTCGCCGGCGACATCCTCAAGCAGGCGAGCGACCTCGCCCTGCCCGTCGTCGGGGTCGGTCTGCTCTACCGGAAGGGCTACTTCCAGCAGCGCGTCGATCGCAACGGACTCCAGCACGAGTACTGGACGCAGATCACGCCGGAGCACCTTCCCACCGTGCAGGTCACGGAGGGGGGCGCGCCGCTCCGGCTCGAGTTCCCCCTGTTCGGCCGGCGCGTCGCCTTCCACGTCTGGCGCGTCGAGATCGGACGGGTGCCGCTCTACCTGCTCGACACCGAGCTCGAGGAGAACGACCCGCTCGACCGCTGGATCACCGCGCGGCTGTACGAGGGGAACCCGCTCACCCGTCTCGGGCAGTACGGGCTCCTCGGCCGCGGGACGGTGCGCGCCCTCGCCGCGCTCGAGATCGAGCCGGGCGTTCTGCACTTCAACGAAGGTCATCCCGCGCTCGCAGCGCTCGAGCTCGCGGCACGCGACGTCGAGGCCGGGATCGAGCTGGACGAGGCGGTCGAGCGCGCTCGCAACCGTTGCGTCTTCACGACCCACACCCCGGTCCCCGCGGGGAACGAGGCGTACGAGCCGGGCTCGATGCTCGAAGCCTTCGCCGACCTCCCCGACCGGCTCGGGATCGACGCGACCCGCTTCCTCGATCTCTGCCGCGCGCGGCCCGGGACGGACGAGTGGCCGGGCATGACACCGCTCGCGCTCCGGCTCACGCGGCGGACGAATGCCGTGAGCCGGCGTCACGGGGAGGTCGCACGCGAGATGTGGCGGCCGCTCTTCGACGATCGTCCGGCGAACGAGGTGCCGATCACCCACGTGACGAACGGTGTTCACCTGCCGAGCTTCCTCACCCCGCCGATGAAGCGCGTGCTCGACCGATACCTGGGGGACGGGTGGCTCGGTCGGGCGGCGGACGAGGTCACGTGGGCCGCGGTCGACGCGATCCCGGACGAGGAGCTCTGGGCGGCGCGGAACGAGGCTCGGCGGCTGCTCGTCGACTACGTCAAGGCGAAAACGGTGCAGGACCGGTTGCTGCGCGGAGAGGATCCTGACTCGGTCATGGCCGTCGCCGAGACGTTCTCCGAGGACACGCTGACGCTGGGCTTCGCCCGCCGGATCGCGACCTACAAGCGGCTCTTTCTCCTCACCTACGACCCGGAACGCGTCCGGCGGATCTTCACCGAGGGACCCCGCGTGCAGATGGTCGTCGCAGGCAAGGCACACCCACTCGACTTGAACGCGAAGCAGATGCTGGTCGACGTCTTCTCGCTCTCGCACTCGATCGGCATCACCTCGCGCGTCGCGTTCCTCGAGAACTACGACCTCTCCGTCGCCGGGCCGGTCGTCGGCGGCTGCGACGTCTGGGTCAACGTGCCGCGGCCACCCCTCGAGGCAAGCGGGACGAGCGGGATGAAGTCCGCGGCGAACGGCGGCCTCAACCTGAGCGTCCTCGACGGGTGGTGGGTCGAGGGCTACGACGGCGAGAACGGCTGGGAGATCGACGGGGCGGCGGCGGAGGGCGAGGATGACGCGGGGCAGGACGCGCGTCATGCCCACGCGCTCTATGACCTGCTCGAGCAGCAGGTGATCCCGCTCTTCTCCGACCGCGACGCCGACGGCATCCCCCGTGGCTGGCTCGCGATGGTGAAGCGCTCGCTGAAGACCAACGGCCCGCGCTTCTCGGCGGCCCGGATGGTGAGCGAGTACGCGGAGCGGATCTATCCGCCCCTTGTTCGCGAGCAGGATTCCGCTGAGCGGAATCCTGCCGCTTGATCCGCGCCCTTCGGGCGTGGCAGATCCCTGAAGGCGGCCGCCTGCGGCGTCACGCTCTCGCCGCCGCAACTTCATCGTAGGAAGGACGCGATCTGTCGAGCGGACCGCTCGACCTACAACCACCTGCCCGATCCGCGGCTGATAGGCGCGCTAGCCGCTGACCGCTCGGACGGCGTCTCCGGCGAACGGGGGCGGGCCGAGAAGCTCGACCCCGTACTCTCGCGCGGCCGAGGCCGTCCGCTCGTGATCCGGCGCGGGTGCAGCGTCGAAGTCGCGGTGTCGTGCCGGCTCACCCCCGGCGCGGAAGAACCGATCCTGTGTTCCGGGAGCGTTGACGACGAGGAAGCGCGCTCGGTCGGAGAGAATGACGAAGGCGTGCGGCACCCCCATCCGGATGGCGATCGTCCGACCGGCGCCGGCACGGACTTCTTCTCCCGCGACGTGGAAGAGGAGCTCGCCCTCGAGGATGTAGAACGTCTCGTGGCTCGGATCGGTGTGCAGCCCGGTCGCGCGACCACGCGTCGACTCCACCTCGACGAGTGAGACCGCGTCGTCGCTCCACGCGCCCGGGAGCTTCACGTCCTGCCGCGCACCGTTGAACCAGAGCGCCTCTCCCTGCAACGGCGCCACGTCGTGAAACGCCGTCTTCGTCGCTGTCGGCTCGCTCACAGCATGCCTTTCGGTTTGGCACAATGAGACTCTAGTCTCATATGAGACTAACGTATCATTTCGTCATGTCAAGCGCGTACGAGAGCACCGGGCGCACGGGCCAGAAGGCGCGCACGCGCAATGCCCTCACCGACGCCGCCCGCCGGCTGCTCGACATCGGACAGGCGCCGACGGTCGAGCAGGCGGCTCGGGCGGCGTCGGTCGCGCGTGCCACCGCGTACCGCTACTTCCCGAATCAACGCGCCCTGCTCGAAGCGACGCTGCCGCAGCTGACCCAACCGTCACTTCTCGGTGACGCACCACCCGAGGGCGCAGCGGAGCGCCTCGGGCTGGTGGTCGAGGCGATCGTGCAACAGGCGGTGGAGCACGAGCCGGCGCTGCGCACCATGCTGCGGCTCTCGCTCCAGCCAGACCGGGGCGACCGCGGCGACCTGACCTTCCGCAAGGGCCGCCGCATCACCTGGATCGGCGAAGCGCTCGAACCGCTGCAGGCACGGCTCACCAGACGAGACTTCGATCGCCTCGTCCACGCGATCGCGGCGGCCGTCGGTATCGACGCTCTCGTCTGGCTCACCGACGTCGCCGGCCTACGGCGGGCAGAGGCGGTCGAGGTCATGCGCTGGTCTTCGCGCACTCTGCTGCGCGCGGCGCTCGACGAGTTGAGCAACGGCTAGCAGGCCGTTAGCCGGAGAACTCAGTCGCCGAGGTGCTCGACGGCAGCGAGGAGACGAGCATGACGAGCAGCGCGAGGAACGCCACGCACACCCAGAGCACCGCGTCGAACGAGCCGGTCACGTCGCGCACGGCGCCGAGCAGGAACGGCGAGACCGCGCCGATCGAGTAGCCGACGCCGAGCATTAACGCGACGAGCGCGGCAACCCGCTCGCGTGCGTGCTCGAGATCGAGCGGCAGCGTCATCACGAGGGCGAACATCCCACCCTGCGAGACGCCCGCGAGCAATGCCCAGCCGTACCCCGCCACGGGCAGGGCGACGAGCCCCACGCCGCCCGTCACGAAGAGGAGGCTCAGCCCCACGAGCCAGGGCCGGCGGCCGCCGTGCCTGTCGGAGAGCCAGGGCACGACGAACGACGCAGGGATCGCCGTCAGATTCATCCCGGCGAGGAGGACGCCGGCCGACTCGTCACTCCAGCCGCGCTCGCCGTAGGCGTCCGGCAGCCATGCGTTGAGGCCGTAGTACGCCGAGGCCATCGAGCCGAAGATCGCGACGAGCAGCCAGGCGGTCGGCGAGCGCCACGGGAGGCGCGGGACGAGCCTCGCCGGCCGCTCATGCTGGGCGCCGTCCCGCTCGAGGACGACCCAGGCGATCGCCACGACACACGCGACCGCGGAGAGTGCGAGCAGGGCGCCGCGCCAGCCGCCGAGCACTGCCCCGAGCGGGACCGCGAGCGCGGCGGCTCCGGTCGAGCCGATCTGGATCCCGGTCGTGTACACGCCCGTGCCCGTCGCGCGCCGCTCGGGCACGGTCTCCCGCACGACGAGCGGCGCGAGCGCGTTTCCGAGCCCCATCCCCACGCCGACCGGCCAGGTCAGGAGGACGACGAGCCAGGCGCTCGGCACGATCGCGCGCGCGATTCCGAAGAGACCGATCGAGGCGAGCGCAATGGCCATTGCGCGGCGCGTCCCCAGGAGAGCGGCGAGGTACGCGGCCACGGGCGCGAAGAGGCCCATGCAGAGCACGGGGATCGTCCCCAGGAGCCCGACGAGCGCGTGGGAGGCGTCGAGATCGTCCTGGATCTCGTCGATCAGCGGCCCGACGCCGACGATCTGCGGCCGGAGGGCGAGCGCGGCCAGAAAGAGTCCCGTAAGCGCCGGGGCGGTCGAGCGGCGGGTCAGCGCGACGAGCTCTTGACGCGGCTGCGCGCGATCCGCGCGAACGTCTCGACGTGCTTCCGTGCCTCGCGCCCGGCGACGCCCGGCTTGCCGGAGCGAATCGCCTCGAGGATCGGGACGTGGAGCTCCGGTGCCTCATGGGCCTCGACGTAGGTCCCGTAGAGCGAGATCGTGATCCGCCCCTCGACGCCGAGCGTCTTCCAGCAGCGCACGAGGACGGGGCTCTCAGCGGCCTCGACGATCACGCGATGGAACGCGATGTCGTGCTGGACGAGAGCGTTGAGATCGCCACGCTTCGCCGCCGCTCGCATCGCGTCGAGCTCGACCTCGAGCGTGGAGACGTCGCCGCCGAGATGCTTCGTCGCCTCCTTGGCGGCGAACTCCTCGAGAATCGCCCGCACCGGGTAGACCTCGATGAGCTCGGTCTCGCCGAAGCTGCGGACACGGGCGCCGCGAAACGGCTCCGACTCGACGAGGCGCAGCAGCTCGAGGTCTCGTAACGCCTCGCGGACGGGCGCCTGGCTCGTGCCGAGCTCGCTCGCGATCCGCGTCTCGACGAGACGCTCACCCGGCTTGAACTCCCCGCTCACGATCCTGTGCAGCAGGATGTCCTTGACCTGCTCGCGGAGCACCGTGCGGGAGATCGTGCTCATGACGGCACCTGGGGACTCTCCCCGATGCACCGCCGGCTCGTCAAGACTCGGTGACGACCGGATTGGTCAGCGACCCGACGCGATCGATCTCGATCCTGATCTCGTCGCCCGGCTGCAGGAGGCGCTGCGGCTCGCGGAAGACACCGACCCCCGCTGGAGTGCCGGTCAGGATCAGATCGCCCGCCTCGAGGGTCGACGTGCGCGAGATGTAGCTCACGATCTCGTCGATCCCGAAGATGAGGTTCGCGGTTGTCGAGTCCTGCACGGTCTCGCCGTTCAGGATCGCGCGGATCCCGAGCGCGTGCGGATCGCCGACGTCCGCCGCGGCGACGAGCGGCCCTACCGGGCAGAAGGTGTCGGGTGACTTGCCGCGTGTCCATTGCCCGTCGGCGAACTGCAGATCCCGCGCGGACACGTCGTTGGCGACGAGGTACCCGGCGACCGCCTCGAGCGCGTTCTCCTTCGAGACATTCTTGACCGCCGAGCCGATCACGACGCCGAGCTCGGCCTCGTAGTCGCATTTCGTCACGTGCGACGGGATCACGATCGGGTCGCCCGGGCCGCCCAGGGCGGTCGTGAACTTCGCGAAGAGGAGCGGCGCGGTCGGCAACTCGGCACCCTGCTCCTCCGCGTGATCCTTGTAGTTGAGTCCGACGCAGACGATCTTGCCCGGGCGCGGGATGGGCACGGTCACGCGCGGACCCTAACCCATCCGGCGATCATCGATGATCGATGCTGTCCGATCGCCGATACTCGGCGGAAGTAGGATCCACGTCGTGCCGCTGCCTCCGCAACTCGTGGGAGATCTCCGCCACGCGCTCGGCGACCCCTATGTCGTCACGGAGCCGGAGCAGCTCGCGACGTACGACTGTGACGGGCTTACGGGCTGGCGGGCGCAGCCGGCGTGCGTCGTGCTTCCCGGCTCGGGTGAGGAGGTGCAGGCCGTTCTCCGCCTCTGCGCACGGGAAGAGGTGCCGTTCGTTGCCCGAGGCGCAGGGACGGGGCTCTCGGGCGGGGCGCTTCCCGTCGCCGACGGGATCGTCGTCTCGGTCGCGCGGCTCAACCGGATCCTCGAGATCGACCTCGAGAGCGAGCGCGTCATCGTCGAGCCGGGTGTGGCGAACCTCGACGTCACCCGGGCCGTCTCGGCGGCCGGGTACTTCTATGCGCCGGACCCGTCGAGCCAGCAGGTCTGCACGATCGGAGGAAACCTCGCCGAGAACTCCGGCGGTGCGCACTGCCTGAAGCACGGGTTCACGGTGAACCACGTCACCGGTGCCAAGGTCGTCCTGCCCGACGGCGAGCTGCTGGAGCTCGGTGGCGCGTCGATCGACGGCGACGACGGACCCGACCTGCTCGGTGTTGTCGTCGGCTCCGAGGGGACGCTCGGCATAGCAGTCGAGATCACGCTCCGCATCGTTCGGCAGCCGGAGCTCGTGGTCACCCGGCTCGTCGCCTTCGCCACGGTCGACGCGGCCGGGGACGCGGTCTCGCGCATTGTCGCCGCCGGGATCCTCCCCTCCGCGATGGAGATCATGGATCGCTTCACGATCGAGGCCGCCGAGGCGGCGTACGCGCCCGGCTACCCCGACGGAGCCGGAGCGGTCCTGCTCGTCGAGCTGGACGGGGTGGTGGCTCAGGTCGAGGAAGACGGGGTCGCAGTCGAGACGCACTGCCGCGCGGCCGGCGCGTTCGAGGTGCGGACCGCGAGCGATGCCGCCGAGCGGGCCCTCCTCTGGCTCGGTCGCAAGGGGGCGTTCGCGGCGATGGGTCGTGTCTCGCCGGACTACTACGTCCAGGACGGCGTCGTCCCACGGACGAAGCTGCCGGCCGTCCTGCGGCGGATCGACGAGCTCTCCGCCGAGCGCGGCCTGCGCGTCGGGAACGTCTTCCACGCCGGTGACGGGAATCTCCACCCGCTCGTGCTGTACGACTCGGCGGTCGAGGGCGAATACGAGCGCGCGAAGGCGCTCGCCGACGACATCCTCGCGGCGTGCGTCGAGGCCGGTGGCTCGCTGACGGGTGAGCACGGGATCGGTGTCGACAAGGCGTGCGCGATGCCCTCGATGTTCTCGGAGCGCGATCTCGAGGCGTTCGAGCGCGTCCGGCGGGCGTTCGACCCGGCCGGCCTCGCGAACCCCGGCAAGGTGATCCCCACGCCACGCCTCTGCGGCGAGGTGCCCGGGCCTTACCGGGCGCATCCACTCGAGCGACTCGGGCTCGCGGAGCGGCTCTAGTGCAACCCTCCTCGCTCGAAGAGGCGGCGACCCTCGTCGGCGACGCATGCACTACCGGCCGCACGATCCGCATCGGCC
>Ga0183260_10002795_pt1 | contig 14314 bp, 12 predicted proteins | sample AntDrymUQ4972206_2_FD_129768 | JGI IMG/M metagenome (GOLD analysis project Ga0183260, IMG submission 129768) | Polar desert sand microbial communities from Dry Valleys, Antarctica - metaG UQ497 (22.06) (version 2) (version 2) | ecosystem: Environmental > Terrestrial > Soil > Desert | place... | reverse complement strand
GTAATGAGGACGATCACCACGCCGTCGTCCCAACAGGCAAGCAGGTGGCCTTGCCTGATGGTCGTCAGCTCCTCGACCGACCACACCGCCGAGTCGCCGAGGCCGTCGACCGAGTCCTTGGCCAAGCCCCGGGGCAGGGACCGGCGCTGGTCGGCGCACGCCTGCTTGGCGCCGTTGGCGCTGGGCTTGACCACGGTGAGGTCGAGGCTCGACCCTCCGTCCACGTCGGTACCCCAGGTGCAGTTGGTGACCGCACCCTGCTGGGGTCCCCGCACGGGGTTGCCGAGGAGCCTGCCCACGTCGTCCTGGCTGAGGAACTCGCACGCCGGTTTCGAGAGGGGAACGGTTGCGTTGGTGCTGTCGGCGCCGCTCACACCGTTGCCGGGTGCGCTGGTCGTGTCCGACGACGCCGCGTCGCCGTCGTCGGATCCGCCACAGGCCGTGGCCAGAATGGCGGCGACGGCGAGGGCGGCGGCGATCCTGAACAGTCTGTTCATGCCAACCTCACATCGGTCCGGCCGCCGGATCCGGCGCCACGCACCATCACCGTAGCCGCAGCTGTTTCGCTCTCGTGTTCCCGCGTAGCTCAAACCCCCTTTCCGTAGACCGGCCCTCCCGCCTCGGCTTCCAGCGACTGCATCCGTTCCAGGTACTCGGGAGGGCAGACGGTGGTCGTATCCCCCAGGAGCAGGGCCCGGAAGGTGGCGGTGGCCGCCGCTTCGAGGTTGGCGGCCCGCTCGAAAGCCACCTCGGCGTCGCTGCTCACGACCAGGCAGCCATGGTGGGCCATCAGCACCACGTCGGCGTCGCCGAGGGCGCCCGCCACCGCGTCGGCCAGCTCCTCGGTGCCGGAGGGCAGGTAGGGCACCGTCGCCCAACGGCGGACGTAGTAGGCGTGGTCGAGGGTGATCAGGCGGATCCCATGACCGGTGGCCGTCAACAGGTTGGCGTGCGGAGGGTGCAGGTGCAGCGCGATGGTGATGTCGGGACGGGCGCGGTGGGCGGCCAGATGGGTGTTCGCCTCGCTCGAGGGCTTGGCCGTGCCCGCCCGCACCTCGCCGTCGAGGCCCAGCACGACCAGGTCGCCCTCCCCGACCTCGTCGAGGGCCCACCCGCTCGGTGTGACGAGGATCTTGTCGGCGCCGATGCGGGCCGAGATGTTGCCGCCCGCCCCCACCACCAGGTCCGCCCCCGCCACCCGCCGGCCGAGGCGGACGATGGCCGTCGCTGCCGTTGCGTGATCGAGGCTCACGGCGCGTTTCAGCCGACGCGCTCGGCGAGCTCGTCGCCCACGATCACGGCCAGGTCGGCGTCCCCCGGCGACACCACCGCGGTGTCCAGGGCTACGACCGCACTCGTCGGGAGGGCGAGGCCCCCGGCCAGAGACCGCGCCTCGTCGTCGAAGTCGGCGCGGTACATGACGATGCTGTTGTTCTGGGCAGGACGGCCGGCGCCCGGCGACCCGACGTCCCACCCCTGGGCCTTGAGGCGGGCGCCCACGCGGGTGGCCACACCCGTCACGTCCGAGGCGTTGAACACCATCACCCGCACGTCTCCCGCCGGTCGCAGGGACGTGGGGGGAGTGCTAGCGGGAGCTGATGTCGTCGGCGCCGACGTGGACGTGGACGTCGAGGCCGCAGGCTGGGAGCGGACCTCGAGCGGTTGGTCGCTCTCGCGGGAGGGGAAGCCGGCGACGGCCAGGCCCAGCAGGCCGCCGAAAACCACGATCACGACCGGTACCCAGCGGCGCCCCACGGCTGGAGCGTACTGAAAGCCTCGGCGCCTCCCGCTCTCGCTCCTCTTGTGGCATGGTTCCCCGCGATACCGAAGAGACGCCGGCACCGTAGGACAGAGATGACGCGCACGAACGGACGGTACGAAGGGCCGGCACTTGCCGTCTTCATGGTCGGGGCGGGCCTCAGCCATTTCCTCGCCCCCCGGGCCTACGAGCAGATCGTTCCCCACGTGTTGCACGACCCGGGCTTCTGGGTGCAATTGAGTGGCGCCGTCGAGATCGGGTGTGGCGCCATGGTGGCGGTGCCGAGGACACGGCGGGCCGGCGCCTGGCTGAGCGCCGGCCTTCTCATCGCCGTGTTCCCCGCCAACGTCCGCATGGCCCTCGACGGCGGTCTGGCCGGAAGACCCTTCCCGTTGGGCTCGCCCGTCGTGGCCTGGCTGCGACTGCCGCTTCAGGTCCCCCTGGTGTGGTGGGCGGGGAGAGTCGCCACCCGGTGACCGTCACCCCCTGAACCGTCACCCCCTGAACCCTGGGTTCGGCGGGTGCGCACGCGGCAGCGGCATCGGCCGTACCCTCTGAGGGTATGGAGCGTTCGGTTCTCCAGGGCCTGGCCGCCTTCCGCTGGGGCGCGTGGCTGTGGATGGCTGCGGTGCTCGTCGTCTCGCGTCACGACCTCGAGCGGCCCGAGCTGGCCGTCGTCCTCGCCCTGGCCGCGCTGGCGGTGACCGTCGTCGACACCGTGCTCCTGCGGACCGACCCCGCCGCCCTGTTGCGACCTGGGCCGGTGCTGGCCGAGCTGGTGGTCGGCGCCGCGCTGATCCTCTGCGACGGGTGGGCCTACGGGCCGAACCACGCCTTCACCACCTCACAGTCGCTGGGCTCGGTCTGGCCGCTCGCCGGCATCATCGGGGGGGCGGTCGCCTTCGGCCCATTGTTCGGAGCGGTGTCCGGCGTGGCCCTGGGCCTGGTCAGGGTGGCGTCCACCATCGTCAACGGAGCGGCCATCGACACCGGGGGAAAGGTGTTGTCGCTCACCAACACCGTGGTCTTCTATGCCCTCGCCGGGGCTGCCACCGGCTACGTGGCCGGGCTGCTCCGCCGGGCCGAGCGGCAGATCTCGGCCGCCCGCGCCCGCGAGGAGGTGGCTCGGACACTGCACGACGGGGTGCTCCAGACGTTGACCGTGGTGGAGCGGCGGGCCACCGACCCGGTTCTGGCCCGCCTGGCTCGGGAGCAGGAGCGCGAGCTGCGGGAGTACCTGTTCGGCCTGGCCGGCGGCGCCGGCGCCACCGGTGAGGGGCTCCCCGACGGCGGCGACCGAGGAGGCCGGGCCCCGGCAACCGTCGGCCCCGGCGGGGGTGACCTGGGAGCCGCCCTGCGCGCCGCCGCGGCACGCTACGAGGACGCCTTCGGTGGCCGTGCCGACGTGATGGTGGCCGAGGATCTCCCCCCACTCGGAACCGACGCCGTGGCCGCCCTGGCCGGCGCCGCCGGGGAGGCGGTCATGAACGCCGGCAAGCACGGCCGGGCCCGCCGGGTCACCGTGTACGTCGAGCCCACCGACGACGGCGGGGTGTTCTGCTCGGTGAAGGACGACGGCGGAGGTTTCGACCCCGTGGCCACTCCACCCGGTCAGGGCCTGGCCCGCTCGATCCGGGGGAGAATGCACGAAGCGGGGGGCCGGGTCGACCTCACCAGCCGGCCCGGAGCGGGAACGGAGGTGTGCCTGTGGCTTCCGTGAAGGTGGTGCTGGCCGACGACCACCCCATCTGGCGCGACGGCGTCCGGGCCGACCTGGGGGAGAACTTCTGGGTGGTGGCCGAGGCGGGAACTGCCGACGAGGCCATCGCCGCCATCCGCACCCACCACCCCGATCTCGTGGTCTGCGATCTCAACATGCCGGCCGGGGGCGGTATCAAGGTGGCCCGCACGTGCGGCGAGGAGACGCGAATCGTGATGCTCACCGTCTCGGAGCAGGAGCGCGACCTGCTCGACGCCGTGGCCGCCGGCGCCGTGGGTTATCTGGTCAAGTCCACCCCCGGGCCGGAGCTGCGCGACGCCCTGTGGCGGGCGGCCCACGGTGAACCCGTGTTCTCACCGACGTTGGCGGGACTGCTGCTGGGCGAGTTCCGGCGTATGGCCCGGTCGACCGGAGCCCAGCCCCTCTCCGACCGCGAGCGCGAGGTGCTCCAGTTCGTGGCCCGGGGCCACACCTACAAAGAGATCGGCGCCGCATTGTTCATCGCCGACAAGACGGTGGAGAACCACGTCCGCAACATTCTCGGCAAGCTCCATCTCAGTCGCAAGCAGGAGCTCATCCGCTACGCCCTCGAACACGGGATCGACTGAGGCCGGTCTCCGACCCGGCGATCTCGGTGGGGCCCTTCTCGCGGTGGCTCAGGGCGATGAGCATGATGGCCACGCCGAGCAGGAAGATCAGGGCGGCCAGGACCAGACGGAGTCCGCTGCTGGCGCCGGTGGTGTCGCTGCGGACCACCACCAGCCGGTCGACCGCGGCAGTGAGGCCCAGCCGGTCGAGTGAGCTGCGGGCGGCGTCGGCGTCGGCGTTGGGCTCGGCCAGCATGAGCCCGCCGACCCTGGCCACCGTCGCCCCGAGCGCCGCCTGGTCGATGGGCCGTTCCCCGTCGGTGACGTAGACCACGTTGGTGGGCACGTTGCGCTCGCGGGCCTCGACGGCAACCGCCTCCGACGTGAGGGTGGGGTCGGCGCCGCCGAGCCGCTTGCCCCCCGGCAGGCCCTCGAGCACTTCGTCACCCACCGACTCGGGCCCTCCGACGACGAGCGTGGTCTCGATGGCGAGGGCGTCGAGTGCCTCAGTGGTGGCGGGCGGGACGCCGTCGCGCTGGGCGAAGAGCACGGGCATGCGCAGCGCGGCGGCCAGGGCCGACCCGGTGGCTGCGTCGCCCGTCTGGGAGTTGACGATCACCGCGCCGTCGAAGGCGGGCTCGCCGCGGCTGCGGGCGCCGGCGTCGCGGGAGTCGAGCATCAAGGCGATGCGCCGGGCGGTGTCGGCGGCATCGATTCCGGCGATCCGCTGGGTGTCGGTGGCCCCGGCGTCGGCCAGCGACGCCACCACTCTGTCCGACAGGCGCGACGCCGCCCCGACCAAATAGGCCCCCCCGGGGGCCAGGCGCGCCACCTCGTTTTTCTGCTCCGACGTCAGATCCGTCGACCGGGCGAGCAGCAGCGGGCTCTCGTTGGCCCGGGCCAGCACCGCAGCCGACAGGGCCAGGCCGGTGTCGTCGGTGGCATTGACCACGACCACCCTGGTGGTGCGCTGGCTCCCGGACTTGCCCGCTCCGCCCGGGAAGGCCAACCGCGAAAGATCGACGGAAAGCTGCTCGGGGGACGTATCCGGGAAGGCGCTCTCGGGCACCGCCCCTGTGGCACCCAGCTCGGCGGTGGCCATGTACACGTCGCCGGTGGCATGGGCGTCGGCGTCGACTCCGGTGCCCGTCCCCCCGTTGCGGGAGTCGCCCCAGGCGAACAGGAGACGGTCGTCGCCGAGCGGTGTGAGCACGGGGGCGGCGAAGCTCTGGGCGACGGAACCGGGCCCGAGCCTCAGCGAGTGGTCGTTGATCCGGCGGTTGCGGGTGAAGGTCTGGCCACCGTCGGCCGAGGATGAGTACCAGACGTCGCCGTAGGCCACCGGGCTGCGGTAGCTGCTACGCGTGTCGGTCCACACCACGTCGAGCCGTCCCTCGGCGGCGATCGACATGCGGGGGACGAAGTGCCGGGTGTCGGCGCGGGGTGCGTCGTCGGAGACCGGACGAGGGGGTGACCAGGTCGACCCACCGTCGTTGGAGCGGGTGTGGGAGATATCGGTTCCGCCGTCGTGCTCACCCCGGTAGACGAGGTGGACGGCGCCCGTTGCGCCGTCGACGGCCACGAACGGGAACCCACCGTCGCTCTGCCCGCTCCCCTCGGGGCTTGTCGGACTGCGAGCCTCACCGGCGCGGCTTCGGGACCACGTGCGTGCACCGTCGACCGACTTGGCCACGACGACCTCGTCGGCGCCGGGGCCCGGGCCGTTGCGCCACGCCAGGTAGACGGTCCCGTCCGGAGCCACGGCCGGTTGCGCCGGCTCCCGCACGTTGTCGGTCTCCCCCTCGACGTCGACCACCGGCGTCCAGGTCGTGCCGCCGTCGTCGGAGCGGGTCGCCACCAGGCGTCGCCGGCCCTGGCCGTCATCGCCACCGGCTCCGGCTGCGGCCAGGTAGATCCGGTCGCCGCCGGGGTCGGCGGCGACGGCCAGCCGGGGACGTACGTCGAATGGCCGGGTATCCGGAGGTGCGCCGATGGCCACCGTGGCCGGATCCCAGGATTTCCCCCCGTCGGGGGAGCGGGCCACGACCACGGAGCTGTCGACCGAGAATGTGGTGTAGGTGTTCTGGCCCGATCCGAAAGCCACGCTCTGGCTGAAATGGGCGAACCCGCCGGAGTCGGAGGAATCACACGGGGGCCGGGTCGGCGCGGGGAGGGCGGGGTCGGCGGCCGCCGGATCGCCGCGGACGACGGGATCGTCGCCGAGTGCATTTTCGCCGCTGGGTCCCGCCACGGTGAGGTCGCCGCCGGTCCACGTCGTGCCGCCGTCGAAGGTGGTCCTGAACGTGCACTGGCCCCGAAGGAAGTCCTCGTCGATCTCGACCACGTGCCGGGGGTCGGCGGGGTCGGTGGCCAGGCCCGGCAGGTCGCGGCCCTGGGCGGGAGCGGGGTCGCCGAGGGGAGTGCTGGCGCTGACGCGGGGGCTTCCGGCGGCGGCACCGCCGGAAGGGGTGGTCGAGCCGAACACGACGACCGCCCCCATGGCCGACAGCGCCGCCATGGCCACGGTCTTCGTGCAGAGCTTTGGCATTCCCGGACCCCTCCTCGAAGCCGGCATCGGGCGCGAACCCTCTGTCTACAGGCTCCCGCGGGCCATGTCGGAGCGGTTTGCCCTGGGGGAACCCCCAGGACAGGGTGAGGGTAGGGGCCGGTAGCGGTGCCGGTCCCCGACCGTCATCGTCGGGTTATGCACACGAAACCGCAATCCTCCGGGCGCCAGGCCGGCGCCACCTGGGTGGCCGCCGTCGGCGCCTTCCTCCTCGTCGCCGCCGCCGCCGTGTTCGTGGCTGTCCGGTGGCAGCGGCTGTCGGACCTGTCGAAGTTGGCCCTGGTGGCCGGCGTGACCGTGATGTGCCTGGCTGGCGGTCGGTGGATGCGTCGGTCGCTCCCGGCGACCGGTGACGTGCTGTTCCACCTCGGCGCCTTCCTGCTGCCCGTGGACCTCGCCGCCGCGTTCGCCCACGCCGGGTTCGGGTGGCGGGCCCTCGTCCTGGCCGAAGGGCTGCTCGGGGTCGTGGTCCTCGGCGGCCTGGGTCGGGCCACCGGGTCGGTCGTCCTGCACTGGGCGGCGGTCGTGGCGGTGCCCGTGCTGGCCGCAGGAGTGGCGGCGTTCACTCCCGTCCCCGCCCCGCTGCTTCTGGCGATCGTGGCGGTGAGCGCCGAGGTGGCGCTCAGCCGCCACCGGCCGGGGTCGACCGGCACGGGACTCGTGGTCTGGGCCGCCCTCGCCGGGCTCGCCCCCCTTCTCGGAGCGGCGTCCGGGCTGGTGGCGGGCGGGCTGGCCGTCCATCTCGGGGCCGGCACACTCGCCGACCTGGGTCTCACCGCCCACGCCCAACTCCTCAGCGCCCCCCTGGCCGGAGCGCTGGCGGCCGCAGTGCTCGCCAACCGGGCCCGCCGCCGAGATGACGTGAGGTTGGCCTTTGCGGCCATGGCGTCGGTGGTGGTGGGGGTGACGACCTCGCTGGTGGGCGCCGACCTGCCCCCGATCACCTTCACGTTGCAGCTGGCCGCGGCGTTCGCTCTGATCGAGCTGGTGGCGCTGGCCCTGGCCCGCGACCCGTTCTGGTCACGTCCGACGGGGCAGGCCGCCTTGTTCACCGAGGCCACGGTGGGACTCCTCCTGCTGGCCGTCGCCGCTGTGCCGCTCCTCGATCCCTGGGCCATCGGGGCCATGGGTGGCCAGGACTGGGTCATCGGCCTGGCCCTCGGCACCGCCGCCTTGGCCTGGTTGGCCGCCGATCTCCGTGCCCCGGCCGGCGTCGCCGGCAACTTCTGGAGCGCTGGACGACGGCCGGTGTCGTCGAGCGCGACACGGTCGTCGGCTGTGGCGCAGTCGCCCGGCCTGTTCCGGGGCGGCGGATCCCCCTTCGTCACCGTTGCCGCCTCCGCCTGCATCGTGGCCGGCACCGCCTTCGCCACCGCGTCGGGGCTGGCCGCCGCCCTGGTCATGGTGTCGGTGAGCGCTCTGGCGGTGGCGGGGCGACGGCCGGGTGCGGCCCACGTGGCCGGTCTGGGTGCGCTCTGGGCCCTGGCGAGCGCGTCGGCCCATCCGTTGGCCGGCGCCGGTGTCGGACTGGCCGCAGCCCTGGTGGCTGCGCACGCCGCCGCCACCGGACGCGGCTCCGGTCGCCCCGACGGCCACGCAGCGATGCTGCTCACGGCCTCGGCGGTGGGGACGACCGTCCTGGCGGGAGTGGTCGTGGCTCCTGCCGTCGTTCCCGACCTTGCCGTCGTCCTCACGGCTGTGGCGCTGTGGCTGGTGGCGTTGGTGCTCGACCGAACACCGCCGGGCGGGGGCCGTGCTGTGTCGTGCCCCGGCGATTGGGCCCGCGCCGCCATGCTGGCGCCGGTCCTCGCCGGCGTGGCCTTGGCGCCGCGCCAGACCCTGCTCGGCGTCTGCGGGGTGGTTGCGCTCTACGTGGTGGACGCCGTCCGCCTCGACCGGCCGGTGGTCGGCTGCGGCGCGGCACTGGCCGGGCAAGGCCTCCTGGTGCAGGCGGCCGTTGTCTCCGAGCTCGAGGTCGCCGAGGCCGGCATCGCCCTGTGCGTGGGCGCGGTGGTGTGGGGCGGCCTGGCCGCGGTCGTCGACCTCCGGTGGCGTCAGCCGTTCGTGGTGGCCGCCGCCGCCGGCTTGGGCGTGGGCGTAGTTCTCTCCACGGCCGATCCCGAAGCCTTGGCCTCGACCCTGATGATCGCCGGAGCCCTTCTCGCCGTCGCCGGGCTGGTGCTCAGCCGGCACTTCGTCGGACACGGGGGTGGGGCGCTCGTCTGCGGCGGCCTGGCCCTTCACCTGCACCTGGCGGGAGTGACCGCTCTGGAGCCCTACCTGTTGGCGCCGGCCCTCCAGTCGGTGGTGCTCGGGTGGCAGGCCCGCCGCAGCTGGGCCCTCTCGTCGTGGGTGGCCTACGGGCCTGCGGTCGTGGTGTTGGGCGGTGTCGCCCTGGCCCAACGCCTGGCCGGCGGCGGAGGCGGTCACGCCCTGGCGGCCGGAACGGTAGGGGTCGTCGCCGTTGCGGTGGGAGGGTGGCGCCGTCTCCTGGGGCCCCTCATGGCCGGCACTGCACTGCTCGTCGTCGTCACCGTCAACGAGTCGCTCTCCGCCCTCGCCGGCGTTCCCACGTGGGCATGGTTGGCGACGGCCGGGCTGGTCCTGCTGGGGGTCGGGGTGGGAATGGAACGGGGTGAGACCAGCCCCGCCGACGCCGGGCACCGTCTCGTCGACGTGCTGTCCGAGCGGTACGAGTAGGCACCTACACTCCGGTCGTGTTCCGCCCGCGCCGGCTCGCCCTGCTGGGCGCCGCGGTCGCCCTCACCACCGCCTGTTCGTCCGGGGGATCGCCGGCGCCCGCCGGCCCCCAGAGTGCTCTGTCGTTCTCCGTGTCCGGGGTCGACGTGCAGTCGGTGGCCGAGCCGGCTCCGCCGTTGCCCGACGATGTCCGCACCGAGGTGATGGCCACCCTCGACGGGTACCTGAACCGGGCGATGGTGGGGCCCCTGCGCTCGGGAGGGCCGGCCGACGACCTCGCCCCCCTCTTCACCGCCGACGCCGGGGCCCGGGCGACCGGGCCCGACCGGGCGACGATGGTCGACGAGGGCCTGCCCCGAGCGGACGGAGTGCAGGCTCTCGCGTCCACCGCCCGACTCGGAGCCCTCGCTCCCTCCGCCGAGGAGATCGCCGTGGTGACGGCCACCATCGAGCTGCGCCTGCAGACGACGGGCGGCGACCCCGTCACCATCGTTCGCACCGGTGATCTGGTGCTCGTCCCCGAAGACGACGCCTGGAAGATCGAGGGCTACGACGTCACCGCCACCCGCGACAGTGGGACGGGCCCGACCACCACGGCGGCGAGCGGGTGAGGATGCGGGGCACGGGTGCGGTCGTGGCTGCCGCGCTGGTGATGGCGATCGGTGTGGCCGGCCTGCGTCCGGCGTCGGCCGCCTTCACCATCCACAAGGTGGACACCGCCCGCTTCACGGTGTCACCGGACAAGCCGGTGTTCATCCTGGTGATGGGCAACGACGGCCGACCCGGCGACACGACCACGCGAGGCGACGCCCTTCACCTCGTCGCCGTCAATCCGGGCCAGGCCCGGGCCACCATCCTCGACATTCCCCGCGACACCTTCGTGTCGATACCCGGGCGCGGGAGCGACAAGATCAACGCCGCCCACGCCTACGGGGGCCCATCCCTGCAGGCTCAGGCCGTCGGCTCGCTGGTGGGCGTCGACGTGCCGTTCGTGGTCGACACCGACTTCCAGGGCTTCACCGCCATGGTCGACGACCTGGGCGGCGTCGACGTCGATGTCCCGTTCGCCATGAACGACTCTTTCTCGGGAGCGGTCTTCGACCAGGGTGTGCGGCGCATGGACGGCGGCGATGCGCTGGCCTTCGCCCGCAACCGCCAAGTCGAAGGTGGTGACTTCACCCGCACCCAGAACCAGGGGGTCCTCCTGCTGGCCGGGCTGGCCAAGCTCCGCGACGCCCGTGCCACCCCGGCCAGCATCCTCAAAGACATCGCCGTGCTCGGCCGCCACGCCCGCCTCGACGGCCTGGGCCTTCCCGACGCCTACCGCCTGGGCCGCCTCGCCCTGTCGCTCGACCCCGCCAACGTGCGCAACGTGGTCATGCCCGGCCGCGGGGGGACTGCCGGGGGTGCCTCCGTGGTGCTGGTCGACCCCGCGGCCGACGGCCTGTTCGCCGATCTACGCGACGACGGGATCCTGCAGGCCCACTGAGGTGATCAACCGAAGTCGAAGAGATCGCTCAGCGACCCCCGCTTCTTCTTCTTCGGAAAACCCCTCGAACCTCGATCGTCGTCGTCGTAGTCGCGCTGGCGCTCCCGAGGGCGGTCGTGGTCGCGAGAGTCGTCGTCACGTTGGATGAGCTTGTCGAGCTCACCGCGGTCGAGCCACACGCCGCGGCACTGCGGGCAGTAGTCGATCTCGACACTCTGGCGCTCCGAGATCAGGAGGGTGTTGCCGTCAACGGGGCATTGCATCGTGAAGATCCTCCTCTTTCACACGCGTCTTGCGCAGCGACGCGAAGATGGACACAGCGAGCAGCGAGGCGATGACGAGGAGCGAGGCCCACACCGGCACGTGGTACACCTCGGACAGGAGCATCTTCGCCCCGACGAAGACGAGCACGGCGGCCAGACCGAGCTTCAGGTAGACGAAGCGGCTCATCATCCCGGCCAGCAGGAAGTACAGGGCCCGCAACCCGAGGATGGCGAAGGCGTTGGAGGTGAACACGAGGAACGGCTCGTCGGTCACCGCGAAGATGGCGGGGATCGAGTCGACGGCGAACAGGATGTCGGTGGTCTCGATGGCCACGAGCACGGCCAGCATCGGCGTGGCGAACCGCTTGGCCCCGTCCTTGACGAAGAAGCGTTGACCCCGGTACTCCGAGGTGAGGGGCACGATCTTCCGTACGACCTTCAGGATCGGGTTGCGGTCGGGATGGATCTCGGTGTCGTCGTGGCGAGCCATCTTGAGGCCGGTCAGCACCAGGAAGCCACCGAAGACGAAGATCGTCCAGCTGAAGTTCTCGAGGAGTGCGGCGCCGGCGGCGATGAAGATGGCTCTGAAGACGAGCGCGCCCAGCACGCCCCAGAACAGCACGCGGTGCTGGTTCTCGATGGGGACGGCGAAGTACGACAGGAGAAGGGCGAACACGAAGATGTTGTCGACCGAGAGGCTCTTCTCGATCAGGTAGCCGGCCAAGTACTCGCCGGCGAACCCTCCGCCCCACACCACGGCGATGACGACGGAGAACGAGAGGCCGAACGTGATCCAGATGGCGCTGGTGAGGCCCGCCTCACGCATCGACACCTCGTGGGCGTCGCGGTGGAAGACGAACAGGTCTACGGCCAGCATGGCCAGGATGCCGCCGACTGTCGCTACCCAGGCCCAGATGGGCACGTCCATGAGTGGGTCCTCTCCGGCTGATCCGTCGTGTAGGTCAGTCGAAGGTCTCCTCCGCCCCGGGTGAGGCCGATGCGCCCGGGCCGAAGCCGTGATGACGAACGCACTGCGCGGGAGTACTCCCCTTCGGTTGTCGGCATTCTACCCAGGCCGGCGGGCCTCAGGCACCGTCACTCCGGTAGGGCAGGCTCAGTCGTCGCTGGCACTCTCGTCGTCGTCAGCCTTGCCGTTGTCGCCTGAGCCACTGTCCCCGGAGTCACGGTCGTCGTCGTCGGCCGGCGCGTCCTCGCCCTCACCGAAGACCCGGCTCTTGAGGATGTCCTCGGCCTCGATGCGCATGAGGTCGGCCTTGCTCACCTTGGCCTGATCGGCCACTACCCGGCTCGCTTGACGTAGACGGGCGCGCTCGAGGGCGTTGCGCACGCTGCGGGCGTTGGCGAAGCGGGGCTGGCCGATGCGCCGGCCCAGGTACTCGCCGAAGGACTTCTCGGCCTCGTCGGACAGCGTGTAGTGCTGCTCCTCGAGCATCAGATGGGCGATGCCCATGAGCTCGTCCACCGAGTAGTCGGGGAAGTCGATGTGGTGGGCGATGCGCGAGCCCATCCCCGGGTTGCTCTCGAAGAACGTGTTCATCCGGTCCTTGTAGCCGGCGAGGATGACCACGAGGTCGTCGCGCTGGTTCTCCATGATCTGGAGGAGGATCTCGATGGTCTCCTGGCCGTAGTCGCGCTCGTTCTCCTTGCGGTACAGGTAGTACGCCTCGTCGATGAACAGCACCCCGCCCATGGCCCGCTTCAGGACCTCCTTGGTCTTGGGCGCGGTGTGGCCGATGTACTGGCCGACCAAGTCGTCGCGGGTGACCTGAGTGAGGTGGCCCTTGCCGAGGTAGCCGAGCGACTTGAGCAGCTCGGCCATGCGGATGGCGACGGTGGTCTTGCCCGTTCCCGGACTGCCGGTGAAGGACATGTGCAGGGTCGGCCGGCTCGAATTGATGCCGAACCTGCGGCGGAGGCGGTCGACGACAAGGAGGTCGGCGATCTCGCGGATGCGGGTCTTGACCGGAACCAGCCCGACCAGTTCCCTGTCGAGGCGGTCGAGGATCTCGTCGGTCTTGGTGGCCTTGCGCTCCTCTTCGACGTCGACGATGTCGTCGTCGCCCAAGGCCTCGTCCTTCATCCGCTGCTCTTCTTCCTCTTCCTCCTCGACCTGGGACTTGGGGGTGTCGTCGCCTTTGGGCATGGAGAAGCTCGTCATACGTCGATCGTACCTTTCGTTATCGGGTTTCTTGCACGTCGCCGAGCAGACGCCGAAGCGGTTTCCCGCCGGAGGTCCGCGGCACCTCGTCGACCACCACCAACTGGCGGGGAAGCTTCGCCGCTGAGAGGCGCTCGGCGGCGAAGGACCGCAGATCCGACAGGGTCGGCGGCTGCGTGGGATCGGCGGGCACCACGTGGGCCACCACCCGCTCGCCCCATTCGGAGTCGGTGGCGCCGGCCACGCCGACGTCGACCACGCCGGGATGTTCGGCCAAGATGTCTTCCACCTCGGTGGGGCTGACGTTGACCCCTCCGCTGACGATGATGTCGCGCAGGCGGTCGACCACCCGAAGGGTCCCGTCCTCCCACGTTCCGGCGTCGCCCGTGCGCAGCCAGCCGTCGTCGGACAGCACCGCCGCGGTCTGATCGGCCCGCAGCCGGTAGCCCCGCATCACCATCGGAGCCCGCACCCCGATCTCGTGGTCCTCGCCCACGCGCACCTCGACGCCCGTGAGCGGGCGGCCGTCGTGGACCACGCCGCCCCACGTCTCGGTCAGCCCGTAGCTGGTCACGACGGTCGCCCCGGCGTCGGTGGCCCGAGCCCGGAGGCGAGCATCGAGGGGACCCCCACCCACCAGCACCCGGGAGAAGCGGGCCAGGTCGACGCCGAAATCGAGACAACGGCCGAGCGTGGTGGGCACGAGCGACACCAGCTCGGCCTGGCTCTCGGCCACGGCGGCGGGGTCGAAGCGGCCGATCACGTCGACGGGATCCCCCGTGCTCCAGGCCCGCGCGACCACCCCGAGCCCACCGACCCCGTGAAGGGGGAGGCAACACAGCCACCGACCCGACCCGAGGGCCTCGGCCACGGCGCGGGCCGAGGCCTCCAGGCCCTCCCGGGTCAGCTCCACGCCCTTGGGGTCACCCGATGTGCCCGAGGTGGCGAGGACCGCCGCGACCTCGGGCGCCACCGGCACGCCCCCGGGGAGCGCCCGCGGCCCCCACTCACCGAGCACGTGGGTGGGACGCAGGGCGGCCAAGATCCGTCG
>Ga0183260_10002794_pt1 | contig 14314 bp, 11 predicted proteins | sample AntDrymUQ4972206_2_FD_129768 | JGI IMG/M metagenome (GOLD analysis project Ga0183260, IMG submission 129768) | Polar desert sand microbial communities from Dry Valleys, Antarctica - metaG UQ497 (22.06) (version 2) (version 2) | ecosystem: Environmental > Terrestrial > Soil > Desert | place... | reverse complement strand
CGACGTGTGTCCACGCCGCGAGGCGTCCCGACCCGTCGACGAAGTCCGTGCGTCGCCGAGCCCAGACGCGACGCCAGCCGACGACCCGCGTGGTCCCGACGATCTCGTCACCGACCCGCATCGACCCGAGCACGCCCACCTCGGCTGCACGGGCGAGCCAGACCAGGCCGCGCTCCGCATACCACGCCCGCGTGAATCCGCGCTCGGCCGAATGATGCCCCGCCAGGTCCTGCGCGTAGCGAAGCAGGGCACTGGTCCGGAGGAGGCCGTCCGGGCCGGCCTCATCGAAGCGCACCCGGAACGGTGAGGAACAGCAGTCCGGTTCGCGACCAATCACGATCGCGGAAGGCCAGTGGCAAGCGCATCCAGCGACTCTAGGTTGATGATCACGGTCGATCCGGTCGGCGCGCTCTGGCGATCCAGTCGGACGCGGCATGACCGCTCGGCGTCGAACACGACCAACCCGACAGTCAGATGCTCGTCCTCTTCTGCCGCGTGGGTTCGAGCGTCGTCGAGCTGGTGCAGCACGTCGGCGTTGATGCCGCGCGCGCCCCACTTGCAGTCGTGGGCCTCAGCGGCGCCGTCCCGTTCCACGGTCACGTCATACGGATGGATCTCCGCGCGGACACCGTCGAACAGGATCCGACGCTCCCGTCGAACGGACGCCGCCCCGACCCGCCGCGCCAGCAGGTCGGCGGTCAGGGCCTCGACGATCGCACCCCGGAACTGGCTTCGGACCTGTTCGCCCCGCTCCGCTACGGCCAGTGATGCCGCGAGGATCGCTTCGGATCGCGCCCGATCATCCTCGCTGGCACCGCCCGCGCCACCCTCCTCGAAGAGCGTCGGGAACATGGTCCGCCAGCCTGCCGGGTCGGTCGTCTCGCCGTTCATGACCGCTCGCGCCAGCAGGCGCTGGGCGTGGGACGCCTCCGCCAGCAAGGCCGCCGCGCGCGCCACGAGTGGGTCGGCCTGGATACCGGCGTAGACCACCGCGCGGCCATCACGCGCGGCATCCTGGAACCTCATGGCGTTTCCCCGAGCGCGATGAGCGCCACCTGCGGGAAGGTGGAGAGCCAGTCGATCGCGCGGTGTGGGTCATCGATCGCCTCGATCTCCGCGATCAGACGGTCAAGGGCCGCCGCCGGCGCCGCCGACATCGCCTCGCCACCCCGACTCGCAACGACCGTCTCCAGCCGCTCCCGCCAGGCCGCGGCGAGGTCGTTGACGTAGCCCCATTCGTCCTCGATCTCCTCGCCGAGCGCGGTCAGGGCGTCATAGGCCGCCAAGGCATCGCCGATCGCTTGTGCGATGGAGGTGTCGTCGGTCACGGGCGAAAGCCTACCCGCCGTGGCCGGATCCCGAGTCGGACTTCAGCGCTGCGGCGCGACCGGGGCTCTCAGGCGCCGACGCACCATCGGAGATCCCGGGCGACGGCTGCGGGTGCCTCGTTTCAGCAGCCGTTCCACCGCCGTCGGCTTCGCCGCACGCCGCAGGAGCTGCTCGAGTTCGCGTCGCGCCCGATCGTCCCAGGCGCGGGAGTAGGCCCGGATCGCGGTCGTCCGCATCTGCGCCGCGGCGCCGCGCTCACCCGACGCCTCGAGTTCCGCGACCCGATCGAGGATGGCGCGGTAGAGCGCAGGGAGATCTTCGGCGGGCGAATTTGGCTCCATCATCGGAAACGATGCCGGACCGAGCCTCCGTCCGGAATAGCCCAGCGGTCCGGGGTACGTCCGGCGTTGGGATAAGGCCATCAATCTCCGCGATGGCCACCGCTTCGGATGCCAAAGGTCGTAACGCTGCCGGAAGGCGGCCCCCATCGGACATCGACCGACCGGACTTCCGCCCCCGGCGGTCCCTGACGCAGCTCGGCAAGCAAGCCTTCCAGGACCTCCCGCGGGCCCTCCGCCACGCATCGCAATGAGCCGTCGGGCTCGTTCGCCACCCAGCCGAGCAACCCCGCGGCGAACGCCCGGTGCGCCACGAAGTATCGAAACCCGACGCCCTGCACCCGACCTCGAACCACGGTGTCCAGGCGGGCAGGTCGATCCCCGCTGCCGCCCTGTTCGGTCATGTCGCCGCGACGCGGCGCGGCCAGGCAAGGGCAAGGTCATCGAGGACCAACTCAGGCGACACGTTGCCGGCAAGCAACAGTCCGGCGCGACCCAGTCGCTCGATGAAGGCCGTCACCACGTGCGTCTCCAGCGCGGCCGCGAGGACCGTGCTCTCATCGAGCAGATCCAGTCCTCGAACGTCGGACGCCAGGCCCAGTCGACACAGGGTGAGATCGCGGGCTACGTCGCTCCACAGGCCGACGAGCGCCTCCGCGGCGCGTCGACGTTCCGCAGCCGGCGTCCGGGACGTGCCCGTGCCGCCGCCTTCTGCCTGGGATCCCGTCGAGCCGTCATCGGGCGTGCCTGGATCGGCCTCTGCCGCTGGGTTCGTGCGGGATGGACCGGCCCGCTCCCCCACGCCGGTCAGCGCCGACACGGCCCCGACAGCAGCCCGGACAGACACCAGCCGGTCGGCCGGTCGTGTATCGGTCAGGTCAAGGAGGACCCGGTGGAGTTCGTTCCGGGTTCGGAGGGCCTCCGGGTCGCCGGCCCAGCGGATGGCCAGGCCCGGGCGCCCGGCCGTGACGCGCGCGAGACGGGCCGCGAGCGGCGGGTCGGCCGCGCCGTGCTCCGCCAGGATCATCTCGATCTCGCGCGTCGCGACCGGACCCAGGCGGATCCGGCGGCAGCGGGACCGGATCGTCGGCAGGATCGGTTCCTCGGCATCCGCGCACAGGACGATGACGACGCCGGCCGGCGGCTCCTCGAGCGTCTTGAGCAGGGCGCCCTGGGCGTCCTCGTTCATCCGGTCGGCCGAGGTTACGATGGCCACCCGAGCGCCGCCCTCGACCGACGCGAATGCAAGGTCGGCGACGAGGTCGCGGATCCCCCGCGTCCTGGCCCCGGGGCCTCCGATGACGATCTGCCGTCCGACCCCCTCGGGACCGAGCAGATGGACGTCCGGATGCCGATCGGCAAAGACCAGGCGGCACGCCCGGCAATCGCCGCAGGGTCGGGCGGCCGGGTCCTCGGCCGTGCAGCACAGTCCTGCCGCGAGGTCCTGGGCAAGCGTCGTCTTGCCAACGCCCTCAGGTCCCGTGAGCAGGATGGCGTGCGTCGCCCCGTCCCGAATCATCCGGGCGACCGCCGCGAGGGCCGCTGGGTGCCCTCGCGTGCGCGCGCCGTCCATCGCCGAGCGGCGCTATTCGGTCGGCGCGACGCGCTTCCGCGGAGCGCGCCGCTTGGGAGCCGGCGCATCCGTCGGCGTCTCCGCCGACACGTCCCCGGCCTTCGATGCGTCGTCCGCACTGACGCCGGCCACCGGGGCCGACTTCCGCGCCGACCGTCGCTTCGGTGCCGGCGCCTGGATCGCGGCTTCACCGGCCGCGGGGTCCGCCGGCGGACCGTCCGTCGCGCTCGGCGATGGAGCCGCGCCTGCGGTGGCGGCCGCCTTGCGCGGGGCTCGCCGCTTGGGAGCGACCGGCTCGACGGCTGATGCCCCAGCGGCCGCACCTTCCGGCGAGTCCGATCCTTCGTTCGGGACCACGTTCGTGGAGACGGCGGCCGTGCGCGGTGCCCGGCGGCGGGGAGCCGGCGCCTTGACCACGTCCGAACCCGCATCCGCGATGGGTTCGGAGTCGCCCGGCGTCATCTCCGACGTCAGGTCCCTGCCCATGTCACGGCCCGTCTCGCGACTCGCATCTCGGCCGCCCGCGGGTCTCGGGGAGACCTGCGCTCGAAGCATCGCCTCGAGCTCGGCCGGGACCTCGCTCCAGGGCTCGTTCGAAGAGGAAGACTGACGCGGCGCGGCCTCGCGCGGTCGATCGTCGCGTCGCGGTCGATCGTCTCGACCTCGACCCATCCCGCCGCCCCCGGCCGATCGGTCGTCGCGCGGCGGCTCTGGCCGGACGCGCGCACTTACGTCGGGATAGCGGTTGATGCCGCCTCCGCCGCCGCCCCGGCCGAAGCGTTCACGCTCCATCGCCGACTGATACGCGGACCGCCCGCCACGGGCGCCACCTCGGACGCCACCTCCCCCCTGTCCGCGACCGGATGTCGCGCCACGCCGTTGTTCGGCGATCAGGTATTCCGGGATCTCCGGCTCGTCGAAGTCTTCGTCATCGTCGACGAGCGGCGGCCGAGTAGCCGCAGATGGCGCGCTCGGCGTGCCCAGCTGCGAGTCCCAGACAGACCCGAAGGGCGTCGTCCGCGGGCCGCGCGGCAGCGCCGACACCGGTTCCGCGACGCGCTCTCGATCCTCCGCCTGGTCCTCCTCCGGCTCCTCGTCCGGGTCATCTTCCATATCGGCCATCAGTGGCGGCACCGTGGACTCGACCACGGGCTGGCCGTCGTCGCGGCCGCGGCCGCGACCACGCCCTCGACCACCTCGACGTCGGCGCCGACGCGCTCCATCCTCGCCGTCCTCCGGCTCGATGCTTCGGTCGGCGACATCGTCCGATCGGGTGGGCTGCAGGACGTCGTCCGCCCCGTCCAGGGTGAAGACCTCGGCAGCGGCGAGATCGGCCTCGCTCAGGCTGCCGGTCGCCTTCGACAGGCGTTCGCCCGGCATGGCCAGCAAGCCGGCATCGCGGGAACCGCTCGCGGTCCCGTTGGTCGTCGCCATCGGGGCCAGGCGTCCGCGCCCACGACCTCGCGAAGCCAGGCTGACCGGCTCCGGCTCACCGCTTCGACCGCGGCTCCTGCCTCGTCCGCGTCCACCACGACTGAAACCGGTGCCCTCGGTCATCTTGTCCGGGACCTCGGTCATGGACAGGTCGGCATCGTCATCCGCGACGCGCCGACCGGAGCGCGAGCCCTTCTCGACCCGGGCCAGTTGGATGATGTCCGTGAACAGGTCGGCCGCCTCGATCAGGTCCGAGCTGGTGTTGCCGCGGAAGCTGATGACCTCGACCCGCACGCCCTGTTCCTGGACCGCCCGGATGGCCGGCGCAAAGTCGCCGTCGCCGGACACGATGATGGCGATGTCCAGGTTCCGAGCGGTCTTCATCATGTCGACCACGAGCTCGATATCAAGGTTCGCCTTGACCTTGCCGTCGCCGTACTTGCGAATGTCCTTGCTCACGACCTTGTAGTTGCTGCGACGCAGGAAGTCGTGGAAGTTGCGCTGGTTCTCGTTATCCGGGTCCAGCCCCGTATAGGCGTAGGCACGGACAAGATCTCGTCCGGCCGAGGCCGACTTGAGGAGCGTGACGTAATCGATGTCCACGCCTGCGGCCTTGGCCGCATAAAAGATGTTCGCCACGTCTACGAAGACGGCGACGTTCTTGCCCACGATGACTCCTTGGGGATCTGGTGAGGGCGCTCTGGCCGGCGCGTCTGCGCTGCTCGGCGGAGCGGTGATTCAGTTGCGGCGCGCGACACTCCCGGCCGCGGCCACGGTTCGTTGGATCCTGGGGCCTGCCGGCACGAACCCCTGGTCCGCCCAGCGGCCCATGGCACCCGACTGGTCTGGCCGAACCGCCTCGACGACGGTGCAGCCCTTGTTGCTGGCCGAACGGATGAGTTCCTCCAGCAGGGCGCCGGTCACCCGGTCCGCGTCGTGGTCGGGATCGACGACCAGAAGATCGATGGTGCCGACGAAGCCGCCCGCCTGGACCGATGGGCGAAGAGCCAGAACGGCTCCACCCACGACCTGGCGCTGCGTCTCCGCCACGAAGACACTGGCCTGCGGCAGGTAGACGAGCTGACGGAGCAGATCCGCCGCTCCGAGCGGACTCGCGCCACGGTCTCCATCGATCGACTTCTCGCTCAGGGCGACGAGTCGATCGATGTCCGTCACGCGGGCGGCTCGGATCAGGTATTCCACGCCGAAGGTTCGTTCCTCGCAGGAGGCGACCGTCTCCCCTCGACCGGGGTTGCCGACACGGGGTCGGACCGGAGGCGCAACCCGTCTTTCTCGGCGAACGGCAAGCGTTCGGGGACAAGCTCCGGGTGCGGCCGACCGGTATTGCATTCGGGTCGCCGGTGCGTATGATACGGCATCGCTTCGGCGGTCACCTGCGCACCGCCCGAGCCCGAACTCGTGTCGACGTCCGTCACGCACCGCCGCTCGCCCCCGCCGACGCCCCTTTGAGGGTCCGCCGGATCCGGCGCGAGCACGAGGGCACCGGGCACCAGACACTCGTTCGTGGTCGGGGAGGCGTTCGGGCGACTCCGACCGAAGATCGCTCCGGGACCGCCGGACGATCCGATATCCAGGAGGAGAGAGCGCATGAGATTCACCAAGGTTGGGGCACTTGCCACAGCCGCCCTGTTCGCGTTCACGGCGTGCTCCGGCACACCGGGCGCCAGCGGAGGCGGGGCCGACAAGGGGTCCATCGAGGTCTGGTCGTCGCTGCCACGGCAGGGTTCGAGCAAGGCCCAGACGGACACCATCGTCAACGCGATCAACATGGCCCTCGAGGAGCGCGGCGGCAAGGTCGCCGGCTACACGATCGTCTACAAGGACGTCGACGACTCGACCGCTGCCGCCGGCAAGTGGGACGAGGCGACCGAGATCAAGAACGCCAACGACGCGGTGGCCAACGACAAGCTCGTGGCCTACATCGGCACGTTCAACTCGGGTGCAGCCAAGCTGTCCATCCCGATCCTGTGTGCCAAGGGCATCGTCATGGTCAGCCCGGCCAACACCAACGTCGGCCTCACCAAGCCGTTCAACCCCGGCGAGCCGGACGTCTACTACCCGGGCGGCTGCAAGAAGAACTACACCCGAGTCGTCCCCGCTGACGACCTCCAGGGTGGTGCCGGGGCCCTGTGGTCCTCGCAGCTCGGGGCGAAGAACGTCTACGTCCTCGACGACACCGAGGTTTACGGGAAGGGCATCGCCGACGTCTACGCCCAGAAGGCACCGGACAACGGCCTGAAGGTCCTCGGTCGCGACGGCATCGACGGAAAGGCCTCGGACTACAAGGCCCTGGCCGAGAAGATCAAGGCCACCAACCCTGACCTCGTCTACTACGGTGGGATCACCCAGAACAACGCCGGACAGCTGTGGCGCGACCTGCGCGACGCGATGCCGGAGGTCAAGCTGATGGGCCCGGACGGCATCGCCGAGTCCGAGTTCCTCCAGGCCGCCGGCGCGGCTGCCGAAGGCAGTTACATCACGAGCGGTGCGGTCCCGCCGGATCAGCTGGCCGGCAAGGGCGCCGACTTCATCAAGAAGTACAGCGCCAAGTATCCGAGTGCCCCCGCCGAGGTCTATACCGCGTATGGCTACGAGGCGGCGCAGGTCGTCTTCGCGGCGATCGAACGGGCCGCGGCCAAGAACCCGGCGGACACCCTGGCGCTCCGTGCGCTCGTCCTCGACGAGATCAAGGGCACGAAGGACTTCGACGGCGTGCTCGGCAAGTGGTCCTTCGATGCTGCCGGCGACACGAGCCTGACCGAGATGTCGGGACTCATCGTCACCAGTGGCGACTTCAAGTTCGACAAGATCATCAAGTAGTCGCTGTCACCAACAGCGAGACACGCGATCGGTCGCTCGGCATCGCCGGGCGGCCGATCATTTCGATAGACCGGCGATCCGCCGAGATGCGTTGACCCCACTGAGGAGCGGCCGATGGAGGAACTCGTCAAGGCGCTCACGATCGGCCTCGCCAATGGACTGATCATCGCGCTGATCGCGATCGGCTACACCCTGGTCTACGGGATCCTCGAACTCATCAACTTCGCCCACGCAGACGTGTTCATGCTGGGCACCGCGTTCACCTATTTCTTCCTCGAGGCGATCGTCGTCGGACTCGGCGTTCCGACGAGTTCCCTGACGGCCCTGCTGCTGATCTTCGCCGCGCTCCCGCTGATCATGGTCTTCACCGCCACGATCAACGCGAGCATCGAACGGGTGGCCTATCGGCCGCTCCGCAATGCCCCGCGGCTGGCGCCACTGATCAGTGCCATCGGCATGTCCTTCGTCCTGCAGAATCTCGGCCTGGTCATCCTCGGCCCGTCGCAGAAGGCCGTGGAGCCGGTCCTGCCCAAGACCGACCTCGCCTTCTTCCCGAGTGGCACGGCCTGGTTCGGCGTCGACGAGATCATGGTCGTGGCCATCACGATCCCCCTGCTCCTGGTCCTGCGCTGGTTCGTGGGCAGCACCCGACAGGGCAAGGCGATGCGTGCGACCGCGCAGGACCGCGAGGCGTCCGGCCTGATGGGCATCGATGTCAACCGGACCATCTCACTCACGTTCCTCATCGCTGGCGCCCTGGCGGGGGCGGCCGGCCTCGTCGTCGCCCTCTATTACGGGCAGACATGGTTCCAGTTCGGCTTTCAGTTCGGGCTGCTGTCATTCACGGCGGCCGTGCTCGGCGGCATCGGCAACCTGACCGGTGCCACGCTGGGGGGCCTCGTGATCGGCATGATCGGCGCGATGTCGGATCGGTTCCTCGAGGCCAAGTGGACGAGCGTCCTCGTCTTCTCCATCCTCATCCTGGTCCTCGTCTTCCGACCGACCGGGATCCTGTCCGAGAAGGTATCGGAGCGTGCCTGACGTGACGGCCGCCGCACCGACCCGACGGCTGGCCTTGCCCGACCCCTTCCGCAGCATGGATCGCAAGCGCCGAGAGAAGGTGCTCCTCGTGGGAGTGCTGATCCTGGCCGTCGTCTACCCGCTCGTCTTCCGCGCACTCGAGAGCGCCTTCCCGTTCGTGCCGTGGCCCGGGACCTCCGTCCTGATCATCTGTGCGACCTTCGCGATCCTGGCCCTTGGCCTGAACATCGTCATGGGCTTCGCTGGGCTCCTGGACCTCGGCTACGTCGCGTTCTACGCCATCGGCGCGTATGCCACCGCCTTCCTGGCCTCGCCGCATTTCGGCATCCATATCAGCTGGTGGATCGTCGTCCTGATCGCGGTGGCTGCCGCGGCCGGTGCCGGGATCCTGCTCGGGGCCCCGACGCTCAAGTTGCGCGGTGACTACCTGGCGATCGTCACCCTGGGATTCGGCGAGATCGTCCGGATCGTCTTCCGCAACCTGGGTGATTTCACGCTCGCTCTGCCGGCGTTCCTCGGTGGGGCCGTGCTGATCGGCCCGCACGCCAACCTGACCGGCGGCAACGTCGGGATCAACCCGATCGACCCGCCCACGATCCCGATCCCCGGGCCATGGGGCAACGAGATCGTGTTCTCCAACCAGAACGCGACCGCCTCGTTCTACCTGGTCGCGGTCCTGCTCATCATCACGTTCTTCGTGTGCATGCGGCTGCGAGATTCCAAGCTCGGGCGGGCCTGGATGGCCATCCGCGAGGACGAGACCGCCGCCGCCGCGATGGGCATCAACACGGTGACGACGAAACTCCTCGCGTTTTCGCTGGGCGCCAGCTTCTCGGGGTTCGCCGGTGCCTTCACCGGCGCGTACCAGACGGCGATCTTCGCCGAGAGCTTCAACTTCGCGGTCTCGATCCTGATCGTGGTCATCATCATCCTCGGCGGGATCGGGTCCCTGCGTGGGGTGGTCATCGGCGCGTTCGCGGTCCAGTACGTCAACCAGACGCTGCTCCGGTTCCTCGGCGAGAAGATCCTCAACGACCCGGTCAATGCCCTGGGCGACGCGACGGGGATCGCCCTGTTGGGGGACTTCAACCTGGTCAACTACAACTACCTGATCTTCGGCATCGTCCTCGCGATCATGATGATCCGACGCCCAGAGGGCCTGTTCCCGGTCGAGACGGCCAAGGCGGAGCTGCACGGCGTGGGCATCTCGTCCGATTCGACGGCTGGCACCCCGGACGAACTCGCGATGGCTGAGGAGGCTGCCCCCGAGATCCCCAAGGACACCCGATGACCGCGCCATCCACGACCACTGCGGTGCCCACGCAGGCGGGCGATCTGCTGGTCGCCACCGACTGCACCAAGAGATTCGGAGGTCTCGTCGCCGTCAGTGACGTGAACTTCACGATCCCGCGCGGCGGTATCGTCAGCCTGATCGGACCGAACGGCGCAGGCAAGACCACGTTCTTCAACATGATCACGGGCCTGTACATCCCGACCGAGGGAACGATCACCTTCGACGGCGCGGAGCTGACCGGGCTCAAGCCGCACGAGGTCGTGCGACTCGGGGTCGCCCGGACCTTCCAGAACATCCGCCTGTTCGGCAACATGAGCGCCGAGGAGAACGTGCTGGTCGGGCTCCATCATCGGCTCAAGGGACGCTGGTTCGGGGCGATCCTCCGGCCGCCGTCGATCAAGCGCGAGGAAGCCGAGGCGCATGACCGCGCGATGGAGCTGCTCAAGCTGGTCGGTCTCGACACACGCTCGCAGACGCTCGCCCGAAACCTGCCCTACGGCGACCAGCGGCGCCTCGAGATCGCTCGCGCCCTGGCTACGCAGCCCAAGCTCCTCCTCCTCGATGAACCGACTGCCGGGATGAACCCCGAAGAGACCCGACGGTTGACCGACTTCGTGCGCCAGTTGCGCGACCAGTTCGGTCTGACCGTCCTGCTCATCGAGCACGACATGAAGGTGGTCATGGGCATCAGCGACCGGGTCACGGTGCTGGATCATGGTGAGAAGATCGCGGAAGGATCTCCGGCCGAGGTCCGGGCGGACACCAAGGTCATCGAGGCCTACCTGGGCCGCGGCGCGGCCGGGGCGGGTTGACCCGATGGCCCTCCTCGAGCTGCGCGACGTCCACACCTACTACGGCAACATCCACGCCCTCAAGGGTTTGAACCTGACCGTCGAGCCGGGTGAGATCGTGACCCTCATCGGCGCGAACGGCGCGGGCAAGTCCACGACCCTCAAGACGATCAGCGGACTGCTCCGGCCACGGCAGGGCGAGATCTGGTTCGACGGCGACCGGCTGGACGGGGTGAGCGCGCACGAGATCGTGGCCCGCGGCATCTCCCAGGCACCCGAGGGTCGGCGCATCTTCCCGCGCATGAGCGTCCGCGAGAACCTGGAGATGGGCGCCTTCCAGCGGTCCAAAGGGGCCGAGATGGACGCCGACTTCGAGCGCGTCTACACCCTCTTCCCGCGGCTCAAGGAGCGACTGGGCCAGAACGGCGGAACGCTGTCCGGCGGCGAGCAGCAGATGCTGGCCATCGGTCGTGCCTTGATGGCCCGCCCGAAGTTGCTCCTCCTCGACGAGCCGTCCATGGGTCTCGCCCCGATCCTCGTCGAGCAGATCTTCGACATCATCAAGGACATCAACGCCGCCGGCACGACCGTCCTGCTCGTCGAGCAGAACGCGCTCATGGCCCTCGGCATCGCGGGACGCGGCTACATCCTGCAGACCGGCGAGATCGTCCTGCAGGACCGTGCCGATCGGCTGGTCGTCAACCCGGAGGTCCAGAAGGCCTACCTGGGCGGCTGAGGTGCTCGGTCCGATCCCCGGCCTGGTCGCGTCTCGCCTGCGACATCGGGCCGGCGCGGCAGCGCTGTCCGTGGCCGCGGTCGCGGCGGCCGCAGCGCTCGTCGCCTTCGTGGCCGGCATCGGGCTGGTCTCGGCCGATGCCACGCTCACCCGGGCGCTCGCGACGACCGGTGCGGAACGGCCGGTCGTGCGCGCCTCGCACTACTCGCATTCGAGCCGCGACCGCGCGACGGTCGCGGCGACCGCCGCGGATGCCCTCGCCGGGCTCCGACCATTCGCCGGACCGGTCCAACGGGGCGTCCTGGTCCGTCAGCTCGTCGACCTCGAGGCGCCGATGGTCGACCAGATCGTCGGCGTCGACGATCCCGCTCCTTGGCTGACGCTCATCGAGGGACGCCTGCCGGCGGCGTGCGTCGGCGGCGTGAGATGCGAGGCCGTCCTGCTGTCCGAGGCGGCGCTTCCAGCGGGAGTCACCACGGCCCACCCAGCAGGCGGGATGGAACTGACGATCGTCGGCCGTGGACTGATCGACCAGGCGGTCCCGCTCGGGGAGCTGGATCAGCGCGGCCCCGTCGGCGAGCGCCCGGGCGGCGGCACGTACCAGACGGGCGACGCGCGACCGGCGCTCCTGCTCGTGGCCGGGGTGGATGCGGTCGGCGACAGCCCGGCCCTCGATGAGACGGGCCGCACCTACATCTGGACCGCGCCCGTCGATCGGTCGTCGATCCACCCGTGGACGGCAGACGGGTTCGCGGCTGCGATCGATGGTGCGACGGCGAAGCTGACCAGCGCGGACAGTGCCTTTTCGGTCGCGAGTCCGGTCGGGCTGATCCAGGGCGAACTCGTGCGGGCCGAGACCGCGCGCGGCCGACTGTCGCTCGTCGGGTCGCTCGGAGTCGCCATCCTGCTCGCGTTCGCCGTCTTCCTGGCCCTCGTGGTCCGGGATGACGTCGCGGCCGAGGTGGCCCGGCTGTCCGCGGTCGGAGCGCGTCGTCGTGACCGGTTCGGGTTCCTGATCCTTGAGGCGATCGTGCCGTCGGCGGTCGGGGGCCTCCTGGGTTGGATGGTGGGCGGCCTCGCCGTCGGGGCGCTTGCCGCGTGGGCCGGGACGGACATCGGTCCGATCGTGACGGGCGCCCTGCTGGCACCGAGTTCGGTGCTCACGGCGGTCGCCGTCCTTGTCGCCGTCGTGGTCGCCATCGTGGTCGCGACCGCGCCGGGGCTGCCGCGCGGTGGGGCCGTCCGGTTCGTGGGGACGGTCGGATCGACCGCCGCTCTGCTGATCGCCTGGCAGTTCGCCGTGTCGGGGTCCCTTGGTCCGGCCGGTCTGGCATCGTCGCTGGCCAACCCGCTCGTCGTGCTCCTGCCACCCGTCGTCGCGTTCCTGCTCGCGCTGGCCTTCCTCCAGGCGCTCCCGCCCCTGTCGCGCGCGCTGGCGCGGCGGCTGCGTCACGCGCCGTTGCCGAGTCGACTGGCGCTGCTCTCGATCTCGCGCGAGCCCGCCCGGCCGGCTGCGACCGTCACCCTGCTCGCCTTCAGCCTGGGCGCGATCGTCTTCGCCGTCGGATGGTCGGCCAGTCTTCGCCAGGGCATCGACGATGCGGCCGCCTATCGGTCAGGTCACGATCTGCGCGTCAGCGAACTGGGCACTGGCCTGTCCATCAGCCCCTCGGTCGTGCCCACTCGGCGATACGAGGTCCTGGGCGACGACGTCACGACCGTTCCGGTCTACCGCGATGCGACCGCCACACAGCCCGGCGGCCGGGTCGAGGTCGTGGCCATCCCGCCGGATGCCCTGGCGACGCTGCCCGCCTGGCGGCCCGACTTCTCCGACGTCCCACGGGCCGAGCTTGCGGCCCGACTGCGCCTGCCCGAACCGGCGGGCGGCTGGCGGACATCGGGCCACCGGTTGCCGGACGGCCTGTCGGATCTCGTCCTCCGATTCCGCTACGACGGAGACCCGCTGCGGCTCGAGGCGATCGTCGCGACCGATGCCGGCGACAGCTCGGCGATCTCGATGGGGATCATCTCGAAGGGGATGACGTCCGCCAGCGCTACCCTTCCGGAGACCGCGCGTGGTGGCCTCCTGACCGCGCTGATCTTCCGCCATGCGCGCGATCCCCAGGGTCCCGGCCATGAGCGTGACCTGCGCCGAGCCACCGTGGCCTTCCAGGGTCTCGACGCGCTGACCGACGATTCGCCGATCGACCTCGAGATCTTCACCGTTTCGACCGTGATCATCCGTGCGCCGCAGGTGGTCGACGGACTGGTCATCCCCGCGGTGGTGAGCCCGGACCTGGCCGCGACCGCCGGCCCGGGCGGCTCGTTCAACCTCCACGTCGGCAACGACGCGATCATCCCGCTGCGGGTGGTCGCCACGGCGAGGTACGTCCCGACCGTCGTCGCGACGACGCCTCGCTTCGTGGTCGTGCCGCTCGACCCGTTCATCGTGGCCCTCGCCAAGGCCGTTCCGGGCTCCGGCCGTCCCTCCGAGATGTGGATCTCAGCGCCGACCCCGGAACGCCTGGTGGCGGTCCGAGCCGCCCTCCAGCAGCCGCCGTTCCGGTTCGCCCAGGTGACGGCGAGCGCCGACCTGGTCGCCGCGCGGACGGAGGACCCCCTCAGCCAGTCGATCGTCTGGGCCCTCGTCGTGGCAGCGCTGTCCGGCCTCGTCCTCTCGATCGCCGGGCTCATCCTCGGGGCGGTCACGGACCTGCGCGACGAACGCGGCGAGATGGCCGATCTGGAGGCCCAGGGCGTCCCGCCGTCCGCGCTGCGGTGGCAGGCGGTCGCGCGAACTGCGTGGCAAGCGATCGCCGGCGGGGTGGCCGGTCTGACCGTCGGTCTCGTGTTGACCTTCGTCGTGACCTCCGCGCTGGCGCTGACCGCTGAGGGGACCGTGCCGATCCCGCCCCTCGTCGTGGTCCTGCCGCTGCT
>Ga0183260_10002793_pt1 | contig 14325 bp, 11 predicted proteins | sample AntDrymUQ4972206_2_FD_129768 | JGI IMG/M metagenome (GOLD analysis project Ga0183260, IMG submission 129768) | Polar desert sand microbial communities from Dry Valleys, Antarctica - metaG UQ497 (22.06) (version 2) (version 2) | ecosystem: Environmental > Terrestrial > Soil > Desert | place... | reverse complement strand
TGATAGCGCGTGTCGCACGACACCCGGAGTTCGTCGGTGGTGTTGTCGAGCGATCCGTGCAGGGTGTGCATGCCGAAGATCAAGAGGTCGCCCGCTTCGAAGTCGGCCGCATGCCACCGGCCACCCATCGAGGTAACGCATTCCCAGGGGTCGTGGGCGACGTAGCCGTCGATCAGGTCTCGATCGACGTCGTGGGTCCCATAGCTGTCGACGATCTTCTGCTGGTGTTCCGAACCCAGCCACAGGGCGATCGGACCCTGCTCCACGGGCACGTCACCCAATGGGGTCCAGCAGGTGAGGAGACGCTCGGTGCCTCTGCCCATGAACACTCGGTCGCAATGCACGGCGGTGCGCTGGCCCTGCCCGACCACACGCACCCAGCGGTAGTCATAGGTCATGGCCTCGCCACCGAGCAGCCAGGAGAAGAACGAGAGGACCCGCTGCCCGGCGACGAGGCTGACCAACGGATCGACGCGCATGACCGAGGCCACGCCCGTCGCCGGGTCGTCGACTTTCCTGCTCGTTTCGGCCAGCACCGCCTCGCGGGCGGCGAGCACCTCGGGACGAGGATGGAATCCCCGCAGTCGGATGTAGCCGTCGTCCTGCAGGCGCTGCGCGAGCTCGCGGCGATCGGTCCTGCTGGCCGAAGCGTCAGCGAGGACCCCGAGTTCGGCCGAGCCGAGGGCGACGGGCCGACCGCCGAGGGCAGCATCCATAGGGCAAGGTTAACGTTCCTTCCGAACCGGGGGAGGTGCGCTAGCGTTCGCACCTGTGAGCGCGCCAGCTTTCCCGGTAGTTGATGGTGCCCGCGAGCGTTGCATCAGCGACGAGGCCGCCGATTTCTTCCGGTCGAACGGCTTGCTCGTGCTGCGCAACGTCATCGGCGCCGACGAGCTCGCACGCCTCCAGGCCGAGACAGCGACACTGGTCGACACCGCGCTGGCGGGCGGCCATGACAACCCCGATTTTTGCTACAAGACCCACGCCGAGACGGGCGATCTCGTGCCGTTTCGCGTTGAGTACGTCGTCGACAAGCTGTCGTCGACCAAGGCGCTGCTCGGCCACCCGTTCCTGCTGCGCACGATCTCCAAGCTGGCCGGCCCGGCGTTCGTGCCCACCTGGGACAGCATGGTGTTCAAGATGGCCGGCGGCGGCGCGGCCATCGACTGGCATCGCGACGGCGGCTTGTGCGAGGACGCGGTCTCGCTGCTGTCGAGCGGGCGGGCCTTCAACGTCGACATCTATCTCGACCGCGCCGATATGGACTCGTGCCTGTGGGGGCTTCCCGGGTCGAACAACTGGTCCGACGAGGATGCCGACGCCGCCATCGCCCGACTCAACGAGGGTGGCGTATCGACCGAGGGAGCGGTGCCGCTGCCGATGGAACCGGGCGACGTGTTGTTGCACAACGTGCTCGTCCTCCACGGGTCGCGCGCCACGAGTGGCCCGCTGCGGCGTGTGATCTATTACGAGTTCCGGCCCGCCGACATCGAGTTGGCCGTTGGCCCGCACACTCCCGAGTACGTCGAGGTGAAACAGCACGTGCAGGCGGCCGCCGTTCGCCATCGTCGCCTGGCTCCCTACGCGGCCGGTGAGGATGCCTACGAGTACCTTCCGAACGGCGAGGCCGATCCGGCCTGGGCGGCCGAGCCTCCGACGTGGCGTTATCCGCACGGGCGCTACCTACGTTCGGCCGTGTGAGATGACGCTCACGTTGCCGGCGGTCGACGTCGACGCGTTTCACCGCGACGGCTACATCGTCATCCCCGACGTCTACCGCGAGGCCGAGCTATCGGCCATGCGGGCCGAGGCCGATCGGATCCTCGAGCTCGTCGTGAACGCGTCGATCGCGCTGGGCCGCACCCACCCCCGCGCCAGCATGAAGGTGGGGGACGACGCGTCGATCACGATGCGAAAGATCCAGCCGATCAACGACCTGTCGGACACGCTGGCTGCGGTGTCCTGCGACGAGCGTTTGATCGCCCCGATGCGCCAGCTCATGGATGACGAGCCGTTGCTCATGGAGGAGAAGCTGAACTACAAGCAGCGCATGGCCGTTCCCGGCGCCGATCTCAGCTCCCTCGTGGACACTGACCCCGACGACAGCTTCGTACTGCACCACGACTGGGGCTTCTACCGCCAGCAGGGCTATCCGGAGAACACGGTGTCGTCAGCGGTCGCGCTCGACGACTGCGCCGGTCGGGGGCCGATCAAGGTCATCCCGCGGTCACACCTCCTTGATCCGCCACTGCTCAATCCGGATCCCGCGGGAGGCGACGGTCGGGTCGCGCCCGGGATGTTCGATCCCGCCGACCGGGTGCGCGTCGACGCCACCGCCGGTTCGGTGATGCTGTTCCACTCGAAGCTGTTGCACGACAGCGAGCCGAACCCCTCAGGCCTGCCGCGGCGCCTGATGATCTACAGCCACTATCCCGCGAGCGCAGGCGGCGATCCCGACCGGCGCAACGGCCACCTGCGCGCCAGCGCCGCAGCGTTCGACCAGGAGTACTTCGATCTGGTTGCCGCCGGCGACTACGCCGACCTCTTCCGCCTGCGTTCGCAGGGCGGTCCCACGAGTCGTGCTCCTACTAAGCGATGACAAAAATGATGGATAGCGGCCGCCCCCTCGACGAGGTGCTGCCCTGGCTTCGTGGTCTGTACCTCCAGCACGAGGTGGCGTTGTCGCCGGACGGGCGAATGGTGGCGGCGACGATGGTCGGCGGTCCGATGGTCACCGGAGGTCACGACTACTCAACTGGCGCCAGTCGGTTCGTGGCCGGCGCGCACCTAGTGGTGTTCCGCGACGGCGGTGACGAGACGGTGTTGGCCGACCCCGAGCGTGGCCGGAGTTGGTCGCCGCGCTGGTGCCCCGACGGAACGCGTTTGGCGTTTCTCGCCGATCGCGGCGGCCGCGTAGAGCCATGGGTGTTCGATGTGGCGACCGAGCAGGTCACTTGCGCGGCCGACGTGGCGGTTGCCGGCGACATCGCCGGGTTGGACGCGCCGGTCTGGTCGCCTGACGGCCGTCGCCTCTACGTTTTCGCCACGACAACCATCGCGCCCGCTAACCGGCCCGTCGACCATCAGCCACAGCCCACGGTGGACGTGTTGGTGTCACCCGACCATGGCCGGGACCCACGTCAAGTGTCGAAGGTGACGTCGCAACGACGAATCGTGAGCATCGACGTCGCGTCGGGCGAAGTCGCCGAGGTGTTGCGCGGTGTTGCGACCGAAAACGCGGAGCTGGCGTTGTCGCCCGACGGTGCGTGGCTCGCGTTCTACGGCGCGCAACGAAACCTCGTCCACGAGCACGTCGAGACGCTTCAGACGCTGTTCGTCGTCGCGGCGGCCGGGGGCGTGGCAACCGCGGTGGCCGACGAGCTGACCGTGGGCCGCGGCGCCGGCCGTCACCGACCCGCGTGGTCGCCTTCGGGCGGACACCTGGCGTTCCTGCACGACGGGGCGCTCCATTTGGCAGACACCGGTGACCGTTTCGCTGTCCACACAGCCATTGCCGGCGAGGCCGGCCTGAGTGAAACGTTTCTTCTCTGGCACCCGGACGGTTCCGGGCTGATCGGTGTCACCAACGAAGGCCAGCTGACGTGGCTCAACCCCGACCGCGGGACCGCCCACGCCGTTCACGCACCTGACGCGGTGGTCCGTAACAACGCGTCCGGACAGATCGTTGTGCACGACGGACGTCTGCTGGCGTTCCGCTCCGACTTCGAGACCGAGACGTCCGAGCTTGTCGCCGCGCCGATAGATGGCGGACCTCCGGCGACCCTGTTGAGCATCGACGGCTCGGTGGAGGCCCAGCAGTTGTTACGGGTTTACGGCGCGTCCGGCGACGCCGTTGGCGAGAAGATCGTGTTCGTCGTATCCCGACACGACAGCCCGCCTGATCTGTGGGCCTGCCGGCTCGACGGCTCCGACCTTCGACGTCTCACCAATTTCAACCCCGTGGTAGCCGCCACCGCACTCGGCCGAACGACGCGCGTCGAGTTCCGCTCCGACAGCGGCGACAACCTCGGCATCAAGGTGTTACTCCCGCCCGGCTGGGACGGTCGTCCCGCGCCCACCATCATGTGTTGTTACCCGGGCAACTTCGACTCACAGCTACCGTCGGTCTGGCGGTCGTTGCTAATTGTCCATCCCCACTTGTTGTCCACAGCCGGTCTCGCCGTCGCGTGGGTGGACCTTCCGAGCCGGTACCCCGGATGGGGCACAACTGCGGACGAGGTAGTCGGCGTGATGGTTCCCGCCCTCGACGCACTCGTCGCCGCCGGTATCGCCGACGCCGAACGAGTGGCGGTGATGGGCCACAGCGCAGGTGCGATCACCATCGGAAGGTTGCTGGTCGCGACCGACCGGTTCCGAGTAGCCGTACTCAGCCACGGGGGCTACGACCGTGTCAGTGCGTTCGGGAGACTCGAAGTCGTCGCAGGCGAGCCTGTCACCCTCGGCTACCTCGCGAGCGGCGACCGCGGCGGGCCGTGGGACGCGACCGACCGCTACATCGAAGACTCCCCGGTGTTCCACGTGCCGGCCATCGACGCGCAGATCCTCCTGATACACGGCACCGACGATCGCGTGGTTCCGGTCGCGCAATCCGATGAGTTGTTCGTCGGGTTGCGGCGCCTCGGCAAACCCGTCACCTACCTCCGCTACCGCGGCGAAGGTCACGTACCGAATGCGTACAGCGGAGCAAACCGGCTCCACGTCACTCGAAGCGTGTTGGAGTTCCTCGCACAGCACCTGCAGTGAGCCCGGCCAGTGCACGACTTCGTTGGCTCGTCGGAATGAGCCTCCCTCGCGCGATGCTCGCCGTAGCCGTATCTACGCGGCGGGCGCGACGGAAATCCACGCCTGGCTGGTGATGGTTTGTCCGGCGGGTCCGGTGAGGGTGGTGACTCCGGTGGCGGGGTCGTAGGTGATCTGCCAACGGCCTTCGTGTACGTAATGGTGGTGGGTGAAGCAGAGCGGTATGCCGTTTTCGATGACGGTTCTGCCGTCGTTTTCCCAGCGGACGATGTGGTGGATCTCACTGATTTTGCGGCCGCAGCCTTTGATGGCGCAGCGGTGTCCGTGGCGCGCCGCAATGGCGCGGCGCTGCGCTGTGGTCCAGTCCCGGGTTTTGCGGCCCACGTCGAGGATCTCGGATCGGCCCTTCACGATGATGCGATGGATGCCGGCGTCACACGCCAACCGTCGGGCGGCTTCACCGGTGAGGGTTGCACCGGATGCGAGGTCGCAGCGTCCGACGGCCCGCTCGACGAGGGTGTCGTAGTCGACGGTCACCCCGATCGACGCCCGTTGGATGTCGATGGTGTCGTGGTGCTGGTAGGCGACATGTTCGAACAGGTCGACGATGCCGTCGGCGAGACGCTGGGCGCGCCGTTTGCGCCACGACATTTCGTCATACGCGGGGTCGGCGCCGATATCGGCGGGCGGGTTCAGTGAACCCTCATCCACAGGTCCGCCCGCCATGGGGGGATTCAGTGAATCCTTGTCCACAGGCTGGGCGGGCTTGTCGAGGTGGTCGAGGTATTCGTTGACGACGTTGAAGATCCGGTCTATGTCTTCGGCGGGCAGGCTGATCACGAGACGGTCCAACGCGCCGCCGTGCCCGCGGATACGCCGGGCGCCGCGCTGTTCGTAGCGGTCCTCGGGCAGTGTTTCCTGTTCGCGGTTCTGTTTCCAGTAGCGGACAACGCGTTCGAGGTCGGCCACCGTCGCCACCGCGGCCGACTCCAGCAGCGACTGGTCGAGCTCGTCGTTGGCGTCGTCGATGCGGGTGATGCAGCGGATCTGGGAATACGACACCCGTCCTTGCGCCAACGCGTCGGCCAGCAGCTTGCGTTTCCCGAGCTGTTTGGCGACGCGCAGCTTGTCCTTCGCGGTGCGCCGCGCCAGCCCACACCGATCGACGAGCCAGGACACGCATGACGAGTGGCCGTCCTCGGCCCACGTCCCCCACGTGTCGAACGCGTCGAGCTGTATGAGCCATGCGGCCAGACGGGTGTCGATCAGGCGTAACCCGTCGATCAGTTCCTGGCCCTGCGTCGTCGCCGACGTCTCCATCCGAACACCTCCACGTCAAAAGCAATGGGAGGCGGCCCCCGCATCGAGCCGCGATAGGTACCCGGAGACGATGACGCGAACGACGTAAGAGCCGATGGTGCGGGCTGGGGCGAACCGTGGTGCAGGTACCCACCCATCATACCGAACGTCAGTTCGAAATCAACACGAAAGTGCTGGTGGAGCGCAGTTTTTATTGCGGCGGGTCGGCAGCGGGCTGCCGCCGAAGCGGGCCCGCCTAAAGGGCCGATGTCGGCGTCGGTGCCGTTCCCATAGGTCGCTGCGGGCGTTCGACGTCGCCCGGCAAAGCCCCTGATCAGTCGTGGTAGGCGTAGAAGGCTCTGCCGAACTCGGGCAGCATGAACACCGTGCGACGGGCGCCGTCGATGACGATCATCTTCGGCTCGAACGGCGTGCGTACGGCAACGAACTTGCCCCGAACCATGGTTAGTTCACGCACGTTGGCTCCGACATCGATCGTGCTGCAAGCTCCTGCCCTGCAGAGCACCACAAGGCCGCCGAAGGCGTCGGCAACCGCGTGTCCGCCGGGGATCGCGATGATGGACTGCCCTCCCTTGCCCTGCCACTGCACCCGGCCGGTGCGCTGGAGCGATGTCTCGTCGATGTGGTCGAGCATGGGCGCCTCGCTTGTGGCGATGGTGAGCGTGCCGCCTGCACAGGTCAGCGACCTCGGCTTGTAGCCGAGGTCGGCAATGCGCCGCCGTTCGCGAAGTTGGCCTTGCACGGGATAGTCGGCGATGAAGCCGCTGGCCTCGACACGCGTCTTCGACCAGCAGTACCGCGACCTCGTCGCCGCCGGTGAGTACACAGACATGTTCCGCGCCTGAGAGTCGGTTGGCGTCACTGAACCGGACCCGTCACCATTCGCGCCAGACTCGGGGGCATGGACTATCGCCAACTCGGCCGTACAGGCCTCAAGGTTTCGCCGCTCTGCCTCGGCACGATGAACTTCGGTCCGCACACCGAAGAGGCCGACGCCCACTCGCTCATGGACCGGGCCCTGGAGCTCGGGATCAACTTCTTCGACACGGCCAATGTCTACGGCGGCAAGGGCCGCACCGAGGAGATCCTGGGGACGTGGTTCGCGCAGGGCGGGGAGCGCCGCGAGCGCACGGTGCTCGCCACCAAGGTGTACGGCGGGATGGACGACTGGCCCAACCACAATCGTCTCTCGGCGCTGCACATCGTGCGTGCGTGCGACCAGAGCCTGCGCCGTCTGCAGACCGACTACATCGACCTCTACCAGATGCACCACATCGATCGGCTCAGCCCGTGGGACGAGATCTGGCAGGCGATGGACATGCTCGTCGCGCAAGGCAAGGTCATCTACGTCGGGTCTTCCAACTTCGCCGGCTGGCACCTGGCCCAGGCCAACGAGGCGGCCCGGCGGCGGAACTCGCTCGGCCTGGTGTCCGAGCAGAGCTTGTACAACCTGACGGCGCGGACTGTGGAGCTCGAGGTCGTGCCCGCGTGCGAGGCCTACGGCCTCGGCCTCATCCCGTGGAGCCCCCTGGGCGGCGGCCTCCTCGGCGGGGCCCTCAAGAAGGAGGGCGTGCGCCGCGCGTCCGACGCCATGCAGGAACGCGTCAACGCCAAGCGCGAACAGCTTCAGGTTTACGAAGACCTCTGCGACGAGATCGGCGACAAGCCGGCCGACGTCGCTCTGGCCTGGCTCCTGTCGAACCCCGTGGTGACGGCGCCGATCATCGGTCCGCGGACCGCGGACCAACTCGAGACCAGCATGCGGGCCATCGAACTCGAGCTCGACGACAAGACCCTCGCCCGTCTCGACGAGATCTTCCCTGGTCCCGGCGGCACCGCCCCCGAGGCCTACGCCTGGTAGCCCGTTAGGAGGCTCCGCCCTTGACGCCGACGGGGATCTTGACCCGGGAGACGATGCGGTCCACGACATTGTCGACGGTTTCGTCGCGCAGGCCGGCGTCGGGGGTGAGGATCAGGCGGTGGGCCAGCACGGGCTTGATGAGGGCCTTGACGTCATCGGGGATGACATCTTCGCGGCCCTGGGACGCGGCCAGCACGCGGGCGGCGCGCATGAGCGCCAGCGACGCACGGGGGGAGGCGCCCATCATGAGCGACGGCTCTTTGGGCGGGCGGGTCTCCTGGCACAGGTCGACGATGTAGTACTCGACCACGTTCGACACGCTGACCCCGGCTGCCCACTTCATCATGGCAACGACCATGTCGGTCTCGATGACGGCCTCAAGGGCGTCGATGACTTCGCCCAACTTGTTGTTCTGAAGGACGTCGATCTCGGCTTCGCGGTCGGGGTAGCCGATGCTGAGCTTGAGGAGGAATCGGTCGAGCTGGGCTTCGGGGAGCGGAAAGGTGCCCGCAAGCTCGATGGGGTTCTGGGTGGCCAGGACGAGGAAGGGCTTGGGCAGCGTGTAAGTGACGCCGTCGACCGACACCCGGCGCTCCTGCATGGCCTCAAGCAGCGACGACTGGGTCTTCGGGGTGGCGCGGTTGATCTCGTCGACGAGGAGCACGTTGGCGAACACGGGGCCTTCGCGGAACGAGAACGTCCCGGTCATCTGGTCGAAGATCGGTGAGCCCGTGACGTCGGAAGGCAGCAGGTCGGGGGTGCACTGCACACGGTTGGTGGTGGCGTTGATCGACTGGGCGATCGCCCGCGCCGTCATCGTCTTGCCCGTACCCGGCATGTCTTCGAGCAGCACGTGCCCGTCGGCCAGCAGGGCGACCAGGATCATCTTGATCTGATCGGACTTGCCCTTGATCACCTTCTCGATGTTCTCTACGAGAGTCTCGAAGCTTGACGCGAACAGATCGCGCGACATCCGCGTGTCGCCGCTCCCCGACTGGTCTCTCACCGGGCGCAACGGCGCACGGCGCCGGCCTGTAGGCGCTGACCTTGGTTGTGTTGTTGCCATCTAATTCTCTCCCCGTCCAAGATCGCGACTTCCGGCAGAAATCCTAACGAACTTCGGCCGAGCCCGTCAGGAGGCGGTCAGACTACGGGATCTCGCCCGAAACCTAGGTCACGACCACCGAGGTGGCTACGACGTCGCGTTGGCGGTAGTCGGCGGTGTCGCCGCCGACATCGACCGTCGCCTCGTGACGGATGTCGGCCGACGACGCGCCGATTCGAAAGACGAACTGGCCGGGCTCGACGACGAACCGCATCGCCGGGTCATAGAACGCCAGCCGACTCGGGTGCACGGTGAAGCTCGCCGTGCCGCTCTGGCCTGGGTCCAGGGTGAGCTTGGTGAAGCCGATGAGCTGTTGATCCGGACGCGCCGTCGACGCCACCAGGTCGCAGACGTAGAGCTGCACGACCTCGGCCCCCGCCCGTTCCCCGTCGTTCGTGACCGTGACCTTGACGAGGACGGGATCGGTCGTCGACCCCGACTCGATCTCGAACCCGGTGTAGGAGAACGACGTGTAGCTGAGCCCGTGCCCGAACGCGAACAACGGCGTGGGCGGTGAGTCCGTGTAGTCGACGTAGAACATGGACTTGCCACCGCCGGCGCGGTGCCCGGCGTAGACCGGCACTTGGCCCACAGAGCGCGGCATGCTCACCGGGAGCCGGCCCGACGGGTTGGACGCGCCGAACAGCACGTCGGCTAGCGCGTTCCCGCCCTCCTCGCCCAACGGCCACGTCTGCACCAGCGCCGCCGCCTGGTCGGCCATTGACGACAGCGTGTGGACCCGGCCGCTCAGCACCACGACCACGGTGGGCGTGCCCGTGGCGGCCACCGCTTCGACAAGCTGGGGTTGGAGACCGGTGAGGTCGAGGTTCGTTGCGTCCCGCGCTTCGCCCACCGTGCACAGTGGGCGCAGCCCCGACCGTCCCGCCACTACAACCACGGCCACATCCGCGGCGGCGGCGGCGGCAGCGGCTTCGTCGATCTCCGCGTCGTCGATGCTGCTTACGTCACAGCCCCGCACGTGGACGACCTCGGCGCCGGCGCCCACCCGGGACCGGATGCCGGCGAGGGGCGTGATGTGCGGGGTGAAATAGGGGCCAGCTTCGAAGGCGCCGCCCGCTTCGGGAAGAAACTGGGTGCCCGACGAGCCGTCGAGGGCGGTGCCGGAGGTGTCGTCTGGCTTGTTCTCGTAGACGATCTCGAGATGCGCCGGGTAGTGGTAGTCGCCCTGGAGGAGGCGTTCGTCGTCGGCCCCGGGGCCGATCACGGCGATGCGGCGCACGGCGGGGTCGAGCGGCAGGACCCCCGACGGGTTGGTCAGCACCACGATCGACGCGGTCGCCGCTTCTCGGGCCAGGGCGCGTTGCCCGTCGGTTTGGTACGCGCCGGGTGCGGCGTCGGCGTCGACGTACGGTCGCTCGAACAACCCGAGTTGGAACTTGCTTCGCAGCACGCGGCGTACCGCCTGATCGATCGCGGGCATCGAGACCAGGCCGCGCTCGAGCGCGTCGGGCAGCTCGCGGAAGCAATCGAGCGCGGGAAGTTCAACGTCGAGCCCGGCCGCGAGCGCCTGGGCCGCGGCCGCGGTCTTGTCCTCCGCGGTTCGGTGGTGCGTCTCCAGCAGGGCGACGGTGCCGTAGTCGGCCACCACCAGCCCGTCGAAACCCAGCTCGTCGCGCAACAGGTCGGTGAGGATGGCGGGCGAGCCGCCGCACGGCAGCCCGTCCACCGAGCTGTACGAGTTCATGATCGAGGCCAACCCCGCGTCGCGAATGGCGGCCGCGAACGGCTCGGCGTAGACCTCGCGCAGCTCGCGGGGGCCGAGTTGGACCGGCGCCCAGTTCAAGCCGCCCTCGGCCAACGCGTAGCCGAGGAAGTGCTTACCAGTGGCCACTACGCCGGTAGTGAGATCGTCGGATTGGATGCCGCGCACGTACGCCGTGCCGATGGTGCCGGCGAGCACCGGGTCCTCGCCGTAGGTCTCCTCCACCCGACCCCAGCGGGGGTCGCGGGCAACGTCGAGCACCGGCGCCAGCGTGTGCCGGGCACCGACGGCCAGCATCTGTTCGCGGATGACCGTGGCCACCCTGCGCACCAGGTCCGGGTCCCAGGACGACGCCAGCCCGATGCCCTGCGGGAACACGGTGGCCTCGCGGGCGCAGAAGCCGCCGACCGATTCTTCGTGGACGACGATGGGGATCCCGAGGCGGGTCCGTTCGACCGCCACCCGTTGTATCTCGTTCATGAGCGCGGCGCTGGCCGCGGGACGCAAGCCGGTCGACGCGCCGATTCTGGTGACCTGGCCGATGCCGTCGGGGATCCTGGCGATCGCAGCGTCGGCGTCAAAGCGGTCGCTGCGCACCAGCGACGTGATCCACACGCAACCGAGCTGGGCGATCTTCTCGGCAAGGGTCATTCTTTCGAGGAGGTCCTCGACCCGCTCGTCGACGGGCAGTGTTGCGTCGCGGTACGGCGCAGGCGTCTCGCCGCCCGGCATCAGGACAGGACCCGTACTGGGTTGGACAGCGTGCCGATGCCGTCAATCTCGATCTCGACCACATCGCCGTCGCCCAGGAAGATCGGGGGCGTGCGGGAGAAGCCGACACCGACGGGCGTGCCGGTGGCGATGACGTCGCCCGGTAGAAGTGTGAGGTACTGCGAGAGGTAGCTCACGATCTCGGCCACGCCGAAGATCATCTCGGCCGTAGAGCTGTCCTGGAGGGTCTCGCCGTTCACGCGGCAGCGGATGCCGAGCGCTTGAGGATCGGGCACCTCGTCGGCGGTGACGACCCACGGTCCGAGCGGGCAGAAGGTGTCGAATGATTTGCCCCGCACCCATTGGCCGTCGGCGAACTGCGCGTCGCGTGCCGAAACGTCGTTGCAGCACGTATAGCCGAGCACGTGGTCGAGCGCCTGAGCCTGGGCCACCCGGCTGGCGCGCCGACCGATGACGACGGCCAACTCGGCCTCGTAATCGACCTGGCTACTGGCGCCCGAGGCCCAGCTAATGGGTTCGCCCGGCCCCACCAGGCTGTTCGGCGTCTTCACGAAACACACCGGATTCGGGGGCGGCTCCATCCCCGATTCGCGGGCGTGGTCGGCGTAGTTGAGGCCGATGGCGATGATCTTCTGCGGCCACGCCACGGGCGCAAGAAGGCGGACTTCGGCCTGCGGGATGGGCGCCGCGGCCGCGCCTGCGAGATCGGTGCCCGCGTAGAGCGCGTCGCGCAACGCGTCGGCGCCGGGATGGGCGCCTTCGGTGGCGATGGGTACCGCCGTGTCGCCCTCGAGGCGGGCGAGGACGACGGCACCGGCATGAGCGAGTCGAGCGAGGCGCACGGGGGCTCCGTTGGGTCGGGTACCTTACGAACGGGCCGATGATACGCAGTCTGCGCCCGGCCAGGAGAGGGCATGCCGAAGATCACCATCGTGGGCGCGGGTGGGTATGTCTTCCCCCTCCTGCTCGTTCGGGACATCCTCGGTTTCGAAGCATTGCAGGACAGCACGTTCGCCCTCTTCGACCTCGACCTCGGTCGCGCCGAGCACACTCTGGCTGGCGCCGCCGCTCTCATCGAAGCGCACGGACTGGGCGCCACCGCCTTTGCCACGACCGAGCGCAAGCGGGCGCTCGACGGGGCCGACTTCGTGATCTGTGCGTTCCAGGTCGGTGGATTGGATGCCTACCGCGCCGATGTCGAGATCCCGCGGCGTTTCGGCGTCGATCAGCCCGTGGGCGACACGCTCGGCCCCGGTGGAGTGTTCCGCGGGCTCCGGTCGATCGGCGCGCTGCGCGAGATCGCCGACGACATGAAGGAGCTGTGCCCGGGCGCGTTGCTCATCCAGTACGCCAACCCCATGGCCATCAACTGCTGGGCCACGGAGTCCATGGGCATCCGCACGGTCGGCCTGTGCCACAGCGTCCAACACACCTCGCGCATGCTGGCCGGCGAGATCGACGTGCCCTACGACGAGATCACGTACGACAGCGCGGGGGTCAACCACACGGCCTGGTTCACCACGTTCCGTCGCGGCAATGAGGATCTCCTGCCCCGGCTGCGCGAGGCGATGGCCGAGCGCCACCTCGTGGGGTTCGTGCGCGGACCCGAAGGCACCGACCTGCACGGCGGCGGCGGCGAGAAGGTCCGCTCCGAGCTCATGGCGCTCACCGGCTACTTCCACACCGAATCCAGCCATCACGCCAGTGAGTACTGGCCGTGGTTCCGTCGCACACCGGCGTTGACCGACTCCTACATCCGCAAGCGCTGGGACTACTTCGACATCTGCGCCAACCACTCGCCCGACCAGCGCACCGATGAGATCATCCAGGAGAGTCGCGAGAACGGCCTGGCGCCGAGCGAGGAATACGGCGCGTTCATCATCGACAGCGTCGTGACGGGAACGCCGCGGGTCATCTACGGCAACGTGCCCAACCGGGCCACGATCGGCAACCTGGCGCCCGACGCGTGCGTAGAGGTGGCCTGCCTGGTCGATGACCGCGGCGTGCGCCCCGCTCGCTACGGCGACCTGCCGGCGGCCTGCGCGGCGTTGAACAACGTGCAGATCAACGTGCAGCGCCTCGCCGTGCAGGCGGGCTTAACGGGCGACCGCTCCCTCGTGCACGCCGCGATTGCGCTCGATCCACTCACCGGCGCCCTGCTGACGCTGCCCGAGATCCGGCGCATGGTCGACGAGATGTTCGACGCGGAGGCGGCTTGGCTGCCCCAGTTCGCGTGAGGGGCGGGCGGTGAGCGGCGAGCCCGCGCCGCCGCTGCGGGCCGGGATTATCGGGCTCGGCTTCGCGGGCGAGACGCACCTGCGCTGCTATCGCGAGCTTGCCGGCGTCGAGCCCGTCGCCCTCGCCGGGTTGGAGGACGAACGCCGATCGATGCTGGGTGCCCGCTACGGAGTGGAGGACCTGCCCCGAGAGTGGGAGGAGCTGGTCAGCCGACCCGATCTCGACGTCATCAGCGTGTGCGCGCCCAACTACCTCCACGCGCCCATCACCATCGCCGCGCTGGCTTCGGGCAAACACGTCCTGTGTGAGAAGCCGCTCGCTCGCACGGAGGCCGAGGCCAAGACGATGGTCGAGTCGGCCGAGCAACACGACCGCGTTCTGCACACCAGCTTCAACCACCGCGAACGGGGTGACGTCCACCTGATTCGCCGCCACCTGGCCGACGGTGGCCTTGGTCACGTGTACTACGCCAAGGCCAGCTGGATGCGCCGCCGCGGGGTACCCAACGCCGGGAGTTGGTTCACCAGCCACGAGATGGCCGGCGGCGGCCCGCTCATCGACCTGGGCGTGCACGTGCTCGACCTG
>Ga0183260_10002792_pt1 | contig 14325 bp, 13 predicted proteins | sample AntDrymUQ4972206_2_FD_129768 | JGI IMG/M metagenome (GOLD analysis project Ga0183260, IMG submission 129768) | Polar desert sand microbial communities from Dry Valleys, Antarctica - metaG UQ497 (22.06) (version 2) (version 2) | ecosystem: Environmental > Terrestrial > Soil > Desert | place... | reverse complement strand
TGAAGAACTTCGCCTGGGCGGCATTGCTCCAGGACAACGGCGCGGTCAACGACCTGCTGCAGTGGCTCGGCCTCGCGAGCGGGCCCGTCACGCTGCTTCACACGCGGGCGGCGGTCGTGATCGGGATGGTCCATTACACCCTGCCCTACGCGGTCCTCCCGATCTTCGCCGTGATGGTCGCGATCGATGGTCGCTTGGTGCAGGCGGCCGCGAGTCTCGGAGCGGGCCCGTGGGCAGTAGCGCGACGCGTGATCGTCCCGCTGACCCTCCCCGGCGTCTACGCGGCGACCCTCCTGGTCTTCATCATCAGCGTCGGGTTCTTCATCACGCCGATCGTGCTCGGCGGCCCGCGCGATCAGATGGTCGCCAACCTGGTCGAGTACTACGCCCGCGATCTGGTCGACTTCCGCGCCGCGTCGGTGCTCGCGATCCTGGTGACGGCCACCGTCTCGGTGCTGGTTGCGCTCTACCAGCGGCTTCCCAAGGAGGGCCAGTATGGCACTGGGTGAAGCGACCCTCGCGTCGACGGCCGCGCCGACGCGCGGGCAGCGTGGGAAGCGTTCGCGGTCGTTCGTCCTGACGCTGGTCTGCTCTCCCATCTTCGTCTTCCTCGCCCTGCCGACCGCCGTCGTGATCCCGATGGCGTTCACCCCGCGGCGGTACCTCGAGTTTCCGCCGAGTGGGCTCTCAGGCCATTCGTTCGCCAATCTGGCGAAGGACGAGGCATGGACGAGTGCGGCATTGACGTCGGTGAAGGTGGCGGCGATTGCAGTGCTGATCGGCCTGGTGATGGGCGCGTCCGCAGCCATCGCGCTCCACGGAGCGAAGTTCCGTGGAAAAGGTCTCGTAGTTGGTGTGATCGTCGCGCCCATCGTGGCGCCGCTGATCGTACTCGGGCTCGCGGACTACCAGTTCTTCGCCCGTTTCCAGCTTGTGGGGACCGTGCTCGCAATCGGCCTCGCGCACAGCGTGATCGCGACCCCGTATGCCTACCTCACGGTCGAGGCGAGCCTCGCCGGCCTCGATCCAGCGCTCGTCCGCTCGGCGCGCAGCCTCGGCGCCGGGCATCTCGCGGTACTTCGCCACGTCTATCTCCCAGCGATCCGTCCAGGTCTGCTCGCCGGCGCCGCGTTCGCGTTCGCCGTCTCGTTCGACGAAGCCGTGATCGCGCTGTTCCTGCAAGGACCCGGGGCGACGACCCTGCCGGTGAAGATGTTCACGGATATCCAGTACGAGCTCTCGCCCAAGATCGCGGCTGTCTCGTCGATGCTCGTCGGAGTCGCAACGCTCGTGCTTCTCGTCCAGGTGCTCGTCCTGCTGCGCAGGCGTGGCAGTGGTGCCACCGCTACGACAGTCGGGACCCCATGACCGCATTCGGCGAGCTTTCCTCCACGACGACCCCCGACCGTGCCGCTGCGCGAAGCGAAGCCCGCGACATCGAGGTCTCCGACGTCTGCAAGTCATACGGAGGCGCGAACGCCGTCGATGGTGTGGATTTCTCGCTTCAGCACGGCGAGTTCCTGACCTTGCTCGGGCCGAGCGGCTCCGGCAAGACGACCACGCTGCTCATGGTGGCCGGCTTCGAGCAGCCGACGTCCGGTGACATCAGGGTGGCGGGGCGCTCGGTCATTCACGATCCACCGCAGCGGCGCAACCTCGGGGTCGTCTTCCAGAGCTACGCCCTCTTTCCACATATGTCCGTCGTGGAGAACGTCGAGTTTCCCTTGACGATGCGCGGCGTCGCGCGTCGCGACCGCCGCGATCGGGCCGTCGACATCCTCGACAAGGTGGGTCTTGCCGGCTTCGACCAGCGCCGGCCACGACAGCTCTCCGGAGGGCAGCAACAACGTGTCGCTCTCGCGCGAGCGCTGGTGTTCGAGCCTGACGCGCTGCTGCTGGACGAGCCGCTCGGTGCGCTCGACAAGCGATTGCGTGAGCTCATGCAGACCGAGATCAAGGCACTCCACAGCAGGATGGGCATCTCGGTGCTCTATGTCACGCACGACCAGGACGAAGCCATGACGATGTCAGATCGAATCGCCGTGATGTGCGATGGCAAGATCGTCCAGCTTGGCGCGCCGGCCGATCTCTATCACCACCCCGTCAGCCCGTTCGTCGCTCAGTTCCTGGGTGACACCAACCTGCTCGCGTGCACGCGGCAGGCCTCGTCCGAACAAGGGCGCGCTCAGGTCCGCTACACCGATGGAAGCTGCGGACTGGCGCGCGAGGTGCGTGATCACCCACCTGCCGCGGACGCCTTCCAGGTCTCCGTGCGGCCCGAGCGGGTCGACGTGCTACAGGCCGGCGAGACGCGCGAGAATCAGCTGGAGGCAACTGTTTGCGACCGCGCGTTTCTCGGATCTCATGCGCGCTATGTGCTTCACGCGCTCGGTCAGGAGCTCATGATCAAGAGGGTCGAGGGCGAGCGGGGCCCGGCACTGCAGCCGGGCACCGCCGTCACGGTGGGGTGGAGCGCCGACGACGCCCAGTTGCTCGCTGTGAACGACGGGCAGTAGATCGATGAGGGTCATCGTCGTCGGAGGTGGTGCGATAGGGCTGTGCTGCGCATACTTCCTGCGTCGCGGCGGCGCCGAAGTCACGGTCGTCGACCGTGGCGGCTGCGGTCAGGCGACCTCCCGCGGCAACGCAGGCTGGATCACGCGCATGCTCTCGGAGCCCCTGCCGGCGCCAGGCGTCGTCACGCAGGCGCTCAAGTGGATGGTCAAACCCGAGAGCCCGTTCCTGGTTCGTCCGCGCATGGAGCGTGACTTCTATCGCTGGTCCTGGCGTTTTGCCCGACACTGCTCGCCTCAACAGCACCGCAGAGGCACGCAGGCGCTCGTCGCGCTGAACGCATCGACGCTGGAGCTCTTCGACGAGCTGAGGGAATGCGGCGTCGACTTCGAGATGCATGAGACAGGCCTGCTGTTCCTTGCCCTCGGCGAGGAAGAGCTCATCGCCTACGCGTCGGCGATGCTGGCCGTGCAGGCGGCAGGTCACGATGAGCCGTTCGAGGTGCTCGACCGCGCGAGTGTGCTCGCACTCGAGCCATCCGTGAGCGAAAGCGTCATCGGCGGGATCTTCGTTCCCTCCGAGCGCCACGTCCGCCCGGAAACGCTGGCGGTCGGCCTCGCCGGGGCGCTCGCCGCTCAGGGGGTGACCGTGTTGGAGGACACCGACGTGCTCTCGCTCGCCTCCCGGGCGAACGGCGGCTGGCGCCTGAGCACCGCGGGCGAGGAGCTCTCGGCGGATGCTGTGGTCGTCGCCGGCGGGATCTGGACCGCTGCTCTCCTCGCCACGATCGGAGTGAAGATCCCGCTCGAGGCGGCGAAGGGCTACAGCATCACCGTCGACCAGGACGACCCCGCGCCTCGGCACCCGCTCTACCTGATGGAGGCCAAGGTGGGATGCACTCCCTTCGCGGGCTCCGTTCGCCTGGCCGGAACCATGGAGCTGGCCGGCATCGACGTGACCATCAACGATCGTCGCCTGCCGCCGCTCCATCGCGCCGCCGCCACCTACCTCGCGAATTGGAATCCGGGCGCCTCGGTCCCCTGGGCAGGTCTGCGTCCCGTTGCGCCGGACGGTCTTCCGATCATCGGCACCGTGCCGGGCCAGGAGGGTCTCTTCGTGGCGACCGGTCATTCGCATCTCGGCATCACGCTCGCTCCCGCGACGGGCGCCGCGCTGGCGCCGTTGGTCCTCGAGAACCGCCTGCCCGAAGAGCTGGCGCCCTTCAGACTCCAGCGGAGGCTGTGATCCCGATGCCCGAGCGCTTGGATCGCTTCTCGCGAGCGGAGTATCACGGACGGCACGCACGAGCCCAGACCGCGTTGAGCGACGCCGGCTTGGACGGCGCTGTGTGCGTCGCGCCCGAGACGCTCTATTACCTCGGCGGCTACGAGGGGTACACGTTCTGGACGGATCAGGCGCTCGTGCTCTCCGCCGGCGGGGCAGACGCGATCCTCATCCTGCGCGACACCGACCTGCCGCTCGCCGCGGAGACCGCGGTCATCCGCGATGTCAGGACGTACCGCTTCGGTCGCGACGATCCAGCCGAGCTCGTTCGTGAGGCGCTCGCAGATGTGGGACTCGCCGGGGGAGCGCTCGGCATGGAGAAGCAAAGCTGCGCGCTTCCGGCGGCGTATGCCGAGCGACTGGTCGCCCAGCTCGGAGAGTCCTTCGAGATCGCGGACTGCAGCCGGCTCCTGAGCCGGTTACGCGTCCGCAAGTCGGCCGCGGAGCTAGCGTACGTCCGCACGGCAGCGACTTACGCCCGCGCGGGCAGCGCGGCGGTAATGGATGCGATCCACGCTGGCGTCAGCGAGCTCGAGATCGCCGCCGCGATCGAGCGCGGTCTGCGTGACGCCGGGTCGAACTACTCGGCCATGCCGACGATGGTCGCGAGCGGTCCGCGCACCGCGGCGGTGCACTCGACGCCCACGATGCGCGTCGTGACACGCGGAGATCAAGTCGTGGTCTGGTACGCCGGCGTAGCCGGTCGATATCACGTGACCGCATACCGGACGGTTCAAGTCGGCGACCCGTCGAAGCGGTTCCGCGAGATGTACCACGCCGCGGAGAGCTCGCTGGGCGTCCTCGTCGACAACGTCGCCATAGGCCAACCTGTGGCGCGGGCAGCGCAAGCCGCGGCCGCCGAGCTGCGGGCCACCGGCTACAGCGACTATCAGATCGCTCGGTGGGGCTACGGAGTCGGCATCGCCTTCCCTCCAGTCTGGTTGGAGGCCTTCGACGTGGTCGAGGAGTCCGACGACGTCTTCGAGACGGGAACGTTGATGTGCCTTCACGTGTGCTTCTCGGCCCCGGCCGAAGGGGTCGGGCTGTACGTGGGCGGGGACTACCTCCTGACCGAGACCGGTCTGGAGCCCCTGGACGAGCTGGGGACGGGCCTCATCGCCGTCTGACTCGCGCGCCGCTCACACGACTGCCACCCGGCGCAGCGACGCCGATAGCGGCGCGAGCACATGATCGACGAGGACGCCGAGTCGGTTCGCCACGTCGATGACGGATGTCGGAGATCCGGGGCGGCCGCCGAGCAGCACGGCCTCGTCACCAACCTGAGCGTTCGGCGCGTCGGTGACGTCGAGGAGGCAGTAATCGAGCGAGGGTTCGTGCATGATCGGGCAGAACATCCCGTCCACCTCTGCCACTGCGCGAGAGTCGGTGCAGGGGTGCAATCCGTGCGCTACGCCTATTGGCAGCGTCGCCACCACCGTCTCTCGTTCCAAGCGGCGGGCTTGGTATCCGACGGAGTCACCCGCGGGCACGGTGCGCAGTTCCAAGATCGGAGCGATCAAGCGCAAGCTGGGCTGGAGGTCGACCAGGTCGCGCTGATGTCGGCGGGGGTGATATCCGAGCAGCGCCAGCCCGGGTCGTCCGATCTGTCCTGCCAGGTCCGGCCGCTCCAGGACCACGCTGGATCCACCGGTATGGAAGCACGCGACACCCAAGGGCAACTCGCGAAGGAGCCGGACCTCCTCGGCGACGGCATCCCAGTCGCCGTAGTCGGCTCGCGCCACCATGCAGAACGCCGATTCGATCTGCGCGCCGCTCGCGCGAATGGCGTGAGCGAATCCCTCCGCGCGTTGCGGTGCCACGCCGAGGCGATGCACCCCGGTGTCGACGAGCAGATGGACCCTCGTCCGCTGGTCCAATCCGTCCAGCTGCCGCTGGTCGCTGACCGCCACCCGGACGCCGCGGGCGATGCACTCGGCCAAGATGGCGCCGTGCGCCGGGCCCAGGCTGAGCGCCTTTCCGGGCGCCAGACGGGCAAGCGCGACGGCGTCCACTGGGTCAGCTGCGGCCAGCAGGTCGACGTGCTCGGCGACGATCCCGCCCACCAGGTCTCGGCCGTGTCCGTAGGCGTTGCCCTTGAGCACAGCCGCGATCATTCGGTCCGGTCCCAACCGCGCGCGCAAACTGCGGACGTTGTGAAGCAGCGCGGCGCGCGAGATCTCGATCCGGGCGGCTAGTGGATCGCGCATCAAGTTGCGTGATCACCGACCGGCGTGCCGGAGCGGCCGGGCCAGGTGACGAACGGGAGCGGCAGCTGGTCCATGGCCAGCAGGCCGGGAGGGGCCTCGAGCACCGGTTCGATGGCGTTGACCATGCGCGCAGCGGTGGCCTGACCGCCCTCGATTCCCGGGATGATCTCCATGCTGATGGGAGCGTCGCCCTGGATGCGAATGAAGTCGCCGACCCGGGCGTTCTCCGCCCCGGGGTCGATCTGCTGAGGATGGCTGAGGCGGATGACAGTCTTGCCGTCGATCAGCGCCTCTGCCCAGTGATCGCAGCCGACGACGTGCCCGGGCGCAACCGAGATGTGTGGCGTGTGGCGTTGCACCTTCGAAACGATTGGAGCGATCTGGTCGCGATACTCCTCGATGGTCCAACCCAGCGCGCGCGCGATGACTCCGATCGATTCCTTGAATCCGATGTGGCCGTCGACTTTCCCGTCCCGGACGCCGCGCTCGAACTCCTCGGGTGTCAGGCCAACGCCGAGCGAGCGCAGCGGACCAGGCCCGTAAGGCGAGAAGTCGCTGGCGCGGGTGACGTCGATGCGGTCCACGAACGCACAGCACGACGTAAGGCAGAGCGCCAGCGCGTCCATGACGAATCCGGGGTTGACTCCGGTGCCGTAGACGCGAAGGCCCCCCGCGCGGGCCCTGGCGTCGAGCTGATCCGCCAGCTCAGGATGGCTGGCCCACGGGAAGATCATCTCCTCCCCGGAGGCTATGACCGAGATGCCCCGGTCCAGCAGCCACTCGATCTGAGGCACCAGATCAGGCACGCGCTGGTGGGTGGCGAGCAGGCATATGTCGGCCTCGACGACGCCCAGCTCGTCGGGCGATTCGGCGATCTCGACGCCCAGCCCGTCGCCGCCGAGGATCGATCCCAGGTCCTCGCCCACCTGATGGCCGATGGCGCCTGCGAAGGTTATCTGCGGGCGCTGGGCCAGCATCTTGGCGGCGCGAGTGCCGATCTCGCCCAGCCCCCACGTCAACACGCGAACGTTCGACATCACTCCGTCCTTTCTGGATTCGGGGCGGAGGCTGGCTCGGACGCGTAGCTCAGGCATCCCAAGCCGCCCGCGACGGCCATGTCGCGAGGGGAGAGGCCGAGCCGGCGTCGGGCGTCCCAGATCGTGGCTGAGTTGCTGCTGACGACGGGCCGGCCGACCGCCCGAGTGAGGTCGTCGAGCAACGGCAGCGTCGGCATGTTGGTGCAGCTGAGGAAGATCGCGTCGGAGCGCGTATGCGCCACGGAGAGCGCCAGGCGTTCCACCTGCTCGAGCGAGAGCTGACCGATCTCTCGGTCGGTGCCCAGGTTCAAGCCCTTCATGCACACCACGTCGAAGCCCATCGCCTCGAGAAAGCGGCGTTCGGCCTTATTGACCTCGTCGGGATACGGGGTCCCCACGCCGATGCGTTGCGCGTCAAGGAAGCGCAGGCTCGCAAGAACGGCGGTAGTGGTCGTGGTGCACGGGATCCCCGAAACGGCGGCCATGCGCTCGATCAGCTCCTCGTCCCACCCCGGCCCATGGATCAGGCTGCCGCTCGTGCAGGCGAATGTGATCAGGTGAACATCGGCATCGGCCAGCTGCTCGGCCGCCGCCTCGAGGTCACGCGAGCGCAGCATGGCGTCCAGCGCGGCGACCGAGACCTCCTGCCCGGGCAGGCGGATGCGCGCGAACACCGCCAAGGCGTTCGACGGCAGCGCGCGGGGCAGCTCAGCGCTGAGCGCGACCGACGAGCTGATCTCGATGACTCCGAGGCGTCCTGCGGACCCGTACACGCCCGCGAGGCTACCAGAACATCTTATGTTACGATGAATTGGTGACCTCCAAATCCACCGCGTACGCCGCCGTGATGGAGCGCAGGGCGGAAATACTCGAGCGCGCACTGGGGATCGATTACGTCGCCCTGGAACGGGGTGGCGTGCGCTTCGACCACGATGCGCTCATGGACATCGGCCTGGATCTCGACGGCATCCGCCAAGTGCAGCGAGACGCAGGCGTGGGTGAGACTCCCCTGGTCGAGCTGCACAACGTGACGGAACTGGTGCGGCGGGGAGCCGGACCGGGAAAGGGCGCGCGAATCCTGGTCAAGGACGAGGCCGCCAATCCCTCAGGCAGCTTCAAGGATCGTCGTGCGTCGCTGTCGGCCAACCACGCTAGACGAACTGGGTACGCCGGGATGGTCGCCGCCACCAGCGGTAACTACGGCGCGGGAGTGGCCTCGCAAGCGGCGCGGCACGGGCTGCGAGCCATCGTCATCCAGGAGGCCTTCGACAGTCGGGGTCGTGGGCAGCCGGAGATCCTGGAGAAGGGCCGCAAGTGCGAGACGCTCGGAGCCGAAGTCATTCAGACCACCGTCGGCCCGGAGCTCTTCTACCTGCTGTTACGGGTGCTCGAAGAAACTGGCTACTTCAATGCGAGTCTTTACACGCCATACAGCGTCCGCGGCATCGAGACGCTCGGCGCTGAGATCGCCGAGGACACGCGGGCGTTGTGCGGATGTGACCCGGACGTCGTGCTGGCGACGCACGCCGGTGGTGGCATGGTCACCGGCACTGCACGAGGTCTGCTTGCCGTCGGCGCTGACCACACGCAGGTGGTGGGCGTGAGCGTGGATCTCACGGGGCTGCACATGGCGTCCGATGGCGCCTTCAACCGCAAGTCGTTCACCACCGGCCATAGCGGCTTTTCGATCCCCTTCACGAGCTGGCCGGACCGGGTCGACGTGCCGCGCAACGCTGCACGGCCGTTGCGCTACCTCGACCGGTTCGTGCTCGTCACCCAGGGCGAGGTCTTCTTCGCCACCGAGCTGCTCGCGCGCGCCGAGGGCCTGGAGCGTGGGCCGGCCGGCAACATCTCGCTCGCCGCGGCTATCCCGTTGGCTGCGGAGCTGGACCGCGATCAGGTGCTCGTCATCAGCGAGACCGAGTACACCGGTGCCGGCAAAGCGCCCACACCCCAGCTGGCCTTCGCAGCGGAGATGGGAGTCGACGTTCGCAACGGGACGCGCGACGACGACCGGCCGGGTGAGGTGATTTCCATCCCGCTGTCTCTTGACCAGCTGGGGGTTACGCCCGTGGATCTCGATCGGCTTCGCAGCTCGTATCTGAGAAAGGCCATGACGATGCCGGGCGCTGAGGCGCCTGCGGCGCAGGCCTTCGTCGCCGCAGATCTCGGTTTCGGCGTGAAAGATCTCGTCGCGCTGTCGGTATGACTGTGGCTGGCGGCACCAGGGTCGCCGTGCGCCAGCGCTTGCTCGAGCCGGATGAGCGCGCGCCGTCGCTGCCGGAAGACACGGCGGCTCTCCCTTATGAGGCGCTGGTCCGCGGCATCCTGCTCGAGCCGGCGGAGGTCGGCGCGCACGCGACCGTCCGGACGGCCACGGGTCGGGTGCTCAGCGGCCGGCTGGAGGTCGTCGAGCCAGCTGATCTCCACACGTTCGGTCGGCCGGCGCCGGCGCTCATCGCGGTCGATGAGGCGATCTCTGAACTACTGAGGCGCCTTCGTGGCTGACGCTGACCAGCTGCGCCGCGAGACCAGGGAGCTCCTCGAGGATCTGGCGGCGTTGGATCGATTCGGCCGCGACGACAGCGGCGGCTTCACTCGCCTCGCCTGGTCGCAGGAGCTGTTGGACTCGGTGCACTGGGCGGCGGGGCGTATGCGTGAGGCGGGTCTGGCCACCGAGATAGACGCCGCCGGCAATCTGATCGGCCGCTGGGAGGAGGGCGAGGGGAAGGCCGTGGTCATCGGCTCGCACCTGGACACCGTCACCGCGGGCGGACGCTTCGATGGCGCGCTCGGGGTGCTGACCGGGCTGGAGGTGGTCCGCCGACTTCGGGCTGAGGGGTTCCGGCCTTGCCGTCCGATCTGGGTCGTGGCGTTCATGGACGAGGAGGGCGAGCGTTTCAACTCGGTGATGCTCGGAAGCCGCGCGTTCGTCGGAGAGGACGTTCCCGCCGACGAGATGGAACGTACCGACGCTGATCGGGTCAGGATGGGCGATGCCATGCGGAACTGGGACCGCGAGTTCTCTCAGATCTCGGCAGCGAAGCGGATCCAGGACGTCCATTGCTACGTGGAGTTGCATGTGGAGCTCGGGCCGGTCTTGGAGGCGGAAGGGTTCGACATCGGCGTCGTCTCCGAGATCACGGGACTGATCGGTCTCAGTGCGACCCTCCGCGGGGTGACCAATCACGCCGGCACGACCCCGATGGTGGGGCGACGCGATGCCCTGGTCGGGGCGGCCGAGGCGATCACCGCGCTGCGCGACAGCGCGGTTGCATCAGCGACATACATGGCGACCGTCGGCAGCATCACCACCGTTCCCGGCGGCGCCAATGCCATTCCGGGTGCCTGCACCTTCTCCATCGACCTTCGTGCCACCAGCGACCCGGGGCTGCAGGCCGCACGAGGCTCGGTGAATGCCATCCTGGCCCAGGTCTGCGAGGCCGAGGGCCTGACGTCCACTGTCACAGAGACCTACTTCCTGCAGCCGGTGCCCCTGGATACGCAGATCTCAGACGTGCTGAGCCGGGCGGCGGAGCGAGAGGGCCTCAGTTACAGGCGCATGTCCAGCGGCGCCGGGCACGACGCCATGCTGTTGGCGCCGCACGTTCCCGCCGGGATGCTGTTCGTGCCGAGCGTCGCCGGCGTTGGGCACGCACCTGAAGAGTTCACCGCCGATGACGACGTGGCGCGCGGCGCTGCGACGCTCACGAGCACCATACGCGAGCTGGCGAGCTGACCGTATTATGTGCCGAGCCGGCTGCCTCGACGGATGAGCCCTCACTCCAGAACTAGATCTGCGCCGGCCCCCGCCAGGGAGCTGTCCGTGATTCCGGATGAGCTGAAGAGCGATCGCGTGATCGCTGAGCTCGAACGACGCATTCTCGACGGAACGCTCGAATCAGGCGAGCGTCTCCCGACCGAGACTGAGCTGTGCGAGATGCTCGGCGTCAGTCGCAGTGTGGTTCGCGACGCCATGCGCACCCTTTCTGCTCGAGGCCTCATCTCGATCCGTCAGGGGCATGGCACGATCGTCACGCAACCTGACGACTCGGCGTTCGCGCAGGCGTTCTTGCTCGTCGTCGCCCGCTCCGATCTGACCATCGGCGAGATCCTGGACGCGCGCATGGCGCTCGACACGGCGCTGGTGTCGTTGTTGATCGCCAACGGCCGGGATGAAGATTGGGACGCGCTGGACGCGCTGCTGGAGCAGTTCGGCAAGGCCGTGAAAGCCTCGCGCTGGGAGAATGCGATCGAAGCGCACCTTGGCTTCCACACCCGCCTACTCGGCGCGCTCCGCCAGCCGGCGCTCGAGCTGTTCCTGCGACCGATGCAGGAGATCATCGTTGCCAGCGCTTCGCCGCCGCGACTGACCCAGAAGGAGGACTGGGAGGTCGGAACCCATCCCCCCATCGTCGATGGGTTGCGCCGGGGCGACGTGCTGGATACGCAGCGGGCGTTTCGGGCGCACTACCAGATCGCACGTACACCTCGCTACGAGGGGTTCCGGGATCGCAGGGTCAAGGACGTGCTGCAGACGCTGCCCTGGTCAAGGCGTAAGTGACATCGGGGTCAAGACGCGCTCATGAGGGCCACGGGCGTCCAACGACGCTGTCCTTTGCTCAGCACAGTGCCGAGATCAACGGTTAGCTGATCCATGGCGGCAAGGTTGATCTGCGCTTCCCTGCGCGTCGTCAGCGCTCGCCCACGCTCGCCTTCCGTGGGGCGTCGTTGCGACTCGGTACCCGGGTTCGGCGGATTCAGCCGAGAACCGGGAAGGTACGCGGAAAATCGCTCAGACACTCGTAACCGCTCTGGGTGACCACGACGGTCTCGCTGAGCCCGATGGAATAGGGCGGAACGAAGAGCAGCGGCCCCGGAATGTGGAAGGTCATGCCGACCTCCATCGGTCGGCGCTCGTGCGGTGAGAGGTCGAACAGGTAGCCCTCTCCCCAGTCGGGGGGCCAGTTGATGCCCACGGAGTAGCCGGCCCGATGAGTGGCTCCGTCGACCAGGCCGGCCTCGCTGAAGACGGCGTTCATGGCGCGGTCCACTTCTGCCCCGCTGACGCCGGGCCGGATAGCGCCCAGTGCGGCGTCGAGGCCCGCCAGGCAGACCTGCTCGACGCGCTCGTGCTCTGGTCGCTTCTCCTTGAAGTACGCGGTCCGCAACAGCGGCCCCGTGTAGCGCATGATGACTCCGGCGACCTCGAGCATGACTGGATCTCCAGGCTGCAACGCTCGACCGGCCCAGGTGCCGTGGGGAAGGCCGGTTCGGGGCCCGGAGACGACGAACGGGGGGAGGCCGGCGATGTGGCCGCCGCCCCGAGCCATCGCTCCGAGCACGCTCGCGGCGATGTCGTTCTCGTTGGCACCGTCGACGATGGCGTCGAAGCCCGCCTGGATCATCGACTCAGCGACACGGCAGCCTTGGCGGATGTACTCGATCTCGGCCGGCGACTTGATCACGCGAAGCTTCTCGACCGTTCCGCTGGCGTTCACGAAGTCGGTTCCTTTCGAGTGCCGCCGGAGGCCCTCGAGGTCAGCGAGCGTGAGAAACCAGGAGTCATGCTCGATGCCGATGCGCTTGCCCTCCAATCCCAGGTCGGCGAGCGCCCGAGCCGTGACCGCCATGGGGTCGGCGTCCTCGCCAACTCCCACAGCGTCGTCAAACCAGGACCAGACTGCCACATTGGTCAGCTCGAAGCCGCGGGTGACGATCATCGGCCGTCCCTCTGTGGGCACGATCAGCGCCTGCCACTTGTAGTAGCCAGGCGACTGGTAGCCGCTGACGTAGGTGACGTTCTCCGGGAACGTGCTGAGCAGGCCGTCGAGCTCCTTCTCCGCCAGCGCTGCCTGGAGCCGTTCGAGCCGACCCGCGTACTCCTCGATCGGGAAGGCGAGGTTCTTGTCGAAGCCGGGTGCGTCTTGGGCGACGGTCAATGTCGTCTCCTTCGCAATTCTGAAATTCATATGACATCATAGGTCTTATGGACCCGATTGCAAGCGGCTCGCCGCCGGAGTTGGCCGACCCTGGACGGAGCGGTACGTCCCAGCCGATTCGGGTTTTTCACGTTGGTCTCGGTGCGATGGGCCTCGTCATCGCGCGTACGTTGGCCAAGCGCTCCGGGTTTGAACTGGTGGGAGCGGTGAGCCACCAGATCGGGGAGGACGTCGGTCATCTGGCTGGCGCTGCACCACTGGGACCAGTGTTGGCCGCGTTGCCGGACGAGCCTCCCGAGGCCGACCTGTGCGTCATCGCCACGGCCTCCACTCTGGCCGAGGTGGAGGACGCGGTGCTCTGGGGTCTCTCGCACCGGATGAACGTGATCAGCTGCGCTGAGGAGCTGACCTTCCCGAACGTGGCCGACGCGGCGATCGGCGCGACCCTTCAGGCGGCTGCCGAGCAGGCTGACAAGACGGTGCTGGGAACCGGGATCAACCCCGGCTTCGCGATGGATGTGCTTCCCATCTGCTTGACGGCGCCGTGTCTCGAGGTGCGCGCGCTGAAGCTGCGCCGCGTCAACGACCTCAGCCCGTACGGTCCCGCGGTACTCGACGCTTTCGGCGTCGGCTTGAGCCTCGGCGATTTCGATGAGGGCGTGGCCGCTGCACGGATCGTGGGTCACCACGGTTTCGCGCAGTCAATCGCGCTGATAGCCCAGGCGGTGGGCTTTCAGATCGACGAGGTACGGCAGGACCTTCAGCCGATCATCGCCAAGTCCGCCCGCACCGGGCGCGAAATTACGGTCAGCCCGGGGCAGGTGGCGGGGTGTCTGCATGTCGCGGAGGCGTTCAGCGAAGGCCGCCTGGTGATCCGGATGGAGCATCCGCAGGAGGTCGACCCCGGAGCAGAGGGCGTTGCGACGGGCGACTTCATCGACATCGACGGCGACCCGCCCATCCACGCCCGTATCGAGCCCGAGATCGCCGGGGGCTTGGGCACGGCCGCTCTGGTGGTGAACATGGCCTCACGCGTGGTCTCGGCGCCCGCAGGGGTGCTGACGATGGACCGCATGGGACTGCCCTCGGCCTGGTTGGGACACGGGCTTGACTCGAGGCCGGACGACGACAGGGCGATCACGTGATTCCCGGCCGTCGGCGCCTCCGGCCAGACCGCGCCAAAGAGGCCGCTATCGGCTCGGACTCTGCCGAGACCCCGCTCGCCGCGCGAGCACAACCGATCGTGCGGCTGACCGACATCACGAAGCAGTACGGGGATCACGCCGCGGTCGACGCGGTGACCTTGCAGGTCGATCAGGGCAACGTGCTGGCCATCGTCGG
>Ga0183260_10002791_pt1 | contig 14327 bp, 14 predicted proteins | sample AntDrymUQ4972206_2_FD_129768 | JGI IMG/M metagenome (GOLD analysis project Ga0183260, IMG submission 129768) | Polar desert sand microbial communities from Dry Valleys, Antarctica - metaG UQ497 (22.06) (version 2) (version 2) | ecosystem: Environmental > Terrestrial > Soil > Desert | place... | reverse complement strand
TGGCGCCTCGGACCGCTTCGGCGTCCGTCCGGACCTGTGGTGCTTCGGCAAGGTGCTTGGCGGCGGCCTGCCCCTCGCGGAGTTCGCCGGCTCTGCGGCACTAATGGATAACTTGGCACCGCTCGGTGCCGTGTACCAAGCGGGGACGCTGTCGGGCAACCCGCTCGCCACCGCCGCGGGACTGGCCGTCCTCGCAGTCCTCGACGACGACGCGTACGCAGAGCTCGACAGCGTTGCCGCACGGGTCGCGGGAGCGTTGCGCCGGGCGAGCGTTGGCGCGGGCGTGGACGTTGTCCAGTGCGGCACGCTCGTCGGGTTCTTCTTCGGCGACGAACCTGTCACCGATGCGGAAGGCGCTCGCGTCTCTGCGGCGTCGGGGCGTTACGCACCTGTGTTCCACGGGCTTTTGGAACGTGGGATCGCGATCGCTCCTGGCCCCTACGAGATCCTGTTCCCCGGCCTCACCCACACCGACGCCGAGATCGACGCGACGGCAACCGCGTTCGCGGAGTCGCTGCTTCAGTAGAGGTTCATCAGGTGCCGACCTTGGCGCGCCATGCCACGAGGTCTTCGGTGGTGATGTTCTCGGCTGACAGCAACTCGTGCAGCTCGGCTTCGCTGGATGCCGCCACCGCGGCCGCGATCATCGACCGGCGGTAACGGTCGCTCACGGCGTGCTCGGCAGTAGATGTCGGCGGACCCGGATCCCCGCCCGACTCGCTGAATCCCCACCGTTCGTACACCTTGCGCAGAGGAGCGGGCGCCCACCAGTTGGCCTCGCCCGCGAGTCGCATGAACGCGGGGACGAGCAAGCCGCGGATGACGGTCGCATCCATCACGACGGCCAAGGCGAGGCCGAGCCCGAACAGCTTGATGAAGCTGACGCCACTTGTGATCGTCGCGAGGAAGACCACGGCGAGCAGCGCGGCCGCCGCGGTGACGATGCGGCCCGTCTTCTCGAGTCCGACTGCGACGGACTTCTCGTTGTCACCGGTGCGGTCGTGTTCCTCCTTGATGCGCGACAGCAGGAAGACCTCGTAATCCATCGAGAGGCCGAACGCGATGCAGAACATCAGGATCGGCGTCGTCGCCACGAGAGTCCCCGTGGCAGTGAAATCGAGCAGGCCCTGCCCGTGGCCGTCCTGGAAGATCCAGACCATGGCGCCGAAGGTCGCACTCAGGCTCAGGAGGTTGAGGACGACGGCCTTCGCTGGGACCAGCAGGCTGCCGAACATCAGGAAGAGCGCGATGAACGTGACGATCGCGATGAGTAGCCCGGCGATCGGCAGCAGACGAAACAGCGAGTCCTTCGAGTCGACGAGTTCCGCGGACGCGCCGCCGACCTCGATCGGGAACGGGGCTTTGAGGTCGCGGACATCGCGCACCAGGCGCTCGCCCTCGAGCGAGACCGGCTCGATCCCGGGCACCACTGAGAGCCATGTGCCCGATGCGTTCCCGAACCGCGCCGAGAGCAGGGTCGGCGGGGCCACCTGCGCGCCGTCGGCGTACGAGCCGGTGAGCGCGTCGACGCGTGCGACGCCGTCGATCCGCGAAAGCGCCTCCGCGTAGGGAACGATCTCGCCGCGATGGGTGGCGGCGGGGCCGATGTCGCCGGCGACCACCTGCACGGCAAACGCCTCCTGCGACGAGAAGTTCGCGCGGATCTGATCGCTCGCGGCGCGCGTGGTGGCCGACGGGGGCAGCACGCGGTCGTCGGGCACACCGAGCTTGATACCGAGGAAGGGTCCGCCGAGGGCGAGCAATAGCGCGGTCACGCCCAGCGCGAAGGGCCATGGGCGGCGCATCACCGTCACGGCGGTGCGGTGCCAGAAGCCATCCTCGGTGGGCTTGGCCGTGCGGGTGCCGCGCCGCCACGACAGCGCGTCGACGCGCGGCCCGAGAGCGGCGAGGAGCGCCGGCAGAACCACGACCGAGCCGATGGCGGCCACCGCCACCACGGCGATGCCCGCGTATGCGAACGAGCGGAGGAAGTAGAGCGGAAAGATCAGCAGGGCGCTGAGCGACACCGCGACGGTCAGCGCAGAGAAGACAACCGTGCGGCCGGCCGTGCGCATCGTCTGCACGACGGCATCCGGCACCTCGAGCCCGTTGGCCAGCTCTTCCCGGAACCGCGACAACACGAAGAGGCTGTAGTCGATGGCGAGGCCTAGGCCCATCAACGTGGTGAGGTTGAGCGCGAAGATCGAAACGTCGGTGAGCGACGCTACGACGCGCAGGACGAGCAGCGTGCCGACGATGGAGAGGATCCCGATCCCGAGAGGGAGCAGCGCGGCGACGAGCCCACCGAACACGAAGATCATCAGGATGAGGGTGATGACCAGGGCGATCGCTTCGGCCTTGGCGAGGTCGCTCTCGATCGTGTGGCCGACCTCCTGGAAGACCGCGGCCAATCCCGTGATCTGCACCGTGATGGGGCCCTGGCTGCCCGTGTACTTGTCGAGGAGGCCCGGCACCCGCTCATCGACTTCCGCCTCGGTCCCGCCGAGCCGCGCGAGCACGAGCGCCTGGCGGCCGTTGTTTGATCGCAGTGGCGGTGCGTTGCCGAGCGTCCAGTACGACCCCGCGAACTCCACACCGTCGTCGGCACCGAGTCGTTTGGTCAGGTTCGCGCCCGCGGCGGCGACCGCAGGGTCATCCACCGTCGCCTGATTCGCGGTCACGACCATGACGACGTTCGGGTCGGTCTGCCCGAATGTCTTCTCGAGCGTGGCCGCCGCCTTGGTCGACTCGGCGCCCGGGTCCTCGAACCCGCCGGACTTGAGCATGTCGACGGCGCCGCCGCCGACACCGCCCGCGACCGCAAAAAAGACCAGGCTCGCCACCAGGACGATCCGTCGGCGTCGTACGAGCACAACCGCGAGGCGCGCGAGCATGGGTTCAGCTAAGTGCAGAGGTGTGACGAACGCCATATGACATGGGTCACACCAACCCCCTGCGCAACGGTCGGGCGTCAGGCGGCGGACGGGGGCGCGAGACGGGCGATCGCCGCGACCGCCTTGTACGCGGCCTCGGCGGGACCGAGTTCGTCGGGCCGCAGCAGGTTGGCCATGATCCGCAGCACCCACTCCATGAGGGTGCGGCTGCGCATGCCGGTGCCGACGAGGAGACGCATCAACTCGGGGCGGCCGATGATCTTCACGAAGGCAGACGCGACCTTGTAGTAGAGGCCGTACGTGTCCTGCAGTCGGCGCTCGTAGTCGGCCAGCACGAGACCCGAGCCCGTCGTGAGCGCTTCCGACAGCACGTCGGCGGCCATGCGACCGGTCTCGTAGGCGTACGCGATGCCCTCGCCGTTGAACGGGTTGATCGCGCCCCCGGCGTCACCGGTGATGAGCCAGGTCGGTCCCGCGTGCGGTCCGACCGACAGCGCCATCGGGAGACGACCTCCGGTGGCCGGGCCGCACGAAGTTTCCGGTGAGGCACCCCAGGTCGAGGTGCGTGCCAGGTAGTCGACGAAGCCGTCCATGAGGTGCGTGGTGTTGACCGCCTTCCACTGGTGGAAGGTCGACAGGAGCCCGATGCCCACGTTGATGCGCCCGTCGCCGACGGGGAAGATCCACCCGTACCCGGGCAGCACGTTGCCTGCCGCGTCACGGATGTCGAGGTGGCTCTCGATCCACGGCTCCGCATGACGCGGGCTCTCGAAGTAGCCGCGGATCGCCATCCCCTGGGGGAGGCTCCGGTTACGCGACGCGCCGATCGACCGCCCAAAGCGGCTGTTCGACCCGTCGGCGACGACGACGTAGCGGGCGCGCACCTCCTCGGTCGCCCCCGTGTCCTTGCGCTTGATCACGGCGCCGCGCACCAGGCCGCTCTCGGTGATCGGGGCGAGCGCTTCTGCCGACTGCCACAACGTGGCCCCCGACTTGGCGGCGTTCTCGGCGACGAGTTGGTCGAGGTCGTGGCGCGTGACGACGTAGCCGTAGTCGGGGAACTCCGGGTGCGACGGCCACTGCAACTCGACGGTGTGGCCGAATGCGAGCGAGCGCAGGCCACCGAAGCGATGGTGCTTCTCGAGCGCCTGAGCAAGGCCCATGTCGTTGAGCTGCTTGACCGCTCGCGGCGTCAGCCCGTCGCCACAGGTCTTCTCCCGCGGGTACTGCTTCTTCTCGACGAGTAATACATCATGACCCGCCTCCGCCAGCCAGTACGCCGCGGCCGCCCCCGACGGCCCCCCACCAACCACCAGCACCTCACACTGCGCGGCCACCCCCCCAGCCTCCCACCTGCCGCGCAACTCCGGCGAACCGAGGAGGGCCTTTCACGCAGAGCGATCCGGCTTTGCCGGTCGCTCTCTCACGCCGGCCGCAGGCCGGCACCAGTTCGCCGAGCAAGCTCCGCTTGCGAGGCGAGGATGGACTCCGCGCAACTACGAGGCGGGGTCGGGGACCTTGCGGAGGAGCACTTGACGAAGGCTGGCGGGGGAGCAAGGCCCCCGACCCCGCCGGCGCCGCGGCGGGCGAACTGGCGCCAGCGCGTACGCGTTACGCGTTACGCGTTACAAGCCACGTTCATATTCCACGACCGCGGCGATCTCCTCTTCGGACAACTGGCCCTCGAAGCCGGGCATGCCGCCGGTGGTCGCGATGCGCTGCCCACCCTCGCGGGCCGGATCGCCGTAGGGCTGGCCGCGTTTGCCCGAGGAGCCCGTCTTCACCCAGTCGATGTGCGGTTCGGCCTCGGGGAAAGTCTTGAGCGTCTCACCGTCGGCGAGCGGCGGGCCGACGCCGCCGCCTCCGGTGGCACCGTGGCACGACGCGCAGTTCCCGCCGTAGATCGACGCGCCGTCGATCGCGTGCTCCTCGTGTGTCGGACGTTCGCCAAATGCGCCGACGTAGAGGAACCCCCACAGGGGCAGCACGGCTAGGACGCCCATGGCCCACGACGGGATGCGCCGGCGCCGCACGGCCGCGACCCGCGCGAAGGCGGCGCGGTCGACGGGCTCTACGAACGCGGGGCCGGAGGGAGCGGCCGTCGTAGGCGCTGCCGGCGCGGACGAGCTGGCCGTCGGCGCCGGACTTGCTCCGCCGGTCGGGGCCACGGCAGCTGGCGCGTCCTGGCCTGACAGCGCGGCACGACGCTCGACAGAGCGGCGCAGCAGATGCTCGGGGACGTCGGTCAACGCTTGCCTCCGCGGGCGAGTCCGGTGGACGGAACGCCGCAGACTATGCCCGCTCCGACCGTGCAGCCAACATCACCGAACACCACCCCGCCCGGAGCGCATTGAGTTCCATCGGAGCGTGCTAAAAGACTGCTGAAGAACTACGCGGCTTCTAGAACCAGCGCGCTTCTCTGCGTGATGCGGCGGCGCTCCGATGACACGGGTAGAATGTGAAAGATTTCACGAGCGGACGAGGAAAGGAGATCGCTAGGCCATGGTTGCCTTCCTCGCTTCGGTGATCGCAACGATCGGTCTCACGGCCATCGCCTTTCTCGTGTTGCGCCGCCGGCCCAAGGGAACCCCGCTCACCTGGGGCGAGGCGTTCGTCGCCGCCACGTTCGTATGGGCGATCCTGCTGCTCGCGTACGCCATCGTCCCGCACCAGTTCATCACCATGTGCGACAAGGACTTCGGGTGGCGGTCCGACGTCTTTGGCATCCCCACCGGCCCCCTGCCGTTCAAGGACCATCGCCTGTTCGGCAACGGCGTCACGTTCATGGGCCGGGGCCGCCTCCTCGTGTCGGAGCAGACGATCCGCGACTTCCTCGTGTCGGGCATTTACATCGTGTTCCTGGTCGCACACGTGGTGCTCTGGGGCAAGGCCCAGAACCGCGGGCAGAAGAAGGCCGAAGTCGTGCCGCTGTCGCCGTATGGGCGGCCGCTGGTCCGCAAGGTGGAGGCGTAGCGATGGCCCGCACCGACGCCAACCCGCCGCTTCCCGTCTTCCCCGGCGACTACACGCTCCAAGAGGTGTCGCCCGAGGACCTCGCCAAGTCGGTGAAGCCCAAGCAGTTCCTCCACATCGACCAGTCCGAGTGCATCATGTGCGAGGGCTGCGTCGACATCTGCCCGTGGAAGTGCATCCACATGCTGTCGCCGGAGACGGTCGCCGAGGCCGTGAACGCCGAAGTCCCCGGGCTCGACCCCAATGACCACGTCGTGTTCATCGTCGACGAGGACGTCTGCACGCGCTGCGCGCTGTGCGTCGACCGCTGCCCCACCGGCGTGATCATCCTCGGCAAGACTGGCGTGGCGCCACGGGACGGCGACCGCCACCAGCGCGACGACAATCACGGCTACGCCTACGGCATGAGGTTCTAGGAGACCATGGCGACGCGAATGAACCCGGGCGACAAGCTCGCCGAGCGCTGGAGCAAGTTCCAGGGCGGCGCGTTGTGGGCGTCGATCTTCCGGCCCGGCTCGATTTTCCGCAAGGGCTACACCGACAGCCCGCGCAACCGGTCCTACGTGATCATGAACTCGGTGCTGTACCACCTGCACCCCGTCAAGGTGAAGCGCCACGCGGTCAAGGTCAGCTACACGCTGTGTCTCGGCGGGCTGAGCTTCTTCCTGTTCATCATGCTCACCGTCACCGGCATCTTCCTGATGTTCTTCTACCGGCCGACGGCCGCACAGGCCTGGACCGACATCGAGACGCTGCAGACATCGGTTGCGTTCGGACTGCTGCTGCGGAACATGCACCGGTGGGCGGCCCACCTCATGGTGATCTCGGTGTTCCTGCACATGAGCCGCGTCTTCTACCACGGTGCATACAAGCCGCCGCGGGAGTTCAACTGGGTCATCGGCGTCGTGCTGTTGCTCCTGACGCTCATGCTGTCGTTCACTGGCTACCTGCTGCCGTGGGACCAACTGGCACTCTGGGCCGTCACCGTCGGCACCAACATGATGGGCTACACGCCGGTCTTCGGCGACCAGGTGCGGTTCGTGTTGCTCGGCAGCAAGGAGATCGGTACCGAGACGCTGCTGCGGTGGTACGTGCTGCACGTGTTGATGCTTCCGTTCGTCATCGTCATCTTCATGGCGATCCACTTCTGGCGCGTCCGCAAGGACGGCGGCATCTCAGGTCCCCTGTGATGCCTACCCGGCCCGTGATGCGCACCTGGAAGGACACAGCCCATGGCTGACATTCCCGAGCATCTGCTGAAGCGCGCCGCCGAGCGACGCGCCGCGTTAGCCGACGCCGGCGGCGGCGACCAGCCACCGGCGGACCCGCCCCCCGCGCCGCCCACCGGCGGCGCCGCCGACGAGCCGCCCGCGAGCAACGGAGGCGGTAGCGGCGAACCCGGTAGCAACGGAGGCAGCAGCGACGAAGGCGGCAGCGACGACGGGGGCAAGATCCCCGCGCACCTGCTCGCCCGGTCGGCCGCCCGCAAGGCAGAGACGGCCGAGGCGGCGGCGCCGACCGGTGGCGGTGTCGCCACGGCGACCGCTCCCGCGCCCACTGCAACCGCACCGCCCGTCGGCGCCACCGGGCACACGCAGCGCCTGCTCACGGTCGTCAAGGCGGGGTCTATCCAGGACGTCAAGGCGACGCCGACGGACAAGGTCCACACGTGGCCACACCTACTCGTCGGTGAATTCGTCGCCAGCCTCGTGTGCACCGCGTTCCTCCTGATCTTCTCGGCGGTCGTGAACGCGCCGCTGCTCGGCGCCGCCAACGTGAACCGCACGCCGAACCCATCGAAGGCCCCGTGGTACTTCCTCGGGCTCCAGGAACTGCTGACGATGTTTCACCCGATGGTCGCCGGCGTCACGGTGCCGGGCGTCGCGTTGGTCGGCCTGGGCATGGCCGGCTACATCGACAAGAACCCGTCGAACAAGCCCGAAGATCGGAAGTTCGCGATCGGCATGATGACGATGTTCCTGATGTTCTGGGCTGTGCTCGTGATCATCGGGTCCTTCTTCCGCGGTGAGGGATTCAACTTCATCCTCCCGTGGCGCCAGGGCGTCCATGACATCTTCGACTTGTAAGTGGTGATCGCATGAGCACCAATACCGTCGTCATCCTCGCTGCGGTCGGCCTCGCGGTGTTGGCCGTCGCGTTCGTCGCCACGGCCGGCGCCCGACGCGACCGGAACGCGGCGGTCGCCCTCAGTCGCGAAGCGCGGCGCAAGGATCGCGGCAACGCCGCGCTCGGCGGTGACGACGCGCCGAGCGGACGCGAGATCGAGCGGAACGCGGTGCTCGCCCGCACGGGTACCGGCAACGCCATCGCAGTCGCGGCGGAGCCGCCGCCCCCTGCGCCGTACATCCCGCCGGATCCCGAGACCATCGCGGTGACGCGCCGGCAGTTCCTCAACCGCGGCAGCGTCACGCTGATGGGCCTCGGCCTCTCGGGCTTTGGCGCGACCGTGATCGCGTTCCTCTGGCCACAGCTTTCGGGGGGCTTCGGCGCCAAGATCACCGCCGGAAAGCTCAGCGACATCCTGGCGTCCATCCGCGACACGCGCGAGCCGTTCTACGTGGCCGAGGCGCGCACGTGGGTGGCGCCCTATCCGGAGGACGCGCTCGGCAAGGCGCGCAAGCAGTACGCCGGCGGCGTGCTCACGGGCATGGAGGCGGGCGTTGTCGCGCTCTATCAGAAGTGCGTCCACCTCGGCTGCCGCGTGCCGTGGTGCAAGAGCTCGCAGTGGTTCGAGTGCCCCTGTCACGGCTCGAAGTACAACCGCGTCGGCGAGCAGACGAACTCCCCGGCGCCGCGCGGCCTCGACCGATTCTCGGTGAGCGTCAGTGGTGGCCGGCTCGTCATCGACACCGGCAAGGTCATCCAGGGCCCCGCGATCGGCACCGACACCACCGGTCAGCAACCTGAAGGACCCTTCTGCGCATGAACCTCCTGCTTGGCGCGACCACCCAGCAGCGTCTCGGTGTCGCTTTCGTCGTCCTGCTCGTCCTCGGGTGGGCGATCTTCCTCGTGTACTCGCTCAAGCGCAGCGGCGAGGCGCCCGGCGACGAGATGATCACCGCGCCGAACCGGCGGCCGTATTTCGACGACGAGGCCCTCGAGGGCCCGCGTCTCGAGCGGGCGCAGATCTGGGCCGTCATCACGCTGTTCATCACGGTGCTCGGGTTGTTCGTGTACTGGCTCGACGAGCCGAGCCGCCAGGCGGGCGCCGTAGTCGGGTTCGACAAGCGCGCCGCCCACCGCGGGTTGGTGCTGTTCCAGCCGGCCACCTCCGCCATCCCCGAAGGCAACATCGGCCACTTCGGCTGCGGCGAGTGCCATGGCTCCGTCGGGCAGGGCGGCGTCGTCGAATACTCGATCACCGACGACCTCGGGCGCAGCCGGCCGGTGAAGTGGAGCGCGCCTTCGCTCGACGACGTGCTCCTGCGCTTCGACGAGGACGAGGTGCGCCAGACCATCACGTACGGGCGGGCGAACACGCCGATGCCGCCCTGGGGCGTCGAGGGCGGCGGCCCGATGAACACCCAGCAGGTGGACGACCTCATCGAGTACATCAAGGAGATCCAGCTCACCCCTGCCGAGGCCAAGGAGCGCTCGGTGAAGATGGCTGCGGACGGCAAGTTCGACCCGAACGACGGCCAGAAGCTGTTCGAGAACTACTGCGCGCGCTGCCACACGAAGGGATGGTCGTTCGGCGAACCCGAGACGCCCGGCGGCGGCGCGCTCGGCCCCAACCTCACCGGCCGCTCGACCATCGGCCAGTTCCCCGACATCGACCAGCACCTCGAGCTCGTGAGCGAGGGCTCGCAGTTCAAGCGGCCCTACGGCACGCGCGGCGAGGGCAGCGGGCGCATGCCCGGATTCGGGCTGATGCTCACCGAGCAACAGATCCGCGCCATCGTCGAGTACGAGCGGAGCCTGTAAATGGAAGCGCTGGCCGCACTCGCATGGGACCCGCAGATCCGCGGGTTCCTCATCTTCCTCACCGCGTTCGCCATCCTCCCCGGCAGCGTCTACCTGCTGCTGGCCACGAATGTCGGCGCCCGCATCGGGTTTCTCCTGGCGGTCGCCGGGCTCATGGGGTGGATGACGATCATGGGCATCACGTGGGCGTTATACGGCCAGGGCCTCAAGGGGCGCCCGCCGAGCTGGAAGGTCCAAGAGGTGGCGATGTCACCTGCTGGCAAGCTCGACAACGCGACCGACGACGCGCTCGACGACTTCCCGCGAGGGTGGAAGACGCTGCCGGCGACGCTGGCTGGGAAGCAGACCGACCCCGACGGAGCCGCGATCCTTTCCGATGCGCAGGCTTCGGCTGACAAGCTCCTCACGAAGGAAGGCCGCAAGCCGCGGATCGGCCACGAAGGCCCGATCATCGAAGAGCCCACCGAGGTCGAGAAGCGCTACCGCACGCTGTACGACAACGCCGAGGACTACGTCGTCGTCGGCGGCTACGAGAAGGGCGGCGACAACGAGCTGTTCACGTTGGGCCAACACAAGTTCTACTTCCGGCACTCGCCCCACTACGTCGTCGTGCAGCTCCAGCAGAGGATCGAGTTCCCCGAGGGGTTCGGCGCGGGTGCTCCGCCTCCGCAGAAGGCCGCCGATCCCGACGAGCCCGTCGCGTCCGTCGTACTGCTGCGCGACCTCGGTTCGCTCCGGTTCCCGCCGGTGATGGTCGCGCTGTCGTCGTTCCTGATCTTCGCGGTGACGTGCCACGCGCTGCACCGCCGCGACAAGCAGATCATGGCGGCGCGCGCCACCTCGATCACTCCGGTCACGGCGTAAGGCGGAATCGTGGCCGAGTACCTCCCGCTCGTCACGATGTTCGTGCTGGCCACGCTGTTCGCCGGTCTGTCATTCGCCGCATCCGCGCTGCTCGCGCCGAAGCGGGCGACCGCGGCCAAGTCGGCGCCGTACGAGTGCGGGATCGTCCCGAGCCGTGAGCCGGCCGAGCGCTTCCCGGTGCGCTTCTACCTCGTCGCGATGATCTTCATCGTCTTCGACATCGAGATCGTGTTCCTGTACCCGTGGGCGGTCGTGTTCGACCAGCTCGGGCTGTTCGGTCTCGTCGAGATGGTGGTGTTCGCCGTGATCGTGCTGCTGAGCTTCGCCTACCTCATCTCGAACGGAGCGCTCGACTGGGGGCCCGTGCGCCTGACGCGCCCGCTCACGTCGATCCCCACTGGGCGCACGAGCGAGTCGACGATCCGGCGCATCTCCGGCCACAGCGACGCCGCGTAGGGATTCGCGATGGGCCTCGAACAGCTCAACCACAACTTCATCACCGGCAACCTCGAAGACCTCGTGAAATGGGCGCGGCGCAACAGCGTCTGGCCGGCGACGTTCGGCCTCGCCTGCTGCGCGATCGAGATGATGGCTACGGGCGCCGCCAACTTCGACATCAGCCGCTTCGGCATGGAGGTCTTCCGCGCGTCACCGCGCCAGGCCGATCTCATGATCGTGGCCGGCCGCGTCAGCCAGAAGATGGCGCCCGTCCTGCGTCAGGTCTACGACCAGATGATGGAACCGAAGTGGGTCATCTCTATGGGCGTGTGCGCGTCGAGCGGCGGGATGTTCAACAACTACGCGATCGTGCAGGGCGTCGATCAGATCGTGCCCGTCGACGTATACGCGCCGGGGTGCCCGCCTGGTCCCGAGACGCTGCTGCACGCGATCCTCACGCTGCACGAGGGCATCAAGACCGGGGAGATCACCAAACGGCGCGAAGGCGAGGGCCGCGGGCTCTACCTCGAGCAGGTCAGCCCGTGACCGACGTGGCCGAGGTCCTCTTCGTCGCCCCTGACGAGTACCTCGCCAAGATCGCCGCGCTGAAAGCCGACGGGTTCGAGATGTGCATCGACGTGACCGCCGTCGACTACCTCATCCATCCGGGCCGCCCGCTCCCCGACGGCGTCGAGCCGGCGCGCTTCGAGGTCGTGGTCAACCTCCTGGCGATGGGCGAACCGCGGCGCGTGCGCGTACGCGTCCAGGTTCCCGGAGACGAGCCCCACCTTCCGTCGCTCTACGACCTCTACCCGGGGGCCGACGCGATGGAACGCGAGGTGTTCGACCTCATGGGGATCGTCTTCGACGGTCACCCCGACCTCACCCGGATCCTCATGCCCGAGGACTGGGAGGGTCATCCGCTGCGCAAGGACTTCGACAACGTGCGCGTGCCGGTGCAGTTCAAAGCTCCGAGGTCGACGCGATGAGTGACGTCGTTGGCGACGCGCCGCTCCCGAGCGTCACCGCCGGCACGTCCGAGGGCGCGCAGGAGATGGCGCCGCGCGGCGCCACCGAAGGCGTCGCGCTACAGATCGAGCAGGGCGTGCTGCGCCTTCCCGAGGGCCCCACGCTCGACACCGGTGACGTCGTGATCGAGTCCGGCGAGGACGAGACCATGATCATCAACATGGGGCCGCAGCACCCCAGCACCCACGGCGTGCTCCGGTTGATGCTCGAGCTCGACGGTGAGACCGTTCTGCGTACTAAGGCGGTCATCGGCTACCTGCACACGGGCATGGAGCGCACCGGCGAGGAGCTCACGTACACGCAGGGCGGCACCAACGTCACGCGCATGGACTACCTCGCGCCGCTGTTCAACGAGACGGTGTTCTCGATGGCGGTCGAGGAGCTGCTCGGTATCGAGATCCCCGAGCGGGCCGTGTGGATCCGCATGCTGCTCATGGAGCTCAACCGCATCAGCTCGCATCTGCTCTACATGGCGACCAACGGCATGGACGTCGGTGCGATCTCGATGATGATCTACGGGTGGCGAGAGCGCGAGCTCGTGCTGAGCTTCTTCGAGAAGGTCACCGGGCTGCGCATGAACCACAACTTCATCCGCCCGGGGGGAACCGCCGCCGACCTCCCCGACGGGTGGCGCGACGACGTCCTGGGCCTCCTCGAGGCAATCCCACCGCGGCTCGACGAATACGACACCCTGCTCACGGGCCAGCCGATCTTTCGCGATCGCACCGAAGGCGTCGGCGTCATCACGCCCGAAGCGGCGATCGCGCTTTCGGCCACCGGTCCACTACTGCGCTCGACCGGCGTGCCGTGGGACCTGCGGCGGTCCATGCCCTACCTGCGCTACGACGAGGTGGAGTTCGACGTTGTCGTCGGCTCCTACGGCGACGCCTTCGACCGTTACGCCATCCGCCTCAACGAGATGCGCGAGTCGCTGCGCATCGTGCGCCAGATCCTCGACCGCATGCCCAACGGGCCGTACCGCGTGATGGACAAGAAGGTCACGCCGCCGCCTCGCGGTCGCATCGACCAGTCGATGGAAGCGCTGATCCACCACTTCAAGATCTTCACCGAGGGCTTCAAGGTCCCCGAGGGCGAGGTGTACGTGGCGATCGAGTCGCCGCGGGGCGAGCTTGGCTGCTACCTCGTGTCGGACGGATCGGCCAAGCCGTACCGCCTGCACATCCGCGGGCCGAGCTTCGTGAACCTCCAGAGCCTGCCGACGATGCTCCGCGGCGGCCTCATTGCCGACGCGGTCGCGGTCATCAGCTCGGTCGACCCAGTGATGGGCGAAGTCGACAGATAGGTCCTCGTCCTCGCCGGGCTCGCTGCGCTCGCGTTCCGATTCCGGGCGAAGCCCGGGCTCGGAGCGGGAAGTGCGCCTCGTCGGTTTAGCGTTCGCACTGTGACGGCGATCGCATTGCGGGGGGTCACGAAGCGGTTTCGTGGTTCGGCGGGCGCGGCGGTCGAGAACCTGAGCCTCGACATCCCGGAGGGGACGCTTACCGCGCTGGTTGGGCCGTCGGGGTGCGGCAAGACCACGACGCTCAAGATGATCAACCGGCTGGTCGAGCCGACGTCGGGCACGATCGAGGTCCTCGGCCGGGATGTGCGGTCGCTGCCCGTCCACGAGCTGCGGCGCGGGATCGGCTACGTGATCCAGCACAGCGGGCTGTTCCCGCACCGCACGGTGGCGGCCAACATCGCGACCGTGCCCGCGTTGCTCGGGTGGGACAAGTCACGCATCCGGGCCCGCGTGCACGAGCTCGTCGACCTGGTCGGCCTCGACCCGGCGCTGCTGGCGCGCTACCCGGCCGCGCTATCGGGCGGTCAACAGCAGCGCGTCGGCGTCGCCAGGGCGCTCGCGGCGGACCCGCCGGTGCTGCTGATGGACGAGCCCTACAGCGCAGTCGATCCGATCGTGCGCCTGCGGTTGCAGGACGAGTTGGTCGCGCTGCAACGGCGCGTGCGCAAGACCATCGTCTTCGTTACCCACGACATCGACGAGGCCATCAAGTTGGCCGACCGGATCGCGCTGCTCGACACGGGCGGTCTCCTCGCGCAGCACGGGCCGCCCGACGAGCTGCTGCGCGACCCGGCCACGCCGTTCGTGGAGTCGTTTCTCGGGCGCGAGCGCGCGCTGCGTCGCCTCGCGCTGCGCCGCGTCAGCGACGTCGAGCTCGGACC
>Ga0183260_10002790_pt1 | contig 14328 bp, 17 predicted proteins | sample AntDrymUQ4972206_2_FD_129768 | JGI IMG/M metagenome (GOLD analysis project Ga0183260, IMG submission 129768) | Polar desert sand microbial communities from Dry Valleys, Antarctica - metaG UQ497 (22.06) (version 2) (version 2) | ecosystem: Environmental > Terrestrial > Soil > Desert | place... | reverse complement strand
GGCCTTGTCCGGGGTCGCGTTCGCCGTGCTCTTTGTGATCGGCTGGTTCGCGAGCGGTGGCGATGCGCCCGACTACGCCGCGGCAGATCAGGAGTGGACGAACTGGGCGGGTGACAACAAGTGGAGGAGCCGCATCGGTGCTTTCGCGATGCTGCTTGCAGGCTTCGTCTTCCTACACTTCGCAGGGGCGATGCGAAGCGTGCTCAGGAGTGCGGAGTCTCCGGTTCGCGGCTCTGCACAACTCGCGGGCGTCGCGTTCGCGGGTGCCCTGACTGGCATCGCGGGAATGACTATGGCGATCGTCATGATCGCTGCTGCGACTTCCGAAGGTGCTGACGCGGATCCCGTGGTGAGTAGAGCGGTGACAACTGCGTCGGCAGGGCCTTTCCTGGTCGCAGCGATGGGCTTTGCCGCTTTGCTCATGGCCGCTGGACTGCTGACGCTGCGCAGCGGAGTCTTTGCGCGCTGGACCGGCGTCGTGGCATTAGTGGGCGCGCTTTCGTTCCTCATCACGTTCCTCACGCTCATCGCTGGCACCGGCGAAGACAGCGTGTTTGGCTTCGGCTTCTTCCCCGGCGTCCTGGCGCTCGTGATCTGGTCGATCGCTACAAGCATCGCTAGATATCGCGCGGTCGAGACCACCGCGTCTTAAGTAGGGGTCCCGACGAGCCTCTCGGCCAGCCGGACCTCGTCGTTGGCGAGACTCAGGACTGGACGACGAGCTCGTCTACTAGCTAGGGCTTCTCAGCTGGCCCATCGGCGGGGAGGCGAGGGAGCCGCTCGACGGACGCCCCGTCCCCATGCTGCACCCGCTGGGCCGCCCGCGTCCCCCGGTCAGAGGTCACCGGACTGATGTCAGCGAGAAACTCTGACTCCTCCACGAGCGGCTGCTTGCCCTTTGCGTCTCCGAGGCCGAACTCTGCGGCGTTCATCACGGGCGTGACATGCAAGGACGCGTCAAGGTCCGGAAAGAGCGGCTTGAGCAACGCGGGTACATCCAGGTTGAAAACGAACAGGCACTCGCGCTTGCCGTCCTGCTCGAAGAAGTAAGCCGCCTCAGGCTTGAGCCTCTCCATGGCGGACCGTATCGTCCGGGGGAGCACCCCGCTCTTGAACGCGTCGTCCCCCTTCTCCGTGGGAATCGTGACCTTCGCCATAAACCGCACCGCAGACCTCCTACCTTGACGCCGAGTACCGATTGTTACATAGGTGCCCGAAGCACACGCTTACAAACCCTTGCTCACATCCGACCGAGCACACCGCGTTCTATCAACCGGCGCGCAGTCGCTCGAGCGGTGTTGAGCCTTCGAGTATCGGCGCACCGCTCGCGACCCTCTCTGTCGTCTCTGTCGTCTCTGCCGGCGCCCGGAGCGTCCAGCTCCCGACGAAGCGGACCGGCGATACTGGCTCGAGCGGTTCAGCCTTGCGGAGATTCGCGAGCTTGCCGACGGGATCTGGGGGCTACATGCCGTGGCCCAATCCTGGCCCAAACGTCCCAGAAACCGATCCACGTAGCCAAGCGGCTTGACTGCTTCGAAACGCTCGCAAACCCGCATGGCTGCTGGCGTTAGTCGCTGCTAGTCGCCGAGCGTCGTAGCGTCCAAGATGCCCTGCGGAGGCAGAGGTCGCAAGTTCGAATCTTGCCGGGCGCATCACGGGAAAAGCGTGCACGACCTGGGCTCCACCTCGTAGTCGTCGCGCCGAGCCTCTACGAGTCGGCAGACCCTCGAAGCACCGGCTTTATGTCGGCCACCGGAGTGCCGTCTATCGCTTCGAGAGGTCCCACCTTGAGTTTGCGTCCGGCGATCTCGAGGACGCTGACTCGGTGCAACCCCAAGGGATTCGGTCGGTCGGAGACCGTGTTCCGAAGACTCCGGTGAGTGGAAGGCTCGTATCCCATCTCGGTGCAGCTTCATGCGCTGCAGGACAACTGTGAAGTGGTTCCCGTCGGACCAAGCCGAACACTTGCCGCCCCTCGAGCAGCGAGGGACGAGCGGGAGCCGACGACGCGCGCGTAGCCCCAAGCGGGCATGACACCCAGCCGGGCGGAGCTGGGACAGCCGCCAGTAGCCGAGCTCCTCTCCCTTGATCGCATAGGTGACGTTGTTGGCGCTCAAGGAGAAGCGCTCGACCAGAAGCTGCGCCTCGCCCTCACCGAGGCGCTCGCGCAACCGCTCACCTTCTACCAGCTCGCAGACGGCAAGGTCATCGCGGCGGACGCGAAGTTCGGGCATGTCTGCTTGATTCTTACCCGGACGATGCCCGTAACCCGCGCCGATCCGCTCGGCGGAGGCAGAGGTCGCAAGATCGAATCTTGCCGGGCGTATGGCCCAAACCGAGCCGAGCGTTCACGCCGTTCGGGGTGCACTCACGCGACCGGCAACAGCTTCGGCTTCCCGTCGGCCCCGCCCGGGGGCACGGTCGACCGTTCAGCCGACGACGAACAGGCAGAGAGCCGCGAGCAGGGCACGCGCATGCAGTGATCGACGAAGGAGATCGGTCGGCAGTGCAGGCGCCTCGCCTCTCGAGGCGTGAGGGGACCTTGAATCGGACATTACAGCGACGCATGGTACGTGGCTTTGGTCGGTAGGAAGGGTGCGCCGCACGCCGAACCGCGGGAGGTGGCCATTCCGCAAGGACTTACGTTGAAGCACGATCGCGACCTGGTCGATCGCGAGAGGCGCCCGATCGTTCGTCGCGTGCTCATTGCTGTCCTGGCTGCGATTCTCGTTCTCGGGCTCTTCAACCTGTTCGGCCAACAAGTCGACCCCAGCTCCGCGGAGACGGGCGCGGCGCGACTCGAGGTCTCGGCTCCGACGAAGGTTCGCGGCGGGATCTTCTTCCAGGCGCGCTTCCGCATCCAGGCGGTCGAGGAGATCGCCAACGCAACGGTTGTGCTTCACCCGGACTGGCTCGAGGACATCACGCTGAACACCGTCGAGCCGTCTCCCGTGGGAGAGGCGAGCCGAGACGGCCGCATCGCGCTCGAGCTCGGCCGCATTCCCGCAGGTGACGAGCACCTGCTCTACCTCCACTTCCAGGTCAACCCGACCGCGCTCGGAAAGCGCTCGCAGGACGTCGATCTGTACGACGGCGGGCGTCTCCTGCTCTCCCTCGACCGCGACGCGATCGTCTGGCCCTGACTCCAAATGGACATCGTCCTCCGCGCAACGCTCGCGTTCTTCTTCGTCCTCTTCGTGACGCGGATCGTCGGCCGGCGGGAGCTGGCGTCGCTGCAGCCGTTCGACCTGATCCTCCTCGTCATGATCGGCGATCTCGTTCAGCAGGGCGTGACGCAGAACGACTTCTCGGTGACCGGGCTTGTGCTCGCGGGCGGCACGATCGCGGTGCTTACCGTGGTCGTCTCCTACGGCAGCTTTAGGGTGCCATTCCTACGGCCGGTGCTCGACGGCGAGCCGGTGATCGTCGTCCAGGACGGCGAGCCGATCGACCGGAACCTGGCGCGAAACAGGATCACGCTCGGCGAGCTCTTAGCCGCGGCGAGACAGGAGGGGATCGGATCGCTCGATCGCATCGAGTGGGCCGTCCTCGAGACGAGCGGCCGTATCAGCTTCATCGAGCGGCAATAGCTCGGCTGCGGCGACTACTCCGCTTCCCGGATCCTCGCCACGACCTCTCCGGCCAGCTCGTTCGGGATCGGAATGGTGAGGTTGTACTGCTCGACTCTCCACTCGCCGTCTCGAAGCTGCAGGACCCCCGTGCCGCGGCAGGCGCCGAACGACTCGTTTTCGAGGCGCTCGTCAAACCACGCCGTTCGGCCGTCGGCGGCGATACCCACCGATCTCTTCGACGGCACGTATGTCCAGCCGATCCCACGCGAGAAGTACGAGTGGATGAAGGCCCGGTACGCCTCGCCCGCCCAGCGCTCGCCTCCGTCGGTGCCGAGGAAGACTGCGTCGGGGGAGAGCAGCGCCAGATATCCAGCCTCGTCAGCGCTCACGGCAGCCGCATGGAAACCGTCCAACACCGTCTTGATGCGCGCGATCTCGCTGTCCGCAGTCACGACGCCGTCGACCGGTAGCCCATCGCTGCCGGCCCGGCCAAGCGGGCGCTCATCACCGACTCGGCGGCCTCTGCCGCCTGCGAGTGGCCGGTCACCGCGGCAAGAAAGTCTTCGCGATCGAGCGCATACAGGACGACCGGGGTGCGTGCCGTTACTGTCGCGGTCCGCGGAATGTCGCGTATCAGCGCGATCTCGCCGAAGTAGCCGCCGGCTTCGAGCTCGGAGAGGAGTGCGCCCCCCTGCGAGACCTCGACCTCGCCCTCGGCCACGATGTAGAAACGATCACCGGAGTCGCCTTCGCGGACGATCATCGTGCCCGCCTCCAGGCGCATCGGGACGAGACGCCCTGCCAAGTGCTCGAGTGAGCCGCCTGGCAGCGGGGCGAAGATCGGCACCGAGGCGAGGATCCTGAGCTCATCCGCGCCGGGGGCGGATGCAGCAGCGTCGATCCTGGCGACCTTGGCGCCGAGCAAAACGACGAGGACGGGCAAGAACGCACCCGCCGCGATGAGGGCGGCCTTGATGCCGAGCCAGGCGATGAGCACGGGGACGAGCGCGGCGCCGATGCCGATCGAGGCGAGCCAGAGCATCTGGATGACGCCGAAGACGCGCGCCATCACCTCATCGGGGACGGCGCGCTGAACGAGCGTCAGGCCCGAGACGTCTACGAGCGAGCTTCCGATCCCCAGCACCGACAGGACGAGAATCGCGGTGAGGACGCTGGGCCAGACTCCGATCGCGATCAGTGGCAGACCCATGAGCGCGATGCCCACCATGAATGGGGTGCTGAGCCGGTCGGCGCCGGCGAGCGAGAGGGCCCCGACTGCGCCGATGAACGCTCCGACTCCGATGGCCGAGTTGAGGTAGCCGACCCCGCCTTCTCCGAGCTCGAGCAGCTCGATCGCCGACACGACGATGAACACCTGGACGGCGCCGGCGATCGCGGTCTGCGCGGTGAGGAGCACCATCATCACGCGGAGCGCAGGGTGCCGCCCAAGCGTCGTGAAGCCCGCGAACGCCTCGGAGAGGATGGTTCCGGCCTCGATCTCGTGCTTCGGCCTGGGCACGTGCTCGATCCTGACCAGGAGGAGAAAGACGGTCGAAGCGACGATCATCAGCGCCGTCAACGCGAAGACGAGTCCGGTGCTGGCGACGCCGAGGAGGATGCCCGCGAGGGCGGGTCCTACGAAGATCGCAATGCTCTCGATTCCGCTTGCCACGGCGTTCGCCGCGGTCAGCTCCGTCGGAGTCTGAGCGAGCGCGGGGGTCAGGGCCGCCTGAGACGAACGGAAAGGCGTCGTCGCGATCGTCGCCGCGATCGAGAGCGCGTAGACGACGGTCGAGGACGCGTCGAGGAACACGGCGCCGGCGGCCGCCCCGACCAGCACGATGCGTGTTGCGTTGGTGATGAGCAGGACACGGTCTCTTCGGTAGCGGTCGCCGAGGAGGCCGGCGAAGGGGGAGATCAGGGCAGCCGGGATGAGCCGCACGAGGAAGACGAGACCGACCGCTTTCTCCCCTCCCTCGTTGTACGCATAGACCGAGACGGCGATGAGAAACGCGTAGTGACCGACGATGGAGGCAGTCCATGCGAGCTCGAGCCAGCGCAGATTGGCGTTCCGCGCGACTGCGCCGAACGCTGCGCCGGTGTCCCGCAGCCGTTTGCCGAGCCCGCGCACCGCGGCAGCATCTCACCCCACCTTGCATATTTGAAGTCGCGCAGGGAAGATTTCGGCGGTTCCCCATGTCTTGTTGGGCAGAACCGCGCATCCTGCGCCGAAAAGGAGGAGCATCGAATGTCGGACGAGGCGAATCGCCCAGAGGATGAGGTCGAGGCCCACGGGCCAGTAGCAGAGGGCCCAGTTGCCGAAGGCCCCGTCGCGGAAGGTCCTGTCGCTGAGCGGAACGACGACGACGAGCCGGACTTCGAGGCTCACGGGCCAGTGGCAGAAGGTCCGGTCGCCGAGGGTCCCGTCGCCGAGGGACCGGTCGCGGAATAGCGACTGCGGCTGAAGGATTCGAGGCCCGGGCGACCGTGTGGCGCCCGGGCCTTTTTGGGGTCAGACCTGACCCCTCCCTACAGGAAGGTCGTGCTGGAGTCTCCGTAATCGTTGGCGCGGTCTGTCGACGGCGAGAAAGCGGGTGACTCTAACCCAACGGGTGACAGTCACCGGGTGGAACTCTTACTCGCCGAGCGTGTCCGCGAGCTCGCCGAGTAGCCGGAAGCCAGCTTCACGCTGCGAGTCCTCCAGCTTGTCGACGGCGGCCGCGAGTCGTGCCACGACCTGGAGCTCACCGGAGTCCGCATCAAGGAGCCGGCCGGCCTTCCGCGCTCTCAGCATCAGGTCGACGGCGATCGAGGCCTGATTCGCGAACAGCCCGAGGAGCTCCATCTCCTGCAGGCTGAAGAGGGACGCGCCCGGGCGGTCGAGCACCTCCAGCACGCCGAGGGACTGCTCGTCGTGCAGGAGCGGCGCCGCCATCAGGCCACTCGGGACGTAGCCCGTGTCCTCGGCCACGTCGGTGGCGAACCGTGGATCCTCGCGCACGTCCTCGATCACGAGCGGTGTCCGCGTCGCGAGCACCCAGCCCGCGATGCCCTTGCCGGCGGGAAAGCGCATCCCGAGCAGCTCCTCCTCTCCCTCCCCGACGACCGCCTCGAAGACCAGCTCCTCGGTCTCCTCGTCGAGGAGGAGGATTGAAGAGGCCTTCGCGCCGAAGATCGAGCGCGCGACCTCGACGATCGCGGCCAACAGGCCGCGGAACGCCTCCTCGGAGCCGATCACCCCTGCCGCGACAGCGGCTTGCAGCTCAGACTTCTCGCTCATCGTCCACCCCCCACGTTGGTCGCCGTCAGGTAGAGAACGCTCTTCAGCTGGAAGGGCGTCAGCTCAGGATGCTTGGCCAGGATCAGCGCGCAGATCGCGCTCATGTGAGGTGTCGCGAAGCTGTTGCCGGACACAGTGAGCGCTCTGCCCCCCAGCCAAGGGACTTGAACATTCACGCCGCGCCCGAAGAACTCGACGGGCGGGCTCGGGTTGTAGAAGAACGCGAGCGGCTCCGGCTCCTCGTGGCTTCCAACCGAGATGACCGACGAGAACCGCCACGGGTAGCTCTCGACCGGCATGTTGTGCGCCGAGGCGACGAGCACCGAACGTCGGAAGTAGGCGCTGTCCGCGAGCTCGTGGAGGACGCCTGCGAACGGCTTCTTCGTGGTCGAGAGGCTCATGTTGATCACGTCGAACTCCTGCTCGATCGCATAGCGGAGGCCCGCGAGAAGAACGCCGCCGCTGCCGGTGAAGCTCGATCCGAGCACGCGCACGCTCGAGAGGCTGCACCCAGGGGCGAGCGCGCGGACGATGCCGGCGCACGCGGTTCCATGCCCGGAGACGTCTCCCTCAGTGTCCTCTTCGGCGATCACCTCGTCGTTCTCGCCGACGGAGATCGCCACCGCGCTCTCGAGCCCGCCGACGAGCGGATGGCTCGCCTCGACCCCCGAGTCGAGGATGCAGACACGCGCTCCCTCTCCGGTCGATTCACCCCATGCCCAGTCGCGGGTGACGCGCTCCGGCCATTCGGAAGGAAGCGAGATGCGCTCGACGGCGTCCTTCGGAAGGCTCCAGGCGGGCAGCGCAGCATGGCTCGCGTCCCATCCATGCCCCGCCACGTCGCTCACGGGGAGGATCGTAAGCTCTTACGTATCGGCGAGATGCCTACGCAGCTCGTCGACCACACGGAGATGCGGCTCGTATCCGGCCTGAGCCAGGGCGTCTTCGAGGTCGGCGATGAGTGCCGCGCGAAACTCGAGGTCGGCCTCAGCGCGCGCGACGATCTCGTCGAGCGAGCGGCGGGCCTCCGGCAGCTCCTGCGCGGCGCGCACCCACCCTTGCGGCGCTGGACGCAGGATGCGCAGGCGCTGGCCAAGCCATTCTTCGTCGTAGATCCGGCTCATCTACTCCCTAGACTCCCCGGAGGGCTCACTTCTTCCCTCCTTGTTTGCGCAAGAACGGAATCCGCTCGCGCGGATTCCGTTCGCGCAGGACCTATAGCCGGCTGCTGCGCGAGGCGGGTCGGCCTGTCACTCAGGCTTCCAACTCCTCACGCAACTTTCTAAGACAGCGCGCGATTCGGCTGGCGATCGTCCCCGCAGGAATGTCGAGCTCGGCGGAGATCGTCCGGTAGCTCTGGTCTCGAGCGAAGAAGCGGTCGAGGATCTCCTGGCACGTTTCGCCGAGCGTCGTCACCGCCTCGCGCACCGCGAACGCTTCCTCGATCTCGGCGAAATCGTCGCTCGATTCCTCGAAGTCCTGCTCGGGGGCCGGCTGCTCCCTGCTGCCCCGCGCGATCGAGTCGAGGCAGAGCCGGCGCGTGAGCTGTGCGATCCACGGTCGTACGGCCGCGTCGTCACGCAGCTTCTCGAGCTGGGTGTAGACGCGCGTGAACACGTCTTGGAAGACGTCCTCGGCGTCCTCTTCCTGCAGGCGAAACCCCTTGACGCAGATGGCGTACACATAGCGGCTGAACCGCTCGACGAGCGCGTTCCAGGCCTCGGGATCCCCGGCGCGGCAGCGCTGTACGAGCTCGGCATCTGTGAGCGTGTCGAGCGAGCTCATCTGCACCTGCTCACCGGATCGCAGCCAGCAGCCGGTCTGCCGCCTCGGCCGCCGCCTGCTCACTGCCGCGTGCGCGCGCCAGCCGCTCGTCTCCTGCGCGCACGCCGAGGTTGACCTCGACGAGATGCGCCGCGGCCCGCGCGCCACCTGCCGCGAGAGCTGCTGCGGCCGCGGCATCTGCTCGATATGCACCGTCGCACCGTTCCGCTGCGACGACGGCGAGCTCCGCGGTGTCTGCGCCGAGCGCTGCGATCTCGAGCGGGACGACTGCGGCGCGCTCGAGCTTCCGTTCGAGCGCGTGGTCCCGGCGCGCCCCACCGTCGTCTCGGCCTCCCGCTCCCGCACGACGGAGCGCGCTCAGCGCGTCCTCCCACGCCTCCGCGTCGGCGTGCGCAAGCGGCGCTGCGCGAGCTTGCAACGCCAGCGCTTGGGCCGCGATCCCGCCCGCTTCCTCCCACTCCTTCGAGCCGCGCGCGACCATGGCCACGAGTCCCGCCGCGAACGCGACCGTGAGCGCCGCGGCCGAGCCTCCGCCAGGCGCTTCGGACCCGGCGGACAGCCGGTCCAAAAACGCGCCTAGCCGCAGTTCGAGGTAGTTCTCGGTGTTCAGAGCAGAACGAGTCTACGACGGCACGAGCGGGGGGTTCCTAGACTTCCCGTTTGTGCCGCTCTACCTGACCGAGTCCGATATCTCCGCGCTGCTCGAGCCGGCTGACGCGGTGGAGGCGATCGAAGAGTGCTTCCGGCGCATGGCTCGGGGTGCGATCGACAACGCGCCCCGTCGCCGCCTGAGGCTCGAGGAAGGGTCGCTCGCCGATATGGCGGCGTCGGACCGCGAGCTGGGGGTCGCCGGTGGCAAGCTGTACACGGCGTCGCCCGCCGGCGCCACCTTCGTCGTTTGCCTGTTCGACGCCGAGAAGTCCGAGCTGGCTGCCGTGATCGAAGCCGACCAGCTCGGGCGGCTCCGCACGGGCGCGGCGAGCGGCGTCGCCGCCCGGTTCCTGGCGCGTGAGGGCGCGAGGACGCTCGGGGTGCTCGGTTGTGGCCACCAGGCCGAGACGCAGGTTGCTTGTGTTAGGGCTGCGGTTCCAACCATCGAGCGTGTCGTCGCGTATTGCCGGACGCCCGAGCGCCTGGCCGAGTTCTGCGAGCGGGTCGATTCCGAGCCCGGTGACAGTCACCGCGACTCGGGCGCGCAGGACATCGTCGTCACCATGACGAACTCGCCCGACCCCGTCCTGCGCGGCGAGTGGCTTGCTCCAGGCGCGCTGGTGATCGCGGCCGGAGCGAACGTCGCGAGCCGCCGCGAGCTCGACAATGCCGTCCTCGAGCGTGCGTCGTTCGTGTGCTGCGACTCGCTGGAGACGGCGCGGCTCGAATCAGGAGACCTGATCGAGCCCATCCAGGCGGGTGTGCTCGACTGGCTCGAGGTGCACGAACTGCACGAGGTTGTCTCGGGCGAGGTCGCCGGCCGTCAGTCGGACAACGATGTCGTCGTCTTCAAGTCGAACGGAATCGCGGCCTGGGACGTCGCGCTCGGCGCGGAGGCATTACGGCGCGCTCGTGAACAAGCGGTTGGGACGACGTTGTAGAGGCCGGGCATGCCCGGCTCCCCTACGGAGACGAAACCGACGCTTTCGCGGCCTCGATCTTCTCGCCCGAGATCGCGCCGACGATCTCCGGGCGATCGAGCAGGCGCCGCTGTTGCTCGGGCGTGAGCCGATTCTGAACGTACTTGTCCTGGAGGATCTCGTCGAGCGAGCGGCCGCGGTCATGCTCGCGGATCACGTACCTGGCGACGTGCTCCTCCGCTGAGTTTCGTTGGAAGAGGAACGAGAAGAGATTCTTGAATACGGCCACGAAACACGATTGTATCCCGGGCACATGAAACGGAGCTCGCGTGAGGGTCGATACGCGGAGCGCGCGCTCGTCGGGGTGGACGATGCTGGCCAGGAGGAACGGATCGTCCTCTGGATCGAGCGCCGGACCGAGGGCGTCTGGGCTGTGGCTCGAGTCGTCAACCCGCACCTCCGGGAGTCGGACGACACGCGCCCCGAAGATCTGATCTTCGAGGGCTATGAGCTCGAGGATGCGCTCGAGCACGCGAACGAGGCGCTCGAGGACGATGTCGTGGTGCTCGAGGGCGACGGACGCGAGGCGGATACGAGGCCCTTCACGCGGAAAGAGGTCTTGCCACTCCTGGAGCGCTGGTTCTTCAACCGCTAGCCGGGATCGCAGTGCTAGCGTGCCGCGCTTCGTGCTGATCCGCGTCGGCCATAGCCCCGATCCCGACGATGCGTTCATGTTCTGGGCCCTTGCGAGCAAGCGGGTCGAGGCGCGGGGCCACGAGTTCGAGCAGGTGCTCGCCGACATTCAAACGCTGAACCAGTGGGCGCGCGTCGGGCGGCTCGAAGTGACCGCCCTCTCGCTGGCTGCGTACCCGTTCGTGCAGGAGGACTACGCGCTCCTTCCGCACGGTGCGAGCATCGGCTCCGGGTACGGGCCGATCGTCGTTGCCTGTCGCTCGCTTGCCCGCGAAGAGCTCGCGGAGCTCGAGATCGTGGTGCCGGGGACGATGACCACGTCCTTTCTCACCCTCCGGCTTGTCCTCGGCGACTTTCGGCACAGAGAGCTTCCGTTCGACGAGATTCCGCAAGAGGTGGCGTCGGGGCGCGCGGACGCAGGTCTCCTGATCCACGAGGGTCAGCTCACCTTCGAGGATCACGGCCTCGTCAAGGTGCTCGACCTCGGCGAGTGGTGGCTCCTCGAGACCGGGTTGCCGCTGCCGCTCGGAGTGAATGCCGCCCGGCGCGATCTCGGGCCCAGGGTGCTGGCGGAGCTTTCCGGTGTCTTACGAGAGGCGATCCAATGCGGGCTCGACAATCGCGCCGAGGCGCTCGAGTATGCGCTTCAGTTCGGCCGCGGGATCGACGCTCACGTGGCAGACAGGTTCGTGGCCATGTACGTGAATGAGCTGACCCAGGACTACGGGGACGAGGGCCGAAAAGCGGTGACCGAGCTCCTGCGCCGAGGTGAGGAGCTCGGGGCATTTCCCGAGACGGTCAAGATCGATTTCATCCGCTAGCGTCAGACGCATGAGCAAAGCCGTCGTTCTCTCCGCCGTCCGGACGCCCGTCGGACGCTACGGTGGCGCGCTTTCGGGCGTTCGGCCTGACGATTTAGCTGCTCGCGCGATCGCAGCCGCCGTCGAGCGGGCGGGCATCGACGGGTCCTCGATCGACGACGTGTATTTCGGGTGCGCCAACCAGGCGGGCGAGGACAACCGCAATGTCGCGCGCATGGCCGTCTTGCTCGCCGGCCTCCCGGACTCCGTCGCCGGGGTCACCGTCAATCGGCTCTGCGCGTCGGGTCTCTCGGCCGTCGTCTCCGCCTCGCACGCAGTCATCTCCGGGGACGCGGAGATCGTGGTAGCGGGCGGAGTCGAGTCGATGAGCCGGGCCCCGCTCGTCATGGCGAAGCCGGAGAAGGCCTTCCCGCGCGGCAACCAGACCGTCTGGGACACCACGCTCGGGTGGCGGTTCCCCAACCCGCGCCACGAGGAGCTGTTTCCGCTCGAGTCGATGGGCGAGACGGGGGAGAACGTCGCCGAGCGCTGGGGGGTGTCGCGCGAGGATCAGGACGCGTTCGCGCTTCGGTCGCAGGAGCGCTGGGCGGCGGCGCACGCGGCGGGTCGCTTCGTGGACGAGATCGTCCCGGTCGGCGACGTCGCCGCGGACGAGCATCCGCGCCCGGAGACGACGGCGCAAGCGCTGGCCGGGTTGAAGGCAGCTTTTCGGCAGGGCGGGACGATCACCGCAGGAAACGCGGCCGGGCTCAACGATGGCGCGGCGGCACTCGTGATCGCGAGCGAGGAGAAGGCGCAGGAGCTCGAGATCGAGCCCCTGGGAGCGTTCGTGGGCTCGGCCGTTGCCGGAGTCGATCCTCGTGTGATGGGAGTCGGTCCGATACCGGCGGTGCGCAAGCTCCTCGATCGTCTCGGGATGGAACCCGATCAGCTCGATCTCGTCGAGCTGAACGAGGCATTCGCGTCGCAGTGCGTCGTCGTAATTCGCGAGCTCGGCCTGGATCCGCACAAGGTGAACGTCAACGGCGGCGCCATCGCCATGGGACATCCGCTGGGGATGAGCGGCGCCCGGCTCGTCGTCTCGCTCCTGCACGAGCTCGGTCGACGGGACGGGCGATACGGGCTGGCCACGCTCTGCGTGGGCGTCGGCCAGGGTGTAGCGGCGCTGTTCAAGCGCTAGGCGCCGGTTCCGAATCCAGACACGACGAGCGCCTGACGCATCGCTCGTCGCTAGAGTCGGACCCTGGACCTGGTTCGACTTATCGCAACCGATCTGGACGGGACGCTCCTGCGATCCGACGGAACGGTCTCGGGCTTCACGCGCAAGGCGCTCTCTCGCGCACGCAACGCCGGAATCGTGGTAGTCCTCGTCAGCGCGCGCGGGCCACACGGAGTAAGGCTCGTAGCCAAGGACGCTGGCGTCGTGGACGGAATGGCGATCTGCTCGAACGGCGCTCTCGTCCTCGATCTCGCTTGCGACGGGTGCTCCGCCATCGGCCCCTTCCCTCGGAGATTGCCGTCGAGGTGATCCACGCGCTCCGCGAGCGCATGCCCGACGTGTGCTTCGCGATCGAGACAGAGTCGCGGTTCGCGCTCGAGCCGGCGTTCGAGGGCGCGTGGGAAGGGTGGAAGCTGTCTCCGGGGACGCTGTTCGGCGACGCCCTCGAGCTTGTCACTGTCCCAGTGACGAAGCTGATTGCGCGGGACGCGACGCGGCCGACGGACGAGCTCGCCGCAATTTCGACCGAGGTCGTGGGCGAGCGCGCAGTCGTCTCGCATGGCGGCCGCTGGGTCGTCGAGATCAACGTGACGGGCGTGAGCAAGGGGGCGGCGCTCGAAGAGCTGGCGGCCGAACTCGGGATCGACTCGCGGCACGCGGTAGCATTTGGGGACTACCCGAACGACCTGCCGATGCTCGCCTGGGCGGGCAAGTCCATCGCCCCCGCCAACGCCCACTCCTCGGTCCTCGCCGAGGTCGACGAGGTGACCGAGGCGAACGACGAGGATGGGGTGGCGCTTGCAATCGAGCGGCTGCTGGTCGCACGCGCGAACGGTCAGACGTCGGTCTGAGTCGGGGCCGACGTTATGTTTCCGGCGATGGCCGTTGCGACCGACCGCGAGTTCCTCCTCTTCATCGGCGGTGAGGCCACGGAGCCTGCGTCTGGTGAGCTGAGCGATCTGACCGAGCCTGCAACGGGCGAGCCGCTCGCACGTGCGGCGATGGCGGGCGAGGCGGATGTCGACCGCGCGGTCGATGCTGCGCGCACCGCCCTCGATGGAGACTGGGGAAAGACCCCCGGAACCGAGCGAGCCCGTCTCCTGCACGCGCTCGCCGACGCGATCGTCGCCAACCGCGCCGAGCTGGCGGAGCTCGAGTCGCGGAACGTGGGCAAGGCGATCTCCTCGGTGAAGGCTGAGCTCCACCAGGCGGTCGAGAACTTCCGCTACTACGCCTCTGCGATCGCGACGATTGGCGGCCGTGCGAACCCGATCGGTGGCTCGCTCCTCTTCTACTCGCTCAAGGAGCCGGTCGGCGTCGTGGGGCAGATCGTGCCCTGGAACTACCCGCTGATGATGGCGACGTGGAAGCTCGCTCCCGCGCTCGC
>Ga0183260_10002789_pt1 | contig 14328 bp, 15 predicted proteins | sample AntDrymUQ4972206_2_FD_129768 | JGI IMG/M metagenome (GOLD analysis project Ga0183260, IMG submission 129768) | Polar desert sand microbial communities from Dry Valleys, Antarctica - metaG UQ497 (22.06) (version 2) (version 2) | ecosystem: Environmental > Terrestrial > Soil > Desert | place... | reverse complement strand
GAGACGGCACCGCCCATCGAGAACCCGAGCAGCGCAACCTCGGCCGCACCCGCCTCGCGCGCGGCCGAAATCGCCGCGCGGGCGTCCTCGACGCAGAGGTCGAGGCGACGCCACGACTTCACCCGGTACCGCACCTCGAGAAAGCCGAGGCCGGGAAACCCACCGGCGAGCCGGCCGACCAGCCACTCCAGCGAGGCGCTCCACGTCCCGGGCACCTCGGCAGCCGTGCCGCCGTTGACGCAGACGACCGCGCACGGCCCGAGCGTGCCGGTCCAGCGGGCCTCGGCGCCGGTGGCGAGGGCGAAGGACATCGGCTCGCCTCTACCGACCGACCACGAACGGCCGGCTCACGAGAAGGGCCGACCGGCGCGGATTCATGCTGGCCCGAAGCCGTACCGCGTAGACGTAGCGCCCCGGCCTCAGGTACTGCTCCTCGAACCGCAGCCGGGGGTTCCAGCCCGCGCGGATGCGGCCGCTCGTGCGCATTACCGCGCCCGGCGCGCCCTTGGCGGCGAGGCTGCGGATCGAGGCGGTTGCCGCCGCCGCCGGGAAGAGTGCGGCCGTATAAGTCGCCTCCTCGGCCGCCGTCACGTTGAAGCCCCAGCTCCGGCGCAGGCGCGAGACGAGCGCGGAGCCGGTGCGAAACTCCGCCCGCCCGCCGATGACGCCGGTCGCGTGACGCCAGACCACGCGCTTCCCGGCGCAGCCGCGGCGGGCCTGCACCACCGCGGAGCGCACCGCCGCGTACGCCGGCCGCGCCGACCCGTCCGCCCGTCGCACACCCGATTGGAAGCGCTCGAGGTTGGCATCGTCGCGCAGGTGGAGGAGGTAGACGGCGGAGATGCTCGAGTCGCAGGCCGCGAGAGCGATCAGCTTGGCGTAGTTGGCGGCCTGCGCCTTTTCGGAGGTAACGGCCACCGTCTCGCGGCCGTAGTAGGCGCCGCGCCGGCTCGCCGGCACAGCGGCCTGCCAGCCGATCTCGTCGATCCGCAGCCCAAGCCCCTGCTCAACTGTGGGCTGCCCCGTGCCGGCGAACGCGTCCCATACCGCCTGCTTGATCCGCGCCAGGTTAACCACGCCTGCCCGTGGCCAGCGGTCGCCGGCAAGCACGGAGTCTCGATCGGACCTCGGGTAGGGGTGGACGCCGAGCTCGTCCATCAGGGGAAGTGCCCGACCGCTCGCCCGGTAGGCCGCCCCGAGGTCGCGCAGGAAGCGAACCGGCGAGGTCGAGGCGTTGGAGAGCGCGAAGGGCGAGTCATTGCCGCGCCCGGAGAGGCCCAGACCGATCACGCGGATGCCCGGGTCGACCTCCTTCAGCGCGTCGTAGGACTTCGCCAGTAGCTCGGCGTACGCGGCAGCGGCTGCGGGCTTCCCGCCGGCCCAGAACTGCGGCCCCCAGAAGCGCGGCTGATTCGGCTCGTTCCCGACCACGAACTGGCGAACCTGCGGGTACGCCCTCGACAGCTGCTGCAGGAACGACGCGAAGCTCTCGACCGCGTCCGGCGCCGTCGTCATCGCCGTCGGCTGCAGCGGGAAGACGTGGAAGACAATGCCGAGCCCCTGCTTCTTGGCGATCGGCATCGAGCGATCGAGGAACGCCCGCTCGACGATCGCGTCCGGCCGACGCGGGTCCCAGTTGACCATGACGCGGATCTCGGAGGAGCCGAGGGCCCGGGCGTCGGAAAAGAACGCGGCGCCACCGTCTTCGGCGTACTTGCCGGCGTCGTCGGCGAGGCCGAAGCGTGCACCGCTCGCGGTCGGCGCAGCTGCCAGCAGCGCGAGGCCGAGCGCTGCAAGGAGCACACCTTTCCGCCTCATGTTCACCCGATTCCCCATGTCCCGTCTGGCCTCGAAGCGGCGCAGTATGGCAGGAACGTAAGACGACGGTGGGAATTCGACCCGGATGGAGACCGGCACAGCGATCGAGCGTTATCTCGCCTCACCTGCGCTTGCGGCATCGACGCGTCGCGCCTATGCGTCCGACCTGCGCGAGCTGCACGGCTGGCTCGAACGGCGCGGGACCGGCGTCGAGGAGATCGACGTGCGCGTGCTCGTCGACTACGCGGCAGAGCTCGGGCGCGCGCGCAACGGCCTCGCGCCAGCCACGATCGCACGCAAGCTTGCGGCCGTCCGTTCGTTTCTCCGCTTCACGCTCGGCCCGACGCGCGTCCCGGACACGTCCCTCGGACCGCGACGCCCGCAGCGGCTGCCCGAGGCGCCGAAGCGTGGGGAGATCGAGTCGATCCTGGATTCGCTCGACGGCGACGGAGCGCTCTGCCTGCGTAACCGCGCTCTCGTCGAGCTCGTCTACTCCGCCGGGCTCCGGAGCGCCGAAGCGGTCGGATTGGACCTCGGCGACGTCGAATTCGAGCAGGAGCACGTGCGCGTCCGCGGGAAGGGCGGCAAAGAGCGCGTGGTGCCGCTCGGCGAGGAGGCCGCCCACGTCGCCGCGCGCTACGTGAGAGACGCGCGGCCGGAGCTTGTGCGCGGCGCTAACGACGCGCTCTTTCTCTCCGTGCGGGGCAGGCGCCTCGACACGAGCACGCTCCGCCGGCTCCTCCCTCACCCGCACCGCCTGCGGCACTCGTTCGCGACACACCTGCTGGAGGGAGGCGCCGACCTGAGGACGATCCAGGAATTGCTCGGGCACTCGTCGCTCTCGACGACGCAGGTGTACAGCCATGTCGACGCGAAACGTCTCCGAAAGGTCTATGACTTCTCCCACCCGCGATCCTGATCTCGACGGCTTCCTCGCGCTCCTCGCGACGCGGCGGGCGCCGCGCACCGTCGACGCGTACCGGCGCGATCTCGCGCAGCTCTCAGCGTGGAGGCAGGGCCCGGTCGGGGAGACGACGACCGAGGAGCTCGAGAGCTGGCTGGCCGAGATGCGCGCGACCGGCCTCGCCCCCTCGACCGTGGCGCGGCGAATCGCCGCCCTTCGCTCCTTCTTCCGGCACCAGCTGCTGCTCGGCGCACGCGAGGACAATCCCGCCGCCGCACTTCAGCTCCCCCGGCGCACGCGGAAGCTCCCGCGGACGCTCTCGCCGGCCGAGGCCGAGCGCCTGATCGATGCGGCAAACGGCACAACGCCGCGCGCGATGCGCGACCGGGCACTCGTCGAGCTGATGTACGGCGCCGGCCTTCGCGTCAGCGAGGCGACCGGCCTCCACCGCCGCTCGGTCGACCTCGACGACCGGCTCGTGCGCGCGCTCGGAAAGGGCTCGAAGGAGCGTCTCGTCCCGCTCGGCCGGCCCGCGGCCGATGCGGTGCGCCGCTACATCGCGTTCGGCCGCCCCCACCTCGACCGCCGCAACCGGGCTGAACTGTTCTTGAACGCGCGCGGCGGGCCACTTACCCGCGCCGGCGCCTTCCTGATCCTCCGCCGCCTCGCCGAGAAGGCCGGCCTCGAGCCGCAGCGTGTGCACCCCCATTTGCTCCGGCACTCGTTTGCGACGCACCTGCTCGAGGGCGGCGCCGACCTGCGCAGCGTCCAGGAGATGCTCGGTCACGCCGATCTGTCGACCACCGAGCTCTACACGCACGTATCCGACCGGCGCCGCCGGGAGTTGTACTTCCGAGCGCACCCTCATGCGCGACGACGTACGACCTCGCAAAGGACGTCCCCCGATGACGGTTGACCTACAGATCGTGACGTTTGTGGCCCTTGCGATGGCGATCGGTTACACGATGCTCTTCTCCGGCCTGAAGAAGCACGTGCTCGAGCTCAAGAGCCGCCGGCGCATCTGCCCGTCGTGCGGCCGCCACATCAGCGGCGCCGTCTGCCGCGAGCACTAGACGAGTGCGCGGAGCTCGTCCTCGGAGGACTGCGTCGGCTCGACGAGCGTGACGTGACCCAACTTGCGGCCCGGCCGCGGCTCCTTGCCGTAGACGTGGAGGTGCGCGCCGGGGATCGCCAGCACGTCCCCCGCGCGCGGAACCGAGCCGATCAAGTTCACGAGCAGCGAGGGCCGTGACTCGGTCGACCCGAGCGGGAGGCCGAGGATCGCTCGTAGGTGGTTCTCGAACTGGCTCGTCTGCGCGCCCTCGATCGTCCAATGACCGGTGTTATGGACGCGCGGGGCGAGCTCGTTGGCAAGCAGCCGGCCGCCGAGATCGAAGAGCTCGAGCCCCAGGACGCCGGCGTAGCCGAGCGCGTCGAGGATACGCGTGCCGTACTCCTCGGCCTCCGCTTGCGGCGCGCCTGCAGCCGGCGCGCGCGAACTACGCAGGATCCCGGCCTCGTGCACGTTCTCGACGAGCGGCCAGAAGCGCGTGTCGCCATCGCGGCCTCGAACGGCGAGCAGCGAGAGCTCGCGATCGAAATCGACGCGTTCCTCGAGGACGTGTCCGGGATCTGAGCCCGAACGCTTCTCGACCAGACGCTGGCCCTTTCCGTCGTAGCCGAGGCGCCGAGTCTTCAGGAGCGCCGGAAATGTCTCCACCTCGCCGTCGATGCGGGCGGTCGGGATCCCAAGCCGACGGAAAAACTGCTTCTCAGCGAGCCGATCCTGCGCGGCCTCGAGCGCGGCGGCGTCGGGCACCGCGCCGACTCGCCGCGCCGCGTCGACCGGAACGTTCTCGAACTCGTAGGTGACGGCTGCCGCGCCGTCGGCTAGCCGATCGAGCAGGTCGGGGTCGTCGTAGGCGCCGACTAGCAGCTCTCCCACCTCGCCGGCGGGGGCGTCGGGAGAGGGATCGAGGAACCGGAACGAGAGCCCGAGCGGAATCCCTGCGAGCGCAAGCATCCGTCCGAGCTGGCCTCCCCCGATGACGCCGACGACCGCCAAGTAACAGTCTGTTACTTGGCGGGGTCGGGGTGTGCGAGCACGGTCTCGGTCTGCTCGGCGCGGTACCGGGCGAGGCGCTCGCGGACGCCCTCGTCCGAGCGCGCGACGATCGCCGCCGCAAGCAGGGCGGCGTTGACGGCCCCGGCGCGGCCGATCGCGAGCGTGCCGACCGGAACGCCGGCGGGCATTTGCGCGATCGAGAGCAGCGAGTCCATCCCCTTCAGCGTCTTTGACTCGACGGGGACGCCGAGCACCGGTAGCGCGGTCTTCGCCGCGGCCATCCCGGGCAGGTGGGCGGCGCCGCCCGCGCCTGCGATCAGCACCTGCAGCCCGCGCGCCTCGGCCGAGCCGGCGTATTCGAAGAGCAGGTCAGGGGTCCGGTGCGCAGAGACGACCTGCTGCTCGAACGGGACCTCGAGCGCCTCGAGCGTCTCGCAGGTGTGTCGCATCGTCTCCCAGTCGGAGCGCGACCCCATGATCACTCCGACGAGCGCGTTCACTCGCCCATCATGACTGCTGACGGGGCTAGCCTCCTCATATGACCGTCGAGGCACCGCTCCCGCCGCGGTCGGCCGACATCGGTGCGAGGCTCGACAGCGCCGTTTTGGACGACGTCGTCCGGGAGCGCCGGGTCGAGGAGTCCGAGCTCGACGGCATCGAGCTCGCCGGCCTCTCCCTGCACAACCTGCGCCTGCGCGAGAGCCGCCTCCGCGGCGTCGATCTCACCGGGGCGGCGGTAGCCGGGCTCGATCTCGCCGATGTCGTCGTCCACGAGGGCAGCTGGGCAAACGTCGGCGCCGGCCAGGCCACGATCGTTCGGCTCGAGGCGACGGGGCTGCGTGGCACCGGAGCCCAGTTCGCCGAGGCGACACTCACCGACTGCACCTTCGCGGACTGCCGGCTCGACCTGGCCTCGTTTCGCTTCGCTCAGCTCGAACGGATCGTGTTCCGGGATTGCCGGCTCGACGAGGCGGACTTCCACGGCGCAATGCTTCGCTCCGTGCTCTTCGAGAGGTGTGTGCTCGCACGAGCGAGCGTTGCTGCCGCGAGCTTCGACCGCTGCGAGATCCGGGGCTGTGAGCTGATCGAGCTTGCCGGAGTCGAGCGTCTCCGCGGCACGCGGATGCCGTGGGCGGACGTCATCCAGATCGCCGGGCTGCTCGCCGCTGCGAACGGGATCGACGTGGTCGATTAGGACCGGCTCTTCTTCGTCAGCGCAGTAGCGACCGTCTTCGCCGTCTTCCGAAGGTCCGCCGCCTGCTCGTCATCGTCGGCCAGGCCGCTCAGGATCAAGATCGTCTCTCGCTGCGCCGAGCCGTTCTTCAGGCAGACGATTGCGAGCCGCCGCACGGCTATGTTCGGATCATTCGTTGCGAGCTCGTGCAGCATCGCGCGCATGCTGTTCACGTCGCCCGGGTGGTCGCGGGAAAGCGCTTCGAGCGCGATCAGCGCCGAGCCGCGCGCGGCCGGGCTCTCGTCCTGCAGCCCACGCCGGACCAGCTCGAGCTTCTGGCGGAAGCGGAACTGCGCGATCGCGCGGTAAGCCTGCGCACGGACGCGGTAGTCGGCGTTCCGTGCGGCGTGCTCGAGCTCCTCGTCCCACTGCTGCCGCAGGGTCGCGAGCCCGCGCTCGTCGCCCGCGGCTGCAAGCTCGTCGGCCTGCTGCGCCGCTTCCTGGAGCGTCATCCGATCGACGAGGCCGAGCGGGTACCGGGACCGACGTACTTCGCAGACGGCCGGACGAGCCGGTTGAGCTTCTTCTGCTCGAGGATGTGTGCCGACCAGCCGGCCGTGCGGGAGCAGGCGAACATCGCGGGCGCAAGTTGCGGTGGCACATCGGCGACGTCGAGCACGACCGCCGACCAGAACTCGACGTTGGTCTCGAGCGGCCGGTCGGGCGACTTCTTCCGCAGCGCGGCCAGCGCAGCCTGCTCGAGCTTGTAAGCCACGTCGTAACGCGGCGCGCCGAGCTCCTTCGCGGTGCCCTTGAGCAGGCGAGCGCGCGGATCCTCTGCGCGGTAGACACGGTGGCCGAAGCCCATCAGCCGCTCGCCCTTCTCGATCAGGCTCTCGACGTAACTCTCGGGATCGCCGGACTCGGCGGCCGCGTCGAGCATCGGCAGCACCCGCGCCGGCGCGCCGCCGTGGAGCGGGCCTGAGAGCGCGCCGACGGCCGACGAGAGCGCCGCCGCGCAATCCGAGCCCGTGGATGCCGTGATCCGCGCGACGAAGGTCGAGGCGTTCAGGCCGTGCTCGCACGTGCAGATCCAGTAGGTGTCGAGCGCCTGCACGTGTTTCGGATCGGCCTCGCCGCGCCACTCGAGCAGAAAGCGCTCCGCGGTCGTCTTTCCCTGCGAGACGACAGCCGGATCGACCTGATCGGTGTTGCCGTCCGCCAGCCGGGCGGACTGGGCCGCGATCGAGATGAACTGCGCAGAGGCGCGGCGGAGATCCTCGCGCGCCTCGTCATCGGTGATGTCGATCAGCTTCTTCAAGCCCCATTCCGCGCCGACGCGCGCCGTCACGGACTGGAGGTCGGCGGGAGTGTTCCCCGTCAGGCCGCCACCCTGGTAGGCCGCAGCGGCGGGCAGACCGGGCTCGAAGCTCTCGTCGACGAGAAGCCCCCAGACCTGCTCGAACCGGTAGACCCCGACCAGTTCCTCGATGTCGACGCCGCGGTAGCGCAGCGACCCTCCGTCGCGGTCTGGCTCGGCGATCTCGGTCTCGAAGGCGACAACACCCTCGAGGCCAGGCTTGAAGTCGTTCATCGGGTCGGAGCCTAGCGCGCGTCGATAGAGTGGCGCGCCGATGGCGCACCGAGTGACATTGATCCCCGGCGACGGAACCGGACCCGAGCTCGCGGAGGCGACCCGCCGCGTGCTCGAGGCAACCGGCGTCGAGTTCGACTGGGACCTGCAGCACGCCGGCACCGACGTCATGGACCAGAACGACGGCAACCCGCTGCCGGAGGACGTGCTCGACTCGATCCGCCGCAACGGGACGGCGCTGAAGGGCCCGATCACGACCCCGATCGGCAAGGGCTTCCGCTCGGTCAACGTCGGTCTGCGCAAGTCGCTCGACCTCTACGGGCAGATTCGGCCCTGCAAGACCTACCCGGGTGTCCGCACCCGATATGAGAACGTCGACCTGATCGTCGTGCGCGAGAACACAGAGGATCTCTACGCCGGCGTTGAGTTCGAGGAGGGCACCGAGGACGCGGACGAGCTGCTCGACTGGCTCGCCTCGAAGGGCTACGACAAGATTCGCCGCGACTCCGGGATCTCGATCAAGCCGATCTCGGAGACCGGTACCCGCCAGATCGTCCAGTTCGCCTTCGACTACGCGCGCCGCAACGGCCGCCGCAAGGTTACGGCGGTGCACAAGGCGAACATCATGAAGTTCACCGATGGCCTCTGGCTCCATGTCGCCCAGGACGTCGCCGCCGAGAACACCGACATCGAGTTCGACGACCGGATCGTGGACAACCTCTCGATGCAGCTGGTCCAGCGGCCAGAGGAGTACGACGTGCTCGTGCTACCTAACCTGTACGGCGACATCGTCTCCGACCTCTGCGCCGGCCTGATCGGCGGGCTGGGCCTCGCGCCGGGTGGCAACTTCGGCGCCGGGACGGCCGTCTTTGAGCCGACGCACGGCTCGGCGCCCAAATACGCGGGCCAGAACAAGGTCAACCCGATGGCGATGATGCTCTCCGGGATGCTGATGCTCCGGCACCTCGACGAAACCGCGGCCGCCGAGCGACTCGAGCGCGCGATCGCCGAGGTGATCGCCGAAGGCGAGCGCGTCACCTACGACATGAAGCCGAGCCGCGACGACCCGACCGCAGTCGGGACGAGCGAGGTCGCGGACGCGATCATCGAGAAGCTGGAGGTACTGCCGTGAGGCCCAAGGTCACCGTTGTCGGAGCAGGCAACGTCGGCGCCACCTGCGCCCAGGAGCTCGCGCGCCGCGACTACGCCGATGTGGTGCTCGTCGACATCAAGGAGGGGCTCCCACAGGGCAAGGCCCTGGACATCAACCAAGCGGCCGCGGTACTCGGCTACGAGGCAAACGTGAGCGGCTCGAACGGCTACGAGGCGACTGCCGGCTCGGAGGTCGTGGTGATCACCGCCGGCCTTCCGCGCCAGCCCGGAATGAGCAGGGACGACCTCGTCACCACGAACGAGGGGATCGTCAAGTCCGTCACGCAGCAAGTGGTCGGTGCGAGCCCCGAGGCGATCCTCGTCGTCGTCTCGAATCCGCTCGACGCGATGTGCCATGTGGCGAAAGACGTCGCCGGCTGGGCGAAGGAGCGTGTCTTCGGGATGGCCGGCATCCTCGACACGGCGCGCTTCTCGGCCTTTATCGCCTGGGAGACCGGCATGTCGATCAAAGACGTGACCGCGATGGTGCTCGGCGGCCACGGCGACCAGATGGTGCCGGTCGTCTCCGCGACCACCGTCGGCGGGATCCCGCTGCGGAAGCTCGCGCCCGCGGACAAGATCGAGGCCATGGTGGAGCGCACGGCGAAGGGCGGCGGCGAGCTCGTCAACCTGCTCGGCACCTCGGCCTGGTACGTGCCCGGCGCGGCGGCCGCGCAGATGGTCGATGCGATCGTCCTCGACGAGAAGCGCGTGCTCCCCTGCACCGCCTACCTCGAGGGCGAGTACGGAATCGACGGCCTCTACATGGGCGTACCGGTCGTGCTCGGCTCGAAGGGGATCGAACGCATCGTCGAGCTCGACCTCGACGACGCCGAGCAGCAGGCGCTGAAGGCGTCCGCGGACGCCGTCCGCGACGTCGTCTCCGTGCTCACCACATGAAGGCTCGATGTCAAAAGAGACCGAATGTGATCTGCGGGCCGCCGCAGGCGGCCCCTTCAGGGATCTTCGCGCGATGAGCATCCGCTTTCGCGGATGCTCATCTTGCGCTAACTAGATGAAACTAGGGCTCCGCGGGCGCACGGCGATTGTCTGCGGCGCCTCCGCCGGCATCGGGCTCGGCTGTGCCGAGGCGCTTGCCGGCGAGGGCGCAAACGTCGTCATGCTCGCGCGCGGCGCCGAGGCGCTCGAGCGCGAGGCGGCGCGGCTCGGTGCCCTCGCCGTCCCCGGCGACGTCACGAGCACGGCCGACCTCGAGCGCCTGGTCGAGCGGACGGTCGCAGCCCACGGTGGCGTCGACGTCCTCGTCCTCAACAGCGGTGGCCCGCCCCGGACGCGCGCGCTCGACGTCTCCGACGACGCGGTCGAGGAAGCGGTCGAGCTGCTGCTGCTCTCGGCGGTCCGGCTCATCCGGCTCTGCCGCCCGCACCTCGAGCACAGCGGCCGCGGCCGCGTGATCGCGATCACCTCGAGCTCGGTCAAGGAGCCGATCGACAACCTCGCGCTTTCGAACGCGATCCGCCCCGGGCTCGTCGGCTGGCTGAAGACGGTCGCCCGTGAGCTCGGCCCGGCGGGCGTGACCGTGAACTCGATCGCGCCCGGCCGGATCGAGACAGAGCGCCTGCGGGAGGTCTACCCCGACGGGCCGAGCGAAGCCGATCTCGCTGCCATCCCCGCGCGCCGTCTGGGCGCTCCGCGCGAAGTGGGAGACGTCGTCTGCTTCCTCGCCTCCGAACGCGCCGCCTATGTCACCGGCGCGACGATCGCCGTCGACGGCGGCCTCACCCGGGGCCTCTTGTGAAGCCCGGGATGGTGATTGGCGCCGGCCTGGTGCTCGGCGCGGTCGCGCTGGGCGCGGCGTGGTTGCTTCCCTCGGACAGCTATCTGCTGCTGCCCGACCGCGCAAAGCCGCTCGAGCAGAAAGTGAGAATCCAGGGCGAGAAGGATGGGGGCCCGGGCGGGATCTACTACGTGGACGTAATCGTCCGGAAGGCGACGCTGCTCGAGGAGCTCGTCTCCGGCCTCCGGCCCGAGGGAGCAGACCTCGTGCCCGCAGAGGCGCTCGTGCCGCCGGGCTCGAGCTTCCGTGAGCGACGCCGCCAGAACCTCCGCCAGATGGATCGCTCCGAGGAGGTCGCGGCAGCGGTGGCTTTGCGCGAGCTCGACTACGACGTCGAAGCGGAGCCCGAGGGCGCACTCGTCGTCGCCGTTGGGCCGGACACGCCGGCCGCCGGCAAGCTCGAGCCGACCGAGGTAATCGTCGCCGTCGACGGCTCGCCGGTGCGCACACCCAACGATTTGCGCCGGCTGATCGCGAAGCACGAGCCGGGAGACACTGTGCGCCTGCGGGTGCGGGCCGGCGGCGCAACGCGAGTCGTCGAGGTCGGCACGATCGAGAGCCCGGAAGAGGAAGGCCGTCCGATCGTCGGCATCCAGGTCGAGCAGTTCGCAGACATCCAGCTTCCGATCGACGTCGAGATCGATCTCGGCGGCGTCGGCGGACCGTCCGCGGGGCTCGCCTTCGCCCTCGACGTGGTCGAGGAGCTGCGGGGGAACGTCGACCGCGGCCTCCGCGTCGCCGTGACGGGCGAGCTCGAGCTCGACGGCGGCGTCGCGCCGATCGGTGGCGTCAAGCAGAAGGTGATCGGCGCGAGGCGCTCCAACGCGGACGTCTTTCTCGTCCCGGCTGGGGATAACACGGTGGAGGCACGCCGCCATGCAGGGGATCTCCGCATCATCCCTGTGAAGAGTTTTGGACAGGCGTTGCGTGCTCTGGCAACGTTGCCGAGAAAAGCCTAGCCAGCGGCCAACTTTCCCACCCGCGAAAGGCTCCGGAAATTGCACCGTTTTCCTCAAAAGGGGGCTTGCCGCCGGGCAGGGACACGGCCATGATGCGCTCTTGCCCGGAGGGGACGAGACACGAGCAAGAGGGGATATGAGCAAGCGTATTGAAGTAAGTTGCAACGACTGCTACTTCCGCCGTGCGGGGCTGTGCGCTCTCCCCGGCGAGACTCCCTGCCCGACGTTCCGCCTGGCGGCGGGTTCGCTTGAGCCACCCCGACAGCCACGCCTCGTCCCCCGCCCGGCCCCGGTGCCGAGCTTCGCCACCGCGTAGAGTCATCTCATGGAGGAGTCGCCGCGCGACGAGTTCGACCGGAGCTGGCAGCCGCGGCTCTGGGTCACGCTCGGCCTACTGATCCTGATCGCGGCCTACCTGATCGCGTTCGTCGTCGGAAACGACGAGGAAGCGTCCGTCGACTTCGTCTTCGCCAACGCGACAACCTCGCTGATCTGGGTCATCCTTCTCTCGCTGCTCGCCGGCCTCGTCGGCGGCGTGCTGCTCTCGCAGCTCCACCGGCGCCGTCAGCGCACAAGCGAGGCGAGGATGGAGACGCCCTCGTCGATCTCCGACGGCGACGCGTAGCTGAAGGCGAGCCGCGCTGTTCTGTTTGGCGCAAGATCGGAATCTGCGGAAGCAGCTTCCGATCGCGCGTAGATCCCTGAAGGGGCCGCTTCGCGGGCCGACGTAGGAAAGAAATCGGAGCCCTTGACGAAGGTGACGCCTGCCGCCTCGGCTCGGGTGAGCAACTCGCCCGCGTCGAGTGGCAGCCCGTCCAGCCAGAGGAAGTAGCCGCCCTCTGGCTCGCTCCAGGTCGCCTTGCCCTCGAGGTGCCGGTCGAGGGCGCCGAGCATCGCGTCCCGCCGGCGGCGGAGCAGACCCTTGATCCGCTCGAGGTTCGGCTCGAAGGCACCTCGGTCGATCAGCTCGTGCACCGTCGCCTGGGTGAGGAAGGGCGGCGAGATGTAGTTGGAGACGGCCCGCGCCTCGAGCCTCGCCGCCAGTCCGGCGGGCGCCACGAACCATCCGACGCGGACGCCGGGCGCCACCGTTTTCGAGAATGAGGACGCGTAGGTGACGAGCTCTCCGCCCTCGAGCTCGTGCAACGACGGCGGCGCTTCACCCTCGTAGCGGACGAGCCCGTACGGATCGTCCTCGAGCACGGGCACGCCATGTGCAGCCGCAAGCTCGACGACGCGCCGCCGCCGCTCCGTCGAGAGCGTGCGGCCGCTCGGGTTCTGGAAGGTGGGGATCGTGTAGAGGAAACTCGTCTCGCCGGCGGTGAGCTCACGCTCGAGCGCATCCGGGTGGAGCCCCTCCCCGTCCATCGCGAGCGGGTGGACGTCGGCGCCGAGCCGCGCGAGAACCTTCAGCGACCGGTCGTAGGTCGGCGCCTCAACGAGCACCCGTCCGGGGCGCTCGGCCAGCAGCTCCTCGGCATAGAAGACGAAACCCTGGAGACCGCCGTTCGTGACGATGACCCGCGCCGGCTCGACTCCGTGCCGGCCGCCGAGCCACTCACGGAGCGGGCCGTAGCCGCCGCCCGGACCGTACGCGAGCACCGACGGGTCGCCCTCGATCGCCGACCGGGCGCAGTCGGCGAGCAGCTCGGCGTCGAGGCACTCCGGCGCGGGGGCGCCGCGGGCGAACGAGATCATTCGGCCACCCTAACGTGCCCACGTGCTGCTACTTTGTGCTTACGGACGGCGCGTGTCGTCCTGTGAGGTTTGTTCTTCTTCGGTTTCCCCTGTGATGGGCACAGGCGGTCGGGGCAGGCGGATCTCGACCGATCACGAAGGAGTCGACACATGCAATCTTTCCTCGAGCTGGGCGTGTTCCCGCGCGTCGCCCAGGCGCTCGCGGAACGGGACATCCACGCTCCGTTCCGAATTCAGGGGCTCGTCCTGCCGGACGCACTCGCGGGACGCGACGTGCTCGCGAAGTCGCCGACGGGGTCAGGCAAGACGCTCGCCTTCGCCGTGCCCCTCGTCCAGCGACTCGAAGCAAGCGACGCACGGCCGTCCGGGCTCGTGCTCGTGCCCACCCGCGAGCTGGCCGCCCAGGTGACCGCCGAGATCGGCACGATCGCGCCCGCGTGCGACCTCCAGGTCGCCGCCGTCTACGGCGGCATCTCGATTTCGGCGCAGGCGAAGGCCTCTCGCGACGCCCACATCCTCGTCGCCACGCCCGGCCGCCTCCAGGACCTGGTCGAGCGCAGGATCGTCTCGCTCGACGGCGTTCGGATGCTGATTCTCGACGAAGCCGACCGGATGCTCGACATGGGCTTCCAGCCGCAGGTCGACCGGATCGTCGCCCGGCTGCCGCGCAAGCGCCAGACGATGTTCTTCTCCGCAACGCTCGACGGCCAGGTCGGAGAGCTGGCACGGGCCTACACGACCAACCCGTCGCGCTTCGAGGCCGAGCTGACGATCGACCAGCAGCAGGGCGAGATCTACCACCAGTTCGTGCCGGTGACGGCCGACAACAAGGTCGAGACCCTCGCCGGGCTGCTGGCCCAGGAACGCGGGCTCGCCCTTGTCTTCGTGCGCACGAAGCGCGGGGCCGACCGGCTCGTTCAGAAGCTCGCCCGCCACGATGTCAGCGCCGTTGCGATGCACGGCGACATGAACCAGAGCCAGCGCGAGCGCGCACTGAAGCGCTTCGAGCAGGGCACAATTAAGACGCTCGTCGCCACGGACGTCGCCGCCCGCGGCCTTGACCTCGACGACATCACACATGTGATCAACTTCGATCCGCCGGAGGAGCACACCGGGTACGTCCACCGCGTCGGGCGCACCGGTCGCGCGGGACGGAACGGCACCGG
>Ga0183260_10002788_pt1 | contig 14330 bp, 9 predicted proteins | sample AntDrymUQ4972206_2_FD_129768 | JGI IMG/M metagenome (GOLD analysis project Ga0183260, IMG submission 129768) | Polar desert sand microbial communities from Dry Valleys, Antarctica - metaG UQ497 (22.06) (version 2) (version 2) | ecosystem: Environmental > Terrestrial > Soil > Desert | place... | reverse complement strand
CGGATCAGCGGGCCGGTCGACATCTCCCCGGTGGGCATCGACCCGGCCGACGTCGAGGGCGCGTGGACGCCGAAGACCCGCGAGGCGGTCGTCGTCGGGCGGACCGCCACGCACCTGCTCATGCGCGACCCGCGCATCCCGCCGCCCCCGCTGCCGCCGCTGCCGCCGCTCGGCGCGCTCGGGGAGTGCCTGCCGCCGCTGCTGGGCAGCAACGCGTTCCGCGCCAGCGCCCGGGAGATCGTGCTACGCCCCGGCGAGCGCCGGCGCGTCGCGTACGACCTGTCGCTGCCGCCGGTGCCGAGCGACCTTGACGTCAACTTCATGCTGGACACGACCGGGTCCATGGGTGGCGTCATCGCCGGGCTGCGCGAGGACATCAAGGGCATCGTCGAGGACATCTGCGACCAAGGCGTGCCGGTCGAGTTCGGGCTGGCCGACTTCCGTGAGTACCAGGGCGCCTTCAGCGCCACCTCCCTAGTTTTCGGCGGCCCGAGCGGCGAGGTCCAGTACCCGTACAAGCGCCGGCTGCCGATCAGCCCGGTCGGGCCTGCGCTGCGGAAGGCGATCGGGTCCCTCTCCACCGGCGGCGGTGCTGCCGACGGGAGCGACTCGGCCCTCGAGGCGATCTACCAGGCGGCGACCGGGGCCGGCCGCAAGGACCTGGCCAGCAACCAGGTGCTGATCCCGCGCGGCCTGAGCGCCGAGTTCCGACCGGCGTCGCTCAAGGTGATCGTCGTTGCGATCGACACGTCGTGGCGCGAGGCGACCCCCGGCTACCCGGGACCGGCGTTCGCGACCGTGGCCAGGGAGCTGCGGCGGCGCGGCATCAAGGTGGTCGGGCTGGCCATCGGCGCGAACGCGCGGGCGATCGGCTCGACCTTCACCAACGAGCAGCAGCTGTCGAAGATGGCCATCGCGACCGGTACCCTCGCGCCTGCCGGCGGCACCGACTGCGACAGCGACGGTACGGCGGACATCGTCGCGGGCGGCCCGCTGGTCTGCGTGCTCGACAGCCCCGGCCGGGGCTCGGTGGAGCTCGGCCCGGCCATGTCGGGCCTGCTCTCGGCGCTGGAGGACCGCGCCTCCATCGGCATCGAGATCGTGGGTGCCCCGACGGTGCTCGCCGCCGGCGGGCGGCAGCTGGTCGACGACGTCGACGTCAAGAAGCCGAGCCGGCTGGCCTTCGACTCGTGGTTCGTCTGCGACGAGCCGGGCTACGGCAAGACGTTCCCGGTGACAGTCAACGCGACCAGCCGGGGGCGCATCCTCGCTACCACGTCGGTCACCGTGCGCTGCGGAGTGCCGCGCGCCGACCCGCCGCCGGCGGTGTTCATCGCGCCGGTCGTCGCCGCGGCGATCCCGCTCCCGCCGCCACCGCCGGCACCGGTTCTGGTGAGCCAGGCGCAGCCGAACCCCAACCCCAACCCCAACCCGCAGCCGAACCCGCAGCCGAACGTCGGCATGGTGGCGGAGCACCAGGAGCAGATCGAGGTCGCGCTCGCCACCGTGGACATCGAGCGGGACGAGGAGATCGGCCCCCAGCTGGCGATGTCCGCGGTCACCGACGAGGACACCACGGTGCAGGTGGCCGCGGCGCTGCTCGCGGTGGGGCTCACCGCCGGTGCGGCGTACGGCGTGGGTCTGCGCCGGCGGACCCAGCCGCAGCTCGCCAGGGTCTGGGCGGACTGACTGCCCCGCCCGCATCCCCTTACGACTTCACCCACCTGTTCCACCTGGACGCGCCCGAAATGTACGTTTCGGCGGTGGACTGGGTGGGTGAAGTCGGGGTGGGGCGGATGTCGGGGTGGGGCGGATCAGCAGCGGGCCCGGTCAGGCGATCTTGACCTCGCCGAACACCTTGCGCACCAGCGGCTCGAAGTGCTCGAGCGGCAGCGTGTCGTACGCCGGGTCGAACGCGGTCTGGTCCCACTCGTCGGTGAACCGCTCCGCCGCGGCGTACCAGGGCTCACTCGCGTAGTGCGACCGCGCCTCGGGGTCCTTGCCCAGCAGCGCGTAGTAGTGCCGGCCCTGGAAGTCCTGGTGCGTGCCGACGATGCGGTAGGTCTCCTCGGAGACGTAGGGCTTGAGGATCTCCGCCGCGATCGCCGGGTGGTTGGCGACCGAGATGACCTTGCCGATGTCGTGGCACAGCGCGCCGACGACGAGGTCGTCCGGTGCGCCGGCGCGCTGCGCGAGGGTCGCCGTCTGCAGCGCGTGCGCGAGCTGGTTGACGCCGAACCCGCCGCTGAACGACTCGAGCTGGCGCAGCATCGCGAGGACCCGGTCGGCGACCTGCTCCTGGTAGGGAACGGTCTCCTGCGCGATGACCATCCAGTCCTCGACGCTGCTCTGGTCCATGCGGGTGAAGGCCATGCCTGCTCTCCTGACGTCCATGTCGACGGCGCAGCGACGCCGGCGACGAGCATCGCACGCGGACCGTCGGGCGGGAACGCCCGGTGCCGGTAGCGGTCGCGTTCGCCTCGCGCCGGGACACAATGCCGGGCATGAGCGAGACGCTGGCGCTCGTCACAGCGCGCTGGACGTCGCCCGGACCGACGAGATCGTCACCTCGAACCTGTACACGCTCGGGCTCATCGAGCCGTGACCGCCAAGGTGCCTATGGCTTGGCCAGGAGGGCGTCGAGCCAGGTGAAGTGGTCCACCGGCGCCTCGACGTCGGCGCGCTCCAGCGCGACGGTGCCGTCCGGGGATCGGCGTACCCGAAGCGCGGTGGCACGCCGCAGCGCCGGGTGGCCGAGCGTGACGTAGACCACGGCACCGTCCGTGCCCTGACCGCTATGTGTCTCGTCCGCTCCGGCTGGGCCGGACGGGCCGCCCGCGTCGACGCCGAGCCGGACCTCGAGCATCAGCACCAGCCCCGTCGGATCGTGCGGCGATGTCTGCGGCGCGAGCTCGGCGACGAGCGCGTCGACTCGCTCGAGCAGGTTGCCGCGCAGCCCCTCGAGCCGGATCGCGACCTCGTCGGCGTCCTTGTCCCGCGGCAGCAGCACGAGGGTCGCGGGCAGGCCCCCGGTCTGCTGGACCACGACGTCGGCCTCGCGCACCCAGCGCAGGCAGAGCTGGTCGAAGAGAACGCCGATGGTGCCGAACCCTGCCGCCTCTTCCGAAGTCTTCACCTGATGACCCTCTCACCCGAGCGCGTCGACTGAGGCAGCACCTGCGTTGCACAGGAAACTCGCTCTAGCATCTCGCGCAGGCGTCCAAGCGACTTGACCGCTTTAGCTGGATCAAGTAGCGACTGACCCAGGGGTCGCCTCTGCCTATAGGGCCAGCAATCGCCGCGCTGCTCAGCAGTGAGAGCATGACCGGCGGAGGTCTGAGTTGGAGACGCTTGTTCTTGTCCTGACGGATGTGCAGGGCAGCACCCGGCTGTGGCAGGACGAGCCGATGGCGATGGATGCGGCGATGCGTCGTCACCACGAGATCGTGCATGCGACGGTCGCGACCCACGGGGGCTGGCGGCCGGTCGATCAAGGTGAGGGTGATGCGGTCTTCGCGGCGTTTCGGTCGGCGTCGGAGGCCGTGGCGGCGGTCGCGCAGTTACAGCGGGAGCTGGCTGCCGAGCCGTGGCCGACGTCGGTCCCGCTGACGGTGCGGGTCGGGGTGCATCTGGGTGAGGTGACCGAGCGGGACGGCAACCTGCTCGGCGATCCGGTGAACCGTTGCGCGCGGCTCCGCGGGCTGGGTGCAGGTGGTCAGTCGCTGCTCAGTGCTGCTGTCTTCGAAGTGGTGCGGGACAAGCTGCCGCCGGGTGTGGGCGTGCTCGACCTCGGCGAGCACCGGTTGAAGGACCTGTCCCGCGCGGAGCGGGTGTTCCAGTTGACCGGGCCGGGGTTGGACGGGCCGTTCCCGCCGGTGGCCGGGTTGGACCGGGTGCGACACAACCTGCCGGTGCAGACCTCGACGTTCATCGGTCGTACGCAGGAGCTGGCCGAGCTGGTCGCTCTGGTGCGCGATCACCGGCTGGTGACGCTGACCGGCTTCGGGGGGATGGGCAAGACGCGCCTCGCGTTGCAGGCGGCAGCCGAGCTGACTGACGGATCGCTCGGTGATGTGTGGTTCGTAGACCTGGCGGCGGTGGAGGACCCCGCCCTCGTCCCGGCGCGGGTGGCGGAGGTGCCAGGTCTGCGATGGGAGACTGAGGAGCCGGTGGACGCGCTGGTCGCGGCGCTGCATCACTCGCCGGCGCTCCTTGTGCTGGACAACGTGGAGCAGGTACTGGGCTGCGCGACCTTCGTGGCGGACCTGCTCGCCCGGGCGCCGGGGGCCCGCGTGCTGGCGACGAGCCGGGAGCCGCTGCATGTGCGCGGCGAGCGGCAGGTGCCGATCCCGCCGTTGGGTCTGCCCTCGGGCGACGTGTCGGCCGACAGCCTGTCGAGGTTCGAGGCGTTGCGCCTATTCGTGGATCGGGCCCTCTCGGTGCGGCCGGACTTCGTGGTCGACGACGTGACCGCGCCCGCGGTGGCGGCGGTGTGCGCGCGGCTCGACGGGCATCCGCTGGCGATCGAGCTGGCCGCGGCGCGGGTGGCGATGCTCAGTCCGGCGCTACTGCTCACGCGACTGGAGAAGAGCCTGTCCATGCTCAGCGGCGAGGAGCGCGACCGTCCCGAGCGGCACCGGACGGTCCGGGCAACCGTGGCGTGGTCCTACGACCTCCTGCTCCCCGCGGAGCAGGCGCTGATGAACCGGCTGTCAGTGTTCCAGGGCACCGCCGGGCTCGACGCGGTTGAAGCGGTGTGCGCCACAGCGGCCGAGGGACCGTCGTTCGAGGTGTTCCCTGTGCTGGCGTCGCTGGTCGACAAGAGCCTGGTCCGCCGATCCGAGCAGGACGGCGAGCCTCGGTTCTCGCTGCTGGGCTCGGTGCGCGACTTCGCGACCGAGCAACTCGCGTTGCCGGCTCGACACGCACTCGCCGACGCACACCTCGACTTCTACCTGGCTCGATCGGTCGTCGGCGCCGCGACCTCTGACGGTCCGGACGAGCAGCCGTGGTACGACGAGTTGCAGCGCGATGCCCACAACTTCCGCGCGGCCCTCGCGCACGCCGAGTCGACCGGCCGGGCGTACGAGCACCTGCTGCTGGTCGCCAACCTGTACGACTGGTGGTACCTCGCCGGGCACCGGGTCGAGGGTCAGAATCGGCTGGCGCGAGCCCGGGCCGCCGCCGGCGACCTGCTCGACGACGTCGCGTTGGTCGCGTTCGCAACCTGCGCCGAAACCCTGTTGACCAGAGCTGCGGAACCCGGGGCGGGCGTCAGCCTCGGGCAGCGGGGGGTCGAGCTGGTCGAACGCTCCTCGAATCTGGCCGTCGCGGGGTTCGCCTACCAAGTGCTGGCCACCAGTCTCTCGGATCGCACTGCCGTGCGCGCCGCCCTCGAGAGAGCTGTGGACCTGGCTCGGGCTGCTCGCAGCGCGATGGTCCCGATCCGGTGGGGCAACACCGGGCCGGACGCGGTGGAATTCGGTGCTGGCTTCACCCTGGCGCGCAATTTTGACCGGTGGGACGATCCGACCGCCGCCTTGCGTCGCGCCCGCGAGCTGCGGGAGCGCGCCGCGAATTCCCGGCGGGACGGCGATGTCGCCTACTGCGACCTGATGATAGGAGAGATCGCCGCCGACGTGGGAGATGTTTCGACCGCCACCGCGTTCTTCGATCGGGCGGTCGAGGGGCTCGAGCGGCGCCATGACGAGGTCTGGGGGGCGATGGCGGTCCTTGGACGGGCCTGCGCCCGGGTCCGCGCCGGCCTTGACCCGGTTGAGGTCCTCGATCCGCTGATCTCTCGCTACCGTGACGTCTCGTCATTCGCCGTCGCGACCGCCGCCGTGCAGCTCGGCGACGCGCGCGCGGCTGCCGGAGAGTGGGCCGCCGCTGAAGCGGCGTACCGTCACGCGGTCGCGCTGTCGCCGAGAGCAAACCATCCGGAGCCAGGGTGGCGGTTGCTCCGGATCGACCGCGTGGCTGGACGGGACACCCGCGGTGCCCTTGCGGATCTCTACGGTCGGAAGCGAACAAGCGTATGGCCTCTGCCGGACCTGCTCGGCTGTCTCGTCGAGGCCGCAGTGACCGCGCAGGAGTACGGCTTGCCCCACCGAGCCGCGCTGCTCACCGCGACGGTGCGCGGGATGCGCGGGAGATTCCTGCTGCCCGAGATCATCCTGGCCGATCTGGCCGAGCTGGAGCAGCTCTATGCTGCCGAGCCACCACGCACCGAACGCCCCGAGGACTTGTTCGGGCGTTGAGCCGCGCGGTGTCCGGAATGCGACAGCTGTGACGGGCAGGCCCGCGCCTCCTCGCGACGAACCCCTAGGCATTCCTCGACGTCTGGAGCAGCCTGTGACCCGTCGCCGCCTCTACGCGTTTGCGACCGTCGCCGGGCTCACCGTCGCGGCAGCTTCCACCGGCGCATCCGGCGTCGCACCGAAGGTCACCTACCAGGTCTACGAAGCCCCGCCTGCGACGATGGCCCACGCCGACTCGATCGAGCCGACCATTGCGGCCAACTGGAAGACCGGCCGAACGATGATCATCGCGTACACCACGCCGTACGTGGTGGACTTCAACAGCGCAGCCCGAACCGCGGCATGGACGCCCGCCCGCGGCATCACCACGAAGTACACGACCCTCGACCCGATCATCTGGGGCGACAGCGAGAACGGCCGGATCATCGTCAGCCAGCTCGCCGGCATGACGAGCCTCATGGACATCACCGACGACGACGGCGAGCTCTGGGAGCCCGCTCAGGGCGGCGGTCCCTCCGGTATCGACCACCAGACCGTCGGCGGGGGTCCTTACGCCGCAACGAACAAGCCGATCGCCCCGACGTACCCGAAGGGGGTCTGGTACTGCGCACAAGATGTCCTCGCCGCCTTCTGCTCTATCAGCACCGACGGTGGCCGAACGTACGGTCCGTCGCGGCCCATTTACACCGCCGCCGGCGCTGGGCCGCCGATCACCGGCTGCAGCGGCCTGCACGGGCATGTCAACGTGCGCCAGGACGGCACCGCCATGGTGCCGAACAAGGGCTGCCTTGATGCTCCCGGCACGACTCTGGTGACCGACATCTTCGGCGCATCTCCCGATGACCGCCGAAAGATCGGCGTCGCGCTCAACGGCGACAACAACGTCGGGCCCTGGACAGTCGAGCTGGTCCCGGACAGCACCAGCCGTGCGCGGATGGACCCCTACGTCGAGGCTGATCGGGCCAACACCATGTACGTCGCCTACGTCGACGCCACCGACAAGTTGAAGGTCGCTGTCAAGAAGAAGGGCGGCGCCTGGGCGACGTCGGTCGACGTGGGCATGGCGGCCGGAGTGAAGAGCAGCGCCTTTCCGCTGGTGATCGCCGGCTCCACCGGGCGTGCCGCGGTCGCCTACCTCGGCTCGAAGACCGGCCCGGTCGGCATTCTGGACGCGCAGGACACCCGCTTCGCCGGGACCTGGCAGCTCTACATCTCCACCACCTCCGACAGTGGTCGTAGCTGGCGGACCCAGCAGGTGACGAAGGACGAGAAGTTCCCCGTGCAGGTCGGCTGCATCAAAAAGACGCGGGACAGGGAGTTGGACGACCAGGCCTGCGCGCACCGCAACCTGTACGACTTCAACGGGATCACGGTCGACAAGCTCGGCCGCGTCATGGTGGTGGCAGCCGACGGCTGTACGCCTGACAGCGGGTGCGGCATCAATCCCCGCGACGACACGAACGTCGGGTTCATTGTCCGTCAGGAGTGTGGACCGAGCCTGTTCGCCGAGCAGCAGAAGGCGCTCGACGCCGAGTGCAGGTCCTACCACCGCTGACCGTGTCTTCAGAGTCGTTTCTGGGTAGCCGGCGGGCGTTTCGGTAACCGTGACCTCGACATGTCGCGGTCTTGATCACCGAAAAGAACTACGACGATCGGATGCTCTCCTCGAGCTTGCCGTAGATGGCCGACCGGGTTAGCACGCCTGGCGAGGTCTTCGACTCGGTCGCCGGGTTCGGCCCATTGCAGCGCTGGCTCGACGATCTGACTGTCGAGGAGATTTGGATCAACGAGCGACTGACGGACGGGTCGCTCTTGCCTGTCGAAGAGATGGCCAGCTGTCCGGCGGTGAGAGCATGCCGCCGGAGGTTTGAGTTGAAGACGCTTGTTCTTGTCCTGACGGATGTGCAGGGCAGCACCCGGTTGTGGCAGGACGAGCCGGTTCCGATGGACGCTGCGATGGCGCGTCACCACGAGATCGTCCATGGCGCTGTGGAGGCACATGGCGGTTGGCGGCCGGTTGATCAGGGTGAGGGTGATGCGGTGTTCGCCGCGTTCCGTTCGGCGTCTGCGGCGGTGGACGCGGTGGTGGCGGTGCAGCGGGAGTTGGCGGCGGAGCGGTGGCCGACGAGTGTGCCGGTGAGGGTCCGGATCGGTGTGCATGTGGGGGAGGTGATCGAGCGGGACGGCAACCTGTACGGCGATGCGGTGAACCGTTGCGCGCGGCTGCGCGGCCTGGGGCACGGCGGTCAGACGTTGTTGAGCGCGCCGATGTTCGAGCTGGTGCGCGACCGGCTGCCGGAGGGGGTGTCGGTCACCGATCTCGGCGAGCACCGAATGAAGGACCTGGTGCGCCCCGAGCACGTGTGGCAACTGAACGTCGACGGTCTCGGTGCGGACTTCCCGCCGCTGTCGAGTTTGGATCGGGTCGCGCACAACCTGCCGGTTCAGGCCGCGCCGTTCATCGGTCGGGAGGAGCAGCTGCGGTCCCTTGTCTCGACGGTGCGGGAGCACCGCCTGGTGACCCTGACCGGCTTCGGCGGCATGGGCAAGACTCGGCTGGCCCTGCAGGCCGCGGCGGAGCTCGCTGGCGAGCCGGGCATCGGGGATGTGTGGTTCGTCGACCTGTCGGCGGTGACCGACCCCGATCTGGTGCCGGCCCGGGTGGCGGAGGCGGCAAGTGTCCGGTCCGGCACGCGCGATCCGCTGCATGCCCTGGTCGAGGCGTTCGCGGACCGACCGACGCTGCTGGTGCTGGACAACCTGGAGCAGGTGATCGGCTGCGCGCGGTTCGTCGCCGGACTGGTCGCCGAGGCGCCGGCGGTGCGGGTGCTGTGCACGAGCCGGGAGCCGCTGCGGGTGCGCTCGGAGCAGCAGGTTCCCCTGGAGCCGATGACGATCCCGACGCAGACGACAGGCGTAACGGCGGAGGCGCTGTCGACGTTCGAGGCGGCGCAGTTCTTCGTCGACCGAGCGTGCGCGGTACGGCCGGACTTCGCCATCACCGATGAGATCGCGCCGGCAGTGGCGGCGATCTGCGCGCGTCTGGACGGGCACCCGTTGGCCCTGGAGCTGGCGGCGGCACGGGTCCAGGTGCTCAGCGTCGACAAGCTGCTGGCGCGCTTGGACAGCGCTCTGGGTGTCCTCACGGGCGGGTCGCGGGACATGCCGGAACGGCATCAGACGCTGCGGGCGACGATCGCCTGGTCCTGCGACGCGCTGGAAGCGCCTGAGCAGCTGCTGCTGGCGCGGATGTCGGTGCTCACCGGCCCGGCGGACCTCGATCTGCTCGAAGCGGTCTGCGGGCAGGACATCGACGTGCTGGAGGTGCTGGCGGTGCTGGTCCAGCGCAGCTTGGTCCGGACACTGGAGGTCGGCACGGAGACGCGCTTCGGGCTGCTGGTCAGCGTGCGGGACTACGCCGCCGAGCAGTTGAGCGCCGCCGACACAGTGGTACTGCGCGATCGGCTCGTGGGGCACCTCCTGGCCCTCTTTGCCCACGTTGCCAACGACTACCACGGGTTTGCCGGCGTCTTCGGCCGTGAGGCTCCGCACATCCGGGCCGCCCTCGCCCACCTGCAGCAGAGCGGACAGGTCGAGCGTGAGGTCCAGCTCGTCGTCGCCCTCGATGACGTCGTCGCCCACAAGGGGCATCCCGCGGAGAACCTCGAGATGACCGAGCGCGCGCTGTCGCTCACCGACGACCCGGAGACACGAGCCCGCCTGCTGCTGAGCCAGGCCGGCACCTTCAGCGTGATGGGAGCCGCGGCGACGGACCTCGCGCGGGAGGCAGCGCACGACGCGGTCGTGGCCGCGCGGGCCGGCGGGGATGAGGTGCTGCAGGCCAGGGCGGTGGTGGCCGCACTGGTTGGTGCGCGCACCTTGGGGGAGTTCCACGAGCTTCGGGCCGAGTACGCCGCGCTTTGCGAGCACCTGTCCGAGGTCGAGAGGCAGCCCCTGGACGGGGAGGCAGCGCACGTGCTCGCGGGGCATTACCGATACCTGGACCCCGACCTGGCCGAGGAGCAGGCGCGTCGGTTCGCTTTCGCACCCGAGCGCGGCGCCTATCACCGGGTGCAACTGGCGCGGATCCTGTTCGACACCGGGAGGGTGGAAGAGGGCTGGCAGGTGCTGCAGCCGACCCGGGACCCCGCAGGCTTCGACGGGAGCAGGATGTGGGAGATCGTTGGCGCCATCGAGCTGGCCCGCGGACACCTGCTGCGTGGCGACACCGACTCGGCCCGCGAGCTCGCGAGCGCCAGCCTCGAGAAGCAGGTCCTGAGAGGCTCCGTTCCCAACGTCGTGGCGGCGCTGATAGCCCAGCTGGAGCGGCGGGCCGGGAACCTCGGCGCCGCCCTGGCCGTCCTTGACCGGGCCGTGGCTCTCGCGCCCGGCCCGGTCGAGCTCCCCGCCGCGACCCTGCTGTGGCGCCGCGCGCTCGTGCACCACGCGCTGGGTGACCCCGCCCGCGCCAGAGCCGACCTCGATGTGGCCCGCCCCGTCCTCGCCGCCTTGCCATTGCGACTGCTGGAGCTCCTCGGCTGCCTCGCCACCGAAGCCCTAGTCACCACCGACCCGGCACGCGCAGCTCTGCTGTTGGGGTGCATTGACGCACATCGGAAGTCCTGGGTCCTGCCCCAGGACCTCGACAAGGACCTCGCCCCGCTTCGCGCGGAGTTGGCGTTGACCCAACCCGACGATCTCGCAGCCGGCCGCTCGCTCGCACCGCACCTCGCCGCCGCGCTCGCATCCACCGCCTGAGCCCTGCGGAGGTTGTCCACAACATCGGTGGTCGAGCTTGCCCGCTCGGACCTAGCCTGCGCGGGTGAGCGCGGTCGACATGGTCGAGGCAGAGGTGCGCGAGCTCGTCCGTCGCCGGGCCTGGACCCGATCGAGGACCGCGCCGCCGTACGCCGCCTCGTCGACCTGGACCAGACCGCCCGATGCCTCCTCGGGGGCACCGCCTGCACCTAGGCCCGCTTGCTCGACCGAACTGTGCGACGCCCGGAGCGTGGTTGCGGGCGAAACGTCCCCGCGCAGTTCGCGGGCTCGTGGGCCCGCGAGTAGCGCTGCGTGGGATGGATAGCTGCTCGCGCCTATGTCGTGTCCACAGGACCCGTTGGGTGTACTGACAGGTTTGCGCTGTTGGGGCTACGTTCGGCGCTTATGGACGCGACGGGGGTCATCGAGCGCGAGGTGCGCGAGCTGGTACGCCGCCGTGGCCTCGACCCGGCGACCGACACGGCCGCCGTACGCCGACTCGTCGACGAGGTCATCTCCGACTACGACGAGCGGACGCTGTCATCCACGCTGCCGCCCGTGACCGATCGGGTCCGCGCTGCCCGTGAGGTGTTCGACTCGGTCGCGGGCTTCGGCCCGCTGCAGCGCTACCTCGACGATCCGACGGTCGAGGAAATTTGGATCAACGAGCCGGGCCGGGTCTTTGTCGCTCGCCGGGGGCGGAGCGAGCTCACCAACATCATTCCTACCGCCGGTGGGGTGCAGGACCTCTCTGAGAAGATGCTGAAGAGCTCGAGGCGTCGGGTGACCTCTCGACTCCGTTCGTCGACGCGACGGCTGCCGGATGGCAGCCGGCTGCACATTGTCATCCCCGACATCACCCGACAGCACTGGTCAGTGAACATCCGAAAGTTCGTGCCGATGGCTCACAGCCTCGACGAGCTGGCCGGGCTTGGCACTCTGACCACCCAGTCGCGCGGTCCTGGAAGCCGGGGTGGCGAGCGGGCTCAACGTGATCGTCGCCGGCGGGACGCAGACCGGGAAGCCCGCACTTCGCTAGTACACCCAGGAGGTCGCCACACCGACTGAGCGATATCCGGCACTACCGAGCGGCCCTTGGGACGCGCTCTCACGCCGATGTCAGCGCGTACGCACATGCTGCGAGTCGCGCGGCATCTGTCTCCGGTGCTTATTGTCGGCAACTGACACCGTCACCGTAGAAGGTGAGCCGCGATGAAGTACATGCTGATGATGCACGTGGGGCACGATGACGGCAACGAGGTGCTGCACTGGGCCCCGCAGGACATCAAGAACATGATCGAGTTCCAGCACGTGTTCGACCGCGAGCTGGAGGAGAACGGCGAGATGGTGTTCCACACCGGGCTCAGCTGGCCCGACCAGGCCCGGATCGTGCGCTACGACGGCGGCGCGCCGGCCGTCACCGACGGGCCGTTCCCGGAGGCCAAAGAGTTCCTCATCGGCTTCTGGATCGTCGACTGCGACAGCGAGGAGCGGGCGTACGCCATCGCCGCGAAGGCGTCGTCGTCGCCCGGCCCCGGCGGGGCGCCGATGTGCATTCCGATCGAGGTACGCCCGGTCGCGGGCCCGCCGCAGGTGGACGCCTGACCGGCGACGGCCTAGCGGATCGAGGACCTGCTGCGCGACCTCGCGCCGTGGCCTTCCTGAGCCCCGTCAAGTCCGCACATGGCATGCCTGGCCACGGTCTTATATGCCGACCGCCCGCTCGTGCTGATGTCACCGCGAACGATCATGCCGCGATGAGAGCGCTCGGGTATGTGCCGCGTCCGAGCGCCTCGCTCGATGCGGGACGACGTTGGGCAACACCACAAGTCGATAGGACACCCTCTCTTGGGCCACCCCGCCCCGTCCCCTGAGGTGCCGGGCGTTGTGAGGCGGCAGTGAAAACTACGAGGCTGGCATGAGTCCCGACCGGCTAATCACGGCTGGGTCAGCCCCAAGGGCGCGCAGGACACGATTCTGCTGTGGTGCGGTCACTTGGCGACGTACCAGAGGAATATCGCCGAGCTCGGTGGTGGCGCGCCGATGTGACACGCCCGAGCATTACGACTCCAGCCCCGCACAACACGTGAGACATGCCCTAGTTCGTCCGGGCGCCGCGGGCCGCGAGCAGGCCCACGATCAGGAGGAGAAGGAGTAGCGATACGCCCATCTGCAAGAACTCGAAATCGGTGTACCACGCCAGCGTTTGGAGAACCCAAGCCAGCGCGGCGAGCCACGGAAGGCCTCGTGCAACGGATGCGGAGTTTGCTTGGCTACCCATTGGGCGATTATGCATCGAGGCGGTAGAAGTGCCCGCCGCCGCCATTGGAGTCGACGAAGATCGTCTGGTCCTCACGGGAGTTGACGAAGCCGCACTGCCTGCGCGGAGACTTCGAGCAAGGGCAGGGTCAGGGTGGCCATCGCGACGACGCACACCGTCGCGATGAGCCTGCGGCCAAGGCTCACGCTCGGGTGCCTGGAGTCACGTGCGGTCTGCTCCATCGCGCTCTCCTTCATGTCGGTCGGATCATGTGGAGTACTTCTCCGCTGCTCGTGTCTCGTCTGGGCGCAGAATCACGTCCGCGATGCCGTGCAGCACCGTCGTGGTGCGACCGGGTGCAACCAGGGCGATCACGTCCTGCTCGTGTCGCCGCCCGTCGAATGCCCAGCCCGTCAGCACGATCGCGGAGCCACCGCGACCGTCGGTGAGGGTCATTTCGGTGACGCCGAGCCGGGCGAGCGCGTGCGCCGTGCCGGCTGCGATCGCGACTGGCGCCTCGCTGTCCCCGAGGATGACAACTACGACCGACATCTCGCCTCCTAGCACCGGTTGCTCCGGCGCGTTGGTGACGTTAGGGGGCTCGGTCGGAGCCGTTCATCGGGGAACTCCCTCGCTTTCGGGCCCCCTCATGCCGGTGGGCCCCGCGACCAGCGCCGCGACCTCGGTGCGGTTGCGCACGCCGAGCTTGGCGATCACGTTCGAGACATGCCGCTCCACCGTCTTGCGTGACACGAATAACTGTTCCGCGATCTCCGGGTTGGTCGCCCCGGTGGCGAGGAGCCGGGCCACGTTCTGCTCGCGCTCGGTGAGCCCCGCTCCGGACCCGCGCCCACGCCGCCAGGGACGCGCACCTAGCTCGCGCAGCCGCCGCTGAGCCACCCCGAGGACGTTCGTCGCTCCGGTGTCGGCGCAGCGCTGCGAGACCTCTTCGAGTACGGCGATCGCACCAGCCGCGTCGACACCGGAGAGGACCCACGCGAGGTCGAGCAGGACCCAGGTGCCCTCTAGCTGAGCCCCGCCGGCGGTGAAGT